>Ga0209800_10000129_pt1 | contig 162584 bp, 136 predicted proteins | sample Higcelweek8metaG_FD_187174 | JGI IMG/M metagenome (GOLD analysis project Ga0209800, IMG submission 187174) | Freshwater pond sediment microbial communities from the University of Edinburgh, under environmental carbon perturbations - High... | ecosystem: Environmental > Aquatic > Freshwater >... | reverse complement strand
AGGGATGCTTATATTCGTCTTGTCTGCTGTTATCTGATTGAATATACGGAGGATTGGATTACAGAACGAAGTTATATCAATAAAGAAATTCTTCTTGATATAAAATCTGCTCGGGATGTTGCTTGAGATGGATTCAATGGCTCCCTGCAAATTGCGAACAATAAATTACACTACCCATTTGATCGCATCAGAAGAATAAAGGAGAATAATTCGGCTTTCATCAAAGATGAATAAAAAAATGACTGATGAAGATTTAGTGCCTGTTCTGAGGGGAGTCAACTGATTCAACGGGTTTTGGTGCGGATAAGATTTAGTATGCAGTGTGTATTAGTGAAATATAGTTGCAGTTATGTGGTGAATAGGGCGGAATTTCACGGCAGGGAAAAGAGCCTTGGCTATTATCCCTGCCGGATACATTTTCTATTCCGTTTCGGTTCTTTTTATCTTCATCGGATCAATGGTCGCAAAACCTTCCGGCGTTATGATTTTGATTGTCTCACTGCGCGATATGATGGCCCCTTTGATCACCTGCCCAGAGTAAAGGGTGAGAACATCTATCCGGCCGTATTGTGTGCGTATATCTGCCAGCGTGGGGAATACCATCGGTTCGCGATTATCCTTCCCGGATTCGAGGATCTTTTTACCCACTTCGCCGAGCTCCGCGCCGCTCTTCGCGTTGATATCTTCAATAAGTTCGATTGATGAGAAACTATCAAGAACACTCTTCTCCCGGCTGGTCGCGTCACGCAGAACGACCGTTTTCATGACAACCGCGGATTTTCCCGGATCGATCGCCTTGACTTCGCTCTTGTCGTTCGGCGAGATCTCCACTTTTCCCTCTTTGACGGAAACCACCGCCGTCGCGCCGTTATACGACGTCATGAACTGCGTTCCGCGCACCGCCGCCAGCGCGATAGGGGTCTTTACCGAATAGTTTTCATTTTTTCTGAGCTTGTTGATCTTTGAAAGAATTGTTCCCCTGTCAAGTGTCAGGATTGTGTTCCCTTCCGTAATCGTGTCGAAGAGAAGGGTAGTGTCGGATTCAATCCGCAGAATTTTGTCATCCGCCGTCTGGATGATCACAAATGAGTTTTTACCGGTTGTTACCCTGTCGCCGCTTTCAATTTTATCTTTCAGTGCGACATCGCGACTGCTCGAACCTCTGGCGAGGGTCACCTTTCCCATCGTGCAGGTCACGATCGATTCATAGGGTGTGACTTTGCTTTTCGTGCCGCACCCGGCTGAAGCGATCAGCAGAACTGCGATACCTATACAAACGGCTATCTGATTTTTATTGATTTTCATAATCCACCTCATTGCTTTTGTATTAAGGGCACGGCACGCCGTGTACCTGCTTCATTCCCCTACGGCACGATCGCCGTAAGATACGGATAGCCGTTGTTGATGGAGCTGTTGATTGACCAGATTGGGGTGGTGGTAAAATCCCAACCGGTGAATGTCCCCTGCGTTTTCATCTGGTTGGTAGTTCGTGCGGTTCCATAATTTGCCCACGATGAACCGCTTCCTCCGGCGGCATCATATCCCGAAGTCATGCGGTCATAGTAGCAGTTAGTGATTGTGAGTGTACCACTACCGAGGTTTTCAAAGCCTAAAAAACCGCCAATATGTGCTGTCCCGGTTACAAGTCCTGTAGAATAACATCTTTCAATGGCATTATTACCATTAACATCGAAATATCCTGTAAATCCACCCACTTCGGATGTGCCGTATACATTCCCTTTTGCGTAACAGTCACTGATTGCAACCGGATTGCCATTAGCAGCTGTACCGATAAAACCGCCGATATTTTTTTCCCCGGTAACAGATCCCATCGCATAACAATTACTATATGTTCCGCCTTCGTTTCCTCCCATAAAACCACCAAGATGCATGCTACCGCTACCTGTACCGGTTACTTTTCCTGTAGCACGTGAATTTATATAAGTCCCCTCTCCATATCCAACTAATCCTCCAACTAAAGAATTCCCTGAAACAGTAACATTTGCAGAGCAATTACGAACGATTCCGCCACACCCCCCGATAAGACCGCCAACACATTGAGTACCGGAAACTTGTCCAGAAACATCACAATTGATGATTGATGCTGGAGAATCAAGAGATCCTACTAAACTACCAATAACCGATCCTGCGTGAATATTAACATCTTTAAGAAGAATATTTTGCAAAACAGATTGATTCCATAAAACTCCAAATAATCCCGCATTACCCAATTCAGTATTATTTATTGTTAGATTACTGATAAGGTGTCCATTCCCATCGAAAATACCTGCAAAGTTAACTCCGTTTGGACCTATCGGTGACCAGTTCGAAATACCTGAAAGATCAAGGTTATTCATCTGGATATAGTAATATCCACCAGTTGGAATGATTGTCTGTAGATCCGCAACTGTGTAGATGAATCTGAGTGTTTTTGATGATGATGCGAGTGTAGTTATCTTGAAACGAACACTCTCAATTTCATCCCCCGAGCTGTACAATGTGATGAGAACAATGGTATACTCCTGACTAGGATTCAATAACGTAAATGTCGTCGTAGGGGTTGTCCCTTTATTGACTGTTACCTCAGCTCCGCCACAGCTAACCCGCATCCCGGTGTATGTGGGAACAGCAGGTTCTTTCCATGTAATGCTGACATTGGCACTGTCAATCGACCCGCCCGTCATTGTTATCGCCGGCGCTGTAGCCGTCGGTTTCAGATATTTATCACTTATCTCGTCCCAGCATGAGGTAAAAACAGCGGAGCAGATCAGAGATGTAACAACACCAGTGAACACTTTTTTCATATTAATATTTCTTTTCATGATATTCTCCTTTCTGTTACAACCGGTATATACAGCCGGCATCAACACCCGCGTATGCCGACGAATCCGCACCCAGCAGAGTCCCGATATGCAGACGTACTGTCACGCTGAAAGCATCATTGATCTGATACCCCGCCGCTACGCCGCCGGAAAGAATCGGCCCGAAATCGGTCAGCGATTCATTCGTATCTACGAGCGTTATCCGGTCGCGGCTCGTGTATTTCACGCTGAAAAGACCCATCCCCGCGCCGAGATACGGCATTATAGTGAATCTGTCACCCAACGGGAAACTGTATCCCGCGGTCGCGAGGAGTGTCGCCATATACGCTGATTTGCTCTTCTTGTATTCGCTCGCCAGCGCGTCCTTTCCCTTGAACGAGTAGAATCCCGCTTCGGCTCCGATAACGAGATTCTCGAAGAAATAATTATTCCATGAAAACGAACCGGTCAGACCGTACCCGATGCCGGTAATCTTGCCGAATTTTCCGAGCGGCACTGTCACACCGGGATAAAGGGCTGTTGTGAAATGCTCCCCGTATACCGGTAATTTTGCGGGAAGCGACTCTTCACCCAGATGATCAACAGACACCAGCTCGGCGCTGTAAAAATCAAGAGCCCCTGTGAACGTGTACTCGGTCGCGGTGACATCGGTCAGCAACTCGCGCGTTTTACTCCTCGTTATGTAGATTTTATATTTCACAACCTTTCCGTCAGGATCTTCCGCCGGATCCCATCTGAAAACGGTTCCGCCCGATGTATTTTTTAATCCCGCGATATTTGCCGGTGTATCCGGTTTTATATTCTTCGTATTGACTGTGATCATATTACTCGGCGTCGACTCGTAGTCATCCTTATCCACGCCGGTCACGATCATGTAATAGGTTGTGTTGCTTTTCAGTTTATCAATGATGATCTTTTTCTCTTTCGAGTTTCCTGCCAGTTCGTATTGTCCGTTCGGATCAGTCTTTATATACACATTGTACTTTTTCACCACGTCATACGGGGGGAGCCAGATCAGTGACACCTTCTCGGGGAGTATCTCAACAGCCTTCAGTCCCGACGGATTCTTCTCCGCCATAAAGAGGATGTCCGCCTTGGCGAGTTTGAACTCCTCGGATTTGTACAGCTCCTTGCGGACGGTGTAATCATCCTGGTCCTCATCCACCACGAATCCGATCACCGCTTCTCCGTCCCTCTTCTGGATGAAAACCTTGTTCTTCTTGAGTTTGGTATAGAGCGTCCGCAAGATATTGCTGTTCTTGACCTTGATGACCTTCTTGTCATCGGTCTGGATCTGGATCGAATCATTTGAAAATGATGACGCCCGTCCTTCGATAATCTCCCCGTTCTTGAGAAATACCGTTTCGGCTCCGGCCGGCTTTGCAAGGAAAACCGCCGACATGATTGCAATAGTGAGAGATGCTGTTTTTCTGATTCCTGGTTTCATTTGAAATTTCCCTCGTTCTACAGACTCAGTTGATTCAAAGATGGGGAATTCCCCAAAAATAATAATAATTATCGATTTTTTATTTGCACTGAAGACAATGCTTTTCGTTCCCTCGATACATTTTGAGGTTGAAGAGTAACCCAGCACCTTTCAAGGTGCTGGGTGTATCGAGCCGCTGCAAAATACTCGGGAATCGGAAAGTCTTACTGACAGAATAGAAACATTCCATCATCATAGCGATCTCGACCCCTTGACATCTTTCACGCTGATCTTCCTGATCCCGTCCGGGGTGGCGATCGTAACAAAGCCTCCGGTTGAGATGATCGCCCCCTGGATTGTCTGTCCGCTGAACAGGGTCACCTCGTCAAGACGTCCGTATTTCGCCCGGATATCATTGAGGGAGACTCTTTTCTTTTCTTCTTTCTCGACCGGCATATTCGACAACAGATCACTGAGAATCGGCACGGCTGACTCTTCTGCCACCGTTGAAAGCCCTGAAATCTTTCCGTCGATAAACGAAAGGATCTCTTTTTCGCGCGCTGTTGATTCGCGGACGACCATTGTCTCCCCGATAACGGCTGTATTTCCGGCGCGAACGTCGGCTGTATCGCCGGTTGAAATCTGCGTCGCCACGACAACACCCTCTCTGACACTCACGATCGTTTCGCGGTCGGATGACCGCACGGTGAACATCGTCCCCTTGACGCGTATGACAGCCCGGGCCGTTTTTATGGTGAAAGATTCACCCGCCGCGAGCGGATCGACCCTGAATCCCGCGTTCCCCGCGCCGAGACGAATATCGGTTCCCGGTTCCACCCCGTCGATCGCGGCCGATGTTTTTCCCCAGATGAGAGCGCTATGCCTGTCCAGCTTGAAAAAAGCTGCCGCGTTATCCGCGCATTCGATCGTATCGTTGACGGCTATGTTCATGCCGCGCGCGAACGGCTTCAGCTTCCCGTCAGCCTTCCTGATGACCGGTTCCCCCAGCGCATATACGGGAATCCCAGGCCCTTCGATCAGCCGGACATCGCGTACGGATAAATTGAAGACGGCGATCATGACCGTTGCGAACGCAATCGCGCCGGCTGCCATCGAGGCGTATGCGGCGCGTGCGCCGGCCGCCGGGGAGATATCAATCCCGATTAGCGCAAGCAGATACCGGATTTTCGACGAGCTCTTCAAGCCGAAGTCCTTTTTCCCGGCCGACTGATGCACATTGGTGTAAATACGCGCTTTATTCCGGAATATGCGTAATTTGATTAAAAATGACAGAGGATGATCCAGCTTGTATTTGATGACCAGTTTCTGTATGACGTGCGTATTTCTCATAGGAGATCCTCGATTTTTTCTATACCGTTTTCACGAAGCCTGTCCTTGACCCTGTCCGCCATCCGGTTGTACCGGTAACGGGCCTGCTTGTAGCTGATTCCCAGATGCGCGCTCGCCTGCGCGAACGAGTAGTGATAGATGGTGATCAGATCGAACAGTGAAGCGTCATCCGCGTCCTCTTCGCCGCACACCTCCCTGATTGCCCCGGAGATGGTTATCCGCGCGTCCCTGAAACCGTTCACATAACCCATTCTCACGTCATCGAACAGCTGATCGATGTCCACCTCGACATGCCTTTTCTTCTTGTAGTAATCGAATATAACGTTCCGCAGGCATCCCAGAAGCCACTTCCTCGGTGACTCGACCTCTTCTATCTTCTCATAGAATCTGATAAACACCTCCTGGCACAGATCCTCGGCGTCATGAAAATTGTCTACTTTTGACAAAATGATGCTGAAAATCAGTGAGTAATGCGAATCGTACGACTCCGAGAAACGCACTTCGACCGGATCAGACAGGCGCTTTACCAGATTCATCGGGACACCTTCGATCTATTGATAGAGTTGATCGGGACTGGGTAAATTACCTAAAAAAATAATTTTTTATTCAATTATGTCAACCTTTTCGGGAGCGGGTTCGTTAAATGCCGGTGAAATTGTACTGTATCCTGACAGGAGCCGGATGAAACTCACGTAGAGGCGAGGAGAAGGAAAGAGGGATTCCATTGTTGTGGTCTCTGCGCTAAACGTTTCTTATGGCATGTTGTACCAAACTCGTAAGGGACGCAAATAAAATTCAAGTGCCTGTCCTGCGGAGATTCAACGGGTTACTATGCGGACAAGATGGATTATGAGGTGTGTGTTACTTGAAAAGTGGTTGCGGTTATGCGGTGAACAATTCGGAATATCCCGGTAGGAGATTACGGATAAATTGTTAAAGCCGCTGCGAAAGGAATCCGACCGGCGACAATATCTCCTCGATGAATACCCGCCGGAGTGTATCGATGAATAATGAATCAACCGTTTCAAACGACCGAATACTTTACCATGACGATTACCTCGCCGTTGTGTATAAGACGATAGGCGAAGTGTGCGAGAACGATGCGAGAGACGCCAATCTTTCGCTTGTGGAAAATATGAGAGCCGCGCTTGAATCGGCCGCGGGCAGGGAGCTTCCCGGTCTTGAGGCCGTTCATCGCATCGATCAGCCTGTATCGGGCTGTGTGCTGCTTGCGTTTGACCGTACGATCAACGCGGCGTTGTGCTCTGAATTTTCATCAGGCTCGGTTTGCAAAAAATACTGGGCTATTGTGGAAAAGTCCGCCGAATGCTCCTCGGGCGGCAGACTTGAGCATCTCATCCGATTTGACCGTACACATCACAAGGCGCTCGCACTGAAAAAAGAGGATGTCAGGAACAACGGTTCCGACTGGAAGTCAGCGTCCCTCGAATGGAAGCTCGTCGGTTCCGGCGACCGATATGATTTTCTTGAGATAGTCCCCGAAACCGGACGTACCCACCAGATCCGCGCGCAGCTTGCCGCGTCAGGAAGATCCATCAAGGGCGATCTGAAATATGGTTCGCGCCGAAGCGATCCGCTCGGAGGTATCCGTCTTCATGCTTTCAGTATCAGCTTCAAGCATCCGGTGTCCGGTGAAATGATCACCGTGTCGGCACCGGTGATAAATCCCGACGCGCTGTGGAGGGCGTTTATCGAAAAGGCGGCAGATGGAGAAGAGACACGGAAAGATTAACGCTCTGTCCGTAAAAAAACAGGCAGGATGAATCTTTATATATGAGATTTCTGATACGGATGATGCGGAGAAAATTCAATCGCATGTTCTTTGATGAGTAAACCGGCTTAACAGAACTTTGTGCCGATAAGACGAATCGTATAGTGTATTCTTTGGAGACTTGTTGAAGTTATGCGGTGAATGCGGCGGGGAGAAGGAGGAGAATGTTCATTTCAGACGTATCGCTGAAATTGCCAGTTCGGAACTTTTGCCGCGAAGCGAAACTGTACCATGTGATATTATATTGAATGACGCGGGAAAAGGAACTGATACACAAAGACGTTCCAACGCGTCATCAGATGCGAGAAAAACCTCATTTCTTAAACGGCATTCCCCTGAATTCTGGCTGTAGTGTTCATGATGTCCCCCGAAAAAGCAATTTCCTGACGCGTCAAACCCATCTCTCCCGCGACAAGCGAACCGAAATGAAGACCGGCTCTGAATTCAGGAACGCATCCGTACGCAGTAAAATAGTAAATTTGTCTTTTTTTAATAGTCTCATCAATCGTTGAAAAAACGGTTAACGGATTATGAAGCAGTCCCGCGGATGTCTCCGGCCAGGTGATGATCACCTCGTCGCCGACATATTTATATATTTCGCCTTTATGATTGATTATGGGGCGGGCAATGTCGCAGAAGAAATCATTCAAAAAAGCGTGAAACCTCAGAGAACCAAGTCTCTCAGCCGTGGTGGTGGAACCGGCCAAATCGAGAAACATGACAAAACGGTTTTCATTTTTCGGATGTCTGTATGTTCCAAAAAGAAGTCCCTTGAGAACGTGCCTGCCTAAAAGCCTCTCAATATCGTTGTACAAATTTGTCAAAACCGTTAAAAGGAGGGAGAACGCAACCGTCTGTAATAAATAGGCATTCTTCCAAAACAATTCGTATCCGAGAAGGGATATGAATACAGAAGCATATACGATAGTGATGATCGCAGTCTGGAGAAGAGGTGTAATGAAAAGAGAAAACCAGAGCGGCCGCGTCTTTCTTTTTAAATAGAGATCATTTAGTAAAACAATTCCTGACGATACGCCGAGACCGGTCAGAGAACCAAGCAGAATATATATGAAATCTTTAAGCGGATTGAACCTTCCCGTAACAGCAATGCTCATAATACAAGCGAACAAACCGCCGAGAATGATACTCAGAACAACTACGTAAACACCATCACGTATTTTTCTTAAAGTAAAAGGAGTGATCTTCATATAATTAATATGCGCATTCATTCGGAATGCATGTCAAGGATAAAAGGGTGGGGTTGTGTGGAGATTCAGTCGATACGATGCATTATACGGTGAGTGTTATCTGAAAAGTAGTTGAAGTCATGCGGTGATTGTGGCGGAATCATCTATTGTGATGAAGTCATGTTGTGAATCGAGCAGAGTGTCCTATCGGGACTTCTTAATGGATAGCTCCGCTGCAGACATGAACGCATCCAATCAACACACATACAGGGTTCAAACCGATGAAAAAGTCTACCGTTTCCATGCTATGTTCTTCCATGACAGGAATTATCATTACAGCCGTTCTCTACTTTCTCAGGTATACTCTTGATCCGGGATCAATCCTTCCTGCGTGCGGCGGACTTACTGAATCATGCGGGTTTTTCGTTCATTCGGGTTACACCGTACTTGCGGGCGTTTTCATTCTCTTCCTGCCGCTTTTCTGTTATATCTGGATTTTCATCGTATCGGGAGTGTTCGCGCTCACTGGGCGGGAAAATACTGTAATTGCAGTTTTACTATTCATCGGATCTGTCGCGAATTTCATCATCAGTATGATATTGGGCTTTCTCATAATTCATGAAGGATCGATCTGTCCTCTGTGGATCGCCGTATACCCTTTGAATTTTCTGATCGCATTCTTTTCTTTATGTATTCTCCGTAAATCAGTTACCGCAGTCTCGATGAGAAATCTGTTAGGGGTAATTTCCGAAACACTTTCCGGACAGAAACTTATCATTCTCATGATCAGTATTCTCACTGTGTTTATGGCGGTCAGTACCGCCGCGGTGACTGTCTCACTAACGATGTCGTATGAACGCAGGTATGAGATATACAGAAAAGATATTCAGCTCACCCAGCGGTACCTCGAAACTCCCGTCAGGATTACGGAATATCCGGAGACGCCTCTCATGTTCGGAAAAGGGAACGAGAAAGTGAAAATCGCGGTCTTCTCCGATCCGTTCTGTCCACCCTGTCTTGCGCTGACCGAACTTGAATCCGAACTCGAACGCCAATACAAAGGACGTATTGCGGTATATCATTATCTTTTTCCGCTCGACAACAAGTGTAACAGCGCGTCAAGAGGACTGCATCCGTACGCGTGTGAAGCGTCACGTTATATGCTGGCGGCCGCTGAAATGGGGCTATATGATGAATTCATCAGGATACAGAGATCACGCAAATCGGAACTGACAAAGAACTATGAGGCGAACGCGGGAGTGTCTGCGATTTTCAAACTGATGTTCCCCGAGAGAAACGATTCCGCCGGTTTTGCGGCACTTTCCGTATCGGATAAGACAAAAGCGCTTCTGTCCCGCGATATCGAACTGGCGAAAAATTACGGGATTTCGCATACACCGACTGTCTTCATAAACGGGAGAGAAATACATGACAGTCTGACGCGGGAAATTCTCTCCGCGATTATAGACTCTGAACTTCGCAGATAACTTTTCTCCGCATAAGTTATCTGAATTTACGGGTGTATTTCTTATTGACAAACGCCTTTGACGGTTCATCCATATTTGTCATCACAGCAATTAGCGGAGGAATAAATGAAAAAAATTGTACTGGGCGTAACTGCGTTCTGTTTCGCTCTATTTGTCACGATCCTGAGTTGCGGAGGCGGCGGGGGAGCAGGAAGTACCGATCCGGATGATGGAGATAATAGTCTCGGCGGATCAGGTATCAATGAAATAGTATCTTTTTCAATCAACAACGCTCCCGGAATAATAACCGGAACTAATATTCTGGTCAACTTACCTTACGGTACAAATCCGGGCGCGCTCGTAGCAAAGTTCACCGTCAACGGATCATCAGTGAATGTTGGAACGGTAAAACAGGTAAGCGGAACAACCCCGAACAATTTTACCGGCGACCTCGTTTATAAAGTGATCGCCGAAAACGGAGACATTCGTAATTACAAGGTCAGCGTCTATGTCGCAAAAGCGACCGAGAAGGCGATTAACTCCTTCAGTATAGACGGAGTTCCCGCGGTTATAACGGGAACAAGTATCAGTATTACTCTGCCGAACGGCACCAATCTCTCCTCGCTCACACCTGAATTTTCAACTACCGGTTCGATCGTACTGATCGGATCAACGGCACAGACAAGCGGATCTACATCGTCAAGCTTTTCGGGTTCTCCCGTTACATACACAGTGAAAGACTCCACGGGTGCATCGGTCACGTACACAGTCACCGTGACTGCCGCATCAACTACGGCAAAGGATATTTCTTCGTTCAGCATTAACAACGTAACCGGCACCATCAGCGGAACGAATATCACGCTCACGCTTCCCTACGGCACTGATCGCTCACGGCTCATCCCCGTGTTCGCTTCGACGGGAAAATCGGTTACCGTGAACGGAACAGCTCAGGCCAGCGGATCGACCACAAATGATTTCAGCGCTGCTGTTTCATATGTGGTGACTGCGGCGGATAATTCCACTAAAACATATAGTGTATCGGTAACCACAGCGGGAATATCAGATAAAGCGATTACTTCATTTTTTGTAGATGGAGTAGTGGGAACGTTTTCGGGAATGACGATTCAGGTGGTGCTCCCATCAACGAGTTCACTAACCGCAGCACATCTGGCTACATTCAATGCAACAGGAACATCAACCACTGTTGGTGCATCATCTCAAATCAGTGGTTGTTCGTTTAATGATTATTCGGCTCCACTTACGTATACAGTTACCGCTGCGGATGGAACGACGAGAACGTATACTGTGTACATCGCAACTAACAGCGGTTGTTTTAATACAACTAAAGAACGCGATGAAACTGATTCAGATTGCGGCGGAGTTTCGTGCATCAAATGCTGGACTGGAAAACATTGTAATATGGGATCTGAATGCCAGAGCGGCAGTTGTGTTATTAATACGTGTCAGTAATAGAATACCTTGGTTAGTATCATTTAGAATATTGTCTTAAAACATCATTAGTATGTAAAAGAGAGGCTGTTCATTTCTGGACAGCCTCGATTAAATATGATCAACGTTATTTTGATTTCATAGTATCATTGTTGAAGAATAGTGAGATTATAAACAGTGAACCAATTTGATCCTTGGTATGCCGTAACAACCGATACAGGAACATAAACATTTACCGTACCTGAATTCAGGATCCAAGGTCCTGTCGAAGGTCCAATAAATGTAGTTATCGGACTTGTTGCATTAAAATACAACATCGTTAAATTCGGATTGGATCCAAAAGCACCATTTGTAGTTGAAGTGCCCACTGTAATCATGCTTGACGGAAAATCTATCCGTGATGCACCACAATTATAAAAAGCCAAATCACCAACAGATGTCATCCCTTCAGGAAGTACTATTCGATTCACCGCGGTCAAATCGGAAAAAGCATTCTCGGAAAGTGTCGTCATGCCCGACGGTGATTCAAACGTAATCGTGGAGATTTGACCACATTCACTAAGTGCATACCCTGCAATAGCAGAAATGGATGAATCAACTGTAAATGCTCCATTATACTTAGCCGGAACGCACATCAGTGTATGCGTAGTTGTATCAACTAACCCTCCCCTGATCATCCGGTACTGGGAACTCTCACTCGTAATTGTCGTCAGATTACTGCAATTTATGAAAGGCTGATCACCGATACTTATGACACTCACGGGAATAGAGACACTGACAATAGAAGTGTTCCCCTGAAAAGCCGTATTCTGTATCGTCGTCACAGTATTTGGTATCACCACATTCGTCATACCCGGAGGAACAGAGGTAATCGTTGTACCGCTGCAACCGAGCCACTGAGCATAAAGGGTCGTATTCGCTATACGCGTGATTGTCTGCCCCGCATCATACGCGTCTCCCGAACCGTCAATCGCGGTATTCCAGCCGCAGAAAATATAACCCGAATCGGGGGTAGGACTTCCACTCACCGTAAACGGCACCCCCGCATTCAGATTTACATCTGCGATAGTGTCAGATGTATGCAAATTACCATTGTACGATATACTTATCGGGGGCTGTTCAACTGTCACTGTGCATTGCGCGGAAAATCCACCGTCTACAGTCGTTACCGTAATTACCGTCGTATTCGGTAAAGTCGCCGTAACAGCGGTTACTACTCCTCCGTCCGATACGGTAGCTACCGCAGGGTTACTGCTTGACCATATGAGATTCTGATTTGTCGCGTTAGGTGGAACTATTGAGGGATAATCGTGCCACATCTCCGATACGATGAGCGTATGCGCTGATGCCATAAGTGTCACTCCGGTTACCGCTATCGGAATTGGTGAAACCGTAACAGTACATGAGGAGCTATACTTGCCGTTTTTCGATCTTACCCGTATTGTCGTTTCACCCACGGAGACGCCGGTTACGGTTCCGTTATTATCAACTGTCGCGACAGTCTCCGAATCGGAACTCCAGATCAATGCGCGGTCAGTCGCGTTCAAAGGATCGAAGATCGGATAAAGGGTTTCCTTTCCGTCGACCAGAATCGAGGTGCTGCTCTTGACCGACACGCTTCTCGCCGGAACGGCTGATAATTCATTGAATACATCCGGCGAACTTGAACCGCCGCATGTGGACAGAAAAAGTGCGGCTAAAATAGGGAACAAACGTTTTTTCATTATTAATTTATTCATGTTGGAATAATACAAATATTGGCGAATCTATCAAGAATTATTTGGCCATTTTTTCTGATAATATTAATCGTAATCAACTACCCATATCTTTCCGATGTGTTTATTTATATTTCTTGAAGCACATAACCCCATAAGTATTAATCTGAATCCGATTAATACTTATCTTCCATTGAATAATCACATAATGAATTCGGTATAATGAACAATTCAATTATTTGAATCGCTTTTGATGTAAAAAACCAATTGCAGACATTATTAGTATCACACTTTTGCATTCTACTTCGCGCAAAGTGTTAATGAGATTCAAGGAGGAATTTCTTGAACTGTCAATCGGTTAACATAATAACGAATGGTGACTATAAATAGTAACAGATGTTCTTGGTTTGAGAATTAAGATGAATGGGATTTTTGCCACGCAGCGAAGCGTGACAGCAATGAAAAAAATCCTTATGGAAGCGTCCGGACGGTTTATTTTAACGCAGAAGCGGTTACGGAAGAAACTAACAAAGCTGACCAGTGAAATCAATGAATTTAAAGTTCAAATTGAGTCATAGTACTCGGATAGTAACGGCCGCACAGATCAGTATCCGGAATACCTTGCGTTCCAGGTGAAAGACGGTATTGTGATATTGATTAATCTAACGCAAATAATAAACAATAGTTAACCACATCTTAAAGCGGTAATGATGTGTTTTTTCGATTGTCCATTTTATTGCAAGTGATGGCTGCATTAATATCCTCGGGATCAGAGAAGATAAATTGAGTTAGGTGGCTTAGAATTCAAGGCCTCGAGTAGTTCATGGATATTACAATCCACAGGATAGAATGGCTGAAATGTTGCACTAAAAAGTGGAGACCGCCCATTATAATAAAATTGACGTTACATACGGATCGTGTCATTGATGACGGTGTATTGTATAGTTAGGCGATCAAAAGTGAATAAATAATATCATCTGATCGTTTTTGTGCCGGTAATGAAATCAGCGGAGAATTGAAGTGAAAAAGATACAGCTTTTAGGTCTGTTGTGTTCGTTGGTGTTGGGATGCGGCAACAGTGATATATGGAATTCTCTTAACGAAAAAACAGGTTCATCAAAAGAATTTGTATCATTCAGGATCGCGTCTCCTCTGAGTTACGGGGTTATTGATGAGGTGACGAAGACTGTATTTATAACGGTTCCATTCGGAACTTCTCTCTCGAATCTTGTCGCAACATTCAATTCTACCGGGGAGAACGTCTCTGTGGGAGGGAATATCCAGACCAGCGGCGAGACAGCAAATGATTTTTCGCATACAGTGATCTATACAGTCGGCGCTTATGACGGAAGTACGGCGGATTATTCCGTCACTGTCAACGTGGCTTCAACTGATGCGAAGGAGATCACTTACTTCGAAGTCGCGGGAGTCGCCGGTACGATACATGGGGCGAGTATTTCGGTAGTCGTTCCCTCGGGAACGGATATTACGAATATAGTGCCGGTGTTCATGCATACGGGATCATCAGTATCCCCAGGTGCCGGTATTCCTGTTGATTTCACCTCGCCAGTGTCGTATTCGGTCAAGGCGTATGACGGCACTTCGAAGACATACAGCGTGCATGTCTTGATCGCTTCAGACACTTCAAAGGAAATAAAGAGCTTTATCGTGTTAGGGAACCCGTGTTATATTAACGGAGATTCAATCGTGATTACGGTTCCTTTCGGAACATCTGTCGCATCTCTGATTCCGACAATAGCAATATCCGGAATTAGCGTGAATCCCGCTTCTGGGGTTGCCGCTGATTTCACGTCACCTGTAACCTACACGGTTACGGCAGCGAACGGCTCAACCAGAAATTATACCGTAACTGCCGTCGTGGCTTCTGTTTCTGAAAGTAATGACTCATCACTGATGTCTATTACGGTCTCCAAAGGGGTTCTTCAACCGGCTTTCAGCAGTACCGTATTCAGTTATCTCGACGCGCCAATTCCTTTTTCGGATTCCGCGAATCCCGCATATAACGATTCCCAATCTGTTATGATAAATGTGGTCCCTTCATACGAGGGGGCGCGCATTCAATTCAATGGAGGGGTTCCTTTCGTTCGAGAAGGCGCATATCTGCGGAAAAATCTGGATGTAGGTTCCACTGATCTCACAATAACTGTGACCGCGATTGATGGTACGACATCAACGTATACCGTTAAGATGTATCGTGCGATTCCGGTATTCAAGACGGGGCAGACCATTCTTTATACTTCAGGTGATGACGGCGGTACGAAGAGGGGTGTTTCATGGCCGAATCCGAGATTTGTGGTGAGCGGAGAAGGAAGTTGCGTTATCGATCTGATGACCGGACTTGAGTGGACCAAAACGGTGGGCATATTCGGTGATGTCGAATCGTGGAGTAACCTTGCTTCTCATGATGGGGCATCTCTGTACACGATGGACGGATGGCGGCTTGCGAATATACGGGAATTGCTCAGCATACGGTCGTACGGATATACATCCACGAATTGGCTGACCTCATCGGGATTTTCGATTCTGTATACGGATTTATGGAGTTCAACGAGTTACAATACAACCGATGCGTGGTTGCTGTCGATCTCATCCGGATCGATGACGGTAGTACCAGCCGGGAAAAGTCATCCATCTTCTGAATATGGGCTGTGGATGGTCAGGAGAAAATCGTCGTGTATCCCTGAAACTGGTCAGGTGACTGAGTTCCTGCCCGGAGACAATGGCTACCACCGATTAGACAGCGGAGTATTTTTTCCTTCACCGCGGTTTCACAAAAATGGGGATGGCACCATTACCGATAATCTTACGGGATTAACCTGGCATCAAAACGCGGTATTCAAAAGCGAATTTTCATTTTCGGCGGCACTTACGGATATAAACAACCTGAATAGTGCATCGGGAGGGGATTGGAGATTGCCTAATGTAAATGAAATCATGTCTATATTGGATTACAGCACTGAAGAGCCGAATGTATGGCTCGGTACTGGTTTGTTTACAACATGGGCGGGTCGTTACTGGAGTTCGACCACTGATCCAGCGGACACTGCCAATGCATTTATTTTGAACATGACTGATGGAAGTCTTACAACGGTGAAGAAGGAGAGCCCGCCGTCCAGTTGCGTGATATGGCCGGTTCGCGATGCAAGGAATGCCGCTCATTGATTGCGCATTTTTCACGTGAAGCGGTAGTGCAACATGCTGATTTCTCGATAAGCGGTGGTCTCCTTGTTCGAATATCCGAAGAGATAAAATCAACGAGAACGCTTCCTTTGTAGATCGAGTATAACCCGGAAGGTACTCATTCAGGACTCAATGGGCTGACGCCATACGTGTTCATCGCGAAGACAGCATGATTTCCCCCCTGCTTATGTGGTACCGAATAAGGGGGAAATGTCAAGGTAAGTTGCCGGAAAAGAGGGTTCAGTTATTCGTAGAGAAAGGGGCAGAACTTCCAAGTGGGGAAATGGATCATATCTGTAGGAATACACAGCATGAAACAGTGTATTCCCACAAGTCATTTTGGATGCCAACAACGGAACGGAGCGCAAATTGACAGCTTCTTGAATCAGTTAATACGTCTGGACTTTATGAAGCTCAATGCCTTTATCCGGACTCTTTGCCGAGAAGTACAATGTGCTTCCGCACACAGTTATATTTGAAATATTTGAATCGTTAAGACCGGGGTTGTAATCCTCGACAATTACAGTGCCGCTTGCGGTCCCATCACTTTTCCATAATTCTTCCCCATGGATATCATCGTCGGCAGTAAAGTATAGTGTCGATGCCACGGTTGTCAGATTTCGAATGCTCTTGAATTCTTTGAGAATTGTAGCTGTCGTTCCTTCAAATTTTCCGAATTTCCCATTAATTATGAAGTAAAGAGTCCCTCCAACCGACTTCAAGGGATAGACGGTAGATAGAAATGATGAGTCCAATTCTTGATTGGTTATTGCGATAGTGCCCCCGATGGTTCCATCTGATATGCAAATGTGATACGAACCGTTTGTATAACCAATAAAGTAAAGCAAATTACCCGACATTGTCAGGCATTTCGGATTTGTGGATTCTGTTCCGGCACATAAGTCAGATACGATTACGGTACCGGAATCAGTTCCGTTGCTCTTCCAGAGTTCAGAGCCATATGTTGCCGTATTTGCTGTGAAAAATAGAGAATCTCCGACTGCAGTAAGATACTGGGGATTGGAAGAACTGCTACCGGTGTTTATATCTTTTACCATTACTGTACCCGTCGCAGTTCCGTCTGTTTTCCACAGTTCAATACCGCTTGTACCGGTACTTGCCGTGAAATACAATATATTTCCTGCCTTTATACCTACGGATGGAGAAGATGATGATGTTCCGGGATAGATGTCTTTTACCATCCTTGTTCCGGAATCGGTTCCGTCGGTGACCCACAATTCATATCCTTCTGCGCTGCTGTATCCGGTGAAATAAATCGTGCTGCCGACTACGGACAGGTTCATTGGAATATTGATTCTGCTACTCACAATTGATGTGTTTGCGGAAGTTCCGTCAGTTTTCCAGAGCGTTAACGATCCTGAAGGATTATCACCGATATAGTAAATTGTTTTGCCAATTGTAACTGGAGAATATCTATTTATGGAATCTTGATCGTTAAATGACGAAAAATTCGATTGTGGGAAAACGGAATCAACAACCGAATGTGTGGTAGACTCACTTCCTCCGCTTTTCCATAGACTTAATGTCCTGAGTTGTTCCACAAAGAAATAGACTGAATCAACTACAGCCATAATCATTGAAGGTCTTGAGCTGCCCGTACTGTTTATATTTTTCAAAAGATGGGTTCCTGCAACGGTTCCGTCACTGATAAACAATTCGGTGCCATGTTCAGAATCCCAACCTGGGAATATAAGTGAGTTTCCAAGTACAACCAATTCTGAAGGATAGCAGTCAGGCGAAGCATCGATTGCGGTTGTTGAGGTTGCGGAAGTGAATTTCATAATTTTTCTGTTAGTACAATAGTAGAGCGCACCACCTAAAACTACAGGTTTCCCACTCCAATAATTTGAATCATCGACCCCAATCATGATCGTGCCCGCTGTAGTTCCATTACTTTTCCACCATGTGTCGATTTTGTCCCATCCCGTGTTTGCTGTGAAAAAAACTGTGTTTCCGAGTACACTGAGTTGGGATGGCTGGGAGCTTCCGCGAGTAGGTGGGTCATACGCTTCAGTATTAATGTTTTTTACCATGACGGTACCGGCGCTTGTGCCATTACTTTTCCAGAGTTCAAATCCGTTGACACCATCATCTGCGGGGAAATAGATGGTATTTCCTACAGAAGTTGCATCTACAGTCATATCATAGCTGTATGCAAATTTTTTTACAAGGACAGTACCACCTGAAGTCCCATCGGTTCTCCATAATTCTTCATGGTCATTCGAGAAGAACATGTATGCCCCGGAAACACAAGGTTGTTCAAAGTTTGAGTAACTGCCGATGGATTTTACTTGGACAGTCCCGGAAACAGTACCGTCTGACTTCCAAAGGCTTCCGGAATAATTTATGAAGAAATAACAATTCCCGTTGTATGCTGTAAAATAATTGGGTTCGGCATTGTTTGATCCTGCTTTAATATCTTTTAAGATGAATGTTCCCGTAATGGTTCCATTACTAACCCATGGCTCACGACCATGGACGCCATCGTCTGCTGAAAAAAACACTTTGTCTCCGACACAACATAGTGAGTATGGCGACGAAGATCCAGATGTATTAATGTCCTTGATCATGTATGTTCCTGACGGAGTTCCATCACTGCACCACAGTTCATTTCCGTGTATTCCATCATCATATGCGAAATATACGCAACTTACACCTGGAACGATTATTGGTGGCTGCGAATACAGTTTCAGTGGAAAAGCCTTTATAAACACTGTGCCTGCTTCCGTTCCGTCCGTCCGCCATAAACTTTTACCGTCAATTCCATTATCCGCCCAGAAGAATGCATACCCTCTTGCGACGACCAGACCGACCGGACACGAGCTTTCTGCCTCATTTGTAACGGTGATATCTTTTACAAGAGTGATTTGTCCGCAATTGTATCCATTGTCAGCTACGTTGACTTCGCATGTTGCCTCTATCGCTCCATCTTCTGTTGTTACAGTGATAATGGCCGTGCCTTTATTGATGCCTGTTATAAGTCCGCTTGAGTTTACATATGCGATTTTCGTATCGCTTGTTCGCCATGTGCAATTCTGGTTTGTGGCATTATTCGGTGTGATGGTTGGTGTCAGTTGTATATTCTGCCCAGCAAATAGATTAACGGATTCTGATGTGAAAGAAACTCCTGTCACTGGTATCGGTTTTGGCAGTACTTGGACGTTGCATGTGGATTTAAATCCGCCAGTTACGGTTTCTGCTGTTATGATTGTTGCACCAACTGAATGGCCCGTGATGGTTCCATCATTGTTGATGGTTGCAATAGTTGAATCACTGCTACTCCAATTAACCTGTTTGTTCGTTGTATGATCAGGTAATATTGTCGCGGTAAGTCGCTCGCTGTTGCCAACTATGAGTGATGTTGTTGATTTGTTTAATGTTATACCGATCGGTTGAATTTTCTGTACGGTTATTGTACATTTATCGGAATAGCCACCTTCTTCAGAAATGGCCATTATTGTTGTTGTGCCCTCAATTATACCTGTTACAAGTCCCGTCGTGCTGACCGAGGCAATGGAGTTATCAATACTTACCCATTTTATTCTCTGGTTGGTTGCATTGGGCGGTATGAATGTTACTTTTAACTGTTCGTCATAGTTGACATCAATCGTTGAGTTTTTTTCAGACATTGTTATTGATGTCAAAGGTACTGGTTGTTCTGCAACTGTCACTATGCAGATTGCTTTTTTCCCTCCATCTTCAGTTGTGGCCGAAATTTCGGTTTTACCCGGTGTCCGTCCCAATACTAATCCGTATTCATCTACAGTTGCAATATCTTCATCAGCACTTTCCCAAGAGACATGGTAGTTTGCCGCGTTTTTTGGTGATATCCTTATGCCAAGCTGTTCAGTATTACCGGTAAGTATGGTCGTTGCATCTTTATTTAATGAAATACCGGTTACCGGGATTATATCTATCCCGCCTCCAGGATTACTTCCCCCGCTTCGACTGCACGAAACCAATGAGATAAAGATGATGGTACAGACTAACGCATTTTTAACCATTGCTTTCATAATTGATTACCTGTGTATCTGTGTTTGTTTATATCATACCGATACAAGGCGGGTTGAATAAATCAATCACTTTTTGATACGTTAAACTAAAGTATTTTTAGGAGGCTGTAACGTTCAGCAAGTGTGTGCGAAGGAATATATTCTTTAGGCGATGGAGACACTACGCTAAATATATCAACAACGGAAATATCAAATAATACCGCTACGTTTTATGGGGCAGGTATTTGTTTGGATGGATCAGGACAGACGACATTTAAAGCTCAGCGGCTCTTCTATTCCGCACATGGTGTATCCGCCGCCTGCGATTCTTGATGTTCCAACCCGTATAAAAAAAACCGCAGATGGTATTCTGCGGCTTTGTAATTATCACTTCTGATCTTATCGCGATGTCGTACGCTTTATCTTGTTCGCCGCAATATATCGTTTTCCGCCCGGGGTAATAACCGTGAACGTGCTTCCGCGGGATATCACCGCTCCTTTCACTGTACGGCCGCTGTAGAGCGTTATCTCGTCGATTCTTCCATATCTCGCGCGGATCTCTTCAAGCGTCATTAATTTGGATGATGCGCCGTCAAGTTTCTCATCCGCTTCCATGATCTTTTTCTTATACGCGTCGAACTCATCGGCGTTCATGGTGTCAGCTTTTTCAAGGTACTGCGCGGCCTCCAGTTTATCCAGCTCCGCTTTTTCGGGGGTATTGTTGTCGCGTATGTCAACTGCGGTCTCAACCACGGCGGTTTTTCCGGCATCAACAGCATTTTCTTCCTGCGCTCCGGATTTTACCACGCTGACCTTTCCCTCTCCGACCGCAACTACCGTTACCGACCCGTTATATGAAGTAAGAAACCTTGTACCCCGGACAGAAGCGAGGGCAATAGGAGTTTTGACCGTACAGCTTGTTCCCTTTTTCAATTTTGCGATTTTTGAGAGTACCGATCCGTTTGAAAGCACCAGAGTCTTTTCACGCCGATTCATAACAGTAAATGCGAGAACGGTATTTTCCTGTATGCGGAAAACATCCTGCTCCGATGTCTGAATGATCAGCGATGATTTCGCACCGGTAGTGATTATATCGCCGGTTTTAATGACTTCTTTCAGCGCGGCTGCATGAGAATCAGTACCCCGCTTTACGGTAACATCACCCAGAACAAAAGTCACTGCGGTGATTAATTGATCATCCTTATCTTTGCAGCTGATGCAGAATGCGCATATAAACACGACCAGGATTAAAAACGCCGCGCTGTGTATCCCTGTATTTCTCATTTCAGTCTCCTGTCTTCTATTGTTTGATTATCCGTATATCACGGACTGCCCGTGCGTCAAACGACATGAATTTTGTGACGATTATATGCTCTACTTTTTTAGCCTAAACCGGTTGCTCCGGTGAATGATCTTCTAAAATACAAGTTTAAGGGTTTCTCCTTTGTTGAGTCAACTATTTTAACGGGGCTGATTGCCGATACAAAGCGTTATACGGTGACTGTGGCGGAATTCTCTGGTATGAAATTTGTAATATTGTATGAGTTAACTAAAAAATAGAAAGCCCATATGGGCTTATCGATTGCAAAAAATGAAATTATTCATGTTAATTGTTTGACGAGTCACATAACACATATCATTACCGTTCAAAATATTTAATGAGGTTTATCTATCGATGAAAAAGATTGTTATGCTGATGTTTTTGTTCTTATCAGTGTTTATTGTGTCCTGTGGCGGTTCGGACTCGTCGTCAGCGCCTGATGCGATTATGTCGAATGATGATGCTAAAGTCTGCGACGGACTTACAGAAGTTGTCCGTGAAGCTGTTGGAAATTTTACCGGAATAGCGGGTTTCCCGACTAGGTCGCCTTTGAATAATACCAATAAAAATATTGTCGCTGAAATTGTTGAGCGTACTATGATATCGAAAGCATCCGCTTCGAAAGGAACATGGGATAACGAGGATTATTATGGTACAGGTCTTTTGGCTAATGGATCATATGAGTTTGACGGTACAACCTCCTTCAATTATACAATTACTATAACATTTAAAGATTATGAGCCCATTGAAACTATAGACGGTGTTCAATGTATCCTTAATGGTACTGCAACGATAGAGAGTACAATGACTGAGGGCTCCGATGGTAAGAAAGCAACCAGTTCGTTTAAAGAGGATCTTGATGTCAAAGTCGGAGATGTTGAACACAAGATCAGTTCTGATTACGTGATGACGTTTGTAGGAGACAGTATAATATATGATTACAAATACACAAAGAAAGGCACCTATGTATTTGATGGTGAATCATACAAGGTTGAAAAGAGCGGAACAGATGAATAGTGACTATATACCGGGATCGTATTAATAAGGGTTCCTTTTCATGATGAATAACAAACCGCCTTCGGGCGGTTTATTATTCATCATGATGCTTTCGAGAGTGCCGGATAGAAGGGAGACACTGACACCGCGTTGTATTGTTAAGATGATGGTATCTCTCTTCCCCAATTTTGACTTTCTGTGTGCTTCTACTGCTGAAAGTAACGTTAAACTATTTATCGCAGCAGTCGGATATCTTGCACTCATATTGATTATGATACAAGCTTATTAAGTATTATAACCGCGGTAAACAATACAATTGACACTCGACATTGGCCGCCGAAATATATGTCGACGATGATCTGAAAGCGAGATACATCGCTATGTGCCCGAACTGTGAAGAGTATACGATATTTGAGATGGATAACTTCGATTAAAATAGTAAACGATGTTGGATTCTAAATATGATTGTGCGTATTTCCCGGGTATGCGGAGAGATGCGTACGAATGAAAATTTAAGCGCCTGTCCTTCATTGAGCCAACTGTTTTAACGGAACTTTGTTATGACAGTATGCATTGTGTAGTGGGCTGTGATCAAAAAAAGTGTCCGAAGTTATGCGTCGGTTGGGTGGAGATTCCTGATGGGGCAACAGTAATGAAAGTCATTTTGAAAAGATACGTTGTCGGGTATGGTAAATGGAATTTAATTGAGTTATATGGTAAGCGGGATATGGAATGATCCCGCTTGCAAAAATATTTATTAACGAGCTCCGGCCTTTTTCAGAAGTTCGATGATTTTGTCCAGCTCGGCGCGTTTCGCCCAAGAAAGCGCTGTATAACCGGTTTTTTTCGCCTTACAGTTTACGTCAATGCCTTTGCTTATAAGGATCTTAACCTTTCCGATGTATCTTGCCGTCATCGCTTCAGATGAGGCGCCATGCATTATCGCGTCAAAAGCATGGTGCATATTGGATAGGAGCACGTTTTCATTGTCATCGTCCACATGATTGACGTCAGCGCCTTTGTTGATAAGATAGAGAACGCTTTCCGTATCATTCACCGAAAAAAGAGGAGTCAGATTGTATTTGTTGGCCGCGTTGACTTTGAGTCCGGCTGTCACAAGAGTTTTCGTCACCGCGAACGACTGCGCACGGAAAAGCGCCGTTTCTCCGTAATGCCCGGTCTTGTGTTTGTCGACGCCTTTTATGGCGAGAATTACATTGATTTTCGCCAGACTATTCACGTCGGTGGCGTTGATTAAAGGAGTGTCTCCGTCGCAATCCGTGGTATTGATATCGGCGCCTGCCGCCAGAAGTTTGTAAAGAATCGTTTTAAATTCTGATCCGGTTTTTGTGCTGTTCGGGTTTTTTGATATTATACTCAACTGATCATCGTGATATTTATCTGACGGGTTGACCTTCGCTCCCACTGACAACAATTTGTGCATGAGCATATAACTGTCATTATACGCGGCATAATGAAGCGGTGTGGTGTGACTCTTGTTGAATGATTTGTTTATATCATAACCGCGTTTCTGATAAAGACTTATTATCTCCGTGACATCTTTATCCGTAACCCACTGTGTTTTTTCAAGCTGTTCCCTGGTTGTTTTTATTTTCTGTGACCTCAATATGTACATTGTCTGTTTCTTTTGCGCTTCGGTGATAAGGCCGGTGAAACTGAAACACCACATTTCAAATGCCGTTCCGTTCTTGGGGTCTGTGACCAGATAGATATCGGCGCCGTTATCTATGAGCTTTTTAAGAATATACGGTTTAAAAGCGTAATTCAAGGGGATTGTGGCGTCTTTATTTTTGTAATTCGGATCAGCCTTGTATTTGAAAAGCAGATCCATCATTTCGCCGTTCCCGGCATGACAAGCGGTGGAGAGCAGCGTGTTTCCGCTCGGTCCTTTCGAATTAGGAGAAGCGCCCTCTTTCAGAAACTTTTCGGTTTGAGCGAGGTTGCCCTGCATCACGGCAATGAAAAGCATCTGATTATCCGAGGACTGGACGTTTCCGTTCGTTCCCGCGCATGAGAAGAAAAGAAATAGTGCGAAAACCGTGAATGAAGATTTATAGTTGATCCGGTTATTTCCCGAAAGGAATCGAGGTAAAACTGTACATAAATTAAAAAGCGTTGAGTTAAAAAAATATTTTTTCAATTGTTCTCTCCCGGTGTGATAGATATGAAGTGTATCAGAAGTCATCAAAATCAGAAAATCATGCCGGCGCTGTGTCAATTTATTTTAACCCCGGCGAGCGGTACTAATTAAAAAATCAGGAAATATTTTTGCGTTGTTTATCATATGAAGTTGATTGCGACACAAACGAATTGATAAAAACTCTTTTCGGGCTATTGACAAAAATTGCAAAATAAACTACATTAAATAAAATATGCATATTTCCAGTGCTATTTCACATTGGATGTATTCAAAATTAAACAAGAGGAAAGTTATGCGATTGTTCAAAGTTCTTATGGTTGTTTTTTTGGCATCATTTGTTGTTAGCATGCCATCAGATGCCGGGTTGGTGAAAAAAATAAAAAATAAGATAACAGGAAAAGAAGACAAAAAGAAGGATAAAAAGGAGAAGAAGAATGACGGTGCGGTAGAAGCTAAAAAGAATGAAGCATTGATGAAGCAGCTTGCGGCATTGAAAAAACCCAAGGGGATAGACAGTGATGCAAAGCCTGCAACGCTTAAAGAAGCACCGGCTAGCGAGGCGAAGGAAGAATCGAGAACTACTGGATCAACCACCGATGGGGCGCCTGTAACGTATATTACCACGACGCAGAAATTTAAAGCAAGCGCCGCGTTTGATCAGCAGATATTGCTCAATCCGTCGACGGATGTGATTTATCCCGGGTCGGTATTGTTGGGGCACACCATTTCTTCCGGAACGTATCAGGAGGTCACCAAAGGCACCAAGAGGCCCATTACAATATCATATGACCTGACCAATATAAAGACTGCCAATGGACAAGCCGGAAAAGTCACCGGTTCGATTATTCCTTCACTTTCCAATTATAGAACTCTGCATAGTAAAATTACGAATCAGAACTTAGGGAAAATCTCCACCACATATTCGTTTGAGGCTACTGAAGTTTATACAGAATCTGATTTCGGAGTTAAATTCAATTTCGGCGTCGGATTCAATTCAGGTATTGTTGAGACGAATATTAAAAGCGGTTTCGAGTTCAGCAAAGGATCCAAGAAGCGCAAATATATGGTCAAATTCATGGAAACCTTCTATACTGTTGATGTTGATCAAGGGAACGGAACATTCCTCTACGACAGTTTCAATATTCAAGATTTCAAGGGATACAGACCTGTGTATGTTTCGTCTATCGCATACGGAAGACTGGCGTATCTGACAATTGAGTCGGATCAATCATGGAATTCGATCAAAGCAAATCTTGAAGCTGAAGTCGATGCAAAAGTTTACGGAAAATACAACGCGGATTTGTCAACTGAGAACAATAAGAAAGAAGGAACCGACAAAATTAATGTCACAATCATCGGCGGCGACAGTGGAAATATTGTCACCGATCTTCCGGGCTTCATGGAAACGCTCAAGACGGGCGGATTCTCGGCAAAAAATACCGGAAAGATCATTGCGTATAAGCTGAGATTTGTTGATGACAATTCTGTCGCGAATACAGTGTATAATGACGAATACACTCTCGTTAAAACTGTTGAGCAGATCGGCAAGGGAATCGAAACATCTTTTACTTTGTATAAGATTAAAACAAACGCGAACGATGGAAATGGAAAGACATTGGAATTGTACGGCAATCTTGAAATGACCGACGGCAAGACAACTAACAGTTTCTGGAGTCTTCCGAGATCGGCGCGGAAAAAATATGCCGAACGCGGAGACGCGGCAGAGAGCGCGGTTGTAAAATATGTCGTTCCGAATGAAAATACTTCATATGATTTGACTCTGCAGTTGTTTGAGGCTGATGGAACTGCTTCCGATGATGACAAATTTACAAACGCGGCGGGAACCGTTGAGGGCAATATCGCAAAGAAAATCATGGTGAGCGATCTCAAGGACGGACAAGATCTTGTAATACGAACATACGCGATAAAAAAAGGGAAAGCAAAAAAGATAATAAACAATGAGTGGGTTGAGTTCTACATTAAAGTCAGCAAGAAAAACCTGTACTGACTTTCTGCTCTTAGGCTGGAATCACCGGCGATCCGTGTTCACGATGACACAAGATCTCCGGTGTGTACCGGTTGTCTTTTTGAAATTAAGGCCGCCCCTTTCGGAGCGGCCTTATTAGTTTGATCATATAGAATCGTTATGAGGAATATTGGAAGAGGAATAGAGATATGGATGGAAATAATTGATTTTGGTAATCCGTTCATCTGTGCGGATATCAATGTGAATCATGTCATATGCGGTTATAACAGCCGACGCAAGTTCTAAAATAATGATTATACGGAGTAATGACTGGTGACAGTGGTCTTGTTTGGAATTGCTGTTATAGAGAGTTAGGATAATTTAAGCGCCTGTTCCTTTTTGGATACAGCTGTTTATAGTCAGGCTTCTGCGGTAAGGAGTATTTTCAAGGTGTGTTTCGGTCTGAAAAGTAATTGAAGTTATGCGGCTGATAGACCATGAGTGGAAAGCCCGGCTTATTTATAATAAAATAGAGGTATCCTGAATGAATGTGCTACAAAGACTATTTGCATATTCCTCTCTTATCGCTCTTCTTGCCTGTGGAGACAAATCAACATCGACTATGGCTGATTCGGTTAAACGTGTAATGTTTAACGGAGTCGGAGTGCATGGTATTTTTGATCCCTCATTGGCGGCTGATCCGAATACAGCACGAATTTGGATGAGTTATTCAGCGGTAGAGCCATCATCGTGGCCGGTGTATCCTGGAGCGCCCGATTTCAACAAACTGATAAATACCCGAATAGCATATTCTGATAATGCAGGCGCTGATTGGATAGACAGCGGTGTTATCGTCAATTCTTCCTCAGAATTCACTACTGATCCCACATCTCTAGATCCAGCAAACAATGATGATTTATACTGCACATGGGTGAATGAAGTGTCGACGTTGGTATACGATCCTGATGACCCTGATTCAGACAAGCGGTGGAAATTATTATCACATCACTATCTCTGGGTTAACGGATTTCAAACTTTTCAGCACGGATGGATTAGCTTACAAACAGCATCATCTCCGAATGGATCATGGTCAGCCGAGAAAAAACTTTTTGTAGGAAGCCTGTATGATTCAGCGGTGAACGGTTCCGATGTGATTTATCTGAATGGCTATCATGCTGATCTCAGTAGTTGTCTGGCTTATAGCGAGCCGGGATTGATGTATGCAAACGGTGCTCTCTACGTATGCATGCTTGGTTCTGAAGGGTCTTCTGTTACAGGAAAAATTGTATTACTCAAATCAACCGATCATGCCGGGACATGGAGTTATTGCGGTTCACTGCTTATCAATGCAAATGACAGAATTTCCGGTTATGACGGGTACAGTGCTCCGGCCATGTTTGAAAAAGATGGAAAATACTATCTGATGGTGAGTCCGCAAATAGGGGATTGGTATAAGGGAACACTTGTTTTTGAAATTTCGAATCTCGATAATGCATCGGTTGTTCGTGATTCAAGCAATAAGCCTGTGGTTGTATCGTCAGTTTTCGGAACGGCTGGAAGTTTTAACGGTGCTTCAGGGTACGTTAAAGAAGCGAAAGCAAGTGGTATTATATATAGTCAGGCTTTTGTCGGAGAAACACCGCGATTCAGAATATTCGAAAGTGGAGTAAATCCGTAAGCTGCGCATTGGCATCCGAATGCACCCCGCCTTCGTGAGTTTCTTTACGCTGCTTTTGGCGTTCAATGAATGTGCCTCCACCGACATATGAACGCAATCAGAGAATATAAAATCAAGAGCCTGCCCTTCCCGGAGACAACTGTTGTACACGTTTTCTGCCGATACATTGTGTCATGTTTTGTGTATAGTATGAAAAGCAGTTGAAGTTATGCGGTGGATGGGACGGAGCTTTTTGGTAAAAAGATATCTGTGGATTATGAATCCGAAAAGGGGATAAATGAAATATTCTGTTGTCAGTAATGCTGTTTTTGTAATCGTATTTTCATTATCATCAGTAATGGCGGGAGATTCAAAGGTGAAAAGAGAAATAAAGAGTGAGCGGATATCGTTCGGAGAATATGCCTCTGAATGGCGCAAAAGAAAAGAGACATTAGATGCGAAAATGCTGACGGAGATTCTGACGGAACTGTGCGATTATGAGAGTAATCTGGCGAATAAGTATCCATTCAATGAAAAATTGAATCTTTCGTCGTTACCGATATCGAACGTGCATTATCCTCTAATTTCCCGCATTATTGAGAAGGAAAATCCGTATATGAAGGAAACGGGGCTTGAGCTTGCTGCGAGAGCATTTGATTCTTTTCTCGATAATAAAGAAAGTATGAAGTTTTTCGAAGCATCTGTCGCGGGCTGTCTTCGGAAAGGTGTTCCTGATCCATGGATAGTGGAGGCGGTTATAAGTTACATCGAAGCGTATGAGAATATGAGTTATAATACGGATTATGAGTCGGAGAGTATATTCTTATCTCTTGCGGAATATGCATATGAAGGAAAACAGATGTTGAATTTCGCCGACAGGGGAACTATGTCTGGACCGTTATTTACAAGGCAGCGAATGGTTCTGCCTCGGGGACGTGCACGGTTGCTGATCGAAAACAATTTTTTTCACGGGATGTATGACCGGAGTGAGTTCACCGTCGGTAATGTCAGAACTCGTATCAAAGGGTGGAGAAAGAAGGTGTTGCCGGTAATCGGAAAATACTACCTAACGATTAATGAGGACAAGACTGTTGAAATGCTGTTGTATATGCATAAAAACAATGTTCACAGATACAATGACGACGGGAAGTATGGATTCATGGATTCAAACGGAGCGATTGTAATCGCTCCGCGATTCGAATACGCGGAAAATTTCAGCGGCGGACGAGCTCTTGTCAAGTATAATGGATTGTTTGGATATATCGATTACACCGGTTCATTCATAATCGAACCGAAATACACAAAAGGTGATTCATTCGATTACTTCAGGGAGGTTGCCGGAGTGAATGTCGAAGATAAACTTTGCTGGATTGATAGAAACGGTGCAATTGTTCAGAGCGATTAATGATGTTGTGGTTTCTGATAATTATGAATTTGATTCCATTGCGATGTTTTACCGGTTTAACAGGTTTAACTGCTATGGTGCCGCATAACATGCGTATTGATTTGTAAATGGTGCCGTGAGATACGAGCGCATCATGCATGGCTTGTGATAGCTGGTTAGGTACCGTATCTTCGACTTAAATGTATCTATTTATTCTCGGGATCATACCAATGATCATATCCTTTTTCTGACTGCCCAAGAGCTCAATCTCGATAATCCTCATTGCAGTCGGCGGAGTCCGAGGAGCCGCATTGAGAAAACGCAATCGTAATTATTTAGGTAAATTCAAATTGCGATTTTTCGGCCGAGTGCATACGCCGCATCCAGATCTCTGTCCCAGGATTCCGCCTTGTATTTCAGCTTTTTCTCATGCATCGTCGCAGAGCCGTTCCCCGTGAAATCGTTTAGATCACGTTCATTATATCCGATGGTATTAACACTCAGGAGTATATCCGGCTTTGCGAATCCGATCGTGTTGATCATAAACGCAGTCATATTGATATGAGACTCAAACAGCGCTGCATTCTCCTGATTCTGAGTGAAAATCAGCGCTGTCTTTTTATTTTTTTTTAGCAACGATCCCAGATCAAATGTGAGATACGGAAATAACCGGTCGATCACCATCTTGAGCTCAGGTGTCATTGCGCACATATACACCGGACTTCCAAAAATAACCGCATCCGCTTTTTCTATTTTTTGATACAGTGGAGTCATGTCATCCTGGAGTACGCATTTTCCAAGCGATGCTTTTTTCTTGCACGAATAGCAACCTTTGCAGCCGGTCATTTTCAAAGAACTTATCTGAATCAGATCGGTTTCAGCTCCGGCATCCCGCGCACCGGAAAGAGTTTTTTCTATCAGCTTTGCGGTGTTTCCGTTTGAACGCGGACTTCCCTGGAATGCAATTATACTTCTCATAACGGTTACTTCCTGTATTAATGTTGACAGACAGAGACACTCATATGATTACGAGACCATCAGTCTATTAATTATATACAAGACATGGAGTCTCGTAATGTCAACCAAAAAAACTTCACCCGGGCGTCCGCGCGACGAATCGATACGGATGAAAATTCTTCATACGGCCGTTGCAATTCTCACCAAGCGGGGATATGAACAGACCACGATGAACGAGATAGCGTTGCAGGCCAAAGTCGGCAAACAGACATTGTATCGTTGGTGGAAAAACAGGGCGGAGCTTCTTATGGAAGCAATGGCACTCTATGCGGAAGAAAACGTCGGCGCTCCTGATGCGGAAAAAAAGGTAATACTGAAAAATTATCTGATACGCACGTTTTCTTCTGTTAATAGAGAAACAGGTGCGATTCTGAAATCCCTTATAGCGGAAAGTATCTCGGATAAAAAATTTTCACGGATTTTGTTCAATACATTTATTTTAAAACGACAGCAGGCACTATCAAAAATTATACTGGAGTGTACTTCAGTATCAAGTGAAGATGAGGACACTCTCAATGCACTGGTTGATATGATATTCGGTGCAATGTGGTACCGTATTATATTCGAACATCGGCCTCTTGATGAAAATCTGGCGGTATTCTATTCCGATATGGTCATGAATAACACGTATTTATCTATTAAGCGATAATGGACAGGTATGCAAATCATAGACTCTCCGCTTGCACGGAGGCTTTATGTTTGGCTTTGATCGCCGTATCAGAACCCAATCCGTCAAGAATCATCACTGACAGATGATGGAGCATATTCAAGATCATGGCTTTCCGAATCCAACCGTTTAACGGGTTTTAAGTCGATAAGAAACATGATATTTTGTGCGTAATCTGAAAAAGATGACTAAGGTATGCGGCGAATGGGGGGGGGTGATTCATAGTGGGAAGAGAGAAAGCATCCTGTTCGCTAACTTGATACATATATGATGATATTGCTGAACTGTTGATGATCATTGTAAAAGTTATGGTATAACATATACCTGAATTTGGTTAGTAGGGCAAAATCAATTCTATCGGTTTGTTCCATCTGCGAATTCAATGAATATATAAAACTAGTATTCTCTCCCTTCTTATTACGACTCTCGTACAAGATCACCGTGTGTTTTAAAATTGTGATTTGTATAATTTGATGTGTTCACCCGCAAAAATGTCCGAATTCATGATGTCGGGTAAGTGCGATTACTCGGCGGTGATGAGTTTTGATTTTGGAAAGGATGTTGGAGATATCTGGTTGTCGAATGTCAAATTTGAAATGATAGATGATTAAGTTTAAGATCTGTCTTTTTCTATCACTTTCACTTTTGACCGGTATTGAAGCTTAATTTTCTTCTCCCAGTCGGTTTTCGATTCGGGAAACACCCATGTAGTGGTGAGAAGATATTCTGATCCGACGGTCACGCCGGATGGTTTTTCGGATGACTTCTTTCCGGTATCCGGCACGAACGCGCCGAAGATCCATCCCGTTACATTGTTTTCGGTGACGATCTTGTACCAGAAATCGGTTTTGTCTTGTATGGTTTCCTTATTATCGGAGATGCCGATGATATTGAATGCACTTCCCTTGTTTATGGTCGTCAGGATCGACGCCGAGGTGGTATGACCGGATCGAACTCGCACGGAGTCTCCAGTGCAGTAACGCACATCGAGCGCGAAGGCGCAGGAGGGCAGTGATAGTAACAGCGCGAGAATGATTCTTTTCATGAGTGTGTCCGCAAATGAGAATAAGTATGTTCTTGTATTCGACTTTTCGGGAATAACTCGGGAATCGCAAGTATTTTTCGGTACAATGCTCTCGTGTCACAATAGCGTGAGCGATCGAGCGGAAAAGCCGGCGGCCTTAGCGTTGTGCGAGTGAGCCGAGACATAGCGCGCAGCGCGTATCGAAGACCGGCTTTGCAGTGAGAGCGCGACCGGGCGCGAAACGATTTCCATCTTGAGAGAGGAAACATGCGCCCGGGCACGCCCGAATTCTCGAGAGTGTAAAAAGATTTGTGTAAATAGCCATAAACTTAATAATTTGGAAGGAGAAGTTTATGGTTATGAACAACGAAGAAATCATCAAAGAATTGCTCAAGGATGTAGATTTTAAAAAGCTAACACCTGAGCAAATTACCGGGCAAAACGGACTGATTCAGCAGTTAACCAAGAGAATTGTAGAAACAGCAATGAACGCTGAGATGACAGATCATCTCGGATATGAAAAACATGAGAAGCCATCCGAACCAACCGGCAATTCTCGAAATGGAAAGACTTCCAAAAAAGTAATAACAAACAATGGTGAAGTTGAGGTCGAAATCCCCCGTGATCGAAACGGCGAGTTTGAACCTCAGCTCATCAAGAAGCATCAGAAACGGTTTGATCTTTTTGATGATAAAATCATTTCCATGTACGCGCGAGGAATGACCACGCGAGATATTCAGGGACATCTTGAAGAAATCTATGGGGTCGAAGTTTCACCGGATCTCATCAGTAAAGTAACCAGCGAAATCATGAAAGATGTCCAGGAGTGGCAAGCCCGTCCCCTCGATCCGATATACCCGATCGTTTATTTTGATGCGATTGTCGTCAAAGGGCGTACCGATGGGCGAGTATCCAACAAGTCCGTCTACACCGCAATTGGCATCAATTTAGAAGGGAAAAAAGAGGTTCTGGGGTTGTGGATCTCCGAAACGGAAGGAGCGAAGTTCTGGCTTGGGATAATAAGCGAGATCAAGAACAGAGGCATTGAAGATATTTTCATCGCTTGTATCGATGGACTCAAAGGATTTCCCGAAGCAATCAATGCAGTATTCCCACAGACACGCATTCAATTGTGTATCGTGCACATGATTCGAAATTCGACAAAATATGTGTCATGGAAAGAACGCAAGGCTATCTGCACAGATCTTAAAAAGGTATATGGTGCACCATCTGAAAAATCGGGACTTGAAGCTCTTGATGAATTTGCAAACAAGTGGGATCAGCGATATCCGATGATTTCAAAAGCATGGAGATCCAACTGGGAAAATCTGAATGAGTTTTTCGCATATCCGATGGATATTCGAAAAGCAATTTACACAACTAATGCAATTGAATCTTTAAATGCAAGCCTGAGAAAAGTAACTCAAAAACGAGCGGCGTTTCCAACTGATGAAGCGATTTACAAAGTTCTCTATTTGGCATTGACGAAGGCTGAAAAAAAATGGACTATGCCGATCAGAGATTGGGGTTCTGCAATGAACCAGTTTGCTGTGTATTTTGGCGAGAGAGTGCCTCTGTGATCAAAGGCTATTTACACAAAAGATCTGACACTCTCGAATTCTCAGCGTCTGTCCTTTACAGTATCATCCTCCTCGATGAGTTTTTCTGCCGATCAAGGAACGCCTGTTAAATTATATAATTATCATCAATATACGGGGAGTATATGCAGCAATAAATCCGATAGAGTCAACATTCGAAATGATCAGGATGCGAATGCGAGAACTCGATGCTGTAGTTGAAGAACGTGATCTGATATATAAATGCATTTGAATTAGAGCTTCACTATTGAAGAATAAAAAGAGTTAATCCGCTTATCGTGTCTGAGTTGAAAAAGCGGGATGCGTACCAGCTTTGTCGCGTTCAAAACTCTGTCGCGCTGAATGTCTTGGTCAATAAATTTATGAACATAACATGATAGTTATACAATTTTACGGATGAACGCTTCACGTAATGATACAGAATTATTTTTTTGTTCATGCGTTGCGGTGTGATACGATAAATCCAGTCTATCATTCTTTCACTATTACTCAAAAATTTACATTATATGTGATTTCATTTGACATTGTTACAATTTGCATAACACATTATGAGCATTCAATTTTAGTTATGGCAGGTGTGCCATAATCGTATTGATTACTCGCGTATCGGCGGAGGATGTCACGGATACGCGCAAAAAAAATTATAGCTTATTGGGGGATGTATGAGGATGAGAAGATTGCTGGGTTTGTGTCTTTGTTGTGCAGTTGTAACCATGTTCGGTTGTTTTGATGATGACGACAAAGAAAGCAAAGCGGATTATAAAAAATATAAAGAGGAACGTATTGAAGCGTACAATATTGATGGTGTTACGATCAACATGTGGCAGAAAAGCGATTACGATTCGTACGGGAACCTGCTGAAACAGACGGCATATGATGCGGCGGGTACCGATGGGAAATGGGAAACTGATGACGATTCCATTTACTCTCAGATGCGGGTGCAGACAGATGCTAATGGTGATCCCGTAAAAGGTGTCATGTACAGTGATGCGGGTACTGACGGAATATGGGGTAATGCCGATGATGTTGTTGAGGAGACGTCATATGCATACAATTACAGGTGTACAAATCATGTCGTGACTGTCCAGTATGTGGAGAAATCGGCGACCATTGTGAATGTCGAAATGTACGATGCTGACGGTAATATTATAAAGTCATATACCGCGAGCGGATCGGGTACTGACTCAATTTGGGGTACATCTGACGACTTGACAAGCGACTATATCGTGTATGAGCCGCAGAACAGCATCTGGAGCAAGATTAGTAAAAATTGCAATGCGGGTACTGACAAGCTGATAGGAACCGCGGATGATAAGATGCTGGTTTCTTCGGTTATAACGTTCGACGGGAATATTCCGCAGAAATCAGTGAGTTACTTGAACTTGTCCGCTACAACCGCCACATGGGATCTTACGGATGATCTGATGAACTCATATCTCGTGTACAAGGAAATGTCTGGTGTGTACAGAACAATCCGCTACGAGGGAGCGGGAACGGATTCGAAATGGTTCACTGATGATGATGCGATTTCACCCGATTTCTGGTATGATGATTACACATTCGATATAAATGGAACCTATTCAAAAATGGTGGAATATAACGGAGATACCGATGCAGTAGAAAATATAAGGAAATTCTACTGGAAAGGATTTAATTGATCAGATGAAGATAGAAAAGCCGGATCTGCTGATCCGGCTTTTCTATCTAAACAATGTGATTCTTTTCTGCCGATAGGATTAATTGTGTGTTACAATCTGAATGGTAGTTTACGTTATGCAGTGTATGTGGTCAAAATTACAAGTGGGAAGAGTTGTGCTCGCAGTATGAATTTATCAGGGATCAATTCCGTTGAGAAATAATATTTGTCAATGTTTCGCATAACACTCTCTCCATGTTTTTTGGGAATTCAGCCGCGCTATGCCGGTTTTTTTACTCCAAGAGAGACAAATGTCGTGGAGATATGATGTGCGATATGTTATCTCCGAATATTAAACGGCCCGGGAGAAACATTCTTGTCCCGGGCCGCAACGATGTTCATTTGACAGAACGGGAATTATATATCCGCCGGAAATTTCGAAATTTTACCGAGCAGAAACGATTTTATCAGCGCGAAGTCGATTGAATCAATTCCTCCGTCGCCGTTCACATCCGCGACGATTTTATACTCCGGATGAGGAAGGCCGTCAGATTCGTTCAACAGATATTTTTTCAACAGCGCCATGTCAATGGAGTCAACGGAATGATCGTCGTTGACGTCGCCCATTCTGTATTTCGATGGAACCATGGTGAAGACAGCCGATGAATTATATGAATCATCTGTGTAATATAAACGGATTTCAACCGGCGCGTTTCCGAACTTCCGGGTGAATGTCGCCGTTCCGTTCACCATGGGAACTTCCACCGGCTTGTATACGCCGTCTTCCACGAATGTGACTTTCACAGTTCCCGTGATCGAAGGAGCCTGAGACGCGGAAGTAAGTTTGGCGATGAACGTGACTGTGTCATCCACGCATATCACTTCGGGATTATGCGTAATGGTGAATGAGGGTGTTCCCAACCCGACGTTCTGACCGAACGAAGTTGAAAGAGTTTTTCCGCTGGGTAATGTATACGCCGCTTTCACCCCGAGATCCTGCGTGTCGTATAAATAATCCGCATAGGTATCCACTACAAATGAAACTTTTCCGTTAATGATATCGTAGGTTCTATCAAAAGCGGAACCGCTTGTAAGGTCTCTGTAGTCTTTCGTTACGGACAGTTTGACTCTACCTTCAGCGGGAGTTCCGTCATCTTTTTTGACTGTCGCGGTGTATACCACCGGCTGATGCGTCACTATCGAATAACCTTCGTCCGATGAAAGCGAGATGGTGTATCCGTCAGCCGACTTGGAACTTGTCGACGGTTTTTCCGCCGGGATATCTCCCTGAGCTGCCTGTTCCCCCTGGTTGTATTCGGGAACAACCATAAACCGTTTTCCGCAGTCGTAGCCCTTATCCTTGTAGTACACCAATATATCAACCGCGCCCTCAGGTCCTGATTTGGGGAATTTGACGGAGAAGACCGCTTTCCCGCCGGAAACCTGTACGAATGTTTTCGAACTCAACGCCTCGCGTAATTGCACTTCAAGCTCTCCGGCCGGAAGAGGTTCGTTCTTCGGGACATTGAAGCTCACGGTGAACTGAACTGTCTCTCCGCCATGCGCAACTGATGGAGTCATCTCGATCTTCATTGCGGGATCATACGTTCCTACGCTTTGAGAAAAACCCGTCACGAGTTCTTTCGAATCAGGCATACGATATATCGCTTTAATCCTGTATTTCTGTGTTTCATACAGATAATCGGCGCACAACTCCTTCATAAATACGGCTTTTCCGTTGACCATGGTCACAGTCTGCCATGCCGCATTGTCTTCCGTGCCGTCATTGTACTCCTTGAACATTTTGAAAAGAATCTCTCCGCCCGATACCGGCGCTCCGTCAACAGTTACCGATGCGGTATAAGTGACGGTTTGATTGTTCACCACGTTGTAACCCTTGCTGCTTTTGAGCGACAATACATACTTCTGATTTGTGCATACTCCTTCGACAGATGTCGAAATCGGCGTTGTATCCGTCAGAGCGGGTGTCTTTTCAATAAGTGATCTCTCATCCGAAATTCCTTGCGGCGAGCCGTCACTTTCTGCGGAATCTCCGCATCCGAAAAAAGCGGCTGCACAGATTCCGATCAAAACCAATTGACCGATGAACTTTCTTTTCATCCGAATATACTCCTGTTTTGTATTATTAGCACTTTGAATATCTGGTTTTATTATTATTCAAAACGTATACACGCAGATATTCTATTAGTGTTTACCCAAGTATCCGTCGTGTTTGCAGGGATAGCGTTCCACGGAAACTGACCCGATTGCCGGGTATGTCTCCGTGTTTATTCTGCGATCCGTCCGATGCAACTTCATCGATTCACGCGGAACTCTTCTTTTAATGATTATAGATTGGAAACGGCAGGTTGTCGCTCGCCCTTATAAGGCGAAACTTTCATGGAGGATAGTCATCCTCAGTGTCTGAATTATTTGTAACAAAAAAATTAAGCGACAGCCCTTCCTTTCGTCAATTGGCGTACGGTTTTTTGTTCTGATCGGCTGCATTGTGTGGTGCGATACGAACGCAATATTTATTAAAGTTACGCAGTATGTAGTTTTGCTTTGCTATATTGAAACGCTATCCAGAAAATATTTTAACGCATTTCTCTTATTTTTATCCTACCGGACGAATTAAAAAAGTCCGGATTCATGTTTCCGGTCGACTTTATGTTTAACCGGATGATATACATATTATCAGAATGAATAATGACATTTCGATGTTGTCAGGCGCCAGATTTATGGAGGAAGCAAAATGGTAACTTCTGCGAAAGGATATTCCTTGCATGGTCAAAAGAAGACGTTTGCGATGTTATTCACATTGGTGCTGTTAATCGCGATCGGCATTCCGGTATCTTCGGCTCGGCCTCCGGCATTAAAACAGTTTTTCTTGGCGGTCGAAAAAGGCGATATGAAAAAAGTGTCATCAATGCTCGATAAGGGGATTGATATCAATGCCGCGGACAAGGGTGGCCGGACTGCGCTTCATCTGGCTGTGATCAACAATAAAACGGATATCATCGCGTTACTATTGACGAAAAAACCTGATCTTAATGCAAGAGATTCAATGCTCGGGGCAACCCCTCTTGGATATGCCGTCAGTAAAAAGTACAAAGAAATCGTACGGATGTTGTTGAAAGAAAAACCCGACTTGAAGACAGGCACTCGTTCACTTCCCCTTTCTTTTCACGCGGTTGAAACCGGCGATATGGAAATATTCCGTACCTTGGTTGATGCCGGTATCGATCTTAATGAGAAGGTTGACGGATATGATAACACCAACGATGTAACCCTGCTGATGTGTGCCGTTAAAAACGGTAATAACGATATAGTCAGATTTCTCATAGAAAAGGGAGCGGATGTCAATTATCCCGACTCGTACGGCGATCCCGTGATAATGTGGGCCATTTATTACGGTCATCCCTCGACTGCGGAACTGCTTCTTGATTTGGTTGATAATATCAACCTCAATCCTGAAGGCGTGAACGGAACTGCACTGGCCATCGCTGAAAGAAAGGGCTACAAGAAACTCGCGGAACGTATCAAAAAAAGAGGCGGGCGCATGTAAAACCTACGGGATGCCGCGTTTGCTATTGCTTGTTATGTAATATCAATCGAACCCTTATCATAATATGAAGTTCCAGTCTATCTAGTGATAGCCGGAATCAGATCCCCTATGTGATTCTCCTTTCCGCGGCTATCATCTTCGACACGCTTTCATTAACGCATTCAACACCAGCGAATTTGTCGTACGGTTATCCATGCAGCAATCGCACCGTCATACCGATCCGGAGCCGGGATGCCTGTCAAATATAGCCGCTCTTCATCCGCATATGTTAAAAAAGGTACGAGTCAGAATATTCTCTGTAACGTGAAACTTATGATTTGAAATATATGAAATTTTTGCGCCGATCCTACACGGGATTGATTGTGTTGTGGCTTGTGGTGCTGAATAGATACCTCATGCGGTGTGTTGCGGAGCGAAACGTGATTTACATTATGCGGTGAATGGGATGGGGGTTCATGGAATTCAATGAGGGATAAGTCCCATCTGGAGTGATGATGCATGATGAATTGTGTGCATGGGATGAACAGTGCGAGTGGTCACGAAATAATTGAAAGGTGGAAAAAATATCAGAGGAGTATTGTTTTTTTATGACGTTCGGTGTTTAATGGATTTCGACGCTGTTTTATATGATCCGGAATAATTTTTCATTCAGTAAAACGCATAGAGGGATAAAGGAAAACCATGGATGATTTGAGAATAATAAATTATCAGACATTGTTTGATAAATCTCAGGTGATGCTGCACTTCATTGATGTAAATATCATAATCATTGCGGTGAATGATTTCTGGCTCGAAAAAATGGGATACACTGCCGATGAAGTAATCGGTTCAAAAGCATCTGATTATATGACTGAAGAATCACAAATCCTTTTTAAAACAAAAATTCCGGCACTGAAACAGCATAAAAAAATAAATAACATTGAAGCAAAAGCGGTAACAAAATCAGGTACACTTATTGATATTGTATTCGGTATTCAAGTAATATTCGATCAAAGCGGAGAGGTCGCGGGATTTCTGACAACTTCACTTGATGTAACATTGCAGAGAAAAGCTGAAGATGCTCTTAGACAGCGAGAGCTTTATCTTACGGCAATTATCGAAAATCAGCCCGGTCTTGTTTGGCTTAAGGATGCGAATAGCCGTTTTCTTGCGGTAAACCGGGCATTTGCCCAGTCATGTGGTATAAACTCACCTGCTGACTTAATCGGTAAATCTGACCTCGATATCTGGCCGAAAGAACTTGCTGAAAAGTACAGAGCTGATGATCAGGAACTGATCAAAAATAATATACCGCTTAAAATTGAGGAACTTATTTCTGATGAGGGAGTTAGGCGTTGGTTTGAAACTTACAAAACCCCGGTTGAGAATTCCGATGGAGAAATAATAGGAACCACCGGATATGCACATGACATTACCGACCGGAAACTGAAGGAGGAAGCCCTTCATAATATGCAGAAGCTTGAGTCGCTTGGTGTACTCGCCGGCGGGATTGCGCACGATTTTAATAATCTTTTATCCGGTATTTTCAACAGCATTGATATCGCTCTTATGTTGTCTAAAGAAAAAGAAGTAACAGACGTTCTGCTTACCGCTAAAAAAGTCATACATCGGTCAAGAGGATTGACAAGTCAGCTTCTTACATTTGCAAAAGGCGGCACACCTGTTAAAAAGACCGAAAATCTTGCTTCAATAATTCAGGAAACTGCCAATTTTGCCCTGAGCGGATCCAATGTAATATGTGATTTTTCAATACCTGTTGATTTGTGGTTATGCGAAATTGATAAAGGACAAATCAGTCAGGTTATTGATAACATTGTAATCAATGCGCATCAGGCAATGCATGACGGTGGGACAATATCTATTTATGCGGAAAATCTGATAATTGATAAAAGCAAAAATACTGCAATAGTAAACCACGGTCGTTATGTCAAAATAGCGATTTCGGATCATGGTGAAGGAATCCCGCCGGATGTTTTACCGAAGATTTTTGATCCATTTTTTACCACAAAAGCAAGCGGTAACGGTCTAGGACTTGCTACATCTCATTCAATAGTTAAACGTCATGGCGGCGGTATTGAAGTTAAAACAAAAGCGGGTGAAGGAACTACTTTTATTATATATCTTCCGGCAACTGCCAATAATGCAGTGATTACACCGGAAAGTAAATGTGAGTCTGTCAATGAAAAAGGAACAATCATTATAATGGACGATGTCGATATTGTTCTTGATACTCTGAAAAAGCTTCTTGAGCTGATGGGCTATGCAGTTATTTCAACAACAGATGGTATGGAAGCTGTTAATGCTTTAAAAAATGAAATAAACAATAATAGAATTGTCAACGCAATGCTGCTTGATCTGACAGTTCCGGGCGGCTCAGGAGGGCTGGAAGCAATTTCTGAAATTCGCACTATTGATACAAAAATCCCCGTCTTTGTCGCAAGCGGCTATGCGGAAGATCCGATTATGTCGGATCCGGGTAAGTACGGATTTACCGGAAGCATCTGTAAGCCGTTTACATTAAAGGAGCTTTCTGAGATTCTATAGGTATAATTGAGATTGCTTTGCTAAATAAAATTCCGTCTTTATAACTTTTATTGTTAATTCATAGAATGTGAGCTAGGCGCCTGTCCTTACCGAAGCGATACGTGTGAAATATTTCTTCTCTGATAAGAAACATGATATGGTTGGTTGCGGCCCGATGACTGATCGCAGTTGTCCGGTAGATCGGGTGAATATTTTTTAGAGCACTGGAAATGACATTGTGAGAAATGCACGATTAACTAATGATTGTCATCACTCTGTCGCTTATTGTTGTCGTATTACACAGCCGCGAGGCGCACATCAGCGTGACCGCTGCTGACAGGGAATTTCATCATGTGGTTATCTTCCCATAACCGATGAGGAGTCCTGAATAATCTGACCCGATCATTCTTCCATGTTTAAAAATTACGTCCGCAGAAATCTCAGCGGTCGACAAGGCTTCCGAAATCATCTAATGTGCCTCAAAACAATGGTAACATTTTAAAATGTTATTCAGGAGGTCAATCGTGAGAATATTCGCACATCTTTCAGTTATTATCTTTTTATGCCTGAGCGCCTGCGGAGGCGGAAGCAGTGGAAACAATCCAGAAGATCCTGCCGCAAAAAGCGTATATGTGGCGGGAAACATAATGGGAATGGATTTGAATAGATCAATCGGAGGATACTGGAAAGACGGCGTCTGGAATGAACTGCCGAATCCCGCCGGAGACACCGGATATACAAGAGTAACGGGATTGGCTGTTGACGGAAGTGACGTGTACGTTGTTGGAGGGATTTTGGACGCCAAAGGAGGATGGGGTTCGGCGGGATACTGGAAAAACGGAAAATGGATGGAATTCCTCAATACCTACGGCGATTACGAGGTAAGCGCCGCCGCGGTAGTTTTCAATGACGGTAAGGTTTATGCTGCGGGAAGATGCACCAACGGCGAATATGATATTGCCGGTTATTGGGTATCCGACGGGTCATCATCCAATTGGATTGAGCTCGGGACAAACGATAATGCCACATCGAGTTATTCGACTGATATCGCGGTCTCGAACGGTAAGGCCTATGTAATCGGCCAATACACAACCGGAGGTTCTGATACAGTGGGATATTGGACATACGACTTATCAAAACCCCTAGCAAAGCCATCATGGGTTGAACTACCAAATTCCGTTGAACCAACTTCCTGGATAGAAGCCAAATCAATACTAATTTCGGACGGAAACGTGTATGTCGGCGGGAGATGCAGAAATGGATCGAACAGAGTCGCTGGATTCTGGATATCGGACGGATCAAGAATTACATGGCAGGGATTGACTGATACAAGTGCCGGCGAATATGACGAAAGGGTTGAGTCGATCACATTATTAGACGGAAAGATATGCGCCGCGGGAAGATCATTTAATTCCGCGGGAGGTTATTTCATCGCCGGTTACTGGAAATATGATGGATCGGCTTTAAAGTGGAACGGACTCGCCAATCCCCTGAATTCAACACAGTCTAACGAAGTATCGTCAATAGCCGTAAACGACGGAGATGTCTATCTGGCCGCATCTCCGTATAAAGAAGGAAAAGCATCTCAATACGCGGGTTACTATAAGAACCGGACATGGACACAGCTTGAAACAGATTATGACGCGACGGTGTATCCTTACTCAACGACTGTCCAGATCGTGGTCAAATGAGCACCGGTTGCCGAAAGTCATCAGGATAAATGTTTGATGAGAATGAACGCTCCGTGGGAATAAAAGAATCAATTCCGTTTCACCTAAAGACGGGAATTGAGAATCTCATGGAGCGTCATTCTTCAGTAAATAAATTTCCGCTGTTTATTTGTAATTCCATAATAATCCACACACCGACGTGATTCAGATGGCTGCATTGAAGTTCAATTCACTCTTTCCGCAGAACGGAATATCCTGGTACTATCACCGTACATTATGATAGTTGTCACCCGGGAATCGACTTTCTGTATTCAGACGGAGTGAGACCCGTTATACGCTTGAAGACATCGTTGAAAGTTGATTTTGAACTGAATCCCGCGCGGAAAGCGATTTCGATAACTTTTACGTCAGAATCGCTTCTCACGAACAGATCTTTCACATGCGTAATGCGGAATGTGTTTATAAAGTCATAAAAGTTCTGACCGGTATCCGAGTTGATAGCCGAAGAAAGATCACCTCTCGGGACTTCAGTCATCGCGGCGAGCGCGGGCAGTGTGAGTTCGGGATCAAGGTACGGTTTCTCGCGCTCCATCACCTTGTGTACCTTTGTCATTATTTCGCGGACGCGCTGTTCGGAAAGATTGTACTTTACGGAGTTATCTCCTTCATCATCATCGCCGAAGAATATCGACGGATTGATCAGTCCCTTATAACTGATCGAACACACGAGAACCGCGGCGAAAAGAATGAAGAATGTCTCGGATGCCCACGGCTTTTCGTTTCTCGAGTAGATAGCCGTCATATCATACGCGGTCGTACCGATCATGAGCAACAATGCCGCGATGAAAAACTTCATCACGAATCCCAGCCATTGTATTTCGACGGCCGTGATCCATGTTTTATCGCTGAGCTTTCTTATAAGCTTTCTCAACATTGATATCGAGACAATCAGATACATCGAAAATTGGCACAGGAAAAGATACCATACCAGACGCGTGGCCGCGGGATGAGTTACTACTTGATGAACAACCGAAAAATATCCTACGAAAAAATACTCCGCGAGATAATACGCCAGAACCGCCAGTGCGGGAACGAAATGAATCAGATCCTTAACTAAGACGACGAGTACGGGATGGGAATAGTGCCTGACATATAAGAAAAGCAACGGTCCCGCAATGAAGAATATCGGCATCACAAAATGCGAAACCGACATATCAATGATTTGAGTAATCACCATCGCTATTAAAATCAATACAATCGAGAGATTCACTAACAAAAGAGCCAGAATCCTATTGGCCATACGTTTCGAGCCGTTGATTCTGAAGAGCAGAAACGCCATGAAAAATCCGAGAAAAGCTCCCAAAGAGGCCGTTATGGATACGATAATCAATTTCATACTGCTGACAAATCCGTCCTAATGCATATTTAAAGATTATTCGGATATGCGCAATTTTTGTAAAACAGTTTTTATCAATTCCCCGATCTTCGATCAATTAGTAAATGGCGGCAATGATCACTGGCTGTTTACGAAATCTGATTCCTTCCGGATAACCCAGTGAATCGTAAGCTCTTCGAAGCAAACCGGATATATCTGTTGACTCCCGGCATCATTTCTCCGCACGAGTCCAGAAGTCATTGCGCGTTGCGTGCTATTTCGTTATTCGAGTGTCAATTACTCTCGTTCCGGAGAAAACGTCGTGAAACCCGAGAGGTCTCCCGTTCTCACCGAAAAACGAAAACCAGTCAAGGGGGATGAACAGGAAAACGCTTCTGATTGCGATCCGCGGAAGAGACGGCTTCAATCCATGTATTGTGACTACTTTTGTGCCGGTAATAAATTTCGTGATTGTTTTCCCCATAATAACTTCCTGCGGTACATAGTACAGAAGATATGTCATAATCGCAAAAAACCAGTCGTTAATCGTATCCAAATAATTTTCGACTCCGAGCAGAACCAGAAGAAACATAATAAAAATCGTGAATAAAAAAATACATGCAGAATCTATAACGACATTCGCGAACCTTTTTCCCGCTGATGATATAATAAGCGCTGCGCCGCTTAATATATTTGAATTATTTACGTCAGATTTCATAAGCCGATCCTTTTATTAAAAAAATAATAGCCTGTCATCCCCGAAGTCAATTGTTTTACAGGTTTTTGTGCTGATAAGATACATGATGAGGCGTGTATGATTTTGAACGTTGATGAAGTTATGTGTTGATATGGTGGAACTAATGGAGAATGATCGAAATAATAGTCCGGATTCATGATTCAGGTCGACTTTACTATAGTTATATGGTATTAAGGCAGTATTGTCTACCAATACTGGTGCCGTGATATTCTTGGAAAAATTACAAACCATTCATATTCTTTCGGGAGGTAAAGTCATGATCGAAAAAAACAAATGGGTGCTGCACGTGATACTCATAATAAAATCTTTGCGGTCACATCTGAAACTACAATGGGTTATTTCTGTAGCAATTTTGACGATCGTGTTTTTGCTTTTCCCTTTGTTCCGGCACAGCCACTCGGTTGAAATGCGTAAAACAGAATCTCCAAACATATCTGATATTAATCTGCCGTTACCCCGTCAAGCAGGGGGTATCCCTCTTATGCAAGCTCTGAAAGAACGGCAATCACGCCGCGCGTTTAATACAAAAAAGATACCGCCGCAATTACTGTCAGATCTATTGTGGGCGGCATTCGGGATAAACCGCAATGACTCCGGAATGAGAACAGCGCCTTCTGCAATGAATCGTCAGGAAGTTGATGTGTATGTGGTTATGGATAAAGGAGCATACCTATACGATGCGGCAGAAAATAAACTGAAAGTTGTTGCAAAAGGTGACTTACGTGAACTTACCGGTACTCAGAGTTTTGTAAACTCAGCGCCAATTAATCTTGTGTTTGCCGCATATGTATCATCAACTCAAGGGGAATTCGAAAATATTTATATAGGTGCTGATGTTGGATATATAAGCCAAAATGTATATCTGTTCTGTGCATCAGAAAAATTGGCCACGGTTGTTAGAGGATGGGTTAAACGCGAGGAGTTGTCAAAAGCTCTTCATCTTCCGAAAAATAGAAAAATTATTTTGGCGCAGACTGTAGGGTATCCTTTGTAATGTAAGCGGCATCACATATGATTGGACTCTTGAATGGCGGGCATGTCTCTGCGCCGTAATTGAATTGTTTTCAAGACATGTTGCAGGCTACCCGATGAGAGATGATAAAAATCGCTAAACGTCCTGTCTGCAAAATTGTGGGAAGCGATATTTACGGCTCGTTCTAGATGCCGCGCATCAGGTGGCCAAGCCAGAAAATAAAAAGCACGGCGAGAATGTGCAAAATCCACCATCCCGGTTTCATATACAACAGCTTATTCATGCGAGCCTCCTATTTCCACAATATGTATCCTAGCGAATATACAATGCTTAATCCGGCAAGATGCACGCACCAGTACCCCATATTCGGATATCGGAATAGACGTCCTTTATGTCGCTGTGCATCCAAATTTTTGACATTTGTCATTTCCAGTTCGAACAGAGCCTTCCCGATAAAAAACGCAGTCCATAAAATAACAATATCAGGAAGCAATGTCCGCTTAAAGATCATAGAGAATTCAAAAGGTGTCGGAAAGTATTTGATCGAAAAATGGATCATTGTGATAGTTCCGATTATTACCAGCATACCGTTGATAATGTACGCGAACGGAACAAGATGTCTGAAAAAGAAGAAAGCGGAAACCACTACGATTGAAATCAATCCCGCAAAGAATGGAATGCTGTTAACCGCTTTTGCGCCGAGAGGGTGAACAAGCAGATGAACCCAGAAGCCCGCTGCGGAAACACAAAACAACGCGATTACAAGCATTACCTTGATATACGTTTTCTGTTGCATGTAACCTCCTGTCAGGTGAAATATTTACCACTAGATGTACAGATTGTATCCGTATCATGGTATTTTATCAAATATAAATCATGAGCCGAATCTATAATGTATCGATACTATTCAGCGCCTTTTCCACGTGAAGTGTCGGGTTACTCAGTGAATTATACACAAATCGGATAATGCCTTTCTTATCAATGATAAACGTTACACGACTCGAATATCCGAATATGCTCGACACGCCGTATTTCGCACCGAGTTCTCCTTTCGGATCGGAGAGAAGCGGGAACAGAAGTTTATTTGCGCGGGTGAAGTCACGATGCGATGATTCTGTATCAAAACTGACCCCGATAATCACCACGCCCTTATCCGTAAATTTCGAATAGTTGTCTCTGAACGTGCATGCCTCCAAAGTGCATCCGGAAGTGAAATCTTTCGGATAAAAATACAACACCACCGATTTTTTCCCCGTAAAGTCGGATAGTGATATAACCTTTCCATGTTGATCAGTTGCTGAAAACGCGGGAGCCTTGCTTCCGGGTTTGAGTAACTCGGCTGGCCACAGCGAACCTGAGAGTGACCATACAAACACCGCGCAAAGGATCAATAATCTTTTCATGTGTATTACCTCACACTACATGTAATATATTCTGACTACAGGCTGAAGCCAACTCCCGCCCCTCACTTTAGTATTTCGAGTTGTATGCGGCACAAAATCATACACTTTTCGTTCACCGGCTATTTGTTATGCACTGTCCCCTGATGATGAGTTGTATCAATTAAAGAGGATCTCTACGGTCTAATTATTGCAATGTTCTATCGTTGGGATCCGTTTTGCTTATTTAAGATACTGATCAAATATAATATATGATTTTTGTTATGTGGTGAATGTTGTGCGTTATTCAGACTGGTCATTGCAATTCCCCTTAGTAACGAACAAAGCTGAAAATAATAAGCATAATAATGAAAAAAAGAAATTGGCATATTAAAAGTAGCGGAGCCAACGGGTTTCTCGTTTCAACTTTAAAAAATTTAATAAAGAAAACAATCACGAAACCGATTATCCACCAGGCTATATAGTTCTGAATAGGCACTGATTGAGCCATCCAGCTCCACATATCAATTTTTGGGGCAATCTGCTCGAGAATTAAATCGTAAATGATCATTATCGAAGGGGCAATAATTATTTGCAAGGCAGCTTTACGGGTTATTATTTCAGATATCGATGTTGCTGTATATGTGAGGAATAGCCAGTTTAATCCAATCAGAAGCGGAGTGTTGAAAAGTTTAATCCCTAATGCATCACCATAGCTATAATCGCCAAAAATAAGACCGGTATTGACCCCGATAACCTCTATACAAAAACCAAGTGTACAAATTATTAAAAACACAGCCGCTTCTCTTTTAATGTATTGGTTGTGATAAACGGCTAGTACATATATGCTTAATAGTAACGCAAACGGAGTAATGGTTATGAAGATGTTTCTTGACCAGGGTATTAAAAATCCCAGTATACCTATTGAGTAAAAAAGTATTATGAACAATTTAACTTTAATTTCAGGGAAGACGTTTTTTGGATACATGTTCATAAATAATAACACTCCATTACTTGCTCATAATGAATTTCTCTGTATTACTTGACAATGCACTCGGCAATAGTTTTAAAACAAACTGTATGTAACTGATTTTCCGAATTGTAACAGGTTCCACAGGTGTCAGCAAAAATAATTTATTTTCTAATTCTGATTCGGAACATCCATCATATCAGAAAGCATAGATATTTAAGCACCATTCTTTTCTCGGGTCAACCGTTTTACGTTTTGTATTCATTTAAGAGAGCTAATGTTTTGTCTATATACGTGTGCGAATTTAGTTGAGGATTGAATGATTCGATACGTGAGGAATGAAAAGGAGAGACGGAATGCTTAAAATAATTCAAGAAACTCTGACTGATAATGCTCGCGCACGTCTGATCCCGGTACAGAGGCTAGCGGATTTGAAAGCGGATATTGACAGCTTCAGAAACAGCGAAGAGCTCAACGGATTCCAGACATGGATAGCATCCGAACTCTACCGGTTTGACGTACCGGATGCGGACTTTTCCGTTAAGTCTGTCATTCTGATCGCAATTCCGCATCCCGCGTATGCCAGGGTCGATTTTGACTTTCACGGCAGAACGCACCATTGTATATCGCTGGTACAATCTGATTTCACGGGTACTGATCACCGGTTGGCGGGTATAGTCAATGCACACGGGTATCATATCGTCGCGGCGGATAATATTCCTCTAAAACGTTTGGCGGTGAGATGCGGGCTTGCGCTCTATGGACGGAATAACATAACGTACATTGGCGGCCTCGGCAGTTATTATTCTTTTGTCGCGTATTTTTCCGATATTCCGCCTGATGAAGATGTGTGGGTTGATGTGAATACCTCAGCGTTATGCGGCAGTTGCGGTGCATGCGTGTCGGCATGTCCCACCGGCGCCATCCGCAGCAACCGGTTCCTGATTGACAACGAACGCTGTCTTTCGTATCTGAATGAACGCGCGGATGATTTCCCGCAGTGGCTATCTCCGTCGGTGCATCACTGCGCGTATGATTGTCTTCAATGTCAGCTCAGCTGTCCGATGAATCTTGAATTCGCGGAGAATATCGCGGGGCCGTTCCGGTTCAACGAGAGTGAAACCGCGCAGATTCTTTCCGGTAATCCCGTCGAATCGTTTGAACCGGATCTTGCGTCAAGGGTGAAGGCGTTGGGATTGCATGAGTGGCCCGGCGTTCCGAGGAATCTTAAAATGTTATTTGAAACAGACGAAGCGGCAGTGTGAGTTCTCTTGATGGATTCAGGGGAAAGGTTTACTGCAGAGGTCGCGGAGACGCGCAGAGATTATGGGATTGTTGCAGCGTCTGTAAAAAGAGAAAGTGAGTGTATCCTCAATCCTGCTTGTCGAGAATCTTTCTGATGATACCGGTAAGCACCGACATGCTGACAGGTTTTTTCACTATGGCATCAATGCCGCACTTGGCCGCATGTTCCTCCATCTGCCGGTTGACAAATCCCGACATGAGGATCACCGGTAATGAACGTTTCAGCTGTTTCAATTCAATAGCGATATCAATACCCGTGAACTCAGGCATCGAATGATCAGTAATGACGATGTCGAACGCATCAGGATTTTTGCGCAAGGTTTCAAGCGCGAGCATGCTCTCCGTAAACGGCGATACCTGATATCCTATACTCGCGAGAATACTCGAAACGGGAGAGACGATTGCGCTCTCGTCATCGATAAGCATAATATGTTCGGTGCCGTGCATAAGGCCGCTGCGGTCAGAAGTCGCATTATCCGCGTCATGAAGCGCCGCGGGAATAAAAATATTGAATACGCTTCCCTTTCCTGGTTCGCTGTATACGGTGATGATTCCGCCGAGATTATGTATGATGCCATGCACGACAGAAAGTCCGAGTCCGGTACCCCCGCCGTTTTCCTTTGTGGTGAAGAACGGTTCGAAGATGTGGTCAATGACATCAGGTAGGATTCCCTTCCCGGTATCCGAGATGCGGAATAGTACATGCTTTCCCGTGCCGAGTCCCGGATGACTCTCTGTGAATTTCTGATCAATGATGATGTCCTCAAGATCGATCTTTATTGTCCCGTGTTTTTCGTCGATCGCATGAATCGCATTGGTGCATAAGTTCACAATGACCTGATGTATCTGTATCGGATCGGCCATGATTGCCGTTTCGCTTTCAAGATTCGCCTCTATAATAATTTCCGCAGGCGTTGACGCACGGATGAGCTTGATAACCTCCTTAACGATCGTTTGTGGGCGTATGGATTGGAGCTCGGGTTTTGAATGTCGGCTGAACGTAAGAATCTGATTTACGAGATCACTTGCCCTGGTCGCGGCTTTTTGAAGCTCACCCAGATATTGCTCTGTTTTAGCCGGATTTTCCGGAGTGAGAAGCGCGAGTTCAATATACCCGTACATCCCCGTAAGAATGTTGTTGAAGTCATGCGCGATTCCTCCCGCGAGCGTGCCGATCGCTTCGATCTTCTGCGCTTGCTGTATCCGTTTTTCCTGAATGAGTTCCCCTGATATATCTCTGCCGAATTCAAGATATCCTGAAATGTTCCCTTTCTCGTCTTTTACCGGAATGATCATTATGGCGATGACCGGACCGTTGTCGATTTCTGTTTTGGGAGTGATTCTCCCGAGCCATGTCGCACCTGATCCGATTTTTTCCCAGATCACCTCGGGAGGAATGTTTTGCGTGTTGGTGAAATCCGGATCAGAGCCGATCAGTTCTTCTGCGCTTTTCCCTGTGAATTGCTCAGCGGCGGGATTCGCGAACATGATTCTTTTGTCTGATCCGATGCCGAGAATGAACTCGTTTGTGTGAGTGGCGAATTTTTGCAGAATATCCACGAACTTTTGAATAGGTGAGCTTATTTTTTTGGATAGCAGTATTATCGATAGAATGACAATGATGATAAAACTTATTCCGATTATCGCGATACTCAGCAATGTGTCATTCACCGGTTCCATGATCTCTTTCCGGTTCTGGGTGAATATGATATTCCATCCGGTGATGTTAAGCGGAGCGAATCCCGCGATTTTTTCAGTTCCCCTGAAATTGTATCGTTCCGCGCCGATTTCCCTGTGCCTGATCTTCTCCCGTATTGTTTCCATTCCGGTTTCTTTGAACATGTTCACTTTCATCTCGTAATCATGATTCGGGTGAATAATCACAAGTCCGTTCCCGTCAGTGATAAACGGATATCCCGTTTTACCGATCCTGATGCCGGACATGATTGAGCGGATTGAGTCTATGTCATGGGTAATGGCGATTGCGCCGACAAAAATACCGTTACGTGTGACCGGTGCGGTGGTGACGAGAATAGGAACATTTGTCCATCTTGAACTTGCCGGCCCGCGGGACAGGACGGGGCCTGTCACTCCCGCTATTCCCTGTATCGCTCTGACAAATCCTTCCTTATCGGAGACATCAAATCCCTTTCTCGCGGACTCGGGAAGATCAACGCGTACAATGCCCGAACGGTCAGTAATATAAATAGAAATATAGTTTGATCCGATTCTATTAAATACCAGAGTAAGTTTAGCGTGTATCGCCTCATAGTTCCGCTCATGTAATGCGTCGGCGATCTGATTGTCCGCTGCGATTGCGGAAATGACTTTCAGTTCCATTTTAAGCGACGTGTCGATCAATGCGGACAAGTCTTTCGCGATCTGTACTGATTTTTCCCTTGATTGATCAGTCAACTCACGGGACAATCGTTGGTACAGAAATATCGCCATAATTAGAAACGGAACTATTACCGCGGTAGTACTTCCGATTATGATGCGCCGCTGCAGGGAGAGGCCGGACAGGAATTTTGATGATGTTTGGCCTCTGATTAATCGCATAAAAACCTTTCCTGATAAAGTCGCGATCCATTATAATACGTCATCATGTAATGCATGTCAACCCGCGTTATGCTGATGATCCGCTTGGAGTTACGGCGCTTAAAATTTTCGCGGTGCGAGGCGGCTATGTCAATATTTTCGCGCATACCCGCCGACTCGCCGACTCGCCATGGAGGATTCTGGATCAGGGAAGCAGATGTCCGGAAAATGAAATATCGTGTAACGGATTATCTTGATATACTGCGCAACTTCAAGCTGACGATTATTGTGATCAAGGACGCCGGACTCAATCTGATGGATGTCCCGGATCGGAGAGGAAAGAAAGTCATTGACCCAAAATGCAGCTTACACATATGTTTTCAATAAATCGTCCGGATCAGAAATCATCAGCGAATCCCGCGCAAGGGTGCTGACAACCGGATATATCACAGGAGAAATGGTACATGGCCGACGAAAAAAGCACCCCCGAAAAATTTATTTTTTACATGCATCGCATGTCCAAAGAATACTCATCTAATAAGGTTATTCTAAAAGATATCTCATTGTCTTTCTACTATGGCGCGAAAATCGGAATCATCGGCTCCAACGGGTCGGGTAAATCCACTTTGCTGCGCATCATGGCGGGAATAGACAAGGAATTTTCCGGAGAAGCGGTAATCGAAGCGGGACGAACCGCAGGGTATCTGCCTCAGGAACCTCAGCTTGATCCGGAACTCACTGTCAAAGGGAACATTATGAAAGCTGTGGCGAAAAGCCAGGCGATTCTCGATCGATACAACGAAATATCCAATTCCTTTGAAGAGCCGATGGGAGAAGATCAAATGATGAAGCTCCTGGATGAGCAGGCTAATCTCCAGGACATTATTGACGCTCAGGATTTATGGAGCCTTGACCGCTATGTTGAAATTGCGATGGATGCTCTGCGGTGTCCTCCCGGAGACTGGGCGGTTACAAACCTTTCGGGCGGAGAAAAACGGCGGGTCGCGCTTTGCCGGTTGCTTCTCGAAAAGCCTGATCTTCTTCTCCTTGATGAACCGACCAATCACCTTGATGCGGAGTCAGTCGCATGGCTGGAGCGTCATCTTAAAGAATACAAGGGTTCCGTAATCCTTGTCACTCATGACCGATACTTCCTCGATAATGTCACGAGCTGGATACTTGAGCTCGATCACGGGAATGGTATTCCGTGGAAAGGGAATTACGCTGAATGGCTTGATCAGAAACTTGAAAAGATGAAGAATGAGGAGAAAACGGAATCCGACCGTCAGAAGCGTTTAGCCCGCGAACAGGAATGGGTTAAAGCGTCGCCCAAGGCCCGTCAGGCGAAATCCAAAGCCCGTCTCAAAGCATATGATGAGCTTCTCTCACAGGAAAAAAAGGACACGATGAAGTCGGCTCAGATCCAGATCGCAAACGGAAGGCGACTTGGAGATATGGTGATCGAAGCGGAAGGAATCGCGAAATCGTATGGTGACAAACTTCTCTACGAAGACCTCACTTTTCAGCTTCCTCGTTCCGGTATTGTCGGCGTCATCGGACCCAATGGCGCGGGTAAAACCACGATGTTCAGAATGATTCTAGGGCAGGAAAATCCCGACGCGGGATCTTTCAAGCTCGGTGAATCAGTCGAGATCATATCCATGGAACAGGGACGCGAATCGCTTGATGATACAAAAACTGTATTCGAAGAGATTACCGGTGGTAATGACGAAATCACTGTAGGTGATAGGAAGATGAATGCCCGTGCATATTGCGGACTGTTCAATTTCGTCGGATCTGACCAGCAGAAACTTCTTTCTCAGCTGTCGGGAGGTATGCGCAACCGCGTACTGATGGCGAAGAATCTCCAACACGCGGGAAATCTTCTCCTGTTGGATGAGCCGACTAACGATATGGATATCGAGACATTGCAGGCATTGGAACAGGCGATTCTGGGGTTTGCCGGCTGCGCTGTGGTTATTTCCCATGACCGCTGGTTTCTCGACCGTATTGCGACGCATATTCTTGCTTTTGAAGGCGATTCGAAAGCGGTATGGCTCGAGGGTAACTGGACCGATTATGAGGCCAATTATAAAAAACGCATGGGCATTGACGCGAAGAATCCCAAGCCGATTCGTTATAAGACGCTGACCCGCTAGACTGGTAACTGATTGATGTTTTTAAAAAAAGGCATAGACGTCTTTGCGCAGGAGAAGAGAATTAAGCAATCGTGCGATTTACATTTTTGTATCAGTAGTTCTGATAATGTGATCATAACTCATCTTCAGTAATGATACTGTAATGCTGCGATGGTGTTTAATGTTCCAGGGAAGTGCGAATGAGTCTTGTTTCTATTCAGGAAGGAATAGGATATGTGGTACGGTAATTGGTATGAGAATAATTATTAAATTGATCTTTATCAATCTTCTGTTTGTATCGTGCGGCGAAGGGTTGGGTACTGCCTATAAAGATTTGTTCGATTCAATTGAGCATCACTACGTTACCGGTGTTTCGCTTGATATTGGCGTGTACGAATCAATCTATATCGGGAAAAAAGTGAAGTTAAGAGCAACGGTGTATCCTGCAAATGCGACTGATACAAAAGTGAGTTGGTCAATAATCGGCGGTTCAACACTTGCGACTATTGATAGTGAGAGCGGTGTTGTTTCGGCAGGTACTATTGTCGGAACTATTACGGTTCAGGCGGTTACTCGTGAAGGCGGATTCTCAGCTCAGCGAACCATCGCTATCACTGATGTGATCAGTTATGATCTTACCTCAATTATCGTTTCGGATGGAAATCTTCAGCCGGTTTTTAACCGTACACAGTTCAGTTATCTCGATGCTCCGGTTCCCTATATTCAAACTGATCCCCGAATTACCCCGGTTGCATCTCAGGGCGGATCTGTGATTTCTATTAATGGTGTAAAGGCTGAATCGGGAATTCCGTATACGGTTGCGGGTGTAGATACCGGATCGAATATACTGTCAGTTGTGCTGACTGCGGCAGACGGAATAACCCTGAATACGTACACAGTTCATCTGTACAGGGCAATCCCGGTATATAAAACAGGCGCAGCAAGTATTCCGGGTTATACCCTTGACCAACGCGAAGATGGTGCGGTTCAGAGAGGTGTTACATGGCCGAATCCAAGGTTTATCGATAACGGAGATGAAACACTAACTGATAAGTTGTCCGGATTGGTTTGGATGAAAGATCTGTCTTACTTTGTGCCCGCATTAGACTGGGATACTGGACTAGCTTCCTGTGAAAACCTTACATATGCGGGAAGGACTGATTGGCGGTTGCCCAATGTGCGTGATTTGTTGAGCGTCAAGAATTGGGGTGAGGCAACATACGGGTGGCTGCATGCAAGCGGGTTTACGGGGCTGCAGGTGAATCTGCAATGCTGGAGTTCAACGGTGGATCCTATGAATTCGCTACGGGCATGGGCAATCGGGTTTGAATCATTTATAACGCCGCATTCCAAAGATTCCGGTTTGTATAAAACGTTATGGCCGGTGCGTTCCGGATCTGCGATTCAGAGAACCGGACAAATAAGCGGTATGCCCGGTGAAGATGGATTTTATCATACTGGCGTTGAAGCGCCGTTGATACGTATTCATGATAATATGGACGGAACTTTATCTGATAATTATACCGGTCTTGTATGGCTTCAGAATGCGGATATCAGTAATGGCTTAATATCGTGGAAAGATGGATTTGATTTTGTGGATCAACTGAATAAAGGAACTGTTCTTGGGAATTGCGGTTATAAAGACTGGCGGATTCCGACGATTAATGAGATTGCCTCTCTGATTGATTATGGCAGTACTGATTATTTTTCTACATATCAGGGGTTATTGCAATTTACCAATATTCCAGGTGATTGGGTTAATTCATATCTGACATCGACCACTGATGCCAAGCTTCCGGCACAAGTGTGGTGTCTTGATTCATATAACGGTTCAATCCGCTCCATTTCAAAAGAGAGTGAATTCCATTTGCTGCTGGTGAGAGATTCAAGGTAGGTCAACTTCGGTTTGTTTATACGTGCTGAATCTCCGTAAATACCTGAGAATATATTATACTTCCTACTGTCCAATTGTAAGATAAATCGTGGGATATTGCTAATATAACATTTTACGGTGTGACTGATATTAAAAGCATCGTTTGCTTAAAATGCTTAAATCTTTTTGCGAACTGTTTTAATGATTTGATGAATATTCGGGTAATCGTTATCACGTGATAAAAAAGGGCTGCTCTTTCAAGCAGCCCTTTTTTGTATACGTAATTAAAGGGTCGGTTTTAGCACTTCGATGTCAAAAGCGAGCTGAGGTCTGATCTTCCCCGTGTTGTCAAACGCTCCTTCATTCTTTCTCTTAATACCCATCGGATTGTATCCCCAACTGCTCATGCTGGTAGAAACATACGAATCCCATATATAGCACTTTGTTACCTGATGGAGGAATGCGGTGTGAGCCGAAGATCCGTCATTCAGATCAACAATGGTGAAAATTGTACTGGGCAGAATATCGAAATTGTCAACAACGTCTCCACTTTCATATGGATCGGGAGTATCAACAAGAGTTTTTGTTAAACCGCCGCCGTGATTCAGCATGTCGGGTCTGAGATATCCTCCATATGTATACGATCTGATCGCAACCTTGTCTCCGCCCAAACTGATAAGTACAAACTTCTGATTATCTCCAATAGTCGCACTTCCGGTATGCGGGTTGGCCATATACATCGGGTAATCATGCCCTTCATACTCGCGTGTAGCGTACATGTCGAATTCAACGCTTTTAATCGCAACGGTTGTTTCCGGATTGGTGAATTTACCTGACATGAAAAGGAGAGACAGCAGACGGAGAGTGTTTCCATAGTAAGTATACTGATTGGCTCCGGTCTTGTCAGAATTTTGAGGAAGATCCTTCTGTTCAATGACTTTCTGCATCCAAGCTTTCGCATTATCCGCGTTATCCGCCATGAAAAGGGATACCGGCGCACACATTGCCACGAATGCTGTTGAATAGTACTTTGCCGCTACTTCATTGTTGAAACCGTCTCTGTTTGCGGGATCCCAATTGCCGCCATCAAATGAATAGCCGTCATAAAGACAATTATCAATTTTGTTTGAATCGTCAATCAGCGAACCATCGCGGGTATCTTTATTATATCTGCCTTTAAACCATTGTGATAATTCTTCCAGGAAGGGTTTGGACTCTTTGCTTCCATACCATGCATAATCGGTAGCAATCCTCCATGGGACTCGAACCGCGTCATAGAAGAAGTTGGTGCTCTGCATGTCCAATCCGTCTTCATAGGTTACGCCTTTCATTTTGTCTGATGAATCTTTAGCTCCCCGTGCCGTCTCGCTGATCACATCCGGATAGCCGTCTTTCGGATTTATATCAAGAAAATATACCCGATCACTGCCTCCGACAGGTTTTTTAACGATAGCGGCATCACTTGTATCGCACCAGTCGGGGAACAATCCGCTTTTGCCGTTTGCGGCGTTAATCTTATCCATTTCACCGTACATGGTTTTCAGAACGGTGTCGCACACTGTTGCGTATTTGGCCGGGTTATTACCGAATATTGCGGCAATTTTTGTGAAATTTTTATTACTATTGATAAAATCTTTAAATCCTCTCAACCATGCGGGCATAAAATAACTTGGATTCCAGCATGATTGCCCGCCCCACGATGTTCCGTTCGAGATAAACCCTTTGCTTGATTGAAGGTCACCTTTGAATTGTCCAACAGTGAGAACGCATTTAATATTCTTTGCGGCTTCTTCACGGTAATCGGTTACATTGTTTTGCCATTTCTTGCTTGCGATAACAAGTGCCATTGCGATGTCCATATCCGCATCAGTCGCTGACCCTAATCGCCTGTCGTATCTACACGCTTTGATGTAGAGAGCTTTCACTGCGTCCTGCATCGCCTGAGTTACTAATGCCGGATTATCTTGCGCTTGCTGTGGGGTTATATTGTTCTTGATACGGGCAAGTTCAAACCAGTTCGGCTCGTCTGTTTCGCCTAACGTGGCTACGCCGTCAGGGGATGCTGCCGCGATATAGCGACGTTTTTCTTCCTCTTTGTTCCAATCTTCTCTCAGCATCCATGCGGGACCATGTGGAACTTTAATTCTGAATTCACTGATGTTTACCCCGGTTTTACTTACCTTCCAATGCATTACGGGAAGAGGAGCGAGCGGGTTATCAATTGAATCGTTATTGGCGCGAACAAGATGTTTTTTCACATATCCATACAGCTTGTCAAAGGTTACCTGATCATTGAAATATACGGCGATAAGCATTCCGTACGCTATTCCTTCTGAAACAGTGTCATAGTCGGATGAGATGTCTCTCTGTACGCGGAGTGTTCCGTTTCCGCCGTCAACCACATAGGTTGAATGCCACGTATTGTATTCCTTAACAAGATCTTCTTCACTCATCAGATCAGCATAGGGAAGGCCGTTGATATAGTCGAACTGTACCAGATTGCTGAAAATTGAATAATTCGGTCTTTCGCCTTTGCCTGCATCGGTACTGCTTCCGCTTCCGCATGATATCGCCAATCCCGCAATAATCGACATTAGAAACGGGAGACGCAGTATATTTTTCATATACCCCTTTTTTAACTCCATACTATCCTCCGTAAGGTTTTTATTGGATGAGTTTTGTATCGTGTCCATCAGAATGGTGATTTCCGGAGGACAAAGGGAGTATTCAGACTGTTCAAAGTTAATAATTTGACGATCTGTACGCTTCCTGCATGATCCGGTTAATCAAATTCGTTCTTCAGACAATAGTTGAGTGCTAAAATGATACTCAAATTCCCCAAAAAAAGTCTGGCAAGACGGTAAAAATACAAAAAGACCAAAATTCCGACAAAATCAGCGGAACTGCTACATGCCTCTTTATGTGGATTCTTTATTAATATCAGTAAAACACTAAGGCCGCAGAGACAGGCAGGAGAAAATAATTCGGGCATCAAGCATGAGAGGCGACGGATAACAGCCTCGCCCGTAACCGGGGTTTTGAAACCACCATCACTTGAAGATGTGATCCGCGCTCAGTTATCTCGGTAGTGAAGCTTTTCCCGCTCCTTCCGGCGGTACGCAGACCGGGCGGCGGAAGGAGCGGCATTGAGTGGGTTACTTATTAACAGATAGATTGATCTTGTCAGTTACCCGGATTCCATTCTACGCCGTTATCATCAACTGCCTTATCAATAACTTCCGAGGCATCCCACGTGTATGTAGCCTGGCCGTTTTTCTTTTTATCATTTAGTGTGCAGGTTTGGTACTTGTCGCTGTCAGCGTTCGGCATATACGCATTCTTTTCGCTGTGATAGTAGCTGTCTATAGCCGTGATGTATCTTGTACCGTCAGGCCATATTTTAATACCTTTGTGTTCACACTTGCCGTTGTTAAACTGGCCAATGAATCTTGATCCATCGACATAATACCATACGCCTTCACCGTGGATTTTATCATCCTTGAAGCCGCCGACGTATTTGTCGCCTGACGGGAGGATGAGCGAACTTTGTTTCGATTTCTTGTCGTTGTCGAAATATCCGATGTATTTGGCGCCGAACCATTTAGATTTCCTGCCCCATGTATAGACGCCGTAGCCGTGTTTCTTCCCGTTATGCCATTCTCCCGCGTATGTATCCCCATCTCCTGACGCCGGAGATTTCTCCTCCCGGAAGACTCCGTCAATCCAGCTTCCGTACACCTTGCTTACAAGTTTGCCCTTTGCATCGTAGGTGACAAACGTTCCATCGCCGTGCATGTTTCCGTTTCGGAATTGGCCGGTGTATTTTGATACAATGTTGCCGTTCTGATCAAAGACAAAAATTGTTCCTTCGCCTTCAGGAGTACCGTTAACAACCTGCCCCAGATATTTTGTCTGGAGTTTGCCGTCTTTGCCGTATGTGAAGAGAACGCCTTCGCCTGTTAACTTGTCATCGGTAAAAGTTCCGAGGTATTTTTTTATGAGAATACCTTTCTCGTTATATACAAAGTATGATCCCTGACCATGACGTTTTCCCGCTCTGTAATCGCCTATGTATTTAGCGCGAAGCACGCCGTTTTCGTCATATTCAGAAAAAACTCCTTCGCCGTCTTTTTCACCGTTTTTAAACGATCCTTCATACGTATTCATGACTTTCCCGTTTGCGTTATACGCAACGAGAGAGCCTCTGCCTTCGAACTTTCCGTTTTTAAATGTGCCTGTATATTCTGATTTCACCTTCGCGTCTTTATCGTACAGAACAAGCTTTCCTTCTCCTTCAGGAAGGCCCTTGTTAAATGTTCCCGTGTATTTAGATACGATCTTACCGTCTTTGTCATAAGTGATCAACTCGCCCTTTCCCTGCGGTTTGCCGTCCTCGACTTCCCCCGAATACTCGGTCAGTTTATTCCCGTTTTCGTCGTATGTTGTAATAACAGCGGGGTTGTACATCTTACCGTTACGGTACTCGCCGGTTATGGTGCTTACAAGTTTCCCGTTACGGTCATAGTTTGAAATTATAACTTTTCCGCTGGGGCGTCCTTCGTAGAAGTTCCCTTCGGTTTTTCTTACAAGCTTTCCGTCCCTGTCATATTCATAAAGAATTCCGGCGCCATCAGGGGTGCCGTCCTTGAAATTACCCACGTATTTACTTGCTATCTTGCCGTTCGGGTTATACTTAGTCAGCTCACCTTTGCCTTCAGGTTTATTATCTTTGAACCCTCCGGTATATGAACTGGTAAGATTCCCTTTTGAGTCATGCGTTGCGAGCGTACCCTTGTCATACTTGTCGTAAGAGCCATTAATCATTGTGCCGGTGAATTTATCGGTTACTTTACCGTTTTTATCATAGTTTGTAACCAGCATTACGCCCTTGGTTTTACCATTTTCAAATTCACCTTCAACGACAGATATAAGATTGCCGTTGTCGTCATAAATAGAAAGCTTCCCTTTGCCGTGGGGTTTTCCGTCCTTTATTTCTCCCTCATACTTATGATTTTTTGATTTGAGAACCCCTACTTTTGAGGAAGATACGGATTCGGAGCGTGGAGGAGTGGTGTCTTTCAATACGTCTGATTTTTCATTTTTCTTATGTGCGTCCGTATCGTCTGAACTCTGTTCAACGGCCTTATCCGCCTTTTTTGTCTGCTGCTGCGCTGTTTCGCAGTAAGGACATGTCAGTACGGTGAGAATTACGAGGAAATAAAAGCTCTGTTTCATCTTTCTACCCATTTATCTTGTTTTTTGTGTTTTCGGATCAGGATGTTCAATGGTAGTGTTTACACGAAACATATATGTCAATAATTATTTAAACGATGAAATTAAACGGAATTAAGGGTGTTTAATTGTTAATTCGTTACGTGTTTTGTCCGATATACTTAATGGTTATATTTATCAGTTAATTTATACCAACAAAAGGTCATCGCATGAAAAAGTACAGATACGCCCTGATAATATTCGTTATAATAGCAATATCTTCGGGAGCGCTGATGTCAAAAGAGCGGGAGTACAAGATACTTGATCCGGACAAGGTTACAAGATATAAGCTCGAACGGATCGTGTTCCAGCGGATTGAAAAGTCTAAAGACCAGACAAAAGACAATTCAGCTGAAGCCCTTCTTGTTATAAGGAAAAATAAGGCATACTGTATCATCGACGGATTTGACAATGTGCAGGACGTGCTGTTGAAGCAAACCTTGATGGCGGCGGAAAATCAATATATTGAGAACAATGATTTCTGGGTTAATAAAATCAACGGAAAGCCCGACTGTGTCAGAATCAAATACAGAAACAGTGATCTTTTAAGAAATTCCAATGAGGAATTCGTGTCATCCAATTTCGGGCAATTCTATAAATCAACACGTGACAGCTTTATCAAGATTCACGTAGAGAAATTCAAAAACCTGATGAAAAACCGCGGCGAGTCCGGCATGCATGTCGACAGGCGGCTTATCTCGACTAAAATAAACCGCGAAAAAGAGAATGACATCAATCTTAAATTCTTCAAATCGGCCACGGCCAAATCGGAGGACGGGATTGTATATTACTGCGAAGACGCCGATGGTGACGGAATAACGGAATCGTTTATGGCATATACCAACGACGGATTTGATTGGGGCGACGGTTCCGGTCCGAATATACTGATGATATACGGCAACACTGACAAGGATATAGAAACGTTTATCGGTAAGCTTGTCAATGAATCCGAAAACGGAACAGTCGAGGAAGAAAAAAAGATGTTTCAGGAATTCCCTCCGGAACAGGATGTCAAGAAACTGATGGAGAATCTTACGCCGTTGGACAAATATTACGATTAATATATGATGGCGATATATTGATTGTTATCCGTTAAACTACCTTTCTGCGGGATGCGGTTGATTTTGGAAGGTCGCATCCCCCGGATATCGGAAAGACCTCCTGATGCGTACCTCGCAAAGCGGAGATTCCGATTCATCTCTGCTCCGTGACTGACAACCGCTATTAATTGTAAATCCCCTGATCTGAAGTATTTCCTTTTCTTTCGCGCACTTCTCCGGCCGAGTGTATAATGCAGTTATGTGCCGATGACAAATTGATGTTATCGGTAGATCAGTTAATGCGGCGCGAAGCTGTTCTTTAATCGCATTTCTGAAATTTGTTCCGGATATCTTTACTTTTACAGGACTATATCGTAGTATAACGCTCTGGAAGATGCTTTAATATTTAAGCGGCAATGCTATGAAAAGAAATATCGTTCTGGAAAGTATCAAAGCTCCGGGTGATTCCGTCGTTCGGATCCAAATAATAAAAAGCCATATTCTTGATAATGTGGTAATGATCACGTTCATTATTGCGTTGTTGTCGGTACTGGTGTCTACAATACACGGGATTCAAAGCTATTTCAGGTTTGAATACTTTCTGCACATTCTTGTAGTCGCGGCAATTGCAGTTGTAGCATATCTGAGAAAAAAAATACCCTACGATATCAAAATACTCTTGATGGTGGTACTATTCGGTTCGGGTGCAATCGCGGGTTTTTCGAAACCGCATCTGACTGTTCAGGGAGTTGTTTTTTTGGTATGCGCTATTACACTATCCTCGGCATTCTCGCGGAAGGCATGGACATATATTGTAATGGGTATGTGTTTGATGACACTGCTTGGATTTGCCGTTTACAATTTACAATTGGCGGCTAATCAGAATAATATCAGTGTCGAACAGTACAGAAGAATGGTTTCAACATGGATTGTAATTATTCTGAGTGTGATGCTTTTTACATCGATCCTTATTGAAGTCGGAACAAAGCTGTTTTACAGCTTGAACATGATGCTCGCTGAGCTTGATAGTAAGGTGAAGGCCGTTGAAGATCTGAACAACACCCTTGAGGAAAAGGTGAAAATACGAAGTTCTGAGCTTAGTAAATCGAATCAGGAGAAAGACATTATTCTTGGTGTTGTTGCTCATGACATAAAGAATAAATTGACTGCACTTGTCGGTTTCCTTGATTTGATGGATGACAGCAGCCGGGAAGTCAGTAACGATAAAAAAGAGAATTATCTTAATAAGGCGGTCGAGTTAAGTTGTCTTGCGGCGGTTTCAGCCCAGGAGGTGCTTGATTTCGCTAAATTATCCGGTGAAGCGTCAGATAATCAGACAGAAAATCTGGATATGACATCGTTGATAAAAGAAGTTTCGGAAAATTACAGATTGAAAGGTATGGAGAAGAATATCCGCTTTGAAGTAATTGTACCCGAGCAGTCTGTCTATTGTAGGCTTAACAAATCAAAAATAATGTCCGCAATGGATAATCTGATTCTCAATGCCATCAAGTTTTCGTTCAATAACAGCGTTATTACTATCAGGTTGACCAACGATGATCGATATGCCGTGTTGAGTGTGAGCGATACCGGAATAGGAATCCCGGAGTCTATTAAACAAGTGATTTTTGAGCCGTTTACGATCGCAGGCCGATCCGGTACCTGCAATGAAAAATCAACAGGACTGGGATTGTCCATAGTAAAGAAAATCGTCGATATGCATAATGGCGAGATTCGAGTTGAAAGTACAGAGGGGAAAGGAAGCAAATTCTTTTTACGGTTTCCACTTTCCAAATGAAATCATTCTCCTAATCACTGATTACAAATCCTTTCTCTCGGAATATGCACACGCACGCGTCAACCACGGTATGATCATATAACACATTGCGGTGAGTGATGATCTCTCCAAGTGCAGCTTCTATACCAAGTGCCGGTCTGTATGGACGATGGGACGCCATTGCCTCAACCACGTCTGCGACCGCGAGAATCTTTGATTCTAGCAGCAGATCATTGCTTTTAAGTCCCTGCGGATAACCGGAACCATCAAGTCTCTCATGGTGCTGTGAAATAATGTCGCTGATAGGCCAGGGGAAATTAACGTTTTTCAATATCGCAAGACCAATATTTACATGATCTTTGATTAAACCATATTCCATGTCACTCAATCGTGAAGGTTTAACAAGTATCTCCGCGGGAATGCCGATTTTCCCAACATCGTGGATAGTCGCGGCAAGATTCAGCCCGTGAATGCGATCATCGGAAAGACCGAGTTCAACCGCGATGCGGGTACAGATAGTAGCGACTCGCCTCTGGTGACCTGCGGTGTATGAATCTCTCTGGCCGATTGTCTCGGCGATTACCTGAATTGTCTGTTCCAGACTGATGCTTAGCTGTGCCTGATGTTTTGCTTTTGATATCGCTGTCCGAATGGCTTTAATACCGAAAGACAGATCAGCGGCAACTTCCTGTAGCAGCTCACGTTCAGGAGATGACCATATATTCGGTAAGGCGCCGTAGAGAGACAGACACGCGATGATTTCTTTGGTAAGATGAAAGGGCAGAACAATTAATGACCGATATCCGCATCTCAACGCTTCATCTCTCCATATTTTCATTGTGGGATCGATTGAGATGTCCTCACATACTTGAACATCCATTGTGCGAATTGCCCGACCTGTCGGTCCTTTACCCCGGTCATTGTCCGCCCAGGTGATTGTGTTCAGCTCTAAAAAGCTTTCCTCGTCGCCATAGTGCGCCATCGGTATCACATTTTTATCAGCGATGTCTTCGGCAAATCCGATCCATGCCATCCTGTATCCGCCCGTTTGTACGGCAATCCTGCAATACTCATTTAGCAATGTCTGCTCGGTTCCGGCGTTCAGCAATGCAGTATTGCTTTCACTGAGAATTTTCAACGCCCGTGTAGCTGACTTCAAAGCTATTTCCGCAAGATGACGCTTGGTATTATCCCGGATATTGCATTGTATGATTTCAATACCGTCACAGTCATACACATTACTGACAAACTCAACCGATACGCGGCGCCCGTCTTTTGTCTCCAATGGAAGATCATCATAGCGGATATAGCGCAGTGTCTGAAGTTCCAGAAATGCTTCTTTGCTCAGTTTGGTGTCTCGAAAAGACCCAATTTCCCAAAGAGTTTTCCCTAAGAATTCTTCACGGGAATAGCCGAGCATATTCTGTAGAAAGGGATTTACATCCTCAATCATCGCTGTTTGTGCGTTTAATATGAGGATGCCGTCCTGCGCTGTTTCAAATAAACGGCGATAACGAATCTCGGAAAATCGAAGTTTCTTATCCAGATCCAGTGTTTTGTCTGTGCTATTGTCAATGCCGGAAGAAGATTCGTCTGAGCTGGGAATCTTGGCTTTTTTCATCTTATTACTCCCGAAAAGATTGCATCAAGCTGTTCTGTCGTTATGTATAGATTAATGTTTAAAGAGTTATATGGCGGAATTGAGGTTTGATGTATATAATAATTATGCCTCTCTTTACAGTAAAGAGTCAATACATTTAATGCTTCGCGGATACATGAGCTGCTGTTGCAATTAAAACTTGAACGAGCAGCGGATAACTAAAAATTAAAAAATCCTTATTGAATACCGGTACGTCACTGCAGATATGGAGCATTTCGCAATTATATGAATGAAAATATGGATGGCGGATCATTTTACTCTGTTCGTCTATCAATTAGAAGATTAATTAAGGAAGAGATGCTATGCTGGATGTACTCGAAAAGTGGTTGATGATATGGGGTGATAATCTTTAACTTAGCGATTGTCAGTGTCGACTTCGTACTTCGCGGTTATCTCTCTTTTATCGAATGAACGTGGTCTGTATCACTGCCTGAATAGCAGGATTATCGGGGCGGATATGAATCAGTTTCTCTCATTGGCTTATCTTTTCATCGTCGGTACCGGACTCGATTTAATCCGCGGCGCCACCGCATTCAGTAACTACTTTCATAAACAGCATTGCGTCAATAAAATCTTTGGAACATGTTCACACTCACGTCGTCATTCCGCTGTTGCCGGGCAGGCAATGTGCTTGCAAAATATACGTCTTGTAATGGAAAGTCCGGTATGGAGATCGCGTGATGGATTCCGAAGAGGAACAGTTCAGGAAACTCGCTTCATTCAAGATGCCGTTCGGCAGATACAAGGGTGTGCGTCTGATCGATATACCTGAAGAGTATTATATATGGTACAGACAAAAAGGATTGCCTGACGGTGAGCTCGGACGGATGATGTCCGCCGCGTACGAGATAAAGCTGAACGGACTTGAACATCTGTTCGCACGGTATCGCTGATCCTGACATGAAATGAACCGCCGGCGGGGGTGGTAACGAAATATCAAGGCTCGTCCTCCTTTTATCGCAAAAAGGGCGAAAATAAATCAAGGAACTCCGATGAATGGAATAAAATCAAAAGAACGTGTTCTGGACGAACAGATTGACAGCGCAATATCAACGTTATGCGCTATTCTTGAAGATACGTCCATTCTCGCCGAGCTGTCCGATGAGAAACGGATCGCGCTCATAACCGCCGCCGGTAAACTCTCGCGTCCCAACAGGGATGACGATCGGAAACGTCAGAAGGAAGCGATGAAGTTCCGACGGAAAGAGCAGAAGGACGAAAGACGTAAAACCGTCGCGGAAACGGGGATCCGCAGTGCGAGAGAAACGAGCGTGTTCACCGCGCCTCTGCAGATAACGTATGGCGGTGATTCAGCGTTTATAAAAAAACTTGATACGCCGAAAAGCTGTTATGTGTGCAACGCGGAGTTTACGGATCTTCATTTTTTTTATGATACCATGTGTCCGTCGTGCGCGGAACTCAATTACAAAAAGCGGTTCCAGAGCGCTGACCTCAGCGGAAAGACCGCGATCATCACCGGTTCGCGTCTCAAAATCGGATATCATTCGACGCTGATGATGCTTCGTGCGGGCGCACGCGTCATAGCGACGACGCGCTTTCCCGTTGATTCGGCGCTGCGCTTTTCGGCCGAGGAGGATTTTCCGCAGTGGAAGGATCGTCTTCATGTGTACGGTCTTGATCTCCGTCATACACCGAGCGTCGAGATATTCTGCAGTTATATCGAATCGAACTACGACAGAATGGATTTGCTGATAAACAACGCCGCGCAGACCGTGCGCCGTCCTCCTGGTTTCTATGCGCATCTTCTCGCGAATGAAATGAAAGCACCGTCTGAACTTCCTCGTGATGCGGCGATGCTCCTTGAACAGTACTATGACTGCACGGGAAGACTCAGCGCGTTTGCGCAGATAGCGTCCGCCGAAGAGAATAATATGCCCGTCAAGTGGGAAGCCAAGTCGCCCGGAATAGGGCTACGCGCACCGGCACGTCTTTCGCAGATACCATACGCATACGATTATTCTCCCGATTCGGAGCTTGTGTTTCCTGTGGGGAAGCTCGACGCTGATCTTCAGCAGGTGGATCTCCGTAAGGTGAACAGCTGGCGGCTACGGCTCGGGGAAATCCCTACGTCGGAGATGCTCGAAATACAGCTGGTGAACGCCGTCGCGCCGTTTGTGCTCTGCAACCGAATGACCGAGATGATGAAACGCGACTTCACAGGACAGAAGCATATAGTCAATGTCTCGGCGATGGAGGGTAAGTTTCACCGCTTCACCAAGGCTGATCGGCATCCGCACACAAACATGGCGAAAGCCGCGCTTAACATGCTCACTCATACGTCAGCGTCAGGGCTCGCAAAGTTCGGAATTTATATGAACGCGGTGGACACAGGATGGGTCACTGACGAAGATCCCGCGCATCTTTCCGAACTCAAAAAAGAACTGCATGATTTCCAGCCGCCGCTTGATATTGTGGACGGCGCCGCGCGGGTTTGTGATCCTTTCTTTGACGGTATAAACACGGGGAAACACTGGTGCGGAAAATTTCTTAAGGATTACTTTCCGATCGACTGGTAAGCGGAATACATGCCTGTTATATATTGAAACATTTTCCGCAACCGGCACAGGTCAACGCCGCGCATCCTTTTTTCTTTTTAAGAAGAACTCGTATTGAAACAGATGTGTTGTTGATATATGCGCCGTTTCTCGCATCCGCATATCCTTTATAGACAAACTCCGCCATGCTTGTCTTGTCCATAATCGGACCTACTTCTTTTCCATAAGAGGTAATCATCGGTTGTTTTTTTCTTCTGTCGTAAAACAGAATGAAATCACGGATGCCGTCTCTGTCATAATCTATGTCTTCTTTCACATCAACATCAAGAGTTCCATTATGAATGATGTCGATCTGAATAAATCCGCTGTCAGTTTCACGGCCGAACGCATTGTCAAAAACGGGTCTTCTGAGTTCAAGAGTATATCCGCTCCGGTCGATGCGTGACATGACGGTACCTCCGGTGAATCGCTCATTTATTTTCACGTTAGTATCTGCAAAGGTGTTTGACCAGTATTTGATGTTTGAGAAAACCGCAATGGAAATAACGACTGATCCCGCGAACCATACGAGACCCACAACCATTTTTACATATTGTATTCTTTTCATGGGGTACATCCTATTTGAGTATGCTTCCGGTTGAGACAAGAAGAAACAATCGATGCATTGCGTCTTTGATGAAACTTCCTCCCATGCTTGCCATTATGAGAAATGCCACAAACATGAATGCTGTTCGGGAGAATGAAGCGAGTTTACCGACGGGAAGACCCCGTATCTGGAAAACAACGGCTTTCTTTGGGCATGCATCAATACAGCGTCCGCATTTCACGCATCCATTGTTTGTTTTTCCTGATGTAAAGCTTTTGTTATCAATCGCCATCATCGGACAGACTGTTTTACATTTTCCGCATTTCACGCACTCATCAAGTTTTATACGAATGGTGAAGGCGTTGATCTTGTCAACAAATCCCTGCATCACGCCGAACGGACACAGAAACGAGCACTGGGTTCTCTTTCCCGACAGAACAGGAAGAACAATAACCAATCCCAGGAAAAGAACTATGAAGATTGCCGTCTGAATGATATTCATCGGCGATATCACCTGAATATATTCAGATACTGACTTGAACGGGCAGAGCCACATGCAATACACGGGTGACACGAATACCAGTGAGAGAATCACGATTGCGGTAAATAGCGCGTACGGCACATAACGTAATACCGGATGGAATTTTTTAACGGGATGCCGCTTGAGAATCCGCGAACATCCGTCTTCCCAGCCGCCGAAGAAACAGACCCATGAACAGAAACCTCTACCGATACCGAGCGAGATTGAAGCCCATATGACTATCATGGCCGCGGCTGTATGATGAAACGCGGCTGTGGACAGTAGTTGACCTGGGAAAATAATATTTCCGCTGGTCAGAAGAGGTATCAGCGTCTGCGGGATGACAATGTGGCAGAAAGGAACCTGTCCGGCGATCATATCTTCATATGTTGCCGTCATGAAATGACCGCGCAATTCATATAGATCCGGAATGAAACTGACCGGAAAAGCCAACGCGACCGCCACAAATACAATTGCCCGAAAACGATCAATCTTTCCCGTTAGTATCATAAGAGAAAACATAATGTTCATAAACAGATATGTCACGATGATCGAGAGTGTTTTTTGATGATCAAGACTTCCGTGTTGAACGACAAGAGCAATCACTCCCGTAGTAAAAAAAGTAAGAAATGCCATCAACGCTATCTGCGCGATCTTCCCCGGTGAGAATTTCGGATGTAGTCCGATAAGTGCCATTACATTCTCCTTGTTTTACTGCTGCTGTTCCGACCCGGCATTAAAATGCTTCCAGAATATTGACATACGCGTATGTATTCTTTTTGTTATATGTCATATCAAAGCGGATGTTGATCTTTTCGTCAGTGTCGATCATAAACCTGAATCCGGCTCCGACAGCTCCGCGGATATTTTCTCCGAATCCTGACGGATCGTGAGCGACTTCACCCGCGCCTGCGAAGACGACTCCGCTCAGCCGTTCATATATAGGAAATCGATACTCTGACTGAACGGCGGATAGATATCGATCAATATATCTTCCTTCAAGGTATCCCCGGATACTGTTTTCTCCGCCGAGGGATGGGTAGAAATAGAAAGGGATCGTGCCGTGTGCCATGGCTCCCACATACTGAAATCCGAGCGTTGTTCCGCCGAATTGGATGTATGTGCGGAGATCAATGTTCGCCGTAAAAAAAGAATGGTCACTTCCAATCGAATGAGCATACCGGATTCCCTTGAGTTCGGCGTAGTATCCTCCGTTGGGATTCATTCCTCCTCTTCTTTCATCGAAAATGATAATCGCTCCAGCTCCCGATGAAATGGTGGTTTTCTTTTCTCTCGGTTCAGTATCAAGCGCTTTACCATTTTCTGTTTTAAGAATTGAGTAATATTGAAAATCATAGGAGGGGCCGGCATAAATATTGCCGTACAGTCTTGCCAGAAAAGATAAACCTGCCGGTACTTTTTTGGGAGTATATTTTTCTTTGGCAGACTCCGGAGTATCGCCGCCGATTCCATAATAGTCCGTGGGAAACAATGAATATTTAATCTCCGGCCGCAGCCATAAAAAATCATCTTTGAAATATACGTTGCTCTGTATTGAGAACGTATATTGTTTTTTTAACGTGTAAAATGCAATGACCTTAAAGTCATCGTTTTTTGTTCCGCCATTTTGCGGTTTCAGATACAAGACAGAACCGGCACCGAGCATGATACTGGTTTCCGGTTGATAGGCGATGATCGGAAACGGAGCGATTCCCCATGCATTAATTTCTTCCTCTGCTGAAAGATTACGGGATGATAATGTACCCACTGCTATAGCAATACAGGAAATAATTTTGAATTGAAAATTGCTCATATCCGCCCTTTGTATCTCATCAATAATAATCGTCGTGCTTCATTATGACGGAACATCCGCTGTTCCCGAATTCAAATCTTTGATGGGATCAATTTCGGAAATAGATCATCAGCCCATTTTTTAATCGCATTCCAGTCCCGATAATCACCTTCAGGGGTACTGAATATGTATTTAAGTATAAAGGTACTTGCAAAACCGATTTTTGAGTAATCCACTTTCCCGGCAAACAGACCTTTCCCCACCGGCGAAATTGTACTCGATATGGAATCGAGATATCCATTTGCGATCTTCCGATTATCATCAGTGTCTTTGATAAGCGTAGTACATGTTACAAAATATGCGACTGGAATATTCATCAGTGATGTTTTATTCTGTTCCACGAATTCCGTGGCATCTGATAATAATTTTCCAGCTCTGGCCGGGCTCCCTATAATGATGGCGTTATACCCGGTAATATCACTGATATTTTTTATGGGTTTCACATCAACATCAGCTCCATTATCCGCCAGAGTCTTGCCGATAAAATCAGCAACTTCCGCTGTCGAACCCGCCTTGGTCGCATATGCGACTAAAATTTTTTTTGACATCGGTTTGTTTCCTCCGTGTTTTGATTCTATTAATTTGATTTCAGTTCCGCCGCAGGCGCTGAATGTCATTAATGCGGTAAATACCGCCGACAACGCAAATGCATACTTTTTCATAAACTATTTTCTCCTTATAATTTTTCTGATCCGTTTCTAAAAAGAATTTGGGAACCGCTGCTGCAGCCCGAATGAAAAACCTGCCAGGTTTCCCTGACCATCCTCTGTGTGATATGCATCCTTGTATAATTGTCTGTATCCCCGATACATATCAAAAAAGATTCCTGTATTATTGAATGGATAATACACAAACCCGATAAACGGCCCCATCTCCCATTTGTTCATGGTATAGGAAGGAGCGTTGCCTTCGTCTCTGATGTTCGCAGATAATAAGTATGAAAACGACAGACCCAGCCTTACCACAAAATATGGATTGCCGGTTCCATTATTGAAAAAGTGCATGTTATACGTTAAAGGCAGGTTAAGCATGCTGAGACCGAATTTTCTTTTTCCTCTTATGCCATTTGTTCCATCGTTATACTTTATTTCCTGCGGGATGTAATTGTATAACAGATCGGTTTCAAAATAATGGAAATTCCGCGCTATATGAATTTCAGTTTTCACTCCGGCTTTGAATCCAAGTTTTGTAGCTCCCGCAATACTGTCGATTTCCGAATTGTCTATTATACCGTTTTTATAATTCACTCCCGCTGAAACATTTACGGATGGAGATGAAGACTCTGTTGTGTTGCCTGTATCCGCATTCACCGGCATACCGATTGAAAAAAGCATGGAAAATGAGAAAATAAGAATCTTTACTTTGGTGTATGATGCGTATTTGAGAAATATTTTATTCATAAGTGTCCTGTGGATTTATTAACGAATTCTGATTTTGATTCCGTTGAAAATAATCAATCTGGTATTGCTTTTGCATAAATCACCGGGTAGGGTCTGATTTTCTCATCGCGAGTATTCCGCATAAACCCGCGATAAATGTTGTCGCTATGATGAGTATTGATTTTGGTTCGGTGATTGTACCGAATATTGCTTCGAGCAGCGCACGGAACAAGCCAATGGTGCTGAAGAACCAGCATACCGCCCGGCCAAACCGGCTTGAGACAAGTTCACTGCTGAACGCAAACATGATCAATGCTATCCCTAAGCACATTAAGGCCGTTAATAAATTGAAAATATGCATTACCGCTATTCCTTTCCCGTTGACTAGCGGTTCTGAAACAATATGAGGATAAATGAAAGGCATGAATATGTGAAATACCGCATAGAATAAAACTATCGATCCGCTGATTCGTAAATAGGTTTTTGATTTCACAAAAATTACTCCTTTATATGGTTAGATATCTAACTATAAGTGTAAAAAAATTATTTAAAATTCGTATATAGTTTCTCAAGTATGGTTCTGAAACTGCTCCATTCCTCTTTTGAAATACCCCTTACGGCTTTTTTGAAGAGGTCATCCGAGATGGACATGAATTCAGGAATAAGCGATTTTCCCTTATCTGTCAGCGATAGATAGCTTGAGCGTTTATCCGCCTCGTTCTTTCTTTGCTGTACATATTTATATTTCTCCAGTTTGGAAACAAGTATAGTAACCGTTGAACGTTCCCTGTTTATTTTATCGGCAACCTCGGATAATGTCAGTTCTCCGCACATCCCCAGCACGGCTATTATATCAGCGTGAGAAGTGACGAAACTTTTCATTCCCCGTTTGCTCAATTCATTTTCGAGAAAAGCCGTATAATGTTCTTTTATTCTTCCAATAAGGAAAAATGTGTTATCAATCTTCATGGGTCAATATAGTTAGATATCTAACTATATGTCAAGAAGTTTATGGAAAATCTAAAATGTGGTGAATAAATCGATGATCCCGATCATTATGCCGCACGACAGGCATACGGCGCATTTCAGTCATATAAGCTGAATTAACGGCAGTTAGTTTATTTGTGCGCCCACAAGGGGGCTTAAAAACATATTTCAATCCGCCATTAATAAATTGTATAATGTTTTTACATGTACGCTGGCAGACTTTATAGAAACGTAATTTGTACGATTGATGTGTGAAAATGGTTGATTATTGAAGATGAGTGTAACAGTTTTTAGCAGGAAAATTGTTTAATAAGCAGGATAACTGAGTGGGGAAGAAGTGAATATGAAAGCTATCGTACTGTATCGATCTGTCTCAGGGTTTACGGAAAAGTATGCCAGATGGATCGCGGAAGATCTCAAGGCTGATCTATTCGACTGCCGGGACGTCAAGCCTCAGATGCTCTCCGGTTATGTTGTCATCATCTTCGGCGGAAGCCTCCATAAGGGCGGAATAAACGGAATCGATATCATAAAACGAAATTTTAAGGAACTTGCGGGCAAGCGAATTATCATCTTTGTCACCGGCGGTTCGCGGGGCGGAGACGGCATGGCCGATACAATAGTGAATGCAAACTTCTCTGCGGATCAGCGTGCGCATCTGCGTCTCTTCTATTACCGCGGCGGGTTTAATATCGCTAAATTGGGGATTATTGATAAAGTCCAGATGATGATTAAAGCATGGGGATTGCGGCAGAGGAATGCGGGAGACCTGACCCCTGATGAAACAGATCTGCTTGCGGCATGTAAAGTTGCCGCTGACGGAACAGACAGGAACGCTATCCGTCCGCTTATTGATCATGCTCTGTCTTGAAGTCTGCTCGGATATTCAATATGAATGATCACGTGCATAGGGCTATCGGCAGGACATGATCTATACGTGCACGTAAGAGTACATTGAAAGAGTATATCCCTTGTTTGACAAAAGGGCAGTTTTTAAAAATCATATTATTAATTCGCCCTTATGGACTCGCACAAATGAATAACTGCTCATTTACTCCGCCCATAATAAAAATATTGACACAAAATTAATCATCACGGATTGTCTGCGCTGATACAACTCTTCCGTTAGGGGTGCCGCTTTAAGGCGTGCTGAGATTATACCCTTACGACCTGATCCGGGTAAGACCGGCGTAGGAAAACGGCCTCAAAAAATGACTGCTAACGCTGTCGGTTTGTGCCGGCGGCGTTTTTTCGTTTCTGACGGGAGAAAATCTTTTTAACGCGAGGTCGTATTGTGAACGTGACTGTCAATGGTGACAAAAAAGAAATCCCCGATGGAATGAGTCTCATGGATTATCTCCTTCTCTGTGAACTTTCTCCCGCACGGGTGGTGATTGAACTCAATGGGGTCATCACTGAACGAAGTCTCTGGAGTGAAACCGTTATATGCGAAGGTGACACACTTGAGATTATCAACTTTATGGGAGGGGGCTGATGATGGAACTAAAAGATGAACTGAAAATCGGAGATGTTGTGCTGTCGAGCCGACTGTTTGTCGGATCGGGGAAATACTCATGCGATGAGATTATTCCCGAGCTGGTGGCGGTATCAGGTGCGCAGGTTGTAACCGTCGCGCTGCGGCGAGTGAGTCTCGATGGGAAGACAAAGGGTATTGTTGATTTCATCCCGAAGCAATGCGTGATCATGCCGAACACATCAGGTGCGCGTACCGCTGACGAGGCGGTGCGCATCGCGCGTTTGGCGAGAGCTTCAGGGTGCGGGAACTGGATTAAAATTGAGGTGATCCGGGACTCCAGAAATCTTCTTCCCGATAATTTTGAGACAATCCGGGCTACTGAGATTTTATCCGCGGAAGGATTCACGGTGTTGCCGTATATGAGCCCTGATCTTGCCGCGGCACAGCGCATGAGGGACGCGGGTGCGGCGGCGATTATGCCGTTAGGCGCTCCGATCGGCACCAATCGCGGATTCAGGACAAAAGAACTGGTGAGGATTATCATCGATGAAATAGATCTTCCCGTTATCGTCGACGCGGGGCTGGGTAAGCCTTCGGAGGCGGCGGAGGCGATGGAATGCGGAGCGGCCGCAGTCCTTGTGAATACCGCGATAGCCACCGCCCGGGATCCGGTTCTTATGGCCGGAGCGTTCGCTGACGCCGTACGTGCGGGACGTAAGGCGTTTCTCGCGGGAGCCGGCGCCGTGGCGAGGAATGCGCGTGCATCATCGCCGCTTACCGGTTTTATCGGTGAACTGAAATGAGCTTTTACTCTGATCTCGGGAAGTGGAATCATGAAAGAATTTCACGGATTATTGAGTCTTCCGGAGCCGTGGATGTGGAACGCGCGCTTCGGTGCAATACGTTAGGTGTAGAAGACTTGTGCGCGCTCCTGTCTCCGACCGCGTCTGATTATCTTGAGGAGATGGCTTCGCGCGCGCAGGAGATAACACTCCGTCATTTCGGGAAGAGCGTGGAGCTTTTTACTCCGCTGTATCTGTCGAATTTCTGCGTGAACGGCTGTATTTATTGCGGGTTCAGTGCGTCTAACGAAATTGAAAGAGGCAGGCTTGAGCTTGATGAGGTTGAACGTGAGGCTGAGTCAATAGCCTCGACGGGATTGCGGCACGTGCTTCTGCTTACAGGTGAGTCGCCGGCGGAAAGTCCGGTTGATTATATCGCCGGGTGCATTCGGCGGATACGCGATTTGTTCGATTCGATATCAGTTGAAATTTATCCCGTCGATGAAGACGGATACCGTCAACTTGTTGATGCGGGGTGTGACGGCCTTACGGTTTTTCAGGAGGTCTACGACGAAGCGCTTTACGCCCAATATCATCCGCGCGGACCCAAGCGTGATTTCCGTTACAGGCTTGATGCTCCCGAACGCGGATGCCGCGCGTCGCTTCGCACTGTGAGTATTGGCGCGCTTCTGGGGCTCGGAGCGTGGCGCAGTGAATCATTTTTAACCGGAGTTCACGCGGCGTGGCTTCAGCGGAAGTACCCCGGCGTGTCGATCGGGCTGTCTCTTCCCAGAATGCGCCCTCATGCGGGAAGTTTTGTTCCCGCGCATTCAGTGAGCGACAGGGAGCTTGTTCAGATCATGTGCGCGATGAGAATTTTTCTTCCCCGCGTATCGATCACTATTTCCACCCGCGAAAGGGAATGGATGCGCGATAATTGTGCCGGAATCGGGATGACCAGGATGTCAGCGGGGGTGAGCACCGGTGTCGGCGGGAGAACGATCGCGGAGAAAAGCGCAGGACAGTTTGATATTTCTGATTCACGGAGTGTCGATGAAATATGCGCGATGCTGACACAGAAAGGATTCCAGCCCGTATTGAAAGACTGGATGCGTGTATGAAAAGCGAGTCATCACTTGATATGGGGCTTCGTGATTTTTTCGATGAGGTGATTCTCGGGAAGATACGCCGTGCGAGGATTGGTATCGCGGGCGCGGGAGGGCTGGGGTCAAACTGCGCTGCGTTTCTGACTCGGTCAGGATTCAGGGAACTGATCATCGCCGATTTTGATATCGTATCATCGTCAAATCTCAATCGGCAATTTTTCTTCGAGGATCAGATTGGGGTGCTTAAGACCGACGCGTTATGCGCAAATCTGCGCAGAATAAATCCATCGGTCAATCCGCGGCTGCATCCGCTGCGTATTGATAAACATAATGTAATGGAAATATTCAGAGAATGCGATGTACTCGTCGAGGCGGTCGATACTCCTGAGTGCAAGGCGATGATTGCGGAGTCGGCGGTCCGCGCGGGGATTTTCACGGTGTGCGCCTCGGGTATCGCGGGTATCGGGCGCTGCGGCGATATCGGGGTTCGCCGCGTGAATGAATCGCTGTGCGTTGTCGGTGATTTGGAAAGCGCTGTCAGCGAGTCAACCCCTCCATGCGCTCCGCGTGTCGCGGCCGCGTCAGCAATTCAGGCTGATATCGTTCTCGAGTATATCATTACACGTCAGGAGATAGTTAAACGACGGGAGGATGATTGTATCCCATGATCCGACGGTAATCGCTGACATTCTGCGGTACGTTTTTTGTTCCGGCATTGACTCCGGATAGCTGACCGGGTATACTCCATCAGCATCGGTGCGGCCGTTCGTGCCCGCCGCTTAGCGGAAATTTTCCGCCGGCGGAGGACTGTGATATACGGAAAAGAAGTGTTTATCGGATTGTTCAATAATCTCGCGCTTGTGATCATCCTTGTCGCGGTGTACGGCTATATGTTCAATAAGCTTCGATCGGAAGGATGGATAAAGCGCCAGGTTATTTTCGGACTAATCTTTTCGGTCTTTGTCCTCGGTTGTATGCAGGTGCGTCTGCATGTATGGGAAGGAGTTATTGTTGATCAGCGTAACGCGATGGTCATTCTCTGCGGCTCTTTCGGCGGACCTCTCGCCGCGGTAATCGCGGCGGCATGCGCCGCATCGTACCGTATATATCTCGGCGGCACGGGAATCTACGGCGGAACGCTCGGTGTTGTTCTGTCGATGATCGTCGGGATAGTCATTTATTATAATCGTCCCCGGATCAACACATTCTGGAAAGCGGTGATTGTCGCTGCAGCCGCGACTGTATTTATTCTGCCGGGGTTTCTTCCCATAGAGAGTTTGGCTAACGGATTGAAACTTCTTCAGGCGATGGCGATTCCCTACGGGACGGCTATCGCCCTCGGGTTGATACTCGGCGGGTTTCTTCTTTACAACGAGGAGCATCGAAATCGAGCACAGTGGGAATTAAAAGAATCTGAGCTCAAGTATCGTGAACTTTTTGAAAGTATTGTCGATGTCAGTTTTAAAATTGACCGGAATGGAAAGATTGAAATCATTTCTCCTTCATGTGAGAAGATGCTGGGATTCCGCCGTGATGAGATTGAAGGACGATCAATCGAATCCATGTATAGTAAGTCGCCAAGTTATTATGAATTCATTCAACGTGTTGAGCGCGATGGGTTTGTTGAAAATCTGGAATCGGAAATAATCAGAAAAGACGGATCGGTTGTAGTCGTCTCTACTAACGCGAAGAGGATGAATGATTCACGGGGAAATCTCATCTGTGTGCAGGGGGTTTCCCGCGATATAACGCAGATACGGCATGCCGAAGCGGAAAATCGCTGTCTCGAAGAAAACCTTCGCCAGAGCCAGAAGATGGAATCAATCGGAAGGCTTGCGGGCGGTATCGCTCATGACTTCAATAATATCCTTACGGCGGTTCTCGGATACGCGGAGATTTCGCTGAACCGACTTTCCGATAATGAACCTCTCCGGAAAAATCTTGATGGTATCATGACCGCGGGACTTCGCGCAAAGGATCTCGTCAGTCATATTCTCATGTTCAGCAGGAAGACGCTTCCGAACAAGGTGCCTGTTCAGATTAATATGGTCGTGAAGGACGCACTTGCGCTTCTCCGCGCATCGACTCCATCCACGATTGATATTATGCAGGATATAGATATTCCGGCGGCATCCATACTCGCTGATCCCACCGCGATACATCAGGTTGTCATGAACCTTTGTACCAATGCGGCGCAGGCGATGGGTGCGGACGGCGGTGTTATCAATGTCGCGCTGAAACGCGTTGTTGTCACCCCCGACATGATCCATGGGGATACTCCTGTGAAGCCGGGGAATCATATTGCATTGAGTATCAGTGACACGGGAAAAGGTATTGATCAGGAGGATATTCCCCGGATATTCGATCCCTACTTTACGACAAAAGGGGCGGGACAGGGAACCGGAATGGGGCTTGCGGTTGTTCACGGGATAGTTCGGGGACATCAGGGAATGATCACCGTCGAAAGCGAAAAAGGAAAAGGTTCGACGTTCACCGTATTTCTCCCTGAAATACATGAAACAGCCGAATCCGTTGATGATGAGGATATCCGTTTACCGAAAGGGAATGAACGGATACTTCTCGTTGATGATGAGCCGACTGTGGTTGATGTGACGACAAAGCGGCTTGAAATGCTAGGTTATACCGTGACCGGATTTACCGGGAGCAGGGAAGCGATTGATTCGTTTGTCGCTGATCCGAGCCGGTTTGATCTTGTAATTACCGATCAGACCATGCCGGTGATTACCGGCAAAATGCTCGCGAAACGGTTGAAAGAGATACGTCCTGATATTCCGATTGTTCTTTGTACGGGATACAGCTCTCCCGTTGATACGGGGAAGGACAATGAATTCGGGATCTGCGAGTTCGTCATGAAACCGGTGAGGCTGAAAGACCTTGCACTCATTATCAGGAGGATTCTTGATTCCCGATAACAATGAACCTATTCAGATAACAAAGTAAGTTATGGGCAGTATGACATATTTGGCATGACGACCCTTATATAATCCTCTTTATCCCCGGAATCATTCTCAATGTAGCGCTTGCGGCGAACGACAGCGGAACTCCGAGTGCGGAAACTATTATAAACGGCATGACCGCGCTTTCACCCGTCGGCATGATGGTGAACTGAAGCGTGGTGATTACCGGCACATGCAGAATATACGCGCCGAACGCGTTAGCCGAAAGAAATGACGCGGATGCTGATGTTCGGTTGAAAATCGTCCGGAACAGCGCGATCAGTCCGATACATATCCCGACGCAGAAAAACGCTTCACGGTATTCCCAGTTGAAAAACGCGGACTTTCCTATCTGGTGATACCGGATGGCTGTGAAAACGAAAAGTCCCACAGACGGAGCGATCCAGATGATGTTCCTTTTTCTGGCTATCGACTCGAGAAGATTTGTGCGGTATGCGAGTATGCCGATGAAAAAGAGTGAAATGTATTGCGGGAAATGAGCCGGTTCCATCTGCCAGAATCCGAAAAGCCCTGTCCACCGGTCTATCGGATAGCCGAAGGGGTTACGTACCCTTTCAGTTACAAAACCCAGTACGAGAACAAACGCGAGAATGGCGAAGATGCGCAGTGTTACTTTGCGTGTTATCCTGAATGCGGGAAAAAAACGCGCCGCGATGAGCCGATACGCCGTGTAAATAAACGCGTATATCAGCAGATGTTCTACGAACCACATGTGGCCGAAACTGTATTCAGTGCCGGTTCGGATTCCGTTATCAGCGCAGATGCCGAGATAATTGGTCAGATAGTACGAGATAAAAGGTTTGTCACTCAGATACATGATATAATGCGCGTACATAAGAACGGGTTCCATTACAAGCAGGACGAACAGACACGGAATTCCGAAACGTAAAAGGCGGTCTATTATGAACCGTTTCGCGCCGTTGCGGTCACATGATCCCGGGAAAAAATAGCCGGAGATGAAAAAGAAGAGCCCCATAAAGAACGACGCGTTGAAGAAGAAAAAGAATCCGAGGTTGGGAACTTTCGCTCCTGGGTGTGTGAAGAACCATGAACCGCCGGTATCCCCGTATGCCTGACCGACATGATGCACAATGACAAGGATGATCAGGAATACTTTCAGATTATCAAGATAAAATAAATGCGACGGTTTTTTTATCATGGTAAACCTCTATGGCGGAAAGATAAGGGATATGTTAGTTGGAAAGTCAATATTTATTCTTGGGAGCTCGCATTCCGGCGAATGAAACAATCGCAATTCCCGCTAGCACGCATGCGATGCCGCACAGATCGCCTTTATCCGGCTGTTCATTCAAAAACAGTGCGGACATACATAATGCGGTGACAGGCATGGCGCCGGTGAATACCGCCGCCTGTGACGCCGAGACTTTTGAAATTCCCCTGAACCAGAAGATGAACGCGGCGACGGTGACAAATACGCCTGAGTACGCGATGAGAAGCCAGTCCGACACGCGCATGGATGAAAAATCAAAGTGAACCGCTTCGAATACTGCCGGAGGAAGAAAAAGTACCGCGCCGATGATACTGACCCACGCGGCGGTGGTGAGCGGCCGCAGAGTTCCGCCTTCGAGCTTGCAGAATACGGAGAAGAGCGCTTCGCCGGTTACCGCCGCGAACACAAGCGCGTTGCCTGAAATCGAAGACAGTCCTCCATCTGAAGATCCTGATATGTTGACGAAGATTATTCCGGCTGTTGAGAGAAGTATGGCGGCGCATAACGGAATGGTCATCTTTTCACGGAGAATCGCCACGCTGAGAACTCCCAGCACCATCGGCGCGGTGCCGGTGATAATCCCCGCGTCTGTTGCGTTCGTCAGTCTTAATCCGTATAGGAGGCAGACGCTGAACGCGAAATTTCCCGATAGAGATTGAAGAAGAAGATACTTGAACTGACGTCGCGTTATGCGGTGCGTATCGTAATGCATTGCGATAAGGGGTATGAATATCGCTGACGCGACAAGAAAGCGGAGTTCCGACGCGATAAACACCGGAATCCTCGCGGTGATTATTTTCCCCGCGACAACGGAACTTCCGGCGAGAGACATCCCGAGTGTGAGTTCAGTGAATGCGATAAGGCGAAACATGGCGTATCCTGAGCATGAAGATGTACGCCGGGAACTAAACAGTATTGCGTGATCGGGTTGATTATCTCCGCGGTCTTGACGGGATTACGGCAAGGCCTGTGAAAGATGCCAATGAAATTATTTTCCGCTCAGATGGAGAACAACGCTTGTGCTGTTTTAATCAGCTGATCGGATTCTATTCCTATAATAGAATACGCTTATTTCCGGTTTCCCGGCGCTTAATGTGTTCTATCTTTTCTATGAGATTCTGTCTTGAATGATCTTGCGGTAGGCCGCCGGAGTGATTCCTTCAATTGATTTGAAGCGGCGCGTAAAATGACTCTGATCGGAGAATCCGACGTTGAGCGCGATCTGCGAAAGGGAAGTGTTCCCCGCGAGAAGTGCGCGCGCATGCCTCACGCGAAGCTGGGTGAGATATTCGGACGGAGGAAGCCCAGTCGCGGAGCGGAACGACCGTGACAGATAGAACGGACTCAATCCGGTGATCCGGGAGAGATCGGCGAGCGTGATGAGCTGATCCGCATGTGCGCGGAGATATTCTTTTATCCTTTCAACCATCATCGGTTCGGCGCCGCAGTTTCGTTCGTAAATCCTGTCCGTCGAATGGGATGTAATCAGATATTTCATAATGTCGAGAAGAAGTTCTTCGCGTTCGATATCCGAAGTCGGAGAAGATTCGTACATGCGGTGAAGATCCGAAAGCGCGGACGCGAGACGGTCATCACGGATGGTTCCGAGAGGAAAGAGCGGTGTGTTCACGCGCGTGTCCGAAATGCCGCGCATCACGGAACTGACAAGAGAGGGAGAAAGATAGAACATGCGGTAACTCCATCCCGATTCACCTACGGCGTATCCGTTATGCGGATCATCGGGATTGGCGATGCTGACCATGCCGCGGTGCGCGGCTGTGTTCGCTCCGCGGTAATGAAACCCTAGCGCGCCTGATTCGATGACGCCGACCGGCAGTTCCTCGTGCGAATGCCGCGCGAAGTGTTGGGTGAAATACCGCGCGCGCAGAAGCGTGAAATCACCCAGCGATGTCGTGACGCTGCGTATAACGCATTCATCTTTCGGCGCGGTTGGGCGTGTCATTTGTTGTAGATTTCCATTACGCACTCTGCGCAGTTAAAACGGAGAGGATAACGCACGCCGTGTTCATCGACGAGGAAAAGATTGTTTTGATCGGGTTTTGTTTTGAGGCAAATCCCGAACGCGCGTCGAAGACAATGCTTTGTGGTCATAAGGCGCCGCCCCTTCATTGACAGACCCGATTCAGCGGCACGCTCAACAACAGTTGCGCCGTGCAACTCGTAGAATCGGCGCGCGCGATCGTTGAGCACGTTTCCCTCAAACGAAATTTCTTTGATGAAATACTGCGCGGTGTCGTCGGCCTCTATGCGTGCAAGTGTTGGGCGTGTGCGCAGTCGTGATTCCCGCAGGTCTTCGACCGAGTGACGGCGGAGCGCGTTGAGTTCAGCGACGGGAATGAACGGCGGAGCGGAATCATACTCAACATCGACGCGGAGCGCGGAGAACTCGGTGTCGGCGAGCTTTGATATCTGGCGCGTGATCGTTTCAAGTGCTGATTCGGTTTTCGCTGCGCCTTCAAACGCGCCCGCGTGCGCATGCCCCGTGTTGCCGTGTCCGTCTGACGCGGAAAGCGACACGAGTCCGTTTTTATATGAGAGAGTGAACGTGACGGGAATCGCCCGGCGCGGTTTCCATTGCGAGAGCTCGTCATGGTATTTCTTGTCGAAGTTGCGGTAGATGACCGTTCCCGATTCAATGCCGTTCATGCGGTTGGGAAATATTTTTCCCATGTCGGCTTTGACGATGTTCGTACCCGAGAGCACGTCGTGAGAGTCGAAGAACGCGATGCCGTCGCCGGGAATAAAGTTATGCGGATGATCGAGGATGAAGTACATGTCGGTGCGCTCGGCAACCTTGCCGGTTTTTTCACCCTTCCATTTCGGCGTGTCGAACGAACCGGTTTTATCGTCGGGAGACGAGATGAAGCAGGGAGTGAACCCTCTGTTGAAAACTTTTTCGGGCTTCGCGTCGAAAGGATTAGTGACGTATCCGTCTGATGAGGGAGACATCGCGCGCGCGGTGAGGGCTTGATCTATTTTCGCGCGGTAGTATGACGTGACGGTTTTGATGTACGATTCGTCTTTCAGCCGCCCCTCGATTTTGAATGATGAAATTCCCGCGTCGATCATCTCTCCGATCAAATCTGAACGGTTCATGTCCGCGGGGGAGAGCAGGTGCGCTTCCGCGGCGACTGTTTTCCCCGACTCGTCGATGACGGAATATTTTTTGCGGCAGGGCTGTGCGCACTCTCCGCGATTGCCGCTCCGCCCGCCGATCGCATAACTCATATAACAGCGCCCGCTGTACGACACACACAGCGCTCCGTGAATAAAAGCCTCAAGCTCTATTGCGGTGCGCGCGCGGATAGTCCGTATTTCGCCGAGAGAAAGTTCCCGCGCGAGAATAACCCGTGAGAAGCCCACTTTTCCGAGGAATTCAATCTTATCGGCGCGGTCATTGTCGCACTGAGTGCTCGCGATAAGCGGTACCGGAGGAAGACCGCTCATCAGAAGTCCCATGTCCTGAATAATCAGCCCGTCAATTCCCGCGTTCCAGAGCTCACGCGCGATACGTACCGCGTCATCGAGTTCATCATCACGGAGAATCGTGTTGAGTGCCGCGTAGACTTTTGCGTGGTAACGGTGCGCATACGCCGCGAGCGCTTCAATGTCAGCGATGCTGTTTCCCGCCGCTGAACGCGCTCCGAAACGCGGAGCGCCGGTATAGACCGCATCGGCGCCGCAGTTAATCGCGGTAATTCCGCATGCGCTGTTGCGCGCGGGTGCGAGAAGTTCAATGGGGTATTTTTTGTTCTGTGAATTCATTGTGCCGTTCCGTCGATTGACGATGATACGGTGCAATGGGGTATTTTGTCAAATTGATAAAACACCGGCTAGGGCAGTTTGCGAAAGGATCTAGGCATTTTAGATTGGACTAATAATTTTAGTATCAGTATCACCATAAAATGCCTTGTTGAATCTGTGCCACGAAATATCTTACAATTGTCCATAAAATGGTTCTGTTTTATGGGCATTGAAATAACTGCTTTTTTCCTTATTCAAAAACAAAAAAGTAGTTATTTCATTAGTGTTAGCCCACAAGGGCGGCTTTAAAAACATCGTTTTTCAATTCGTCCTTATTAAATCGTAAGATATTTCTGCACTGCTCCAACTATCTAATTGTTTCGCAAACTGCTCTAATTCGGGTGGGGTCAGTTGAAGGGACTGAGGATGATTCGGAGAATGGGAGAATTAATGAGAACACTGTCGTATATCTGGCCTCGAACAGTTTCCCGGATTAAAATTTCGTTAGTAACTATTAACCATAACACTACAAGCTGTAAATCGCAGTAGGATAAATATGATTATATTGACAGAATAAATTTCCATTAATTCGTATGGAATTTACGTGTGTTTTTTAAAAAAATGAATTGACGCATAACATTCTATTCCGCCTTTTCTTTAAAAAAACAGTATGTAGCGGAGTAATGTTGTGAACAGATTAAAGTCACTAATTTCCATTGTTATGGCAATTATTTTCTTAACAGTTATGCCTGCATGTGAAAACTCAAGTTCCAATTCAGAATCGAGTGAAGCTGGTAATGTTAAAAGAAGCCCACAAGCCTCAGGTTTTAAGGATGACGAACTTGATACCGGTGTGACTGTTGAAAAGATGGCTTATCATTGGGCACCAATTCATTATCAGGATATATATTCAAGTGAAGGGGATGAATCTCGTCACGATTATATTACCCGTATTGATAGAAATGCTTCCGGGGGGAAACTGAATGAAGGTGAAGAATGGAATCTTGAAAATAATTGGGACAAAGATCTAAAATATAAACTTCCTGCTTATGTGTATTATTCGGTTGTTGAATCAGACTCACACTATTATATTACCTATTCATACTTTCATCCGTGGGATACTCAACTTTGGCCTACTTTAAGTGTGGCTCCATCGCCTTGGGCAAATACAAAATTAAGTTTAACAGATATATTTGCAGACTCATGGCTTGGTTTATTTCTTCCTGAATTAGGCTGCGCGAAATTTTATGATTTTGAGTTGCCCGGAATGGATTTTAAACTGGATACAAAACGGGGTAGTTGGGAAAAGAATGATATGGAAGGCGTTCTTTTCGTTGTTAAAAAAGTGACAGGAAACAAATACGGTGAATTGGAAGGGGTATTTGCTCAGGCTCATGGATTTATACAAACATATCTTACAGATATAGGATGGGATCGTTTCAATCCGAGAGAAGAACGAGTCAGACCGTTTGTAATAGCACCTGTATATGATAATACCGCAATTGAAAGTATGGGGGAGAATCTTCCTGACAATGAAAAGGTGGCGCGAATAATAACTACTCAGGAGATGGGCGGACATGGTGCGGGATGCTGGCCTGATTGGGGAGCGCCGTCACCCGGTGATGCGCTTGACCCGTTACGATACCATAAAAGACATGCGAATAGTACGTTAATTGAAAAGGCGGTTTACAAGGAAGCAGGCAATGATCATATACGATATATTCCGACAATGGGAGAACCTGAAGAACCGAATTATAGTGAAGTACAAAAAAACGGATATACCTATTGCAAATATCAATTGATAAATGTGTTTGATAAAAACGGGTTATGGGATAATCGAAATAATAGAAATGTTTATAAAGATGAGACGGACATGGTTGGAGATCATGGCGATGCTCCATGGTCATGGTATGGGTCAAAGGAAGGTCTGAACCCTGACTTTATTGATAAGCAAGAAAGTGAAGGGATGAAAAAAGGTGCCTCTATAGTCGCATCGACAGTAATTAAAATATGTAAATCCCTTTTTGTAACTAAAGTGACCGCTAAAAAAGAGGTTGCTCCGAAATCTGAATTCAATGAACCAAACACTGATGAGCATGCGGTTAGTAATGAAGGCAACAGCTCCGGGGATGAAGAGGATTATAATGAATCAACAAATACTTATGAAATAAATGATGATTGGGCGGCAAGAATTAAAAACAAGTTTATTCGAGAATTACTACAGAAGATTCTTGATGAAATAGACCCTGTTAATGTGGCGATAGGAAAGATTATTGAACAAAGGGATAGGCTTAAAGAAGAAATTAAGCAAATGGAAAAGCAGGTTGTTGAACAAAATTTTACGATTGATAGTTATAAAAAAAGTATTACAGATAATAAGGCATTATTCGAGGCAAACAATAAAAGTATTGAAGCTCTTGGAAACTCATTAAGTGACGCACAAAGAAATTATTCAAAATTAACAAATGAAATGATTAATACTCCCTCAAAAATTGCACATACTTATAAAAAAATAATAAGGAAAAAAGTAAGTAATGGGTGGAAGCCATGGAAATGGAAAGAAATATGGGAGACGATAACGGATATGATTGTGAATCCAACATATTATGCACTAAGTGTGCAGCGTGATGTCATAGATGGACAAATAAAAATTTTACAAGCGCAGAAGGAAGGGTTAGTAAAATCACAAAAAACAATGCTGGATCGTATTGAAACAGCTGAAAAAGGAATTGACTATGCGAATCAACTAATTAATTCAGCTTCGTTTGGTATTTCATTAAGAATAACGACGATTACTGATTTAATAGAAGACTTGGAGAGAAAGGAAAAACAACTTGAAAAACTTAGAAACGCATATAATGATATTCAAAATATGAAGCTTGACAATATTATCAAAAAGATGTTAAAGGAGCCTCTCAATACGTTTGCTGAAATGGTAGTATTCTCAGGACCAATGTTTTCTGCGTATAAACAAGAACTGTATGATAGGTATAGACCTTTGGAGTTGTCAGATGTTGATATAATGAAAGTGAAAACGAAGCATCGACCTTGGACGCATAATCCGGCGCATTTATGCCAAGTATATTTGCCGGTAAAGAATCCTGTTCAGAATGATTATTTTAGTAACAGATATATACTCAATGGCTATATGTCTGATACTTTAAATGGAAATTTTTATTTTGATTTGAATACGGGTGAAGCTGTATTTAAATAGTATGAAAGGAGTAAATGCATGCGCTTGGTAATTATTATATGTATGTCACTGTTATTCATCACTTCCTGCGAATTGATTGAGGGCAAACATGGTACTGTCAGTTATTATTATAGAGTAACGGGTACTGCAACAAGTGTAACAATTACTGTTAGTGGTGGTAATGGAATATTTAATGAAGTATTAACAACTCTACCATGGCAATCTGAAGAATGGATGAAACATATTGATGAAGAGACAATTGCATCATTGGGCATAACCGCTGTCAATAACACGACAGACAATAAAAGCATAACTGTTGAAATATATGTTGATGGAGATTTAAAGGCGACAGATACCGCGACAGGCCCAAATTGTATGGCATATGCTGATTATATGGTTGATGATGAAAACTTGTAGGGTATATTAAGGAATGACTGAACAGATTCTGAGATCATAATATAAAAGGGGTAGTTGTTATGGGCTACTCCTTTTTGTATTATAAAGGGTTAAAACGTATATTAATCCTCGAAACAGCTGATCTGTTCATTTTAGACGAAGTGTAGTGATTGTGCGGAATAAAAAAATGATTGAAGTTATGCGGTTAAAGTAGAAAGAGCGCATCATTAAAATCGTGTTTCAGCCGCTAACGGCGGGTTGTTTTGCGAAGCGAACGCGCGATCCGTTTCCTCGAGATATTTTTCCGGCGTACGGGTTTTGGTGATCCGCTTGTGGATCTTTTTCTGATCAGGGAAATAGTGCGACATGTAGTACCAGATTTCCTTCATGTGGTCCATAACGTGGGACGAGCCGTGAAGGATCCGTGAGTATTCCGCGAAAAGTTCGGCGTGAAATTCACGGAGCAATGCGGCTCTTTCCTCATCCGTCCGTGCCGTATCCGTTCCCTTTATTATTCCAGGCAGAAACGGATTGCGGAGCGCGCCGCGTCCGATCATCCATCGCGTAACGTTGGGAAAGCGCGCGGTGAGCGTGTTGTATTGATCAAGGGTGATAATGTCGCCGTTGTACACCACGTCATGCGTGATCTTCGGGAGACAGCGTTCGAACGCGTCGAGGTCAACGGTTCCGTCGTACATCTGCCGTCCGGTGCGCGGATGGATGATGATTTCTGTGATGGGAAATTTATTGAATACGGGAATGAGCGCGTCAATCTCATCCGCGTACCCGAATCCGAGCCGCAGTTTGATCGACAATCCGCATCGTATGGCCGGAATCACCTTTTCGAGAAATGTTTCGATTCTGGACGGATACGGAAGCAGTCCCGATCCTTTTATTTTGTTCACCACCACGGGGTACGGGCATCCGAGATTCCAGTTCACGGTTTTGTAGCCGCAGTCGTATAACGTATTCGCGAGCGTGATGAAATCTTCCTCGTTGTTTCCGAGTATCTGCGGTACGGTCGGCAGACCGCCTCCGGCCATACTCTCGAATTCACGGAGGATTCTCCGGTCGATGCTCCGCTGTTTGGAAGACGCGATAAACGGCGCCACCGCTGAATCGAATCCGGGGAAATACGCGTTGAAGATGTTCCGATATGTCAGATCCGTGACGCCCCGTATAGGCGCCAGAATGAGTGTGTGTTTCATTGATTATCCGGTGTTGCTGATTTCCGCGACAGGAATAACCGCGGAGTCCGGTACCGGATAATCTGATGGTGGTTTTCCGTCAACAGGTAAAATTAACGGAATATACTCATCAGCCAGGGTGACCGATTTATTCGCCGCGTGTGTTACACTTACAGGCGGATCGCGCTGGACATACGAGTGAGAACTCTGTTATGTGTCATGATTATGTGTTCGGTACTCTCTGCAATTCAAATCAGGATTAATAACATGAAGCGCGTTACGGCTATAATATCGTTTATCCTCTGTACGGCTCTTTGCCTCAATACTCTGCACGCGGATGATCACACGGATGACAGCGGCGCTCAATCAGGAAACTCCTCTTCCGGATTGGGCGTCGCCGCTTTTCCCGCCGTCGCGTTCACCCCCGAAACGAGCGCTCTTCTCGGCGTCTGCGGTGTTCTGTATAATAAAGATTCAACGACCGGCAAGACTGACAGTCTGTCCTTGACCGCGGTTTATACCCTTAAACGTCAGTATCAGATCGCCGCGGTGAGCGATATATATTTTGCCGGTGATCTTATCCGTATGAAATGCGAGACAAGCTATACCCGTTTCCCGTGTGAGTTTTACGGGATCGGCGCGGACACTCCCGGTTCACGCAAGGAGAAATACACTCCGGTGTATCTGCCGCTCACTCCCGCGTTTCTGATCAAAACAGTCGGAGCGCTCTATGCCGGGCCGATGTATGATTTCCGTTATGAACGGATCGTGAAGACGGAGAAAAGCGGCGCTCTCCGGAATGGAACTATTCCCGGTTCTGAAACCGCGTACAGCTCGGGTATCGGCGGGATGATCGTATATGATACCCGTAACAATGCCATGAATCCGCATTATGGAGCGTATGCCGAGGCAAGCGCTGTACGTTATGCGAAAAGCATGGGCGGTGATTTCAATTTTACGAAAGAGCAGATCGATCTGCGGTATTATATTCCGTTGGGGAATACGGTTCTGTGCGCGCAGGGGATGATGACCGCCGTTACGGGCGACGTCCCGTTTTATTTCATTCCGTCCCTCGGCGGTGACGGAGACGCGCTTCGCGGTATTTACAACGGCCGTCACATCGACTCCCGTCTTGTGTTCGGTCAGGTGGAATACAGGTTTCCGCTTGTGTGGCGTCTCGGGATGACGGTGTTCGCCGGCGCGGGTGAGGTAGCTCATTCGTTCGGTGATTTCGGCGAACATGTGCGCGCGGCGGGCGGTGCGGGACTCAGGTTTATGATCGACCGCGAGCAGAAGATCAATATACGCTTTGACTCTACGTACAACGGCAAAGACTTCTATCAGTATGTGAACATCATGGAATCATTCTGATTTCTTTTACGGAGTAACCTGGACAGGGCGTGCCCAATTGCGGATGAACCGGTGTGCTGATTTCGCTGACGGTCAATCGCGGTCGGGTGATGTGATTTTTTGATTGAATAAATACGCGGTAACGCCTGTCATGCGGTGTAATCGGAGTGTGAATGATTTTGCGGAATATATATACAATCCTGTTATCGGTATTCGTGATAACCTGGTCGATGTCATACGGATTCGCTTCAGCCGAAACCGGAGACGATCCCGAGAAGAAAGAAGAATCCGTGAGCGTCGAGCCTGCACCCGCACCGGAAAGGAGACCGCCCGCGCGCCCCGACCATATCTTTGAAGCCGCATTCAACCGCTTCGGTAACGGCGAGTCAGGATATCGTGCAATGCTCCGTGATAAGGTTTTTACTGTAAGTGAAATGCCTTTCAATAATATGATCATGTTCGACCGCCGTAAAAGTACCAACCGCAACGCTCCGGACGAACCGTTGTATTCGATCAGCACGACAATCGCCGGACAGAGCCCGGACAGTATGGTGTTTCTGCGGTTCGGGTCGAACAGCGACAAACCGTTTGAGGATTCATCCACGCTTGGTATCGCCGCTGTCGGCGCGCGAAGATTTTACTCGAGCGGAAATCACTCTTTTTTCGCGGCGGTGTATATCACGCGGGAGCGGTACTTTAGCTTCAGATATCCGTTTCCGATCCCGTTTATTTCCTACACGTACAAGAGCGATGACCTCACCGTGTCGCTGGGAGTTCCCACACGAATCATGTGGCGTATAACGCCGCGTTTATCGTTTACCGCGATGTACACTCCCGTACGGAATGCCGAGGCGTCGATAGCGTTCCGCCCGGTTCCGTTTGTCACGATTTCGGCGGAAGGGATCTGGCGTGTTGAAGGGTATTACATGTCAAAGCGGACAGATAATGATGACAAGCTTTATCATGAATCAGGAACCGCCCGGCTGAAGGTGCAGGGGTACACCGGAACACACACCGGATTTCATATCGCCGAAGGGTACCGCTTCCTTGATCTGTATTTCACCTCGGACAGTTCCACGCACAGGAAGCATTCGCGGAATTGTTCAAGCTCGTTCTTCACCGAATTCGGATTCTCCGTGTTTATGTAGATTGTCATTTTGATCTATCCGGTATCTGTATTATTTTTCAGCATGTCCTGATCAATTGTTGCGCGCATAACGTGATTGTAATGACGGCTATTGATTGTTTATGCTGTTGCCGTGATGTTATATGATGTGCGCTATTTTTTTCGGAGCTGGATCATCGCAATAAGTAAGGATAGAGGGGATACTATGTTGTCCGCGCAACAGTCCCTTGTAATGATACCGGAATGAAAAGGGCACGTACCGGTCAATAGTCATTCACATGTCAGCGCTCAGCTCTGATTCCCGCATAGATCGATTGCTCTCTTTCACGCGATTCATTAACCCTGATCATATCGTTTTCATAACGGCAGAAGATCGTGAAGATCATTCCGTTGACGAATCTGATCCCCGTTTCAAATGAACCGCAGATATCCCTCCGCGCGCCGCAGAGCATATTAATTCCGGGTGAGGTGTAGGCGATGAAGCGGTGAAAAGATCCGATCGTCCACTCGGCTTCTCCGCCGAATTTCCATGAGTACGGATTATTTTTACGGGCGAATCTCCGTTCGGCGGATAATCTCCATCCGGCTTCGCCGATGAATCCCGTGTCACATTCCCTGAGAAGGGTATTGAACCGGTGATCACGGTTCATGCGCGTGCGCTCGATTGTAACAAATACGGCGCGGTATTTTTCCGGATACGGATTCTCGAAGTCGCCGAGGTGCGAACGCCTGAAAGAATACCCGGCGGACACAACCGTGCCGAACGACCCGCTTTCGAATGATACCCCTCCTGTATTCGCGTAGTCGATATACTTCGGAAACATATAGTAAGAGGGAGGCGGTGAGTTGTGATTGAGGTCACTTTCCGCGTAAACGCTGATCCCGTGTGTTTTGACAATTGTAAACGCAAGATCGCAGACGGCGTCGTTGCCGTACAGCGTGTGCCGGAAATGTCTTCCGTATGAGGTCATAAAGTGCATGTCGGGGAAGAGCGTGAGCGGTGAATCATCGCTTCGTGCCGGAGTCCGCGCCGCGTCATCCGCGTCAAAGACCGATTCGCACCATGCGCCCGCGCTTACGAAGCGTGCGGACTTTCCGCCGTATCTGTCGATATCGTTGCGGTATGAATATCGTATATATGGAGCCATGATGACGCGATCCGATACGAACATGAGTCCGAGTTCGCACGACCGGTTGACGCGCGGCCGTTTTGCGATGATGAGCGCCGTGTTTCCCCTGATATAGGGGATCGCGCGCCCCGCCTTCGCGATGTCATAGCGCGCGTCGGCCTGAAAATAATACCGATACGGATATGCGACCGTATCAAGCGCGCGTGCGGCGTATAACGAATAGTGCAGCGCGTCCGAAGGATTGATGAACCCGCCGGTTAAAGAAGCATAACCACCGCGCCGGGGAATAAAGCGGGGACTTTCCCATTTAACCGCGAGGCCGTACCAGCGATAACGGTCATCCGCGTTGACTTCGTGATCGATCGCGTTGTAGCATTCGTGATCAAGGAGCACACCGAAGATACCGTAACCGGTGTCGTAACGCGCATGAATAAACTCTAGGGGAATGTATTCGATTGTCCATGGCCGTGAGCGCGGATATCCCTTTCCGCCGTAAATGCCGCGTTCTTTGAGCGTGAGTGAGAATGATATCGCGCGGTAACGGACGATGCCGACTTCGATAAGGCTTGTCTGCTCGACGGAAAAATCCATTGAGTTGTGAAAGTATCTGCCTGCGTCAAGGTGTGCCCGCGCGAATGGAAAGAAGATCGATGATATATCTGAATCAGCTTTTCGCGCTGAATTATCAGTCGGCGAAGTGTCGTCCGCAATAATAGTTCCGGGCAGAACGCATAAGAGGAGGAATATAGATATAATCCGTTTCACGGGAGATACATTACCGCGTCCGCGGAACCATGTCCACTGTATAAATTGTTTTCTGATGCGAGGATTTTACGATATGAATAGTTGAATCTGTGCCACGAAATATCTTTTGAATGTTCAAAAGCGGAACTGTTTCTACGAAATTGAAAGATAATTCCGCAAACCGCTTTGTTGTATAGGATTGAATCGTAGTACAGCGCGTTACGGGATTGCAATGTGTTATTGTCTCCGGTATATATGCATGACAATATATGCGGAAGATGTTCGCCGTAGGTTTACTGAATGATCATGGTCAGCGGAAGAATAAAAAATCGCGGAGACAGGATGGTCTCCGCGATTAATGATACTCTTATAGTAGAGATTCTGACGGATCACCTCCGCGGCTTTGCCGCGTCCTACTCCGAAGAGCCGCGTACGAGGAGGTAGTATATAAGTGAAGCTGTATTTACAGGTACGACATCGCCGGCAATAAGTCTGACGGCATATGCCTGTGATCCTCCGGAAAATGTTGATGTCCAATGTGTTGCCGACACGACATTGAAGCCGTGTGTATTGAGAGCGGCGCCGGGATCATTTGTGTAGTCTATCAAGCTTTCGAATTCGTTGATGTTCGGTACGCGCCAGCCGGTTGATCCGTCCAGTGCGGTGCTGTTGGCCAATGCGGTTCCCCATGTCGCTATTCCTTGAGATTCATAATACCAGACAAGCCCTGTCGCGCGATCAGTAATTGCATTACCGTGTCTTATAAACCGATCAAAGGACCATGGCCATGCAATTCCGTAATCATCAAATTCTGATGATGTCAATGACGATGTTCCGCCTGTCCTGAGAAGGTTTGAATATGTTGATGTTGATACAGTAATATATCTGTTAGTAAACGTCGTCGACAATCCGGTAATTCCGGGTTGTCCAGTTGAGAAATCCAATACGAAACCGTTTGATCCAAAGTCCTGTGCGCTCCAGTATTGAACCGGTAAAAGAGGATCCGCTGTAACAAAGGTGTTTATCCATGAGGCGGAATCTGTAACCCCATAGTTTATCAGGCTCCTGAGCTCCCTTATATTGGGCAGTCTCCATCCTGACGATGCAGTCAGTATTGTGGTTGGTATTCCGCTTCGTGCAACTGGAGTTGTTGAATTTATATCCCACCGAAGTCCTGTCATATTGTCAAAGATCACATTTGTTGATAGTTCGGTGAATCTGATTGTAGGCCAACTGACTCCTTTTTTTAACGTACCGTCATCGCCGGGAGCTGTTGATGCGAACTTCCCTGTCTTGAATATCGGTACCGCACGGAATATTGTTGTCGTATAGGTCGAAGAGTTGGATCCGTCTTCCGAATCAATGGTTGCCTGGAATGTGTTTTCTCCGACATTGAGAGGATTAATGCTCAGATTGAGCATGCCTGTTCCCGTCCCGATTTCCGTTCCGTTAAGCGATGCCGTAATCGTCGAAAGCGGCCTAATGGTTTGGATGTGTACGGAGAGCGTTCCGTAAGTGTATTTTACTGGAGCGTAAAGATATTCGGTGGTTGCCGTTGTGAATACGGGATCAAGCGCTTCGAGTGTGTTCGTATGATCCGGATCAGGGGTGAAAGAGATGGATTGGATTTGCGTGTCCGCGCTCAGTACGTGCGTTCTGCATACGCCGCGCTCCTTTGTCTGATCACAGGTCGCGTAAATTTCGCAGTCGCCACCGGATACACCGGTAACGAGACCCGACGCGTCGACGGCCGCTACTGAATTATTGCTTGATGACCACGTGAAGGTATATGTGACGAGATCGGCCGGGGTGCGTGTAACGGTTAGATTTGCGGTTGATGATTGCAAAATAGAGAGGGTGTTCCGATTGATTACAACATTTGCGCTTTTATAAAATGACCTGGATGCTTCCTTCCATTCATCATTCCTGCCGCAAGAAGATGCCGCTATTGTTAGAATCATGAGACAATATAAAACACATCCGTTCCTTTTCTTCATCTTTCCTCTCATTGGGTGCTGGATAATCTCATTATAGAGGGCAATATGTCAGATAAAGTAAACGTTTGCGTTATGGGCGGTCATTTAATCTGGATACGTCCGCACGCATACTTAAACAATATTATTTATAAAGTATGCACAGCTAATGATCATAAAGCGGAAATGTCAACTTCATTATGCAAGAAAGTTAAACGCCTTTCATTTTTCTATAGTCCCGTCGGACGGTTTTAAATAGTCAACATCTGCTTGCAATTATCCGTCCGCGATTGTATGAAGTCAGACAGTCGCCCGGAGGGACGTTATGAAGCTTTTTCTGGTATCAATTGTGATCGGTGCCGCCGCGGGTATTCTCGATGTCGCGCCGATGGTGCTCCGCCGTATGCCCCGCAGGTCAATTCTGTCGGCGTTTTTTCAGTATTTTTTTGTCACGATTATCATCGCGCATTCCGCGTTTCCCGGAGTTGTCTGGTGGCTCAAGGGAAGTCTTATCGCTCTGGCGCTGGCTGTTCCTGTTATGATTATCGTATCCGAAAAAGAGAAGAGCGCCGTTCCCGCGATGATTGCGAATTCAATAGCGATAGGATTTCTTATAAGCGCCGCGTTGCGTATTCTCGGATATTGATCTGAAATGGAGTAATGTCATGAAAAGATTCCTTGCCGCAGTGATTATAATCGCGTGCGGTTCTCTCATTCTTTCCGCCGGAGTCAATCCCGGAACGATCATGGTTGAGACCGATTATGCGGTGATTTCTCTCGAGGATGAAGCACAGGTGCTCGCGGGCGGATCGTTCGGACTGAAGTACTTTCCGAGCGACGGATTCCATGTGATTAAAAACTCACCCTCATTCCGGGCGCTGATGGGCGCGGCAGGGGGATCATTTCTGCTTGAAGGTTCGTCGATACGGAAGATTACCCGCGCGAGAAAAATACTTTCCCCCGGAAAAGCCGGAAGCGAGGACAATGGACACATCGGAATTGCCGGCGTGTACCGTCACCGCAACGGAACGTTATACGGAATATGCGCTATTCATGATTCGGAGGGGCTGCCGCATTTTGGCGGAGGGGTGCCTGGATATTTCGCCAGTATCGCCCTCGTTTCGTCGCGCGACGGAGTGAACTGGAAAAAGCTCGGACGGATAATCACCTGCCATCAGCCGAAAAGCTTTCAGTCGTATCCTGATCAGGCCGACAGGGGAGTTGCCGAATGCGGAATTATGACCGACCGGAGCGGAAAGTATCTTTATTGCTATTACTCTGAACACTCCCGTGAAGGTGGGCGGGGCGTACCTGTGTGTGTCGCCCGTGCTGATATTTCATCGGCTCCCCCCCTGCCGGGAACGTGGAAAAAATATTATGACGGCAGTTTCTCCGAAGACGCGCTCGGCGGCAAAGATACCGCGGTATTGTCTCTTTCCGCGTTAGATGACGCAAACGCGATCGCGCCTCAACCCGTGTATTCGAAGTCTCTCGGCAAATATATCATGATTGTGTGCGCGGACGCGTGGAGGGAATATATGTACGGAAAACCCGCGTCAACGGCGGGTGTATACGTGAGCTTTTCTGATGACGCGGTCACATGGAGCCGCCCTGAACAGCTCCTTCGTGATTTTGTAACTCCTCTGCCGGGTAAACCGCTCGTATGGCAGCCGACAATAGTTTTTGACGCGGGCAGTTCCACCGACGGCTGGCTTGTCTACGGGCGGAGTCAGATATGGGGGGTCAATGACAAGGACGGAATCTCTCACTATCTTGCGGGGCGCCGCATTCATTTCGAGAAGAAACGCTGAAAGAATCGCTTCTTGTTGACGGAAGTTTATTCTGAAGAAATAAAAACGGCCGGTTCCTGATGGATCGGCCGTTATATTTTATAAAGACAATGTAGTCTCTGCTTTAGTAATCACGAGAGTTTGTTGATAATCGTGATTTCCGCTTTACCGCTTTTCATATCGATTTTCTTCACCATCAGAGATACGCGATTCTCTTCATTAAGGTGACTCCAATATGTTTCAGCTGTTTCCTTGATTGATGCGAAAAGCGGCACCGCATACGGTTCGCCCGAAAATGAAGGAAGCGGGTTGCCGTCTCCCGCGTAGGTATGGATACAATGCCCGGTTCCGGCAATTCCCTTTTCGAACGCGAAGGTGTTGCGGGAACATCCTCCGTCAGTACCTGTCACCGATTTGAGGATAGAAAGACGGTACACCGCGGTTGTATCATTAAGATCAACGATACCCGATATGCGGGGAGTGAAGTTCGGCGCGTCGGGTTCAAATGTGCGGGTGGAAAGCGCTCCTTCGAAACTCCCTCCGTTTTTAAGAGCTTCAAATACTGTGTCAGTCTGGTCGCCGTTTGTGATAATGTGCGCGCTGCCTGTGTGGCGGGCGGGGTAGTATATTATAAGAGACGGGTCAGTGAGTTTTTTCTCATCGAATGCCTTCGTTTTTACAAAACCATTGTCCTCTGCGAATATGCGGTTCCGGCTGTTCTCGCTCCGTCCCATGATCCAGTATACCTGCATGAAAGACTGTCCGTCGGGAGAAACTCCGATCACGATTCCGCGTCCGGGGTATGGATTCTTTCCGAGAAGATCAAGATTTTGTTGCGCGGAAGATATTGTATTGCTCATATGCGGCTCCATATATCGGGATTATTCGCGCGGAGAGCGCTCCGCATGACAAGACAATCACATGACGGCCGCTTCTTTCCGTCAATAAAAATGTCACGCACACGTAATCATATACATTGAGGGTGAGATGCATTGTCGAAGGAATATGTCCACGTGCGAGATATGCATGAACCGCTTTTATCTGTTCTGTCCGTCTGTGTGCGTGTGCCGTTCCGTGTAATCAGAACAGACTCCGCTGGTGTCTACCGAGCGCAGTAATTAAGAATATCTTTATTAAAATCACGCAATATCCTGACGCAGCCCGCGTAACCTGTGAATGGCAGGAATATTATGCGGAAAATAAATGCAAGTGATTCAAATACGGAAATACTCACCGGGAATAGCGGTACGAAGGCCACGCGGAAACGGATGATCATCCGATGGCGGGATATTTCCATCAAGACGAAAGTTCTTGTGATCGGCGTGTTGATCATTGTCGCGTATTCAGCGATAATATTTTCATATATTCTGCCGACGGTGGAACGCAACGCGATAGCCGCACAGGACGCGATGATCCGCAATGTCGTTCAGTCATCAATCGCCATCGTCGAGGCGCTCAATGTCGTTGCGGGATCAGGGGACATTGAACTGGATCGTGCCAAAGAGATCGCGCGGCGGCGGATCAGAGAGCTGAGGTATGGCGATGAACTTCGTGATTCTCTGTGGATTACTGACGCGGGCGGAGTAATGCTCGCGCATCCTTACGTTCCCGCGCTCGAAGGGAAGGATATGAACGAATATATCGATTCCGCCGGAGTCAGGGTGTTCAAAAACGCGGCGGATATATGCAAAGAGTCGAAAGGGGGATATATCGATTTCAGATGGCAGCGGTATGACATGACGAATAACGTTGAACCGATGCGCGCGTATGTTGAGTTATATCAGCCGTGGGGGTGGATTATCGGTTCGGGATATTATCTGAGCGATGCGCGGCGTGAGATTCACCTGATACGGATGAGGCTTACCGTCATTGTTCTGTCAGTGATGGCGGGGAGTCTCCTTCTTCTGTATCTTTTCGCCCGAGGCATCGCCCGGCGTCTGGATCTCGCCAAAACGGGAGTTATGAGAATGAGCGCAGGAGATTATTCTTCCGCGATCGGTGTCGACGACCGTGACGAAACGGGGATGATGCTCCACTCGTATAACGAATTAACCATGAAGATGAATGATATTATCGGCGGAGTGAACGGAGCGTCAGTCAGTCTCGCGGCGGAGGCCGGGGCGCTGTCGGGATCGGCTGAGGCGCTTTCCTCCGATTCAAGGGATCAGGCCGCGGCCGCGGAGGAGATCAGCGCCGCTATAGAGGAAATCACATCGGAGACGGAGAACATCGCCGAGGAAGCTCGCGCGCAGTCCGTGCGTATAGGAGACGTCAGGAGCCGGATTGACAGACTCACCGGCGATCTCGTCCGTATGAGCGAGCAGCTCGGGGAAACCTGCGCGCTCGCGGATTCCATGAAAACAGTTTCGCATGACGCGGAAGATGTCATCGGACGGATGACCGGAAGCATGAAGAAAATCAATGCGTCATCACGTGAAATGAGCGCGATTGTGGGGATGATCGGTGATATATCCGACCGTATCAACCTGTTGTCGCTTAACGCGGCGATTGAGGCGGCCCGTGCCGGAAACGCGGGTCGGGGATTTGCCGTCGTATCGGATGAAATTTCAAAACTCGCGGATCAGACCGCGCAGAGCCTTGGCGGAATCGGTTCGCTGATATCGCAGAATGAACGGGAGATTGCGGCTTTTTCGCGCGATGCGGCCGATATGCTGGATATGACGGGTAAGATTACCGGAGGTGTCGGCAGGATCAGCGGGATGACGGATGATTTCCGGGAGACGATGACCGACGGTCTGGAAACCAACAAGGCGGTACTCGAAGGCTTTTCTGATATAGCCCGCCGCGCGGAATTGATCCAGGCGTCGACGCAGGAACAGCGTATAACGATGGACGAGACAGCGAAATCTGTTTCGGAAATATCACTTATCGCGCAGAAGACGGCGGATCTATCGGAGATCATTGCCGAAAAGTCGCGGGGTTTCACCGTTCTCGCGGTAAAACTGAAGGAGAGAATGTCGTTTTTCAGGGTTTCGTAGGAACTGAGCCGCGATGAAAAAGTTTTACAAGAGCTTTTTCCCGGATCTCACGCCTTGACAGTATCGCCTCTGAATGTATAATTCTATGCGGACAGAGGTTTATTTTCATTGAACGACTCACTCGTTTTTATTTCCCGATGACAATTCATATCATGCATACGGACTCTTTATAAAATCTTTACCGTCTGGTCTGATATTCCAGCGGTAAACAACGAAGATCAATTTTGTGAACATACTTCAGGAGGAAGAAGAATGAAAAGAAATCTGTTTGCCGCGCTGGCGGTACTGCTCTCAATCGCATCGGTATCATTTATAGGATGTTCCCGCGACACCGGCAGGAAAGTTGTAATCAAGGGCTCGACCACGGTACTTCCCATTACCCAGAAAGCTTCAGAGGAATTCAAAAAGACGAAGGGTATCGCTGTTTCTGTTGACGGAAGCGGATCGGGTAACGGTATAAAGGCTCTCCTTGACGGTTTCTGTGATATCGCAAACTCATCACGTGGGCTCAAACCGGAAGAGGCTGATGCCGCAAAGGGAAAAGGTCTCACCGTTAAAGAAATCGCGATCGCGTATGACATGGTTGTTCCGATTGTGAATCCCGCGAACAAAGTTAAGAATCTCACTCTCGATCAGCTCAAGGGAATCTATGACGGATCGATCACGAACTGGAAGGTTCTCGGCGGCGCTGATGAGAAGATCGTCGTGGTATCACGCGATACAAGCTCAGGCACATACGAAGTCTGGCATGAAAAAGTGATGAAGAAGACTGACGTTCGCAAGGACGCGCTCCTTCAGGCGTCAAGCGGCGCGATCATCAGTACTGTGTCAGCGAATCCCAAAGCAATCGGGTATGTCGGCTTCGGTTATATCAATGACGCGGTTCATCCTGTGACGATCAACAGCGTTGAAGTCACTATTGATAACGGCAGAAGCGGAAAGTTCCCGGTTTCCCGCAAACTTTTCATGATGGTAAATGAAGCGAAGGTTTCCGCGGATGCTCAGGCGTTCATCGATTTTCTACTCAGCACTGACGGTCAGCTTATCGTGAAGGAAGCGGGTTTTATCCCTCTACAGTAACAGTGGGTAACTGAATCGTTTGTTATGGTATAGGCAAAGAAGAAGGTTAGCCGCAGAGGGCGCAAAGGAGCGCAGAGAAGAAAGAGATTGATTGCTGATCATATTAAATTCTTCAAAGATTTTACTCTGTGCGTCTCAGTGTCCTTTGCGATTGTAATGGTTTAATTATGAATGAAAGAGGCCGTATTACACGGCCTCTTTTTTGTTACGCGCTAAGATCGATCCCGTTTCCGAGAGCGGGATTTGAAACCTTCTCGACTACGTTCGCCGTTATGAGCTTTTTCTCAAGCCCCATACCCGCGTTCGTAATGTCTTTGAGCAGATCTCCCATCTCCGCGATGTTCCGCGCGATTCCTGATGAACTGATCGAGGCGATATCCATGTATCCCTCCTGCCGGTGTTGCCGGACTGTGTATCCCTATCGGACGGGGTACCCTGAAAGATAAGCGTAAAAAAACAGCTTAATTAATAATATACTGGAAGACTGCCCGCCTCATAGTGCCTGCGAATCTCCTTTACATGATATTCAATCCGATTTTTGCCATTACACCGATTTCGTGAAAATCGAAATGCCCTTTCAGCGTCCAGTGGGCGCGGTAAAACGGATGAATGTACGGAGCGACAGATCCTGACTCATTGCAGATTGCCGAATGAGTCAGCGGCAGGCCGATGAAAAGCTGTACGCCCGCATGATCATATTGTCCGCGTGAATAGACGCCCGTGAATCCTCCTCCGAAACAGAACAGCATCCATGACCCGGCTTCAGTATAGACGCGTGTTGTTTTATCATTACCGATGGATCGGGAGATTCCCAGCGAACTCCAGAAAGCTCCGCCGGAAGAACTGCCTCCGAAAAGATTAAGATGGATATTATTGTACGCGAGGGTAAGTTCGGCTCCGTATGCGCGTATTGTTCCCCCGTCGGGATTCTTCTGTAAGCCTACGGAGGGTCCTGTCGTAAATCCCCATCCCTCAGCGAGAATCGGGGTACATGATAGTAATATTACAAAAACCACGGTTGAGATCTGTTTCATTTCTATCCGGAACCCCCTTGTTGATATTCCATTTGTATTGAGGACGCTGCCGAATTGTATCAGGGACATTGATTCGGATTGCCGCCCGGAAATCCGTAAATGGAAGCGGATATGCATGTCTTCCCGGTTCCTCACCAGATTATTATACACATGGGAAAATATCTGTCAATGCGCGGTACTCCGCCGTTGGAGAGAATAGTTTTTATTGTAAGGTTGCGAAAGCATCGCACGAATCAAATATGTTAGGCGGAGAAGAGCCGGCATGTATTGTAATTCGTTGGTACACTTTTTTTAAAATGGGAAAGGTGTTTCGCGGCAAGGATTAAAAAGGGTATTTGTGGCGTGAATGGTACGATAAATATCGGTTCATCCTGAAATGCTATAATTGTTTCGCACACTGCTTTAATGGAATTATTTGACTTTGTTAATTGAAGAATCTCTGGTGATCCGATTGAACTTGCGACGCATTATCGGAGCCGCATGTTGAACCAGGTGTGACACGCATTGAAGGCTGAAAGGGATATAAAATATGGACGTATCCGAAAGTAACGTGGATTAGTACCGGATAGAGTGTTCTCCGTAGGTTTATAAGCCGGATATAAATAAAATAATAAGTCCTAATTACGGGTCTTGCGCGGAAAGACTTCGTTATGGTGAAATGCCCCGCGCCTGAAAATCTATCGTACGGTTTCTCCCGAGTCCCTCGCCGCGAGTCCTTTCTCAATCTCGCCCTTTTTCTTTTTGATTGCGGTGCGGTATCCGCTGATGGTTTTCGCGAAATCGGTCTCGCCGTGAATTATCGCATAACGTTCTGATTCCATGTGGGAAAGCTCGGTTGTTATCTTATATTTCGAGGCTTTCTCCGCGTATTTTCTGACCTCTTTCCAGTAGGGCATGGCCTGCGCGTAGAACTCATCGGCGATGTCGAGTGATTCTGAAATCTCTTTCGCGTAGTCAAGATTGTAGAAGTATATTTTCCGTTTGTCGTAGCGCGCGGCAATCTTGAGATGATCCCGCATGATCAGATAGTTGATGTGCATCAGAAGGAGGTTCTTGTATTTTTCGTACTCCTCCTCCGTTTCGATTTTAACAAGCGCCTGTGACGGATGACGGAACTTCGTCGAAAGCGCGAGATTGAGCCGCTCAATATTGGTGCGGAGCGAGTTCTCATCATAATACAGTTTCATGCCGTAGAGCTGGTAGAAGTCTTCCACGTAATGCGGTACCACCTGCCAGTGCAGACGCGAGCGGGGAATGTAATCGGAGAACGGCACATAAGGTTCCTTGTCCTTCTCTTTCGCGAAGTACTGGTACTGATAGTCCTGCCCGCGCACCATCACCGGGAGTGAGCACATAATCGAACATAGTATCAATAAAGCCGCAATCCGCACGGAATCCTCGAAAGGGCAAAATCCCTTAATATCACTATCGGATGAAAATCGCGTGAGATTGAGTATTCCTGATGGTGCGGAACATCGGTAGATTGATTGAATTTGGAGGAACATTCTGTGCGAGGGCGCAAGTGTTTCCGGATCGACCGGCAGAGATATCACCGGACGTGTCAGAATCAGCGCATTGACCGGTGTGTGACGGTTAACGCTTTCGTAAGATGCAATAAAGGCGGGTTTGATTTACTCAGTTTTTAAAGCTTCCTTGTGAGTATATATGAATGAGATAAATTCTCTAAGAGACATAATCCGTTACTAATCGTTAATTAAAGGTAATAGGGGTGTGATTTCGCATGATGTAAGCCCGGTTTGACTGAATAATCCAACCTAAAAAGCTCGTTTTCATGATTAATTCTTGACGGGAAAGAGCGATGTTTTAAAAATTGTATTTACAACAGTTGTAAATACAACCAAGTATTTGAAGGTGATTAAATGCTCCGCAGCAGCGTTAAAAACCTGCCGCGATTCGTGAAAATGATCCTCCGCCAGTGTGATATATCGGAATTGAAACTGGATATCAACAAAACCCAGACAAATATTCTGATGAGTGTCGATGAGAACAGCGACAAATCAATGTCGGAAATAAGCCAGATGACCGGACTGGAAAAGAGTTCGTTCACCCGTTCAGTCGATTATCTCGTCATGAAGGGATTTCTGGTCAGGAATTTTTCGGATCACGACAGACGAAAAGTAGTATTGTCCCTGACGGCGAAGGGAGCCAGGGCGGCAAAGCTTATCAGGAAAGAGCTGGATGAATATATGCAATCGTTACTGGCTGATTTCTCCGATAATGAAAAGGCGGAGTTCCTGGGATCGCTGAGCGTACTGTCAAATTATATTGATAGAATACTGGAAAAGAGGTAGAATGAGAGGGCAGGGAAACCGCTTGTATGCCGATTGAAGGTGTTTTCGCGGTTGATATTACATATATGAGGTTGATTGAACATTATGAAGAAAGAAGTATCCGGGATTATCAAAGATTGGGTTGAGAAAAACAAGACGCTTTTCTGGAAGTATGAGATCTCGACGTTTCACAGAACATTCAAGATAAATGTACGCAACCTTCCTAATCCGGAAAGTGGAGATATCTCCATATCGCCGCATGTTCAGCCGCTTAACGGACCCAAAAAGGCTCTTTTGTGCAGTGCGATTGTAAAGGCATGTACCAAGGAAAAGGAAACCGCCGTTACCTGCGTTGATGTGGAAGTGGGTTTTGCTGACGGGGAAGTTGTCGCGTCTGTTGTTTCCGCCGGGCGTAAAGAAAAGATTTAAGTAATACCAGTCCAAGGGAAAACCGGAAGTGTTGTCATGAGCTTCCGGTCATGACCGCGATGAATACACTCCTTCCGGATTTTAATTCGGATAACCCATATCACGGGATATGGAATCCAGGCTCTCAAACCTGATACATTGGAACGCCGATGGAAAAAATCAACCGCAATGATATCTGTCCCTGCGGAAGCGGGAAAAAATACAAGCATTGCTGTGCGCGCATCACAGAAATATCCTCCGGAAAAAAATATATCAACGACGCGCACCGATGGATGGATCAGCGCATTCTTAACGGACGATACCCAGATCTGTACGGCTTTCTGATTCTTGTGGATCATGATGTCGCCCCTGATGAAATATGGGATCAGCTCAAGTACTGGTCTGAACGGTACATTGACTGCACTGTTGACCGCTCGCGGAAGTTTCACCGGATCATTGACGAAGCGATAGAACATCAATCGGAAATTGACAGGGCTGACGGATATCCGTCGTATTACTGTCACAAGGGATGTTCGAAGTGCTGTTACCAGCCTGTCGCCTGCACCGATGATGAAGCGCGGCTGATTCATGAGTTCTGCGCGGAACACGGCATTCCCGTTGATCACGACAAACTCGAACGCCAGCGGCAATTCATGGAATTTGATTCAGACGGGAACTTCACCGGGAATATGACATGGGATAATCAGCCGGAGGAGGATCGCGCGTGCGTGTTCCTGAATGAAAGCGCACACACATGCATGATCTGGGAAGTCCGTCCGTTTGTATGCCGCGTTCATCTTGCGGAAGAAACAGATATGTATTGCAGGTCAAATAATGGTGTGGTTGATACGCGCGCACGCGGAATCCATTATCCTATATGCAGTTATATCCTCAGCGCGGTGTTCACCATTCACCATGATTCGGTCGGTAAGATGCTGCACAATCTTCTGTGTGCGCGTCATAAAACGTAATTCCGAATCCGGCATAACCAATTACAGCGATTACAGCCATTGCAAGCATTACAGATGAAGCCCGCCAAGAGCATGTGCCGCACTGATGATCTCACTGCGTGTATCTTCTCGGTTTTACGTAATTAATAAACATTCGCTTGATCTTTTTTAACCCTCCGAAAAATCTGACATATTCCGGATGGATGAGACATGGAGAAATACGACAGGAATGTCGTTTCCTGCTGCGTTTAAGCGGCGAATCCAATCTCCGGACAACACATGCACATACAGAGGGATTATTTCCAATGATACAGATAATGAACCTGAATAAATCTTTCGGAAAACAGGTACTGTTCGACGATCTGAGCTTTAACGTGAACCGCGGTGAGCGGCTGGGGCTTGTGGGGCGTAACGGGCACGGAAAATCGACCCTCTTTCAGATGATACTGGGGCATGTGGAGCCTGACTCCGGCGTAATCGCCGTTCCCAAGAATTACCGTATCGGTCATCTTGAACAGCATCTGCATTTCACAAAAGACACCGTGCTTGAGGAATGCGCGCTCGGTCTTTCCGAGGATGATCAGTACGAAACATGGCGTGTCGAGAAGGTTCTGTCCGGCCTCGGATTTTCAGTTGAGGACATGTCTCGCAGTCCCCAGGAATTCTCAGGCGGATATCAGATACGTATGAATCTCGCGAAGCTTCTGGTGTCGAATCCCGACATGCTTATGCTCGATGAGCCGACCAACTATCTCGACATCGTGGCGATACGGTGGCTTGAGGAGTTTCTGCGTGAATGGGAGAATGAGTTTATCCTTGTAACGCATGACCGCAGTTTTATGGACAATGTGGTCACGCATGTCGCGGCTATCCATCGCACAAAAGCGCGAAAGGTCGAGGGCGATACGGAGAAGCTTTACGCTCAGATCAATCAGGAAGAAGAGATATACGAGAAGACCCGTCAGAATGAGGCGAAGAAGCGGCGTCAGGAGGAAATCTTCATTGCTCGGTTCAAGGCCAAGGCGAGCTTTGCGAGCCGCGCCCAGTCCCGCGTGAAGATGCTCGAGAAAAAGGGTGAAATGAAAGCGCTCGAAAGGATCGAGGATCTTGAACTATTTTTCAACAGCGCGAAGTTCGAGGCGACTCAGATGATGGCGGCCGAAAACATCTCTTTCTCGTATAACGGAGAGAAGCCTTATATTATCGACGACTTCACGCTCCATATCGGAAAGCGCGACCGGGTATGTATCATCGGAAAAAACGGAAAGGGGAAGTCGACGCTGTTGAAGCTTCTCGCGGGTGAACTGAAACCCGTGAGCGGAAACATAACAAAGCATCCGTCTCTTCAGGAAGGATACTTCGGTCAGACCAATAAAATAAACCTCAATGACAGCCTTACGGTGAGCGAGGAGATCAAGAGCGCCGATAAGCTCTGCACCGATCAGAAGGCGCGAACCATCGCCGGCGGACTGATGTTCCAGGGCGATAACGCGCTCAAAAAAATAAAAGTACTTTCCGGAGGCGAGAAGAGCCGCGTACTCCTCGGAAAAATCCTCGTCTCGCCGTGCAATCTCATCTTCCTTGATGAGCCGACCAATCACCTTGACATGCAGTCCTGTGATTCTCTTATCGACGCGATCGATGATTTTGAGGGATCGATTGTAATGGTTACGCATAACGAAATGCATCTGCGCGCGATCGCGACCAAGCTCGTTGTGTTCGATAATGATAAAATCATCACGTACACGGGATCGTATGACGAATTCCTCCGCGATGTCGGCTGGTCTGACGAAGAGTGCTGATGACGTGTGTCGTGCGCGATCTGAATCGGTGTGCGGAGGATTTATCGCCGGATGATAGATGAAGATTGCGCGGCGTGCGCCGCGCCGCATTGTCCTTCATCCAATTCTTCTGTGTAACCGGATAACTATGTTTCTCATGATACTATCCGACATGCTGACTTTCATAATACTTCCTTTGAAATAATTCTTGCAAATCGGCTGATATGTAACTATATGATCAAATCTGCCTGAAATCGGGCAGGAAGTGAGCGTATGGATCTCAGTGTGTTTAAAAAACATATCTCTGCGTCTTTCAATCTTGATGATGAGCAGGTAGAAAAGCTCTTTGATGAGTTTAACGCGTGCTTCCACGAGACTGCTCCTGAATATGTGCGGCGCCGTCATGGCGAACTCAAGTCAGAGGGACTGAAAAACGAATCAATATATCCGCGCCTTCTCGATGAGATCGCACGGCGTCGGTTTTCGGCGGGGAATCTCACTGAACGACAGATACGAAGAATAATTTACGGTTAAGGAGATCTATATGTGCGGTATTGTAGGATATATAGGAAAGAATGATGCGCTTCCCGTTCTGCTTGAGGGGCTCAAACGTCTTGAGTATCGCGGCTATGACTCGGCGGGAGTTGGCTGTCTTATCCGGGGCAAAATCAAAGTTATAAGGAAAGAAGGGCGTATTGCCGCGCTCGAATCAATTCTTCCTGATAAACTCCAATCCACAATCGGAATCGCCCACACGCGCTGGGCGACACACGGCGGGGTATGCGAAGCGAACGCCCATCCTCAGCTCAGTCAGGGCGGTGAGGTTGCGGTCGTTCATAACGGGATTATTGACAACTATGTGAGTCTCAAAGCGATGCTTCAGTCTCACGGATATGTGTTCACGAGCCAGACCGATACTGAAGTGATTGCCCATCTCGCAGAAAAAAATCTCGGCGAATGCAAGGATCCGTCAGCAGCGGTGAGTAAAACCCTCTCGATGATTGAAGGAACCTACGGGCTTCTTTTTCTTTTCCGCGACTATCCCGATATCGTGATCGGTGCCCGCAACGGAAGCCCTCTCGTGATCGGTGTGGGTGAGGGCGAGATGTTCCTCGCATCCGACGTGAACGCGATTGTGAGCCACACCAAACAGGTGGTGTATCTCGATGATCGTGAAACGGTGATTCTCACTCGTGATTCTTACCGTACCACGAATATAAATGACATCGTGGTCAACAAAACGGTTGAGTGCATTGAATGGGACTATGAGGAAGTGGGTAAGGACGGGTATGAGGACTTCATGCTCAAGGAGATTTTTGAACAGCCCGACGCGATTGAACGTGCGTATGGTGCGGGCGGACGTCTTCTTCCTGACTTTGGAACCGCCAAGCTCGGAGGTCTCAATCTTGAAAAACGCGATTTCTTTGATGTGAAGCGTGTTGAAGTCATCTCGATGGGTACCGCATACTATGCGGGAACAGTCGGCGCTATTCTTTTTGAAATGCTTGCCAGGGTGCCTTCGAAAGCGGAGATTGCGTGCGAGCTTCGTTACCGCAATCCGATTGTCGAGAAAGACACTCTTTACTTCGCGGTGAGCCAGTCGGGAGAGACGACCGATACGATCGCCGCCATGCGCGAAATACAAAACCGCGGCGGGCGGGTACTCGGCGTGGTGAATATGGTCGGCTCGACCATCGCGCGCGAGTCAGACGGGGGAATCTATATTCATGCCGGTCCCGAGATGTCGGTCGCGAGCACCAAGGCATTTACCGGTCAGATCGCGGCGTTTATACTTATCGCGCTGCTCATCGGCCGTATGCGTGACCTTTCGATTTCAGAAGGGAAGGCGCTGGTTCGTGAATTGACCGAGATTCCGGATAAAATGCGGAAAGTGCTTCTTCTCAATGATGAGATCAAGGCTATCGCCGATAAATACAAAGACTCTCATTCGTTTCTCTATCTCGGGCGCGGAATAAATTATCCGGTCGCGATGGAAGGCGCTCTCAAGCTTAAAGAAATAACATATATCAATGCGGAAGGACTATCAGCGGGAAGTATGAAGCACGGCCCGATCGCGCTTGTGAATGAACATACCCCGTCGATTTTCATCGTGGTGAAGGGTGAAACGTACGACAAGATAATCGGAAACATCCAGGAGATCAAGGCGCGTAACGGAAAGGTGATTGTCGTCACCAATTTTGACGATGGCCGTCTCCATGATCTGGCTGACGACGTTATCGTTGTTCCCGAAACGCGTGAGGAATATTCCCCGCTTCTCACGGTGATACCGCTTCAGCTTTTCGCGTATCATGTCGCGCGCGCGCTCGGCCGTAATATCGACCGCCCCCGTAATCTTGCCAAGAGTGTGACCGTGGAATAGGGTCGGTTGTTTCTACATTGACTAATGGGAACTTTGTAATTTTTTCAAAGTTCCCATTATAACGACGGCGGGTTTTCCCCGCCGTTTTTTGTTGTATGACTGACTTGCCTTATAGGATGGATTCTTCAGGTATTCAGCATTATGGATATTCCCGATCCGTAATCGGAGTGATTATATGTATATATACTCCGAAAGTCCTGTGCTAAAGTTCACGAGATATGTTCCACGAGAATCTTGATTCCAATGGCGATAAGGCATATTCCGCCGATTACTTCCGCGCGTTTGCCGATAAGACAACCGACTTTCTTGCCGATGGTTATTCCGATAATTGAAAAAGCCGCGCAAACGAGACCAATGATAATCGCCGCACCGATAATCGGTTTGGCGAGAACGCCGTAGCTCACACCAACCGCAAGCGCATCAATGCTGGTCGCAATCGCGAGAAAAAGCAATGTTCGTCCTCTTGAGGGGTCTTTCGGTTTACACGCGTCCTTATCCGTTTTTAATCCTTCATAGATCATCTTACCGCCGATATATCCGAGAATCGCGAGTGCAATCCAGTGGTCGGCGGTTTTAATATACGGTTCGACAGTCACGCCGAGGAAATATCCGATGATAGGCATGATGAACTGAAAGAATCCGAATGCGAAAGAGAGCCTGAAATAATGACCCGCATCAGGCTTCGGTATAATGATACCAGCGGAAATACATACTGAAAATGCGTCCATGGCGAGACCCGCCGCGATAAGAAGTGTGGTGAGTATGAACATTTAGTCCTCGCTGAAAAAAAGTGAGATGTAGGCGATCAGAGATTCCGTGTATGCGAGTTTGATCTCGGATTCGACAACCCACGTCGCGTCCGGATAGTTTTTGAGTGCCATGCGGAAGAATTCTCTCGCGGTCTGCGCCATATTAAGAGACAGATCCTTGTCGAACGATCCCCTGTTATGCCGTGAATAGAAAATCTCCCTGTGTGCCTGGTGGAGCGCTTCTTCTCCCTGTCGATACACGCGGAAGGCCTCGATATCATATACGTCATCATAGCGGTCAGGAACGTTCAGGCATTCAGCCGCCCTGTAAAAATGGAAAATCATATTTCTGAATACCGTAAGGTGTTCGAGGACTTCTTCATCTTCCGTCGTCGATGAGAGAATTTCGATATCATGGTACGCTTTTTTTAGCATGCGGACAATGTCATTGAACGTAGACTGATTCTGCGGCATAGATCGCCGTGCGATGTTGTACAGGCTGTACTGGAAAAACCGGTACAGTGCTTCTTTTGTATCTTCACGGACAACCCGGAAGGAAGCAATTACCGCCTCCGTCTTGATCTCCTCGGCACGCATTTTATCTTCTTCTTCGCGGCGTTTTCTCAGCTCTTCGTAGATGTGAGATGATTCATCGCGTGCTGGGCGTTTTACTTCCTCTTTTACGGGAGTATCCTGAAAACGCGACGACATGATGTATGTGTACGCGGCATTGATGCGGCTCATCACCTTTGTCGCCCATTCGATATTATCGCGGTTTTTGTCGGGATGATACCGCAGCGCAAGCGCACGATATGAGCGTGCGATATCATCATCACTCGATTTAGGCGACGCGTTCAGAAGTTTATAGCTTTCCTGAATTGAAAGAGCTTCCATTTTATCTCCGAATCGATACCAGATGAACAATGATTTCCTGTTTGTCGAGAATAATTATTGACACATAAACAGGCGTATAGTATATACGTGTTGGGACGGAGGCATACATGTCACGTGATTTGACTGACAAGCAGCAGAAAATTTATGAGTATATCCGGTCAAGAATCCATGATTCTGGAATTCCTCCGACGGTTCGTGAAATAGGTGATAATTTCAATATTACCGTTAAGGGGGCTTACGACCACCTCAAGGCAATTGAGAAAAAAGGGTTTATCCGCTGTGAACAGAATAAATCCCGGTCTATTGAGCTTCTTATGGATGAAGAAGGGCGGGTGCCGCAGACTGTGGCAGTTCCACTTGTGGGGAGTATTGCGGCGGGAGCGCCTATTCTCGCGGAAGAAAATATTACCGACTATTTTGATTTCCCGAAATCCCTGCTTGGTTCAAAAGAATACTTCGCGTTGAAAGTCCGTGGTGACTCAATGATAAACGCGGGAATTCACGATGGGGATATTGCGGTTATTGAAAAAGCCGATACCGCTCGCGATGGGGAGATCATTGCCGCACTTGTCGACGGAGAGGCGACGTTAAAGCGGCTTAAAAGACAGGCGCAATCGATCCATCTTTTACCTGAAAACCCCGCATACAAACCTATTATTGTAAATGATGCCAGGGTGCTTGGTGTTCTGAGCGCGATTTTCCGAAATTATTGAATAGATACGTATATAATAAAAAAGCGGACTCGAAAGAGCCCGCTTTTTTTATAAACAAATCTAATGATCTTATTTGCCGGAGAACGGAGGATACTCGTCAGTAAAGAGTCCCCAGTAGAGGCTCACGCGATTTGCCCAACGGAAAGTTCCGACGTTGAAATCGAAGAGTCCTTTAGGATATGTGCCCGCGAGGAGAACAACCCACCATGCGATTCCGATAAAAATGAGGGTTACCAAGAAACGGAAATAAAGTGCGATTCCATGCGGGATGATGATATATGCCCAACCGAAGAACATACGAAGAAGAACTTTGCCGCGGCTGAGAGACGCGGGATATTCAACGTCATATGATACTGTTTCGCTCTTACCGTCAGTTCCGAAACTCGGAGATTCGTCAGTAAGGTTGTAGAGAGCAGCTGATACACGGAGGCTCCATCTCTGGAGAGCGACCTGATAGTTGAACCAATTTCTGGGGTACTTGCCTGTAAAAAGCACGATCCAGAATGTAATTACACCGAGAATGCTTGCCCATATTGTATGGAAGAAAAGCAGGAAACCATGGGGGATCCCGATGTAGATCCATCCGAAAAATGTTCTGAGAAGCAACTGACCACGTGAGTAAGACGACTTGTGCGCAATCTCAAGTTTCATACGAACACTCCTATGTATTATTTTGACATCAACAAAGTTTGATTGTTATTACGATGCCATTTTCTGAATTATAGACGATGCTTTTCATAATGTCAATACCTTTGATCCGCATAATCCCCGTGATAGTCAATTTTTTCTGCTATATCTTGAAGAAAAAGGTTCATAGACGGTTTAAGCGATATATCATAGTGTCATCTTTTATGAATATGTAGGGTGATAAACGAATTTGAATTCAGTATACTTTCATAAAACACAATTTGATTTATGACGTTTAGAGCATTTCACGAATTAAATAATGCATTTAGTTGGAGCTGTGTAGAAATATCTTTACATTTTATTGGGAAATGAAAGATATTTCGTGGCACAATTCCAACAGAGCATTTTACAGTGTGCCTTGTATTATACATTAGAATCTATTCTAAAATGCTTATATCATATCGTGAAATGCTATAGTATTCCGCCCGGTTGTGTTCATACAAAGGACGCTTATTTGTATACTTGTTTTAACAGTAATGATGTAACTGACGAATATGGGCGGATACTGATACGATGCAGGTAGCTACAGTCTTGTGTTCTGACTGGAGGACGTGTTTTGATCCGGTGTGTATTCGGATAACGCGTTGTTTTAAGTTTGATATCGGACTATCCTGAAGCAACTTGACTTTCAGTTCGGCATTCATCACTGGATTATCCTTCTTTTTGGAGGTGAAAGGTGAGGTACACGAGTAAAATACGCTGACATGTGATGATTTGTGTTTTATTGAGGATTAATCATCAGATGGCAATACACAATTTGTTATGGGAACTTGAATGATAATTGCTGATCGTCCTGATGTTGTTTTAACATTAAGTTCATAAAACCGCATCCTGATCCTGTTAACGATGGTATTGAACTGGTGTATCTCTGGTTTTTGCCCTGGGAAAATGCATGAGACATAGTAGTTCCCTCGTGGTGGAAGCGAAGATTTCAGTGCTGGTGACTGTTCCTCTGATTAATTTCTTGACAAGCTCGTTTATTCTGATATAACAAAGAAGGGAGAAACGTTGTCTTTCCGGTTTCGCTTTTTTGCTTAATATTTGCATATGAGCTGCCGACAAGATAGCGAGGGGATTATTTGTTCTCATTCTCTCGTGCCCGGCAAAGGGCGATCTGTGCATGGGTAAAACTTACTGAAAGGAGTTCATGGCAATGAAAAGGGAGGTCAAAATACTGTTACCTGTCCTCATCGGGTTCATGGTCATTCTCGCTGGGGATATGTATATAGGTGCGCAGGATGCGCCAAAAAAAGAGGATACCCCTAAGCAGGATCAACCTGCCGCTCAGGATTCAAAAAAGGCAACAACCGGTCTCGTTGAAGACTGGCTCAATGACTTTGAAGACTGTGAAGACTGGCGAGCTATCGCAACAAGCCCTCTCGGCGACACCAAGATCCGTAAAATCAACGGAAAGCCGATACAGGTTCAGGAAAACGGGGATGGTAAACCATATGACATCAATCTGAATGATGACAATGGTATTACCCATAAGAATGATTTTGTCATTGGTGTGAAAACCTATTATGTCGATCGCGGTCAGGATCGCGTTGAGGTGTTCCCTCCGAATGAATATATCATCCGTGGCAAAGCCAAGGAAATCAAAGTATGGGCTCTGGGACGTAAATTCCGTCATACCCTGTATGTGAAACTTCGTGATTACCGTGGAAATATCCATAAACTTAAGATGGGTAGACTTGATTTCTGGGGCTGGAAAGAGCTTACGGTTATCGTTCCCGGTTGGCTTCCTCAGTCACCGCAGTATGCGATGCTCGATAAGAATCTCCATTTTGTGTCGTTCTTTATCGAAAGCGATATGTATGAGGTTCCCGGTACATTCTATACCTATCTTGATAATCTCAGGGTCATCACCGATCTGTCTGAATTCACGGGTGATCCGGCTATCAAGGATAACTGGTAAAATTCCGATATCGAATTGCAAGGAAGTGGAGGCGATTGTATGAAGAAGTTGTTTTGGGTGTCTCATCCGCTCTTCGCGGTGGCGATAATCGGTATCGTCCTCGTGTGTGCGTCTGCGGTATCCGCGAAAATAATAACGAATGTTCCGCCTGACATCAGCGCTGATGATATAAAGGCTGTTGTTGTCGAGGATTTTGAATCTGATATATCAACTTGGAAAGTGGAGACGACTCCCAAAAAGTTCAATACATCAGATGCGAGTAAAAAGAAGAAAGATCCGGTAATAGCGGTTGAGCTTAAAGCTATTAAGGGCGCACCGTCGGATCTCAAACCTGAAAAATGGTCTTCTGACAATAAAGGAATAAAGAAGGATCAGTGCCTTGGATTGCACTTCCAATTCCAGTATCCCGGATACAACAATGTTGCGATTATTCCTCCTCAGCCGATTCAGTTTCCCGGCCGAGTGAGGGGAATGTCCATATGGGTTCATGGTCGTGGAAAAGAGTATTCTCTTGAAGCGATTGTACGGGACTATCAGGGGAATTCGCACATTATAAAATTCGGTTCGCTGAATTATGTGGGATGGAAGCCCTTGAAAGCATTCGTTCCCGCATTTATTCCTCAATCAACTGATTCGTATCCTCAGACAAAGACACTGAGACTTGAACGTTTTATCGTTCGTTCCAGTCCTAATGAGGGAACGGAGGAAGTATTTCTGTTTTTTGACCAGATGAAAGTTCTTACTGAAAGCTTCGAAGTGAACTTTGATGGTCAGGAGCTGGACAAAGCCTTCAAATCTGATTCCGGTGATAAGCCGAAAGATGATAAACAGGAAGGAGAAAAGAAGCCGCAGTAAATATCGGGCTCTTCAATAACTGACAATGTGAAGTACCCATCGGAAATCCGGTGGGTACTCTTTTTCCGGATATCCGGTAAATTTTTGATAGATTACCGGCTTGGAATACATAACCCCGCACAGCGCGTTTGCGCAGCGTCCCTTGATTATGGACTTGGATTGCGGGGTTATTTTTTTTTAGGGATATTTCAGAATAGATTAATGCTCAGGCGGGCAGGTTGTCCCCTATTGATGATGTGTAAGTGAAGATATGGTGGAAAAGATCAGAGCAGTTTGCGAAATAATTAAATAGTAGGAGCTGTGCGGAAATATCTTACGAATTAAAATAACAGAACCATTTTGTGGACAATTGTAAGATATTTCGTGGCACAGATTCAACAGGGCATTTTACGGTGTGACTGATACTAAAAACATTAGTCCAATCTAAAATGCCTAGATACTTTTGCAAGCTGCCCTAGCGTAATGCTAAGAGGTGGTACGATGGACAAAGAAAAATTGTATGATAAAATTGAATCGCTCTTCAAAGAAGAAACGTGGGGGCGTATTGATCCAAAGGATATCGGGATTTCAAAGCTCAAAATCCTTGAGGATCTTCTCAATAACATAGAAAGTGAGGGGCTGTCTGCGGATGTCGCGCAGTCGTGTCGTGATCATATAAAAGAATTTCCCCAGTCAATTACCGCAAGATATCTTCTCGGGATAATCGCATATCAGGGTAATATCACTGATGATAAAGTGTATCTCAAGAGCCTGATCGATCTTTTTCATGGAAGCCATAAATGGGCGGTTGTGGAACACGTCTCTCAGAAGATTCTTGAATACGGAGAAAACCGTTTTGCGTTGAAGTCTCTCGCGACATCACTGGAGCGCCTTTCCAGAAGCCGTGAAGCTATCCCGGTATGGGAAGAACTTCTCAAGATCGACCGTTTCGATTCTGAAGTCGCCAAGAAATTGTCCTATGCGATAATAGATGAGGATCCTGAGAAAAGCACATACTATATGAAGCTTTCTCTCGAGGCTTTTATCAAGAACCGTGAGTTTGATGAGCTATCCTCAATGTGGAGTAAGCTTATTCTTAATGCATGGGAAGATATTCCGTTTTTTGAACGTATTGAACGCATGCTTGTGGATGCGAAGCGTAAGGATCTTGCGGTTGATATGCTCAAGAATCTTTTTCGCAAGTATCGTGAGGTTGACCTCATTCAGGCGATTGAAGTGCTTAAGAAAATACTTGAATACGCACCTGATGAACTTCACTCTAGGACGGATCTTGTGCGTTTGTACCGCGAGCGTTATGCCGAACATACTCAGCTCGAACAGTTCATCTCTATTTCGCGACTTGATAATTCACGAAGTCCTGTAATTCCTGCGATTAAAGCTTTTGAGAATTTCATTATATTCGATATTGGAAATTATGTTGAGCACCGTTCATGGGGAATGGGAAAAATCACAGCAATGGACAATGAGAATGTCGGTATTGATTTCCCCGGAAAAGAAGGTCATTCAATGACTATTCAGATGGCTCTAAGCTCGCTTACTCCGATAGCGAAAGATCATATCCGTGCGCGCCAGATGGATGATCAGGAGGGTATGAAGAAACTTTTCGCTGAAAATATCACCGAATTTTTCAAGATACTTCTGCATTCATATAACGGGAAAATTCTTTCCGCTCAAGTGAAAAAGGAAATTATACCTTTATATCTTGATCAGGGTGCATGGTCCAAGTGGTGGACAAAAGCAAAAGCGGAATTGCGCAAAGATCCGATGTTCGGTTTTGACGAGCCGAAGACAGGAGATATGTTTTTGCGTGAGAAACCTGTTACGTATCTTGAAGAGCTTGTGGACAGATTCCGCAGAGGATCTTCGTTCAGCGATAAACTTGATACCGCGATTGAATTCGCGAATAACATACCTACGGATGAAGGGAAATCGGCCGCTCCGGATATCGTTGCGTATTTCCGAGAGGCGACGGCTCTTGGGTCAAAGACAAAGCTTGTTCTTTCATATTTTGTTCTAAAAAGTCTCTCGAAATATGATGGGGACAAATCGATTAATCTTGATTCTGTATTCAAGGAACTGTCAGAATTCATCAAAAAGAGCAGTGATCTGCCGTTGATTTCCATGAAGATCACGGATTATGATAACAAGAAGGAATTCGTAAGCCTGATTTCATCGCTGCGAAGCGACTGGAATGGTGTCCTTACTGAAATTCTTTTTGAGACTCCGATACGCATTCATCGTTATGTGCTCAATCTGCTTATCAGAGCTCATGCATATAAGGAAATAAACTCTTTCATCGAGAAGGTGATTGCCGGTGCCAAGCAGTCTCCTGAGGTGACCATATGGGTTTCGAAGAATATTTTCACTGATGAATGGGGATATGAGTGGCTTGATTACTCGAAGGAAAGATTGACTCTTTCTTTATTCCGGCTTATCCATGATATAAAAAGAATTGAAACGAAGGGTACACGGCTGAAAAACGCCGCGTTGGAATTCCTTACAGAGAATGATTTCGAAATATTTACCACGATTATCGCTTCGTGCGGTAAAGTAATCGCCGGTCGTGTATACGTCCTGGTGCGAGGATCTGAGCTTTTCACAGATGGACAGCTTGATCGGATGCTGCAGATCATCAAGAAGCAATACTCTGATTTTACAATTGAGGAATCCGCAAAAGGTATTGTGGAGCTTGATTATGAGGAAGAGATTATTGTTACAAAAGCCGGATTTGACAGAAAGAACGCTGAATATATCGCCATGGTTAACGGTGAAATGGCACGTCTTCAGAAGGATCTTTCCGCAACATCTGATGTATCAACCGATCTGAGAGAAAACGTTGATTACAACGCGTTAATGGAAAAACAGGCGATTCTTAAACAATCGATTACACGTCTTGATGCTGATCTGAAAAAGGCCAAAGTGCTTGATCCAACGTCAGTTGATACGTCTGTTGTTTCGGTGGGAACGAAGATCCGTCTTGAAAGCGAGTCAGGAGATTCGCTTGAATATCTGATTCTCGGTCCGTGGGATGCTGATTATGAAAATGGAATCCTGTCATATCGATCACCGCTTGCCCGTTCACTTATGAAAAAGAAGATAGGTGATCCGGTGAAAGTTCAGGATGCGACTGCGGATTATAAAATAGTATCCATAGAAAAAGGAGTCTAAGGGCGGGGTTGCCGCCCCTTCTTTTCCTTGACAAAAGGATGTGTTTTTAAAAATGTCTATATAAAGCCGCGGTGGTGAAACTGGCATACACGCTAGATTCAGGTTCTAGTGGGCGCAAGCCTGTAAGGGTTCAAATCCCTTTCGCGGCAGATGGTAGGGGAAACCCTGCCATTTTTTTATCTTGAAGGTAAATTCCACAAACTAAAGCAGTGTGCGATTTAATCAGCGCGTTGGGTGTGTATCAGAATAGCTTACAATTTCATAGAAACGGAACCGTTTGAGTATTTGTAAGATATCCCGCAGCTCAGATCTAACAGATTATTATCCGGTGTGACGAGTACAATTCCATCCTATCCTTCCGCATAATGAAATGCGAACTTATTCAATCCCCCATAAATATATTGTGTTTTTCGTATTCGCGGTTATAATTCCCTGTACAGAAGATACGGGAGGCGGATGTGGAGCACGAGTTGATTGCCGTAGCAGTAGATGACGAACCTGTCATTCTTACCGTTCTTGAGGAAATCGCCCGAGAAGCTAATATCAAGGTAATCGGATTTCAAAGTCCGGAAGAAGCGTTGCCTTTTATTCTCGGTAATGAGATTGATATGGTATTCACCGATTACCGTATGAGTTCAATGGACGGAATTGATTTTATCCGTGAGCTTCGTAAAATATCATCAGATATTCCGATTGTCATGGTGACGGTATATGATGATTACAGCACAATGGTTGAGGCGATTGAGGCGGGGGCGACGGAATTTGTGCCGAAGCCGATCAATGCGGTTGAGTTCCTCGCACGGGTACGCAATCTTGCTGCCCTGCGGTTATCGCAGTTGATGCTGAAAGAAAAAATGGAATATGCCAAAAGGGAGATATCATCAGAACTTGATACGGTGAAGGAGAGGGAAGAGGAAGCAATAATTCTCCTTGGTCACGCACTTCTGTATCAACAGACCGGTGATGACGCTCATGACATTCGTGTTGCCCGCTATGCCCGTCTGATTGCGCGTTCGTCCGGTGTTGATCGGGAAACCCAGGAGAGGGTTCACTATTCCGCTCTTTTTCACGATATCGGGGAGAGGGGCGTATCTCATGATCTTCTTCTTCGTGAGGGGATTCTTTCCGATGAAGAGATGAATTGTGTCAAGGAGCATGCGCTTATAGGCTCGAGAATTCTTGATGAAGCACGAAATCCGTTTTTGCGGGAAGGCGGTCTTGTCGCGCTCACTCACCACGAGAGGTATGACGGTTCGGGATATCCCCGTGGACTCAAAGGGGAGGAGATTCCATTTTCCGGCAGAGTTGTCGCTTTGGCGGATGTGTTTGATTCTCTTACATCAAAGAAGACGTATAGAACCGCATGGGACTTCAATAAAGCGGTAGAGTTTATAAAAGAAAAAAGCGGATCATTCTTTGATCCTCGTCTGGTTGATTCATTTATAAGATCTATAGAAGATGTCAGGGATATATACCGCTTCCGTACCCGATAATGCCTCAATGCCCCGGTTTTTTTAATTGACAACCCCCCATTTCGTATATTCCCATTCATCAGAATTTTAATGAATAGAGTTTGTGCGGCACGGGCCGCGATGTGTTCGGTCCGGTCGGAAAATTCTTCCTATGGTGTAATATTATGAACGTTGCATGGATTCCAAACAGCATTACGATGGGTAATCTCCTTTTCGGTTTTATATCGGTGATTTGCGCTTCACAAGGGTATTATCAATGGGCGGGTTTCGCGATTCTGTTTGCGGCTCTTCTTGACGGACTTGACGGGCAGGTTGCGCGGATGTTGAAAGTTTCCAGCCCATTGGGTGCCGAACTTGATTCTCTAGCGGATTGTGTCACATTCGGGGTCGCCCCAGGATATCTCGCATTTGCCGCGTTTCTCCCTGAAATGACAATTACCCTGTCTGGACGCGGAATCGGGATGCAGATGTTTGTCGCAGCGGTATATCCAATATGTGCGGCGTATCGGCTTGCGCGTTTCAATGTGGATCATTCCACGCATTCTTTTTCCGGTCTGCCTTCCCCGATTGCGGGAATTTTCATGGCACTAGTTCCAATAGCGTTTAACGATCCGACTACAATATCAAGTCATCCGTTTATATTTGTACCGGTATATGTGTTCCTTGGTCTGCTGATGGTGTCGACTGTCCGTTTTTCAAAACCTCAGTCATATATTCTGAGCAATCTTCACGGCATAAAGCTTGTCGTTCTTGCCGTTATTATTATCGCGGTAGGTATCATTTTTCATAAATATATCCTGCTTATTTCCATCGGTCTTCTCGGTTTATATATTGTATCAGGACTCATCAGTTTTGTGATTCAGTTCATTCAGGACCACAAGTATTGATTATTATCTGTGAGAAAGCTTAGTATAAAAATCTTCCAACGGTATGCCGGATCAGCTAATTTTCTGATCCGGTTTGAAAAAATGTCTTTCTGCATAATATGCGCACTTCTCCTCCTCCATGAGATGGACGCGGTGTTCTGGAATGAGTGGCGTCTGTTCGGATTGTCTTCTGATTATCCCGGTCGTTTTATTTTTATTACAGTGCATTTCCCATTGATAGTATTTTTATTTTATATAATTACTTGCCTCGAGAAGAGATGGGCATACATTACAGGGCGTTTCCTTGCATTGTTTCTTATTGTTCATTTATTTCTTCATGTCAGAGTTTTTCGTGACGGATACTTCGCAGATCCGTTTTCATTCGGTGTGATAAGTATAATGGTTCCCTTTTCGATCGTATATATTGTAGTATCGATTCTTCGCGTGAGAAGGGTTTCGGGATAATTTTGATTGTAGGTGGTTTCAGGATGGCAGTTTCAAAAGCAATACGGGATTCAATTTCAACCGGATCTTGGATCAGAAAAATGTTTGAAGAAGGACTTGTTCTTAAAAAGGAATTCGGCGCCGAGAACGTATATGATTTCAGTATTGGTAATCCCGATATTGAACCTCCCGCGAAATTTCATGAAGTGTTTGAGCGTCTTGCGCGTGAAGATAAGAAAGGATCTCATGGATATATGCCAAACGCGGGATTCCCGGATGTCAGAGCCGCGATCGCGAAAAGGATTTCCCGTGAACAGGGCGTGGATGTGAATCCGGATGCGATTGTGATGACCGTCGGCGCTGCAGGCGGGCTGAATATCGCTCTTAAATGCCTGCTTAATCCGGGAGATGAGGTGATTGTGTCCTCGCCGTATTTTGTGGAATATGGAAGTTATGCGGCAAATCATGGGGGCAAGGTTGTGCCTGTTAAATCTTTGCCGGATTTTTCCCTTGATATCGACGCGATAGCGAAGGCGCTCAGTCCACGCACGGCGGCTATGATTATAAATTCACCGAATAATCCGACAGGGAGAATATATTCAGAAAAAGATCTTGCGCGTCTCGGAGAATGTTTCCGCGCACACTCGCAGAAAACCGGAAGAACGGTGTATTTGATATCGGATGAACCGTATCGGGAGATTGTGTACGGGGGTAAAACTGTTCCTTCAATGATGAAGGTGTATGACAATACTATTGTCGTAACCTCGTATTCAAAGAGTTTGTCTCTTCCCGGAGAACGTATAGGATATGTGGCGATTCATCCTCACTGTGATGACCATGATTTTGTCGCGGCCGGTCTCGTGATGTGTAATCGTGTGCTCGGTTATGTGAACGCACCGGCTCTCATGCAAAGAATCGTCGCTGAACTTACGGATGTCACAGTCGATGTCTCGATATATGAGAAACGCCGTGATATTTTCGCCGCGGGTCTCAGGGCGGCTGGGTTGTCGTTCGCTGAGCCTGAGGGCGCGTTTTATATTTTCTGCAAAGCTCCGATAGAAGATGATGTCCGTTTTGTTAACTATCTGAAAGAATATAGAATACTTGCGGTGCCGGGAAGCGGTTTCGGCGGCCCCGGTTATTTCCGTCTGGCATACTGTGTGGAAGACAGTGTTATTGAACGATCCATTCCTGTATTTGCCGAGGCAATGAATAAATTCAAGGGATGATGTTTTTTAAATGTCTGAGAAGAGAGAAAAAACCCGCCATTCGGCGGGTTTCGTATTTTACAACATGTCCTTTGCCTGTTTCAGAAACTCCGGTATGTGTGAATAAAGTGATTCCAGTTCGGAACCGGAATAGCCGATCAGTTTCACCGCGTCTTCATCCAGCTCATGGTAAAGTCCGTCATTCCCGATACCTATCCCCGCCATGATGCATATTGAGTTTGCGATATGGACGATTGATACCGCTTCACGATACTGCTGAGGAGCGCTCATGGGCTGGTGATGATAGCGGACAATGGCGCGGAGTACTTCCGGGAATTGCCATTTTTCAAGCACCTTCTCTCCGATTTCCTGATGATCGAATCCCATTATCTCGTGCTCCGCTATGGAGAAAGAAACCTGTTTCTCCTGTGCGAGAGCGAGAATGTCTTTGAAAGTATTTGCGACAAAAAGGGCGAGAACCGTTTTCCCTACATCATGCAGAATTCCGCCTGTGAATATCGTATCCGCAATTGAACGTTTTTTCTTGTCGAGTGCCATTTTTTTTGCGACAATCGCGACAATCAGATTATGTTTCCAGAGATCACCCTTATCGAGATCATATCCTACGATAGGTTTGTTGAGCACCTGTTTTGCGGTGGAAATAACAACGATATCTTTTACTTCTTTTATTCCGAGAGTCACTATCGCGCGGTCAACTGATGTTATTTCTTTTCCCTTGCTGTAATATGCGGAATTACTGATACGGAGGATATCAGCGGTGATTGCCTGATCTCTTGATATTTCGTCAGCCACCTTTTTGAAATCAACTTCCGGATCATTCACCATGTTGATAATTTTGGTGACGACAATCGGCAGTGAAGGGAGTTGGTCAAGACTCGCGATTATCTGCTCAATTCGTTTTTTTATATGCTCATGCATCGGTATATCCCCGTTCGATTCTCTTGGTTAAATTTTATACAGAATTCGTTCATTCTGACCGGCTTTCACCTTGAGGTGGCCGTCATCGAGAAAGAAGTCTATAACGCGCCCCGAATTGCCGCCTATATCTTCAGCAAGAAGTTGAATTCCTTTTGCGGAAAGAGCCTTTTTAGTGGCTTCGACGTTACGGTCTCCGATCTGTCCGAGGGTATTCGCTTGTGAAAATTTGAACATTGAGGCGCCGCCGGCTATTTTGGCTGACATGAATTCTTTCCGGCATCCCTGCTTGAGCAAAAGATCAATAAGCATGGGGACTGCGGTGTCAGCGTATTTCTCAATATTCCCGTCCGTGGACGTCGCTTCCGGAAGAAGGACGTGCGCAAGACCGCCGATTTTCTTCTGACGATCATAAATACATATTCCGACGCAGCTTCCGAGTATGGTTCTCAGCACCTGGGTGCTTGTTCCCATTTTAACCTGAGCCACGCCTACATTGACTAACTGGATGCTCATGTAATCGCTCTTCCTATGGTTTTCCGAAAAGTGCTTTACCTAACGGCGTATACACTATATGTTGATAAAAACTAAAAGTCAAGAAAAATGAATAAATGAAGCGGATAACATCAAAAATAGAAGAAAATACAGATCCGATCGATGCACTCGTGTCCGGGATTGATGTGTCCTCATGTGAAAATACGTGCGGATCAATATTCATAAATGAAGTCAAGAACGAGATTCTCGACTTGAACCGTGCGATCAGCATACCAAGAATTCCGGTAAGCCGCATCTGTTATAGTACAATAGCTCCGTCAGTGGGAGAGTTGTGCTCAATTATACCTGAATATCTTGCGGGTCATGCTCTTCTTTCGCAGCAGAAACCTCCGTCGGAATCGCATTTTCTTCATTTTGTTAAATTGATAAAAGGCGTTAAGCGTGATTTTATCCATATCCTCAAACTTGATTTCCGGTTTACTTCCGAAATGGGGACAAATTATCATGACGGAACCGCAGATTTCTATCCTTCCTATAAAGTTGACAAGATGCCATATCGGTCATTTCTCGTTCCGGTGGAATCGGTAGAATCATCAAATGGAAGAGTCTCTGATTTTAACGCGCCGCATATCCTGAAAAAAGAGGATGTGGAGGGCGATTTCCATTTTATGACTCATGCTATTTTCGATGAGTTTGATCCGACTGAGCTCAATGATAAAATAGCTGATTTTGCGAATCGTGATATTTTCCCCTTCTCTTTGAGAATGTATCAAATTGTCGCGTATGGATATTTTTCAGTATGCATGTCCATTCCTCATCCGACTGCGGATCAAATCACTGAAGCGGTTAAGGTGTTTGAGCCGATCGCGGAAAAGATAGTGTCCTCTTTCGGAGATGTTAACGGGCGGATCGCGGCTGCTGAATCATATTCGGATGCGCTTGTAATGTCTGACAATATACTGTCGTATACGGAACAGTTTAACGCAGTCGCAAAGAATTATTTCTCGAGGTATTCACTTTTTCAGGATGATGAACTTGCGTTGAAAAGATGGAGAAGATTAGATGTCGCTCGGTAAACTATTTCCGATACTCCTGATAACATGTGTGCTTGTAACGTGTTCACGAGAGTTCGCCATTGATGAAATACAATTGGGGTCTTCTATCGGCGGGAAAGGGCATATCTCGGAGGACAGTCTTGAATTCCGGTTCAGATATTCAGGTAAAAACTCATTTCGTGATTTATGTAACTACATATATTTTGAGGGAGATACCGTCTGCTTCAGCGCTGATTTCTCGGACGATATTGACGGGGAGATCAATGCGGTGTTCATAAATCCGTCTAACGGGGTATCGTATCCGGCTGAGCGTGTTGAAAAAATTAGATCTCGAATATACGGTTTTTCACTTGTAGGAAGTCTTCTCGAGAGTTTCAATCGGATAAAGCTTGATGATCCGGTACCTTCGGGTAACGTCATAAAAATCCCTTTTATTCTTCGTGTTGAAGGAGTCTCGAGGGGGAGGAAAGTGAAGGGAGAAACGAAAGGCGAGTGTGTTGTGCGTTTTTAATGCGGGTTTTATTCTGATGGTACGCGCATTAATCTATGAAAATCAATTCAGATGCGTTGATCTATCGTGATTTCAGGGATACAAAAAATCCGGATCAATGAGTTTACATAAGACTTTGATTTAAAAATGTCGATAGTATGAATGGTGGATATTGTTCAGAATGCGTTGTTGATGCGAATAATCTGTAGAGATATGAGGGGTTCCGATGAAAGATGGAATGAATGTGCGTTTCTGGGGTGTTCGCGGTTCGATCTGCGCTCCCGGAAAAAAGTTTTCAAAGATGGGCGGAAATACCTCGTGTGTGGAAATCAGGTGCGGGAAGACCATCATTATTATTGATGCGGGTACAGGAATACGGCTTTTCGGTGATGACCTTCTTCAGAATACCACTGAACCGCAGGATGTTCATATCCTTATATCTCATACTCATTGGGATCATATACAGGGATTCCCGTTTTTTGAATTGTCATACCGAAAAGGGCATAACATCACTTTATACGGCGGACACAGCGTTTCAACGCTTGAGCGCCTTATCATGGGCCAGATGGACAGAGAATATGTTCCGGTCACACTGCCTGAGCTTTCCGCTAATGTTAAGTTCGTACATCTCAAGAAAACACCGTTTATGATCAATGATGTGTCGATTGATTTCACGCATCTTCTTCATCCGGGACTTGCGCTTGGATACCGCATTGAATACAAGGGACGGAGCTTTGCGTATGTTGCCGACAACGAAGTCATTGCGGACCCTTCGATGGAGCATTTTAACTGGCGTAATCTTGGAAGCCTCATTCATGACGCTGATCTTGTCGCGGCGGATTGCCAGTTTACCGCGGAAGAATATCTGAAGAAAGTGGGGTGGGGACATTCGTCGATTGATAACGTCGTTGAGCTATGCAATGAGTATAAAGTGAAAAAGCTTCTCGCATTCCATCATGATCCGCACCATGACGACGCGTTCGTCGTGTCAATGGTTAAGAAGGCACGCAAACACGCCGTAAAACCTCTTGAACTGGTTCCTGCCAGGGAAGGGGATCAATACTTCCTCGACGCGCGTTAAAGGAAAGGCCACTGCACCCGCATTGCGGTAAATGCCATGGCCTTTTTTTATTATTTCTGTTTCTGTTTGATCTTCGCGATTGTCCCCGCAACGAAATCTTTGTCGAGAAGTTCGACGAGATTCGAAGCGGAAGCTGATTTCGCCTTCATTGAAAAACGCGATGTTGAAATGTAAATTCCCGTTTTGCACTTTTCAATTTTCATAAGCTCGACGAAGCGTTCAATCGAGTTTTCCGGTACTTCACGTGTTGTCCGGTCAAAAAATATAAGAAGCGGCGGATCATTGATCCTTTTAATGTTATACGCTTTGAACACCAGCTGATTCGGATTGAGTGTCTTTTTTGTAATTACATTGAAATTGAGCCGCGCGATAATTTCCGCGATAAGAGGCTGGAGCGAATCTAGTGACGAGGTGAATATTCCCTTCATCGCTTCGTCGCCCATGATCGCTTTATAGTCAGCGAGTTTTAATTGCGTATTCCGGTAATTCGGATGCTCCGATTCGATCTTTTCCCAGTGGTGAACCGCTTCCTTAATGAGGTTTTCCATCTCGTAGCACTCGGCGAGAAGATAGCGGTATGAGATCGAGTCGTCTTCCCTGACCCGGATATTGGACATTCCCGATTCGAGAATTTCTATCGCTTGCGCGTATTCCTCTTTTTCAAAGTAAATCTCTCCTATGCGGAGCGTTGCGGTCAGCGCGTAATTGGGATCACGGCGCGCCAGACCGAAGACTTTGATCGCGCTCTCGTTATCCTTCTTTGAACGGTAGATGAGTCCGAGATGGTAGTACGCTTCCGCCGGAGGAACGGGAGAGAGATCGACCGCTTTGAGAAGGTATTCCTCCGCTTTGCCGTACTCCGACAAATGGAAACACGACACTCCGAGAGGAAGGAACACATCATTCAGCTTAGGGTCACCGGCGAGAGCGCGTATAAGCATGTCCCTCGTTTCACGGTATTTCTTGATCTTGTAGTAATGAAGTCCCAGCTCATGGTTCGCGGTGGTGTCGGACGGGGCAATATTGAGGATGAGCTTGTATTCCTCGATTTCTTTGTGGAATAATTGCTGACGGCTGTATAAATCCGCCAGAAGATAATGTATGTCGAGCTCGGAAACGTATTTCTGGAAATTACCCATTTTGAGAAGACTGTTCGCTTCGGAAATGGCGAGTATGTACTGGCGTTGGCGCCGGAGTATTTTTGACTTAAGATATATCGCGGGGACATAGCTCTTTTTCTTCTCCAGCACGCTCTGCACAATGTCCATCGCCTGGCCCACGTTATCTTCTTCAAAGAGAAGTTCGGCTTTGCGGATGCGCGCGGGGATACGGAGTGTTTTCACGATATTGATGACAAATACCATGAGTACGATTCCGAGGAAGAATTCGATAAGAGTGACTAAGTACGACATACCGCTCCGTTTCTATATCTGTTATGGACGGTATGAAATCAGCGGATTTCACCGCCGTCAAGAATAATACTGCCGGCCGGAATGTATGGGTCCAATACACGTGGGCGGTTACAATTCTAAAAAATGACCGGATATGCGGAGGAATCAGCGTGCTTTTGCCCGGTATGTTACAGGCTGGTAATATCGTATTGAAGTGAGCTGATATGCGTGAATCCGGAGAGAGTATCCGGAGTAAAATCCTTTACAACTTATCTCTCTCTTTTATGACTGACGTACACGGAGGCGCCATGAAAGAAGTCGGTATTATTCTCGGAAGCGATTCGGATCTGCCGGAGCTTTCATCATGCTTTTCCACTCTCGATAAATTCGGGGTATCTTTTGAAATCGCGGTGTCGTCAGCGCACCGGACTCCTGAAGAGACGAAAGAGTGGGTAACCGGCGCGAGGGCGAAGGGCATTCGCGTAATTATAGCGGCTGCCGGCGGAGCGGCACACCTTCCCGGTGTGGTGGCCTCCCATACCACGCTTCCCGTGATCGGAGTCCCGATGAGCACGCCCCTTTCCGGCGGACTCGATTCTCTTCTATCAATTGTGCAGATGCCTTCAGGAATTCCCGTCGCGACGATGGCGGCCGGTAAGTCCGGCGGAGCCAATGCGGCGCTTTTTGCCGTATCAATACTTGCTCTTTTGAACGAAGAGTACGCCGTGAAACTTGCGGAGTACCGTAAGGAGATGGCGGACGGTGTCCGTGCAAAGAACGCGCGGCTTCAGACCATGGGTTACAAAGATTATATCGCGGCGATGAAGAAAAGCTGATGCAGGGGGCGGTAACGCCCCTTTTATCCATACGTGTATTTCGTTATATTTTTTACATGTCAGGCTCAAAGGAGATTTCAATGAAAGTCCTTATTCTGGATTTCGGTTCACAGTATACGCAGCTTATCGCCCGCCGCATCCGCGAGCTTGAGGTATATGCGGAGATCGTTCCGTATTTTCATCCGATTGAGGAGATCAGAAAGGAGAATCCTTCCGCGATAATTCTTTCCGGCGGGCCTTCGTCACTGTACGACAAAGGGGCTCCGGTGTGCTCACCCGAAGTGTTCAATCTCGGAGTGCCGGTCCTCGGTATCTGCTACGGCCTTTACCTCGTGGTTGAAGCGTTCGGCGGCAAAGCCGAGGGGTCAACGCATAAGGAGTACGGACGCGCCGTGATAAATATCAAGGCTGAGTCGCCGCTCTTCGCGGGTCTCGGGCCGAACGAAACCGTGTGGATGAGTCACGGCGACCGCGTAACGAAAATCCCTGATGGATTTGAAATCGTCGCGTCATCCGAAAACGCCGCTCTTGCCGCCGTGCAGAATGTCGAGAAGCGCGTTTACGGCATTCAGTTCCATCCAGAGGTGTTTCATTCCGAACACGGCAAGGAAGTGCTTTCAAATTTCATTTTCAATATATGCAAACTGCAGAAGAACTGGAATATGAAATCGTTTGTTGATCACGCGGTCGAATCAATCCGCAAAGAGGTCGGTAACGGCACGGTGCTTCTCGGTCTTTCGGGAGGAGTCGATTCAACAGTGACCGCCGTGCTGCTCCAGAAAGCGATCGGCGAGCGGCTGTACTGCGTATTTGTCGACAACGGCGTGCTGCGTAAAAACGAGGCGGAGCAGGTTGTTGAACGTTATACGCGTGAAATGAAACTCAATCTGATTCATGTGGACGCGGCTGATCTTTTCCTCAAAAAGCTCAAAGGTGTCACCGATCCCGAAAAGAAGCGCCGCATAATCGGACGTGAATTTATTAAAGTATTCATGAAAGAAGCGAAGAAGATCGGACGTTTCGATTTTCTCGCGCAGGGAACGCTCTATCCCGACGTGATCGAATCGGTATCCATCAAGGGCCCATCTGATACGATCAAGAGTCATCATAACCGCGTACCCGAGGTTCTGAAGCTTATCAAATCAGGCAAAGTGATTGAGCCGCTCAAGGAGCTTTTCAAAGACGAAGTGCGGCTGCTCGGACTTGAAATGGGAATCTCTCCTGATCTTGTGCACCGCCATCCTTTTCCGGGACCTGGTCTTGCGATCCGCGTGATCGGAGAGATTACGCGCGACAGACTGCGCGTGCTCCGCGAGGCGGACGACATTCTTGTGTCTGAAATCAAGAACGCTAATCTCTACCGTGGTCTCTGGCAGGCGTTCGCGATATTCCTTCCCGTGCGGTCGGTCGGCGTGATGGGTGACAACCGTACCTATGAAAATGTGGTCGCGCTCCGCGTGGTCACGTCTCAGGACGCGATGACCGCTGACTGGGCGTATCTGCCCGAAAATCTGCTTAAGAAAATATCAAACCGCATTATCAACGAAGTGCGCGGCGTCAACCGCGTGGTGCTCGATATCTCATCGAAACCGCCCGCGACGATTGAGTGGGAATAAAAATCAGTGAATAAAAAAAGAAGACGGTCTCGACCGTCTTCTTTTTTTATTTCTGTTTCCTTCAGTAATCCGCTTATTGCGTAATCAAACAAACTCTTCTATTCACAATAAATACTCACTGATTCCGTATATATGGACAGTTCGTATTGACTATGTTTATTGTGAAGTGGATGTATTAGACACATTTTTATAAATGGGTTTAATCGCCACCACGTCAGTGAGTTCAATTGTCACTGTTGGACTTACACTGTATGTTTTCCCGGTTTCATCGACCCATGCGTCAAATGTCCATTCTCCATATGTGGTAGGCGCGCTTACAATAACGGATCCGTCTGCTCGGGAGTAACTTCTCGAAAAGTATCCGTACCCGTCTTTTTGTTCCATAATATCAGAACGATTGAGTGTGATCGGCGGTGCGAGAGAATCATTAGATGATAGAATTTTGATAGTAGAGCAATCCTTGTGCTCTTCGAATTCATATTCAATCTTGACTATGATATCCTTAACTTTCACGGCTTGGCCATTGCTAGTTTGAACCTTTTTAATTATTGAGATATCCGCTTGTGCTGCGGGGAGAGAATAATATGCAACGTCACTGTCTGATCCTCCTAGAATTGTTGATAAAAGAGTCGTTTCACTTGCGGATGGCGTGCTTGTATACGTCTCTCCGAGAATAAGATCTTTTCTTGTTGCCCATGATTTCGCAGTTTCTGTAGAGCTGCTGTAATTTTTAAAGAGATATCTTTTCCCTTTGCTTTCAATGATGGAAATGCCGCTGTGTACCGCTTTAAGTTCAACATAGCCGCTGTTCCCGCTGAATCCTGAATCGGCATCCGTGTTAAAACTAATTGAGATGTTCGCAATACGTAGATTTTCCTCTGTGGGGAAGAACAGTCCTGCTTTCACCGGATTGAATAATATTTTGCCGGTTGAGTTGAGCTGATCAATCTGATCGTCAGTGAGCTTAAGAGATACCGGCATGCCGTATGAAGGTGGATTATTCACCTTATGCGTATACATTTCGTCGACAATTTCACTGATCTGACTTTTGAAAATACTTTTCAGAGACATGAATTGATCAGGATTTAATTGCTGACTGCCTCCAATGCTGTTATTCCCGTTATCTTTCTCATACTGCCTGACAAGCGTATTAAAGATATTCTGTACTGTTAAATTCCCCTTGTATGCGCTTAGCATGCGATATTCGTAAGCTTTAGACATGTAATAATGATATTTGAGAAGGCGTTCACGAGCCATTCTGTCCATATCATCAATATATCCCATTACATTGGAGAATCCGATCATGGTATTTCCTGACAGATAAGCGCTCACGCTTGTTACTATTCCTTCCCTCTGGGCGATGCCCTGTACAAGAGAATTTAGAACATCCGCTTTATCCGCAATTTCTTTCGCTTTCACTTGCTTGTCTTTCATGATATTTTTCAATTCAAGCAGAAGTGCTTGATATTGAAAATCCTCGGCTATCAGACGATGAAGTATTTTTTCGACTTTTGATGCAGGGACACCTTGTGATTTGTATGCGGAGTAAACACCTTTAAGATTCTTAATCCCGGAACTTTTATCCATGCTTGTGAATCCAAACGACGGTTCGGAGATATTTCCCGATACTCCGTTGTTTGTCATTACCGAACAAATACCTCTGTAATTCTGTACGTCGTTGTAATAGTCACTAGTGATTTTTTGCAGGCTTTTCGCATCGGCTGAATATGTCTCAAGAGTAGATGCAAGAGATCCTAGGTCTCCTGCATCCTCTTCAATCCCCGCCATTGCAAGCGGAGCACCAGCCATTCCGAGAGCGGGTTGATACACGGGAATTGCTTTCATTATGGCCGCACTGACTCGCAGTATCTTTTTATATTTTTTTGGTGCCGCTTCGTTCTCCGCCTTTTTTGCCAGTTCTTCTGTTCTTATCCTCAACCTTTCATTGGATTCCGCGAGCCTTTTATCTATCTGCTGTGCATCGCCTTTCAATGTATAAATATCCTGATAAGCTTTCGGAAGTTGATTCAGCATTACAGTTTTTTCTGCACATGCTTTGTCTCTCATTGTAATACATGCGCTTCGGGTATCAGAAGCTTTTCTGAAATCTCTGGTGAGCCAATATCTCAGATACATTGTCTGGATGGCATCCCCGATTTCCTTTTCATATGCGGACATGGTTACTTCAAGAGATATCATCGGTACCCATCCCGCCGGATTTCCGAAATAGTCAAGATTGCCTTCGAGTTTCTGCTGCATCTGTTTGAGATCGTAAAGATGCTTGAGGAAATCATTCTGATCAATTTTATCTATCTGTGACCACTCTGCGCTGAGAGTGTATGAATTTATGTAAGAAATAAATTCCTGTGCTTTCTCATAGGCTTGAGTCCGGTACCCGCGTAAAAACATGTCGCGGATTTTAAGTACCGACTGTCCGACCATATAGGGGTGTAAATACGAAAATTGCTTATTGATTTTCGTAACGCTACCGCTTGATCCTGATGATGAAAGCGGAGGAGCAGCTGCGGGAGCTCCGTCGGTGGTATATTTGAATTGATCGGTCAGCCATTGACATTGAAAATCGCATGTGTAGGGCGTTGTATATCCAGGATTTTCCGGTTGTTGTGGTCCAAGAGAAAGGATAGCGCTTTTCGCTTCTCTGGGATATCCCCCGCGACCACCTGAAAAATTGGAGCCGGTTTCCCCTGACGCTCCACCTGATAAGTCAGCGTTGTCGATATCTAGAGAAACAGAGGAGTTGATGATTCCTCCGTTTCCTCCTCTGCCGGGAACACCGGAAGCGACAGCAGTTTCGCCGTTGGTTGGGTATTCCACCGTTCCGGTATTGTCACTGTAAGCTCTGAGAAATAGTGTGGCTGAATTCTTCATGCTTGATAAAGTAGTGTCCCAGGGATTTGGATTCGGGTATGCGGGAATTGTTATGTTGTGGCGCTCGACCTCAATCCCGACGGTGTCTCCACTCCATTGTAACCCGGATGTATCTGCATTATAACTCGCATAAACATTTGAGTCTTTGCCGTGTTTGCCGGTTCTCCCGTTTGCGGCGTTCTCTCCTTTCTCGCCTATTGAAATAAAACGGTGGCGGGCTTTTTCTCCCGCGAATCCCTGATCGATTGACGAAATGTTGAGATCAATATTGCCGGCATTGTTACCCGGACGGCTTGGTTTGACCGTCGGTATCGGTGTTGCAAAATCAATCCATTGATTCGCGTTGGGCATAAGATTGTCATTCAAGTCGTTCGACTCGTCATCCCGAGATAGGTTGACCCACGTAGGAGGTCGTTCTCCGGCATTATTGAACAAGCCATGAGCTGCAGGCGTGTTAACAATACTTGCGAAATCGTCGCCGGAATCATTGATCGGTGAAAAAACAAGGCTTTTTGCGAAAATATGGACATTCGCACCCGGTACAACGAGTTTATTGTAAATTTCAACTCTCTCCGCGTAAATGTACAAATCGGAAATGTTGTTATCGTTGCATAAAGTTTCAAAGAGATTATTACTGGCACCGGTATCGTCATTGCCCCTTTTTAGAATAACCTTGGTTCCGTAAATGTGTATCTCGTGTTTTTCTGTCTTATAACTGAGGTCGTCAGTCGATGCGGTGCTCGACTGAAAAAGTATATCGCCCGTCGCTACTTTTTTGACGATCATTCGGGTGTAGAAAACGTCATTGAGTTGCGTGTCGGTTTCAGGATCATTCGTATTGAGAAATCCGAATACTCCTCCATCGTCATCGCCCACGGGGAGCATTAGTCCGACGCGGTGTTTGTCATCCTCGTCCATACTCGGGGGGTTCCCTTTAGATCCGTCGCTGATTCCGCCGATTCCCTCGCATCCAACGCATATTACGCAGGAGCAGATGAATCCGATGATCCGTTTTGATAACAGAAATCTTCTCATTTCCTATCCTCCACATTGTTATGGAACCGCGTCATTGAGCGATTTCCGGTTATGATTCAATCTATGCCGCATCCGGAGGCCGTTACCGACCGGGAATGCCGTACAACATAAGTGCAATTCACGATGGAAACTGACAAAAAATATTTCAAAAAAATAAGATTCCTTTTTTGAAATCGCCGAGCGTAGAGGTCGGTGTGTCTTATATCGGGGTGGTGTCCGGCTTTATCAGATGAATAATTGCTTTCTATATTATAACGATGAGTAGTACGTACCGCATAACGGGATCAATCACTTTTTTTCGGAAAATACCAATAAGTTTAGCGAACTTCTTGACTTTCGTGTTCGGTCATGTTTGAGGGCAACTATGAAAACATCAAAAACGATCTCAGCGGTAATTGTTTTTTTTATGTGCGCGGCGGTTTCATTGTCCGCTGCGGACACTCCGGTGAATCCGAAAGTGCGCATAGCGGTTTACAAAATACGCACTCACAACTGCGAACCTGCGCTCGGGATGGCGCTCGAGGAGCTCATGATGAGCAGGCTTTTCTCAACGTCGATATTCTCGCTCATGGAAAAAAGCCAGATGGAGCGCATAGCCGAAAAATCCGGGATACAGGATTTCGATGTCGTGGACAACGCAAAAATGGCGCAGCTCGGGCAGAAGCTCAAGGTCGACAAAATCATAGTCGGATCTCTTATCAAGCTCGGAACATACCGGCTGGAGATACGCTCGATCGACGTGTATACCGGCATGGTTGAGGTCTCGTCATCGACAGAGGTCGAGTCCGAGAAGGATCTCGAGAAGAACGTGGTAGAGGCGACGGGAACGTTCGAACGTTATTATCAGGGATATACCCATATCAGCGGAAAATTCGATATCGGAGCGTCCGTGTCGTTCATGTATCCGTTCGGAAAATTCGGTGATTACTTCAGAAACGCGACCGGCGTGATGCTGACCGCGAATGCGAATAACGCGCTGAAGGAAAACTGGACGCTTAAATTCACCGCGGGCGCATATAGTTCGCAGGGAAAAAAGGACAGCGTCAGGTCTCTCCGCATGTTCCCCTTCGGCGTGACGTACGGGCCGATTATCAGAATAAGCAAGTCACTGACGCTTAATCCTTCCGGAGGATTGGGATTCATGTATTCGCTCGCCAACTATGATCCGGAAGACCGTGCGTACGGAGAATCGTATCGTTACCGGAAAAAGAAGCTGATGAATCTTTCGATAATCGGGCGCTGTGAAGGAACGTTTTTCATATACGACAGATATTGCGCGGTCATAATGCCGGAACTCGTGATCATGCCCGAAAAGGGAGCGACAACATGTTATATGGATATATGCCTTGGGATGAAGGTGCTTTTCTGACATTGTTGTTTGACATACACAGGTGAGAAAGTGATTATAGTGCAGGCGGAAATTGACCGGTTGATCGCCGGAAATCTCCCAATACGGAATACTCAACAGAATTCAGCGGCAAAAGTCTTTCCGCTGAATTTCATTTTTTTACGGAATTAATTGTCTGATTTTCCATTACCCCGCACTTATGAGAGACGGTAGATGAAGCTTGTTGATGAGAAGGTAAAAAGGTTTTATGACGCGTTCAACGCGTATTATCCGCTGATATTCAGCGTGGTGTGCGCGAAGATGACTGACGCCGACGCGGCGGAGGACGTGACGCAGGAAGTATTCTCCCGTTTCTATGAAAAGATGGATGGGGTGGAGAATGTGCGCGGCTGGCTTTATGGCGCGATGCAGAACGTTATTCGCGAACATCTACGCAAAAAACGCGACGACTCGGTTGATATCGAGGATCTGTTTGAGGACATCAGCATGTCGTACGTGAACGGATTCAGGGATACTAGGCTCATGATAGCCGACGCGCTCGCGGATGAAAAAAATTTTGACGACGAAGAGGGGCGGATGCTCTTCGATCTGATCGCCGTTCATAATTATTCCTACAGGGAGGCGGCGTCGGAAACAGGAATCAGCGAAAGACAGGCCCGATACAGATACAAGCTCATCGTTAATCGTCTCATGAAACATTTCCGGAACAAAGGAATCAAGGGACTGGAAGAACTGTTATGACAAATACTGAAACAATGCGGTTGATTCTTTCTTTTTATCGGTTTGACATGCCTCTGTATAAACGGGAACGCGCGAGAGCTGTAAAATCGAAGAAAAGGGTTCTTGTGGGTATTCTCAAGAAATACGGCAAGTACACGTTGCTGATAATGCTCTGCGTGAATCTCATCTATCTGATGAAAAAGGCGGGAGTTTATATAACGCTGGAGAAAGCGATGCGGGTCGTATCCGTATCGACTGTCGCCGTGATACTGCTGATGTCGCTCATCATCGTATACTTGCTCATGCGCGAACCCGAGCGCGCGATGGTAACGCGGAATGGCCTCGTATCCGCACCCGTCGCTGCGGATAAAACTGATCCGGTTAGGGCGGTGGGAAAGCCGATCGCGGAGGTGAAACCGGAAATACGTTACCGTATGCAGATCGCTGATTTTACATGTATGCCGTCTGAAAAGAAAATGACCGCTTCTTTCATTCGGGCAATAAAAAGAGAATTGATGAGAAACGGTGGATCGGATGCGGCGGCATTCATGAAGGACACGCCGGATTATCAGGCACCAGTGGTGCTGACAGGATCGGTCACGAAATCTTCGAACGGTTATATGATTATCGTGAGAGTGGTTGATTCATCGAGTTCAGAGGTGAAGATGCTCAGCCGTAACAGCGTAACGGAGCCTGAAGATTTTGCCGTGACTGCGAAAAAGGTTGCGGAAGAGATTCTGCGTGCGGAGAAGTGACAAACCGGTCGGCGCGTCGGAAATGAGTGATCCTGCCAAGGTCTTAACTGTTGACTGGTTCGTCTGCGTCGTTTTCTGCGATTAACATACGGATTATCTGCTTCTGCGGTGAGTAATTATTTTATTCGATAGATGGCATTTCTTCGTGTTCAGATTGGTTTTTTCAAATATGGGTAATCAAGGGCGCGCCCCGCATCTCCGCTTCCGGCGGTCAAAGCCGCAGAGGGGGGGCGAACCCGATCATGATCTATTTCATAACGGGCGGGTCAGGCTCTCCCTGCAAGACCGGCCATTTAATCAGCACCCGCAGGGTTCGATTGTCCTAAAAGATTCCGCACAACGTATCATTCATTCCCGGCCGGTCTTTCCGGTCGATCCTTCGCGCGTTCCGGACTGGGGTCACGGGTTTAATGTGCGTCAGTTCCGCGTTAAGGATCCGGAGGACGCCGCAGGCGGTGCCTTGGACGTGAAATCCGCAGGAGCCTGACCCGGGGAACGTATTGGAGAACCTTTTGGGACAAGGTTTTTCCGAGAATAATGGTCTTTTTGGGGTACAGGCGAGGTCGCTCAACGGACATCCATGTCCTGCGCGACCCAGCGCCATCCTGACGCACGTAGAACGCCCGAATTTTCAAAAAAACTACACATAAATGTAGTATAATTTATTGACAAAAGGTCTTGCCGATCCGATAGATATTCTGATGATACGGTTCAGGTATTTCCGCTCCGGCGGGAATTTTTCACGCAGTTGACGCCGAGGATCGTAGTAATTACAGAGAGGCACACATGGCAAAAGAGTCTGAAAAAGAACAGAACAGTAAATCCCAGGCGCTGGACGCGGCGATCGCGCAGATCGAAAAGCAGTTCGGCAAGGGTTCGATCATGAAACTCGGCGGAAGCGAGTCTGCACGGGTGAAGATTCCTGTTGTTTCAACAGGTTCGCTAGAGCTTGACATCGCGCTCGGTATCGGCGGACTTCCCCGCGGCCGTGTGATTGAAATATATGGTCCCGAATCTTCGGGAAAAACGACTCTTACCCTTCATGCGGTTGCGGAGGCGCAGAAACTCGGCGGAATCGCCGCGTTCATTGACGCTGAGCATGCCCTTGATCCTATTTACGCTTCCAAGCTCGGCGTCAAAATCGATGATCTTCTCGTGTCGCAGCCCGACACCGGAGAGGAAGCGCTTGAAATCTGTGAATCTCTTGTCCGTTCAAACGCGGTCGATATCATCGTGATTGACTCGGTCGCGGCGCTGGTTCCCAAGGCCGAGATTGAGGGCGACATGGGGGATTCCCATATGGGGCTTCAGGCGCGTCTTATGAGCCAGGCGCTTCGCAAGCTCACCGGAGTCATTTCCAAATCGAGGACATCCGTGGTGTTCATTAATCAGATTCGTCACAAGATCGGCGTGATGTTCGGTTCTCCCGAGACGACCACCGGTGGTAACGCCCTTAAATTTTACGCGTCAATTCGTCTCGATATCCGCAGAATTGAAACGCTCAAAGTGGGTGAGGACGCGATCGGAAACAGGGTGCGTGTCAAGGTCGTCAAAAACAAGTGCGCTCCTCCGTTCAAGCAGGCTGAATTCGATATTATGTATGATAAGGGCATCTCGCGTACCGGCGGTATTGTCGATCTCGCCACCCAGTTCGATATTATCAAGAAATCAGGTACATGGTATTCATACGGCGAAGAGCGTATCGGTCAGGGGCGCGACAATGCCAAGAACTTCCTCGAATCCAATCCCAAGACCGCGGCTGAAGTTGAGCGCCGGGTCCTTATCGCGTGCGGGTTGCTTGAGGAAGAAGTCAAGAAGAGTGATGAAAAGCCGGCCAAACCGAAAGCCGGTGGAGCGACAGCCGCCGGAGCGACAGCTGCAGCTGCAGCTGAAGTGAAGGCTGACGCAGAGGAAGTTTCTGTTCCGAAAGAAGAACCCGTACAATGAGACGTAAAAGAATTCCCGCTCCCGGACTTAAAACCGCTGATGATATCGCCCGCATACGCGAAGCGGGCGTGATTATCGGGGAGATATTCAGCCTCATCGGTAAACTGAATCTTGACGGAATGAGCACTTTGGAGCTTGATTCGTTTGTGGATCATGAAATCAGACTTCGCCATGCGCGCGCGTCCTTCGCGACTGTCCCCGGATATATTCACGCCACATGTATCTCCGTGAACGACGGGGTTGTGCATGGTATTCCGTCCAAAAAGAGCATTCTGAAAAAGGGTGATATCGTGAAGGTTGATGTCGGTACTGTCAAAAACGGCTATTTCGCCGATGCGTGCCGTACATTTATGATTGATCCCGTAACCGAGGATGCGAGAAAGCTTGTCCTTTCGGCTCAGCGTGCTCTTCAGATTGGGATTGACGAATCTCAGCCCGGGAAAAGACTTGGCGATGTGGGTTCGGCGATTCAGCGGTATGTTGAAGCGCAGGGTTACAGCGTGGTTCGTGATTACACCGGTCACGGGGTCGGATTTGCGGTTCATGAGGAGCCGACGATCCTTCATTACGGAAAGCCCGGAACAGGGCTTGTTATTCAGCCGGGAATGGTGCTCGCGATTGAACCTATGATCAACGCGGGCCGATACGAAACAAAGCTTCTTGCGGACGGATGGACAGCTGTTACCAAAGACGGTTCTCTCTCCGCTCAGTTTGAGCAGACCATTGCGGTAACCGAGCACGGCCCCGAAATTCTCACTATTTGAGAGGATACATGCCCCGCTCGCATCTAAAAGATATTCAGGCTGAAACTGATGACCGCAATATACCGATCAATCAGGTCGGTGTGAAAGATATCAGCTATCCGGTGATTATTCTCGATCGGGAAGAGGGGGAGCAGCATACCGTCGCGAAAGTGAACATGTATGTCGATCTTCCTCATAATTTCCGTGGTACTCATATGAGCCGGTTTATCGAGATTCTCAACCGTTATCGCGGCGGGATCAGTACCAAGAAAATCCATGAAATTCTGCGTGATATGCGTGAGTCTCTCAACGCGGAAAATGCCTTTTTTGAAATCGTATTTCCCTATTTTATCACCAAAGAAGCCCCCGTATCGCATGAGAAAGCGAAAATGGAGTACATCTGTCGATTGGTGGGACAGTCCTCCGTTGACTACTACATGCTTGAGGTCAAGGTTCCTGTTCTATCGCTCTGCCCCTGTTCAAAGGAAATATCCCGGTATGGCGCGCATAACCAGCGGTCGACAATCACCATACAGATTGAAGCCCATGAGAAAGTATGGATTGAGGATGTGATAGCCGTCGCGGAAGCATCCGCTTCGTCACAAGTCTATTCAATACTCAAACGCGAGGATGAAAAGCACGTAACAGAACTCGCGTATGAGAATCCCATGTTCGTCGAAGACATGGTTCGTTCTGCCGCGGAGAAACTCGACAAGCTTGACGGAGTCCTCTGGTTCTCGGTTGAGTCGGAGAATATGGAATCTATCCACAATCATTCGGCGTATGCCCGGATTGTGCGGAAGGTACGCTGAAAAAGTGTTGTATTTTTCCCTTCCCGGACGGTACAGTATCCGTAATGAAAAAAGTTCTACATTTAAAATATGCTGATATATTAATCCTGATTACCGTGATGGCGGTTATTCTGTGCGGTGTATCGGCTCCGGCTTCCGCGTCGACAGAAGTCACTGTGACAGGTCTTCCCGCTGGAATGACCATTCCTCTTGACGGTATAACATCTCTTATTGACGACTTTCAGGATAAGGCCGATATGAACGGACCGACGTACGCGGATGCGTTTGCGTTCGGGAATACGCTCGGTTACGCCATTGGACGATCTTCGATAGGATCATTTCCGCATTTTGAAGCCGGGTTTACCATGAATGCCGGTCTTACAAATATGAAATATTTCAAGGATGACGCGAATAAAGAATCAGGAAGGCTTCCCGGTATCGGCGCGGTTCCCGCATTCCATTTCGGAGTGGGGCTCGGCGGAGGTCTTGATTTTGTGGGTAAATTCCTGACGTATACTCTCGATCTGTATAATCCTACAAAACATATGCCGGATAAATTCCAGCTCACCAAATTCACCGTTTATAATCTCGGCGGCCGTATTCGATATAACTGGATCGCTGAAAAACCGATTATCCCTTTTCTTCTCTCATTCGGCGGTATAACATTTTCCTTCGGCGGAGATATGTCTCGGGGTTTTATCAATATGCATGGTGAATATCCCGATGTAAATGTAAACCAGGAAGTTTCGATCGATACTCCGATTTCTATGACAGTGCATCCGAGTATTGACGGAGATTATGAAACGAATGCGTCATGGTATCAGGTGTCCGGTACGGTTCAGGCTACAGTCTATATGAAGGTTATCTCTCTTCTCTCCATATATACGGGAGCGGGAGTGTCTGTCGGATACGGATGGTTCAAATGCGGATTCGATGCGACTGGCGATCTTAACGCATCAACTTCAGATACCGCGTTTATCGCGGCGAACGGCGGTTCAGCAAAAATCGGAACAATCTCAGCGAAGTCACAGAGTACGTATCATCCGAAAAATGTACTTCCTACATATATACTCGGACTTGAATTCGACATTCCTCTTGTCAAGATAGTCGCCGAATCCCAGGTCAATCTGCGTAATCGGGAGGATGTTTCCGCATCACTCGGTATCAGACTGCATATCTGACAAATTAAGCCGTGATAACGGCTTATCCTCTTCGTAAATCATCCGCCGCGGTATTGCGTGCTTGACGTCTGTGCTGTTCTTTTCTATCTTGCCGGGATTATGAAATTTAATATTCTTACAAGCGATACCGTTACACGCGCGCGCCGTGGGGAACTCTCACTATTCCATGGAAAGGTACAAACACCTGTGTTTATGCCCGTGGCGACGCGGAGTGCCATCCGGGCAATGCCGTTTCGATTTATTGAGGAAATAGGGTTCGAGATAGTCCTGTCGAATACATATCATCTGTATATCCGACCCGGAATGGAAGTCATTGAACGCATGGGCGGACTCCATTCTTTTATGAAAACCGATCTTCCTATTCTGACCGACTCCGGCGGATTCCAGATTTTCTCGCTGTCCAATTTGTGCAAGATCAGGGATGAGGGGGCTGAATTCAGTTCGCATCTTGACGGATCTAAACACTTTTTCACTCCGGAAAAGGTTCTCGATATCCAGCATTCAATCGGATCGGATGTAATGATGATTCTCGATCAATGTGTTGAATATCCGGTGGATGAGGCGCGTGCGCGTGAGGCACTTGAGCGGACTATGAAGTGGGCCAAGCAGTCCATAACCTATTGGCGGGAAAAATTTGATCCTGATCGCCAGACTACATTTGCCATTGTTCAGGGAAGTACATATCCTCATCTGAGACGTGAGTGTGCGAAACGCCTTGCTGATCTTGATTTTCCGGGATATGCGATCGGCGGTCTGTCTGTCGGTGAACCGAAAGAACTATATCGCGAAATTACCGCTATCACCACTGAGGAAATGCCATGGGATAAACCCCGCTACATGATGGGGGTCGGGAGCCCGATGGAGATTCTTGATGCGGTCAAGCATGGAGTTGATATGTTTGACTGCGTTATGCCGACCCGGATTGCGCGGAACGGTACGCTTTATACGACTCAGGGGAAAGTCAATATTAAACTCAATCAGTATCAGTTTGATGAGAGCCCCATTGATCCTGAATGCGGTTGTTTTGTATGTAAAACTTATTCGAAGGCATATCTGCGTCATATTCTGCGCGCAGGTGAAATAGCCGCACTTGTATATAACACACATCATAATCTTTACTTTATGAAGCATTTCATGGCTGAGATTCGTGAAGCGATATCAGCGGGTCGTTTTTCAGAGTGTTATGAAAAATGGCGTGTGCTTTACGGAGAAGGATCGCGAAAAGGGTAACAGTCGCTTTTTTACTGATATACTCGGGATTATTCACTTTTGGACGGCATTCCCTTTGAAATGTGAAATAACACGGTGAGGGTAGCGGAATCTTGAGCCAATGATAATTGAGCGCGGCACACGGCATACCGGTACTATTTAATCAGCCTATGGGTAAAAAGGGAATAAATTCTCTTGACATCGGCTATCGAACTACAATATTATGATCGCAGAATAAAGTAGTCTGAGTTCGCCGCAAGGAGTGGGGCAATGGAGATAAATCAGAGAGCAAAAGGTGATGTAACCATATTGGATATCTCAGGGGAGATTGACCTTTATAATGCTCCTGAAATCAAGGATATCATTAACCAATTGATAGAAGAGCAGAAGTACAGCGTAATCATCAACCTTGAAAAGGTGTCTTATATAGATTCTTCCGGAATCGGGGCGCTTATTTCCAGTCTTTCAAACCTGAAAAAGTATCAGGGCGGGTTGAAGATCATAAATGTCTATGCGTCTGTGCGTAAAGTGTTTGAACTTACAAAGTTGACATCATTTTTTGAAATTTTCGATTCTGAAGACGAAGCGATTGCTTCTTTTAACAAGTAGAATAAAGGCGCAGTTATGCGCCTTTGTATTATTATGATTTGTGATGCCTGCCTTTCGGCGGGCTCTATTTTATTGAGGGGGATTTATGGTCATGTGTAATGTAAAAAGAATTACGGCACTGATATTCGCAGCCGGTGTTGTTCTTGTTTTCGGTTGCGGAGATCCTATTCCATTAAAGGAAATGGTTGATGCCCGTCATTCAATAACGCGTGCTGAAGGAGTGAAGGCGAGCCAGTATGCTCCGGATCTCCTCAATGAAGCGACAACTCTTCTGTTGAAAAGCCATGAAGATGTGAAAGGTGAAAAATTCGATGATGCGAAGAAGGACGCCGAAAGTTCTCTCGCAAAAGCGAATGAAGCATATAATGCGTCAATTCCGCTTTTTGCTCAGGAAGCGCTTGATAAGGCTGATAAATCCGTCGCGGAAGCCGGTGATGTGTATGCATCCGAACTTGCCAATGCGGACTACGCGAATGCGGCTGCGAAGCTCAAGAGTGCTCATGAGCAGTTTGAAGCAAAGAAATATGAAGACGCGTATATGCTTGCGGTAGAAGCTGATACCGCTGCGCAAAACGCGAAGAGTCTTTCAATAAACAAGAAGGGTACTCTTAAAGACGCAATAGATGAAGTCGCGGAAACAATTTCACGTGCTGACAAACTCGGTGCTGAAACTCATGCTCCTGAAAAGATCAAACTCGCGAAAGAGAATCTTTCCATTGCACAGAAATCATATAGTGATCTCAAACTGAAAGATGGTTTTTCAGCGGTTCAGGTCGCAAAGATTAATGCTGATGAGGCGTTTCTTGAAGCGCTTAAAAAGACCGCGTCCGGGAACATTGCCAAGGCTGAGTCGATGATTGCTGAGGCGGAAAGTAATCCGTATGCGAAAGAGGCTTCAAATGAAGTTGAAGGCTCGAAGGAAATGGTTAAAACCGCTAAGAGCCAGTATGAATCGGGACAGTATCCTGAATCGATTCAATCTTCCGATGAGGCAAAACGTCTCGCTTCTATTGCACTGAGTGTGATGGAAAAAAGCGCTGACCAGTCAAAAGTCGGCAGCGGTAAAAAAGCGGGAAAAGGTTCCGACAAGGGTTCTTCAACTGCTGGAGTAGGTGCTGATGAAGGAACCGGTGAGTACGACATATATGTTGTCCGTTATTTCCGCTCGTCGATCAAAGATTGTCTCTGGCTGATTGCCGGTAAGTATTATCAGAATCCGCGCCAGTGGAAGAAGATATACAATGCGAACCGCGATGTTATCCGGAATCCCAATTTTATACGTCCCGGCTGGAAGCTCAAAGTTCCCAAAAAGAACCCGGTGAAAAAAGAAGAGGAGAGCTCGGCTCCGGTTCAGGCTGAAGAGCCCAAGAATGAAGTAGCTGAGCCTCAAGATACACAGGAAGTTCCTGCTGAAGCCGACGAGTCACAGGAGACTCCGGCAGTGCAGGAAGAACAGGACGCACCTGCAGAGTAATAATATTTCTGATAAATGAATTTGCAAAAAGGGAGGCTTTCGCCTCCCTTTTTTTATATATAATGGTGTCTTCTGGATCTGAAAGATATTTTCTCGGCTATAGCGTTTAACGAAATAATTAGATAGTTTGAGCTGCTCTACGAAATATCTCCCATTTCTCGATAAAAGAGAAAGATATTTCTTCACAACTCTAACTAGAATGCAATACTGATTGAGTGAAATGCTCTAAGGATACTCAGTTGAGATCGCGGGAAATACCTCGTTATTCTGATTTACTCTTGAGCATGGTTTTCGCCTCATCCCATAATGTGTCCATTTCCGCGAGGGTCATTTCAGATAGTTCCTTCTTTCTTGTTTTTGCGGAATTCTCAACAAGTTGGAAACGTGAAATAAATTTTTTGGTCGATTGCTGAAGTGCGTCTTCGGGATCAATCCCTATATGGCGTGAAAGGTTTACAAGGGTAAATAGTATATCTCCGAACTCTTCAAACAGAGCGTCTTTATCCTTACTGGCCAAGGCTTCTTTGAATTCAAGAATCTCCTCATCCAGTTTGTGTTCAACATCATTAATCACAGTCCAGTCGAACCCGATGCGTGCTGCTTTTTCCTGCGCACGGTAGGCTTTGAGTAGCGCAGGAAGATGAGAAGGAATCCCGGACAGAATCGATTCCTTTCCTTTCTTTTCCTCTTTTTTGATTTGTTCCCATCTGTTCGCTACCGCTTCTCCATCATGTATCACCTCATCACCGAAAACATGCGGGTGACGCCTGATGAGTTTTTCCGTTATTCCCTCGGCAACATTGTCCATGCTGAATGCGCCCGTTTCATCGGCTATCTGCGCATGTGCGTAAATCTGGTACAGGAGATCGCCTAACTCTTCGACGATTTTATCACTGGCTCCAGATTCTATCGCGTCAATAACCTCATACGTCTCTTCGATAAGGTATTTTCTGAGACTCATGGAGTCCTGTTCTCGATCCCATGGACATCCGTTCTCGCTACGGAGGAATTTTGCAATTTCCTGAAGACGGTATAATGCGCGATTTTCGCTGAATTCCATGTTGTACCTCTTGATACAGGCAGTTTCACATGATGACCGCTCTCGACAAGAAATATTTGATAAATACAGACACGTTCCCGGTGATATGATAGGCATTTCATGTAACCGGAAAGGAAACCTTGTTCGTAAGAATGTTCTGATTGATGCGGCTGATCATGAAGTGATATTGGTTATTTTGAATTATCGATCAATCTGAGTTGCCGTGTCGATGCGGTGAGTGGAGTATACGCATCTTCTAATGATTTGCCGTTAATTAACCGAAAATATATCTGTGATATCAGGCGGATTTTACAAATGTGCATGGTGTGAAGAGCTTAACTAAAAAAAAGCGGATAATAATGGGATGAGAAGTGCGGTTTTAACCATTCTATGTGTTATATTATCGGGTGCAGCCGTTAAGGGTAATGATCTGCTGAATCTTCGCGGATTGTTTGTTTCTCCGGGAATTACGGTATCCAAATACGGAAAAGATCCCTATTTCGGCGGTGAGGTGAGTCTGTTCTCAACACGCGGTTATTATTACGCGGGCGGCTTTGCCGAAGGCGGTTATGTAACCGGGAGGAATGATCTGCGATTTGTAATCGGACCGGAGATTGGCATATTGGTTTTTGGCGTTGATTGCGGATTTATGACAATCAAAGATAACGATCGCTGGATGAATGGATTTTGTTTTCGGCCATATCTTGCGATTCCTCTTCCAGGATTAGGTGTCGACAGGGGTATGATGTTCAATGTTTTTTACCGGCGAGATTCATGGAGCGGAAAAGATTCGTGGAAACATGAAAATGAAGTTGGTATTCAGCTGAAATGCGCATTTCTCGCGGTAAATTGAGTTAAGTATTTCGTTCTTCCGATTATGGAGGGAGTGTTCAGTGTTATGATCAGAACAATTTGTGTAATTGTATTCCTGATGATCGGATCGGTGCAATTGTTTGCCGACAGGATGCCCAGTAATATAAGCGGATGGTGGATTTCTCCCGGTTTGACAGCCAGCAGGATTCTTCCGTCGTCTAACTATATCGGATGTGATGTGAGTATTATCCGTATGGGGAATAAATTGCAATATGGCGGGATGTTCGCGGATGCGGGGTATACCGCGAAAGAGAAAGGTCCGCGGCTCATTTCGGGAATCGAAATGGGATTCGCGGTCATCGGTGTAGACGCGGGTTTTCTTTGCCAGCGATATAAAGGAAATAATGGATTTGGATATTCGGTTCGTCCGTATCTTTCAATACCGTTTTATGCTACTTTCAATATATTCGGCAGACGGAATAGGGTTCGTTCTTCAGGGCAATGGAGTACCGATTATGAATTCGGAATCCAGGTGAAGTATCCTTTGAAATTGAGATAACTTGTCCATATGTGTCCGGTAAAATCAGTGTATCATTGTATTTGATAAGTTGTGATGTGTGAGTGTCTTTTATCCCGGAGAATTCAGTCTTAGCGTTTCTACTTTCCCTGCGCGGTAACCAGCGAAACTTTCCCCCCTTTTGACGTGATAATATCAACTGCGGAAATAACGCTTTCCATGGGAACTTTCCCGTCAGAATAAATGTATACGGTTTCCTTTTTTTGAGGATTCAGCTTTTTGGAGAGAATCTCTCCGAGTTGTTCAAGCGAGACGGGATTCTTGTCCTGCAGATAGTAATACTTGGTGCCGGCATCCTTTGAAAATGATATGGTTATGAATAAATCGTTATGCGGAGATACTTTTACTCCCTGCACGGACTTCGGCAGTGTTACCGGAACGGTTTGTGTCATGAGAAGCGGAGTCGCGATCATGAACATGATAAGTAGAACAAGGCATGTGTCGACAAGCGGCGTTATATTGACATCGCTTATAATTCTGTTTTCGTGGTGACGTCTTCGTCTCATTGATTCAGTTTTCCGTTATATTCAGAGGACAACGCGATCATATCATTCGCGCAGTTCTCGAGCATTTCAACCTCTATCCGGGATCGTTTGACGAAGTAGTTATACGCGATCAGTGCCGGAACCGCGACCAGAATACCGAATGCTGTCGTGTAAAGGGATTCCCATATACCGCCTGCGGCGACTTCAACAACTCCCTGTCCGGAATTTCCCCTCATTGCAATTTCAGCGAATGAGCGCATGATGCCAAGGACAGTACCGAAAAGACCCACAAGGGGTCCGATTGCGCCGATCGTTCCGAGTGCCCAGATATGCTTCTCAATGCGGATTCTTTCGCGGGCTACCGCATTGTCCAGAGTGAGCTCAAGAGGGAGCATCTCGATCACTTTTCCCGCCCTTGTCTGGATATATCCGAGGGACGACTGTATTATATAAGCGGCGGAATAATTTCTTCCGCGCATGATCTCAACTATATCGGAAAACTTCGATTCAAGCATTCGTTCTCTTATCGCGAGAAGCAGATCATTGAAAGAGTCGGCTTTATTCCTGCGGAAGAATATAATTCTCTCAATGATGACCCCGATGTTGACAACGGAGAAAGTGAGAAGCATTACAATTGTAATCCATAATCCGATGTTTGCGATAAGATCTATCGTTGTTTTGGTCATTTTATACCACCGTGAAGCAAGTACCTTCAATATAGTTTCTTGGATCGGTGATGAAACCGGCTCTGTCAATCATATATTTTGCGACTATGATGAATGATCCGATGGTGCTTCAAACCCGCCATGAACGTTGTTCGGTATGTATCCGACGGGGCGTTTGTGTTACAGAGCGCGGCATTTTTTATACTTGACTATGCTGTTCTTGGATCATATGATTCGCTATCAAATTCGTATCGGAGGATATGATGAAAACGGTAGCAATACATAAAAGATTCGGTGGTAAAGGTAGGTCGATTATATGCGGAACCGCGACCCTGCTTTTAATTGCATTGCTTGCGATTAACATTTCATGCAAGAAAGAAAGAACGGGCAACGAGATTACTGTTGCATTCTCCGGCATGACGAATTTTGTGAAAGGGAACGTCACTATGGAATGGGCCGGAACGGTTAATCCTTTGAAAGTCGGAGATTCTGTTCCGGAAGGATCGAAAATCGTAACCGCGGGTGAAAAATCTTTTGCGGAAATATATATTGGTGAAAATGCGATCAAAGTAATGGGGAATACGACTCTTGTTATCGCGAAAACAGTAATGTCGAGCGATGGTAAAGTAACTGATCTGACGGTTGAGAAAGGGAGTGTTTTCTCAAAAATTCCTGAAAAGCTTGAGAAGGGCGACGGATTCAATGTCAGGACATCTCACGCGGTGGCTGCGGTTCGAGGTACTGAATTCATGGTCAGTGATGACGGTACAAAATCAAATATCGCATGTGTTGACGGCAAGGTTGAAGTGTCGCAGTTGAACGATTCCGCAAAGTCTGTGGTGTTGGAAGAAAAAGAGGAAGTTGATGTAGACAGCGAAGCGGATATGGTCAAAAAACAGATTGATGATGACAAACTCCGTATCCTGAAAATAGAAACCAATATCAGTGAACTTAGGCAGGATATCCGTAAAAAATATGAAGACCAGCGAAATGAAATGCGGAAGCGGTTCGAGGATGAACGCGAAGCGATGCGTAAAGCTGTCACGGATCAGAAAGACAAGGATAAAGCCAATATTGCAGATCAGAAGAAACGTGATGCCGAAAATATTGATGCGGTGAAAAGCGGTACGAAAGAACAGATGGATTCGGCGAAAAGCGGGGCATCTGATTCTGCAAAAGATTCCACTGATAAGGCGAAAGAAGGAATGGATAGCGCAAAAGCAGGAACCCAGGATGCGAAGAGTTCAGCTAAATCAGCCGTTGAGGAAATGAAGAATAAGAATAAGACATCTGGTCAGTAACTATCCGATAAATACTATGGTTAGTACGCGCAGGATTGATACCCCTGCGCGTTTTATTACTGATGATCAACTGTGGGCGATTAGGATTACAGTTTTTCATTATTCAAAGAAATAGTTGTCTGACAGATATGTGTGTGCAAGGTTATTTTGACAGCATTGTTGTTAATACATTCGTAATTTTTTGAGGATACGCACGTATGAATAATCTGGATTATATTGGTCAGACAGGGTGGCATGGACTCTTCTGAATTATTCAGTCGCATTAATGAAGGAGTTATATCCGAAAGAATACACGCGATTGAGCGGAATATCAGAATGAATGATCCGCTTATAAAGCGGTATGGAGGATTGAGTCCGATTGTGGATGAACTGAAAAATAAGCATTGCGTTATCGTAGGCGCCGGATCATCTCTTGACAAGGAACTTTCATTCTTGCGCAAGATAGCGGCTCGGGATTCGCTTGCGGTGATATCGTCGGACATGTCATTCCGGACTTTATGCCGTCAGGGGATTGTACCGCAGTATGCCATTTCCTGCGAAACAACGCCGCGGGACTTTTTTTCCGGTTGTGATACGTCCAGAACTGTTCTTCTCGCGTTTTCGGGGGTATGCCCGCGTATTGTCCGTGAATGGAAGGGTAATATCAGATTTTACAACTGGATGGTGAAAGGCGAACCGTATGATGAACTCTGGAAGCGTGCGGGTACGGATCTCGGTTTTGTCGCGACAGGGAGTTCAGTGACGACGCAAGCGGTGTCAATGGTAATGGGATGTGCGTTTAAATCCATTCTGCTTGTGGGAAATGATTTCGGTTTTTTTGACGCGTTATATGCGAGAGGGGTAATCCGGAGTGATGATCTGTTCCGTGAATCAGTGCGATCATCGCCGGTGATAACTTCCGCGTTCAATCAATGCCGTGCCGCGCGAAATTATATAATAAAGAGGGAACGTAGTTATTATACAAATCATCAATTCCTTGCCGCAAAACAATGGCTGGAATCAATGATTGCGTCTCATGGTCATGTTGTCTTTGACGCCGGGGAGCCGGGGTGTTCCGGAGAGAATATTGAGAAAACAAGTGTCCGCTTATACGCAGAACGTATTGTCGGAAACGGGAGGTAGAATGGTGGTATTACACAGACTTAACGGATCGGAATTGGTAATCAACGCCAATCATATCGAAACGGTGGAGAAAACTCCAGATACGATAATTCTTCTGACAACAGAAAGACGTTATGTGGTAAAAGAATCTGTTGAAGAAGTAATTGAGAAAGTCGTGCAGTTCAACAGGTCGATTGTTGGCCGTGCGGGTCTGTAGTCAGTGAGTTCGGCGTAATCGATGGAATCGGCGGTAAAGGAGTACTAATAATGAGCGGAAAATTATTCATAATTGACGGGCATGCGCTTTGCTATCGGGCACATTTCGCTTTTTCGCAGAATCCATTGCTTAATTCGAAAGGACAGAATGTCTCAGCCATATTCGGGTTTTCCCGAATGCTCCTGACTTTGATTGCGGAGCAGAGTCCCGATTATCTCGCTGTGGCATTTGATCCGCCGAAAAAATCTTTCCGATTTCAGCAGTATCCGGAGTATAAAGCCAATCGCCAGAAAATGCCTGATGAACTGCGCAGTCAAATTGAAGAGATAAAGACACTCGTGAGCGATCTCAAAATTCCCGTCTTTGTACTCGACGGGTGGGAAGCTGATGATGTGATGGGGAGTATGGCCAGCCGTTTTGCGTCAGATGACTGTGACGTCGTTATAGTCACCGGAGATAAGGATGCGTATCAGCTTGTGAATCCGCATGTGATGATATATGCGAACAAAAAAGGAATCTCCGAACATGAGCTGTATCGTGAGGATGAGGTTCTTGCCAAGATCGGTGTTCGTCCGGATCAGGTGATCGAATACATGGCACTCACGGGAGATACCGCTGACAATATTCCCGGAGTGAAGGGAGTAGGAGAAAAAACCGCACAGAAACTGATTTCGCAATACGGTACTCTTGATGGAGTTTATGAACATATTTCGGAGATAAAAGGGAAACTCGCCGAGAATCTTAAAGACAGTCATGATATGGCTTATCTCAGCCGTGATCTTGTAACTATCAGGACAAATATTGATATTCCCGCAGATCTTGATTCTCTTTCCTTTAACGGGATTGATTCTGAATACGCCGCAAAACGTTTTACCGCACTTGAGATGAAATCTATCGTAAAAGAAGTTCTCCAGATCGGAGAAAGAAAAGTTGGAGCGGGAGATAGTATTGCAAAACCTTCAGAAGTGAAATCGATTATCGATGTGCCTCATGAGTATATAATTATCAGGGATATTGCATCTCTCGAATCAGTGGCGAAGGAGTTGCAGAGCGTCAAAAGGATGTCTGTTGATACCGAAACCACATCGGTTAAGCCTGTTGACGCTGATCTTGTGGGTATATCAATATCGATACGTCCGCATCAGGGATGGTATATTCCTGTATCTGTGTCATCATTGTTCGGTGATGAATCATCACTTTCAAAATCAGATATTATTTCTGTGCTCAAGCCGATTCTTGAAGATCCGTCTATCACGAAAATCGGTCAGAATATCAAATACGATATGATTGTTTTCAGAAATGAAGGGGTCATGCTTGCGGGAGTGGCGGGCGACGCGATGATTGCGTCGTATATTCTTGATCCATCAGAACGGAAACACAATCTCGATGATATGGCGATGGAACACCTGAATTATAAAACCATTACATATGAGGAGCTTACGGGTAAAGGAAAAAGCGCGCTTCCGATTGCGGATATACCTGTTGAAAATGTTTGTGAGTATGCGTGCGAAGATTCAGATATCGCGCTGCAGCTGGTTGATCATCTGGAGAAAAAAGTTTCAGATGCCGGGCTTGACCGCCTTTATCGGGACCTGGAGTTGCCGCTTGTTGAAGTACTTGCTTCCATGGAATTCTCAGGCGTGCGTATTGATAAGAGCTACTTCTCGACACTTGCGAAAGAGATTGACGCAAAGATAGGAGAGACGGTTTCAGCGGTTATCGAATGCGCGGGTGAAGAGTTCAATCTGAACTCAACGAAAGAACTTTCCAGAATTCTGTTTGAAAAATTGAAATTACCGACAGTGAAGAAAACCAAAACAGGGTTCTCTACTGATATATCTGTACTGGAGGAGCTTGCGGGAAGTCATCCGATAATCAGTCAACTTATTGAATACCGTACTCTCGCGAAACTCAAGGGTACATATATTGACGCGCTTCCTGAACTGATATCACCTCGTACGGGACGGATTCATACGTCATTCAATCAGGCGATCGTCGCGACAGGACGTCTGTCTTCATCTGACCCTAATCTTCAGAATATCCCCGTTCGTGATGATTTCGGTAAGCGAATTCGCAGGGGATTCGTTCCGGAGAAGGGATTCCGTATACTTTCAGCGGATTATTCGCAGATTGAACTGAGGATCGCCGCGCATGTATCGAAAGATCCGAGTATGATGCGCGCGTTCAATGACAATATCGATATTCACCGGATGACCGCTTCGTCAGTATTCAACGTACCTCTTGAAAATGTTGAGGACTGGATGCGCCGCCAGGGGAAGACAATAAATTTCGCTACTATATACGGTGTTTCGCCGTACGGGCTTTCAAAACAGGCTGATATTTCCATGAAAGACGCCGCTCAATTTATTGACCGGTATTTCGAGAGCTATCCGGGATTCCGTGATTACATTGAAAGAACGAAAATTTTCGCGCGGGAGCACGGGTATGTCGAAACGCTTCTCGGACGGCGTCGTCCGGTTCCGGAGATCACGTCCAGCGCGGTATTCCGCCGAGAAGGAGCGGAACGCATTGCGATAAATACTCCGATTCAGGGCAGTTCCGCTGACATTATTAAAATCGCGATGACGGGTGTGCACCGGACTTTGAACGAAAGAAAACTTCCCGCGAGAATTATTCTCCAGGTGCATGATGAGCTGGTCGTTGAAGCGGAGGAATCGTCGTGTGCTGAAGTCGAGGCGATTGTCAGGGAAAAGATGGAAAATGCATATCCGCTGGATGTACCGATGATTGCAGATTGCGCATGGGGCGACAGCTGGGGTGAAGCTCATTGAAACGGACGGTCCGACATGAGGCGATCGATCCGGAGGTTTCATCTTGTACTGAATCACTCACACGTGGAAGGATCGCTGAAATAACCGGATTCGGCGTTGAAACACTGATATACTATGAAAAAATAGGTCTGATTCCGTCTCCCCATCGTGCGGCGAACGGATATCGTGAATATAGTTCTGATGATGTTCACCGCCTGAATTTCATACGAATGGGGAAGAGTCTCGGATTCTCATTGAACGAAATAGGGGAGGTGCTCCGTATTGCGGAGTCCGGAGGCGGAAACAGGGACAAGCTCCGAAACGGGATACATCAGAAAATCGACAGAATTGACCGAACGATTAAGGATCTGAGATCGCTTCGGAAAACGCTGAGCGCAATAGCGGAAAGTCCGAAAATCGGTGAATGCGGTATAATGAAATCAATCATGAAAAAAAATACCAACACCTATTGACATTGTAGTCCGCTACAGGGTGTAGCCTGTCCGTACCAAGGGAGGCTTCATGACTGTAATTTGGTATTTTTCATCAACAGGAAATTCTCTGTATGCGGCGCGTACGATCGCCGAAAAAATCGGGGCTGGTGCTCCGAGACCGATTATTGAGAGCGGAACGGATGCTGTCGAGACCGATGCTGATTGTATCGGATTTGTTTTTCCTTCATATCTGCATGGTGTTCCTTTGATTATGAAGGATTTCGTTTCTAGAATCAATATTAAAAAACAGACCTACGTGTTTGCGGTTGTGACGCATAACGGTGAACCCGGCGGATCACTGCGTCAGTTCGGACGGATACTTTCCGCGAAGGGTCATGTTCTGTCGGCGGGATTTGATCTTAAGATGCCGGGGAACTCGATTATTCTCGCTGATCTTACAAATGATGATAATGAGCGGGCACGGCGGTTGTCGAATGCCGAGATGCGGCTTGATGTCATATCCCGGATGATACTCAAAAGGGATATTATGAGCTCAGTTCCTCGGGATACTTTCCTGGGTTGGGTTGTGTCGTCCGCCTTGAAGCTTGTATTATCCGTATATCGGGTTCATACGCGGTTCTGGACCAATGGTTCATGTGTTAACTGCGGAATCTGTGTGCGGGTGTGTCCAGTGCGGAATATTTCAATATCTGATAACAAAGTATGCTGGAAGGGGAAATGTCTGAACTGTCTTTCGTGTTACCACTGGTGTCCCCAAAAAGCGGTGGAGCTCGATACGTATTCGTCGCAGAGGTTGAGATACACAAATCCTTCAGTCAGGATTACTGAGATGTTTTACCGCTGAACTTTGTATCTCAGCTGTATGATTCCGTGCGTATTACTCAGTGCTCTTCAACAACTTTCTGGAGGACTTCGGAGAGATCCTCAATCCGATATGGTTTTGCGATAAGCGCTCTGAATCCATGCGCAACATAGTCAGCCATAATAGGATCGTTGGAATAGCCGCTTGAAACGATTGCTTTGACTTTTGGATCAATCTTGCGCAGTTCATTGATTGCGTCTTTTCCTCCGACACCTCCCGGTACGGTAAGATCCATGATGACGGCGTCATAGGGACGGCAGTCCGTGATTGCGGAGCAATACATTTCAATGGCTTCCCGTCCGTCATGTGCGGTATCGATTTCATAACCCAGATATTTGATGATTTCGGCCATTGTACTGAGAATTATTTCGTCATCATCCATAAGGAGGATTCGTTTGCCGCCCGAAGAAATAATATTTGTTTTGATATGCCTTGATTCTATCGGGAGTTGATATGCGGGAAGGTAAATTGAGAATGTCGATCCTTCATTCTGCCGGGACTTTACCGATATCGCGCCGCTGTGACGGCGTACAATCATATGAGACGTTGTGAGACCGAGTCCATTACCTTTTCGTTTGGTGGTAAAAAATGGATCGAAAACTTTCAACAGATCATCTTCGGGAATACCGATGCCGGTATCAGTCACATCAATCCGTACATAATCCCCGGGGTTGATACTCAATGATGAGTCTGGGGGAATTACCTCGTTTTGAGCGGTGATACAGACGACTCCTCCCGTCTGCATTGCCTGTACCGCATTTACGATCAGATTTCCGATTACCTGCGAAAGTTGCCCCTTGTCCGCGAAAAGATTTGAAATGCCGGATTTAACCGATATGTCCGCGCGGACTTTTGTTCCCGCAAGATGGATGTCAACCGTCTCGCCGATCAGATCGATCACGGAAACAGGTTCTTTTACGAGCGCGTTTCCTTTTGCGAATGTAAGCAGTTGCCTTGTAAGACCCTGTGCGCGAAGAACCGCGTTCTCGGCGTCGCCAATCAGCGTATAACTTCTTGATTTTGAGTCAATGTCCAGTTTTGCCAGTGATATCTTCCCGAGAATACCTGTCAGTATATTGTTGAAGTCATGCGCGATCCCGCCGGCGAGAAGTCCTATTGATTCAAGCTTCTGTACTTTAATCACCTCTTCTTCAAGCTGAAGACGTCGGGTTTCATCACGGATGACGATGACCGCTCCGGGGGTTTTGCCGTTAGAGCCTCTCATGGGTGAACATGTGTAATGAATGAAACGCTCTCTTCCGTTACAGTCAGTCAGTATCACCGGTTCAATGGAAACGACAGGTGCGTTTGTTGACAATACAGTGCGGGATGGCGGATCAATTCTGGATCGGTCTTTTCGTGATAGAATGCAGAACAGCGAATCAAAAGACATCCCTTCCGCTTCAATTTCGGAAAGACCGATAAATTTCTCCGCGACGTTGTTCATCAAGGCGATGGTGTTGTTCCTGTCGACGACAATGACTCCGTCTTCGATTGACCGGAGTGTCGCGGACAGGAGTTCTTTTTCCCGTTCAAGTTCGGATGCATTATCTTCGTATGTCGTAATTGTGATGTACGCGCGCAGAGCCGAGGTAACTGAAGTGAATAATTTCTGGTATGTCAATTCCTGCTTTGATTTGTAATCATTAATATCATATTCGAGGATTACTGTGTTCTCCGGAACCTGTTCGGGAAGGCCTGTACGCAGGATGATTCTCGATCTGAGGTTCCCGCAGTCTTTCCGGATGAACTCAACAAGATCAAGGCCGGAACGGTCGTGCTCCATGATGATATCAAGCAGTATAATCGCGAGATCGGGATTATCTCTGACCGCTTGTTGTGCTTCTTTTGATGAATATGCGCTGATGAATTCGAGAGTACGCCCCTCGAACGAGTATCCCCTGAGAACCATTACGGTGACTTTATGCATCTCCGGTTCGTCATCGGCGATCAATACTTTCCACGTTTTCCGCGGTGTGTCGGGCATAAGTGAAAACGTCCTCGCTTCCGGATATTGCCGGTTCAGGTACCGTGCGCCTTCCTATGTTTACTACTCGCGGTTATCCGTCTATCACTTTTCGGTTCCATCAGATGTGAATTTTGAGACATAAGTATTGTAAAAAATGCAATAATTCATATAATAATAACAGGATTTAGGACATATACACGGACTGTCTGATCATGGCGGTTTTACAGATGGTATAATTTGATGATGCCGGATACCTGAGGATCATTCGCAAGGGGAATGATCCCGGCAGTTCGCGGATGAACAAAGCGGAATATTACTCTGTTTGCTGTGATAAACTGCATATTACAGATACTGTTATGTGCTGATAAACAGCGATTCTGTTTTATTGATCCGTATTACCATGAGTTTCACTCACTTTGAAGAATCCAAGATCGGATTTTAGTTTCTTTGACATCGTTGCGACATTTTCGGAGTTCGACGCCATTTGTTCAGCCCCCGCCGCATTTGATTGTGTGAGTTCATTGATGTTGCTGACCGACATCATTATCTCTTTCATCGCGATCTTCTGTTCGTCGACGGAATTAGTGATTTCCTCCGAGCGGGTACGGACAATATCCGCCTGGGATCTGACATCCTGATACACATTCAGTTGACGTGACATGCTGGTTGATATTCCCTGGATTTTCTCAGCCATGGCGGTTATTCCGTCAGTGACATCCTGGATTGTCGCGGTCGTCATGTCGATACTGCCTTTACCTTTTTCGATTTCCTCACCGTTTTGGTGGATGAGGCGGTCGATATCCTTGAGGCTTTGCGCTGTCTGATCGGCGAGTTTGGAAATTTCGTCCGCAACTACTGCAAATCCGCGTCCCGCGTCTCCGGCCCGCGCTGCTTCAATAGCGGCGTTAAGTGACAGGAGATTGATCTGCTCTGAAATGTCGTTGATTATCTTGATGATATTCATCATGTCTTTTGAACTCTCGGTGATCGCGGTCATGCTTGTATTCATTTCGGTAAGAACTACCGCACCGGATTTGGCTCTGGATGAAATTGTCTCTCCCATTGCAAGAGCTTCTCTGATTCTTTCGCCGATTTCGTTAACCACCGCGGACAGCTCGTCCATCTTGCCGATAAGAGAATACAGTTTGTCATGCTGGTCTTCCGCGTTGGATGAAACCATGTCCATGGCTGAAGATATTTCCTCTATTGATGCGGTTACTTCCTCAACAGTTGATGCCTGGTTCTGGGCGTTTTCAGCGAATGCCACCGTAGTAGTGCTTGATTCCTGCGCTGATGACGCGAGTTCACTTGAAATACGATGTAATTCTGTGATGATAACGGATATCTTCCCGGCGAATGCGTTAAGCGCGTTGAAAAGAAGTCCAAACTCATCTTTCCGGACTTCTTTGATTGGTTTAGTGAAATCACCTTGTTCCATGGTCTGAGCGAGTACGAGTGACAAATCGATAGGCCGTTTAATGAGCCGGGTGAGAATGACCCCCACTGAGATAAGGACAATGAGTATGGATGCAATGAGAATTACGTAGTTGAGCAATGTTCGGCGGAAAGCGGTCATCGCTGATTTGTAATCATTTTCGGCAAGCAGAAGCGATGCGTCTGTCAGGGTGTTCATTGCGTTGCGCATCTTATTGAACGCGTCGGTGTACTCCGCGAAGTAAAGGGCGGTTCCATCATCGAGAGATTCTGACTTTATGGTATCGATGATTCTCGGTGTTATTTCTTTCAGTAAAGTGTAATTGTTGTCGAAGTCGTTAAATGTCTCTTTGTTTATCTCTTTAAAACTGTCTGATTTGTGAATATCGCTGAATTTGTAGAATCGGGTGCCGATCTGCGCAAGATTTTCAATGATGTCTTTATTGAGTTGAGCGGCCTTCTCTTCCTGCATGTTTCCTTTGTATATTCCTATCATATTGATGTAATGGCTGATTGCGATACTTGATTGATATGCGTCGCGGTCGGCTTCGATAAGAAAGTCGATTCCTCTCATATGTGTTTCATAAATTGAGGTGATTTCTGATTTCATAATGTATGTAAAACGAAGGGAAATCAGAAGGCCGACGCATACAATGGTAACAATAATACCGACAAAAATGGTGAATTTGGTTCTGGTGGAAATGTTATTGAGTGAAGCCATAAAACCCTCCGATAATCAACGGAAATATTTATGTTCAAAACGGACTGAGAACGGAAAAACAGGAGAAGATGATCACGTGTTGGTCATTGCATTTTTGAATCGACACTCCCGCAAATAAGGAACACAGCCCGGAACACATGATTTCCCTGTATGTTCGCTGATTGGAATACTATCATAACTGTTAAATGAATCAAGAAAACTTTTTATTCAGGTATGGCCGTTGTGAGTACCCGGATTATTACATCCGTAATTATAATCGATGGTGATTTGCACTGTTTGCGAGGGGTCTGGGGTATTTTCCGATAATTTTCAGCGGAAAGATCTGAAAAGATGTTGCAGTATCTTTTTGTCTGATAATGATCGCATGACATGCCTGAATACATCCTCCGAAGATTGCTGAAAATATCGATCAATTGTGAGAATCGGTTTGATGTTTCACTGTCTGTCCATTAGAGGTTATCATTACAAAGGAAGGTAGTATGAAAATCCGCTGGTCATTGAGTACAAAGTTTTCTCTTATCACATTGATATTTATAGCCCTTTTCATATTGACGGTAGTTATTTCCGCTTTTTTTGTCATCACAATCATAATGAACGGATATTTTGAGGATGATATTAAAAAAAGATCCGTATCCGCGTTACGGCAGATGGAGGACATGAAAACGCGTTCTCTTGCCGTGACATCATGGTTTGAGAACTCATCCCAGCTCGCTGATATTGTGCGGAAAAGAGATCAGAACGAAGGTGTTGAATTCGGAATCAGGGCGATGCGTTCAATGAGTCTTGAGTGCTTCACTTTGACTGACGCTGAGGGAATCGTGATTTCACGGAGTGATGTTCCTGACAAATCAGGCGACAATATATCAAACGAATTTCATATTCAGAAAGCACTGAATGGAGAGAGGCGTGTCGGGATTGAGCATGGAGGCGACTTTAAGTTCGC
>Ga0209800_10000128_pt1 | contig 162858 bp, 148 predicted proteins | sample Higcelweek8metaG_FD_187174 | JGI IMG/M metagenome (GOLD analysis project Ga0209800, IMG submission 187174) | Freshwater pond sediment microbial communities from the University of Edinburgh, under environmental carbon perturbations - High... | ecosystem: Environmental > Aquatic > Freshwater >... | reverse complement strand
GACTCACTTCACTGATGCTCCGGCCTTCTGGCGGTAGCACTTTCTTCAGTACACTCTGCCTTACTGCATGCGAGTAACCCATAGATCGCCTCCTTTTAGGATGCGCCATCTATATTAACACATAGGGCAGATTCCGAAGCTGGTAACAGAAAAACCGTTATGTGCTCAATATTCCGCATAAAATGAAGTACCGCGGATATAACAACACAATCGGGCACGATTTGCCAACCGGCAAAGCTATCGTCGCTCGACTCGATAGCATAAAGACGCACCGATCTGAACGAGCGAACAAACCCGAGCGTTATGACTGACTGATTTATGCTCAAGTAACAAAAAAAACCAAAAAAAATACGTAAAATTAAAATATTGCACTTTGTAGAAACTGCAATATTTTCGGCATAAACAAACCGTAACCAATACCGTAAACCTGACCCTGTGCATAACGGCCTTCAATCCAAAAGATTTTTTCCGGATCGGACATGATCCATTCCAAGGGATCCCGCATTTCTATTTTTTAAAGTGCAATGCATAACGAAATAGTTTAAATGAGGCTGCCGAAAGCCATGAATGATTTTGAAGAGTTCGCAATTGTAGAGCTTCGAAAAATACTGCTGCTGCCTCTTGAGGACCTGCTGGTCACCTCTCAAGAGTTCATCAACCCCAAAATTTCCCGAACAGCCCTTAAATGCTGCCTTCGTCGATACGGAGTCGGCAATCTCAGAAAACTGACGACCAGGGAAGTGGGTGCTGAAAATCCAAAAACAACCATCATGAGCCGTCCGCCCGGCCATGTGCATATCGAGGTCAAATGCTTACCGCAAATGAGCGATGAATCAGGCCGGACATACCTCTATGCGGGAATCGACAAGGCGACCCGCTGGACATATCTGGAAATCAGGCCGAACAAAAATGCCGGCTCGACTGCAGGCTTTCTGAAAAAGCTCGGGAAAAAAGCGCCATTCAGGATTACCAGAGTTTCGACCGATAACGAAGACGCGTTCACCAGCCAGTGCAGCACTCTTGGCAACCGCAAGCGGACTGCTCGTCACGCCTTCGAAAAAACCTGTCGGGAAAACCGGATCGAGCATAGCCTGATAACGCTCCGCACCGAGCAAACAGACGATGGAAAAGACGGCGTCAATGGCAGAAACGAAAATAGCCTGCAGCATATCCGGACCGGAAGTTCCCGCCAACTGGAAAAGATAATCCGGACCTGTTGCAGGTACTACAACGACCATATCTCCCAGAAACGCTTGGGGCACAAAACGCCGAATCAGGCGATAAACAGCTGGAAAAAACAAAATCCCGGGTTATTCGATAAAACCTTCTGTGACATTATGCCCCCTGCTGCCGAATCAGGCGAAAACGACCGTACGGCAGCAGCCAGCCTCCCTGTTTCAACCATTGCCGGGCAAAGGAGAGAGGAAAAAGAGCTCAGGCTGAACCGCGCGCTGCTGGCCCTGAGCAATTGCAACCGGGCATTGCTGCATGGTGATAACGAGAGGCAGCTGCTGCACGACATCTGCCGCATTGTAGTTGAGACCGGTGGCTACGGAATAGCGTGGGTAGGCTATGCGATACATGATGCAGCGAAAACCATACGGCCGGTCGCTCAGGTCGGTATTGAAGAGCGGTACATCGAAACGCTCAGGATCACCTGGGCGGACACGGAACATGGCCGGGGACCTACCGGCAGGGCCATCCGTACCGGTCAGGTCTGTTCCGTCGGCAATATACCGACAGACCCGCAATTCGCGCCCTGGCGCGAAAAGGCGATGAAGCTCGGCTACGCTTCGGTAATAAGCTTTCCCCTGAAAACAGCGGGCCATCGGGTGTTCGGCGCATTATCCATCTACTCGGCAAAGCCTTACGGATTTAACGGGGAGGAAACAGAATTACTCGCCTCTCTGGCGGAAAACCTCGCTTTCGGCATCACCACGCTACGAGCCCGAAAAGCCCTTGCCCTGGCAGAGAGACGGCTGCAACTGAGCGAAGCCAGGCACAGGAGTTTGTTCGAAAACACGATTACCGCCATGCTGATCATCGATCCCGCAGACGGACGCATTGTTGACGCCAATCCTGCCGCAGTGAGCTTCTACGGATGGGAACACAATGAGCTTCTCCGCAAAAAAATCAGCGAGATCAACACGTTGAGCGAGACGGAAGTCATGGCCGAAGTACAGAGCGCGATAAAACAAGAGTACAATCACTTCTCGTTCCGGCACCGCCGGGCTGATGGGTCCATCCGTGACGTTGAAGTGACAAGCACCACGATTTTCGCCGAAGAAAAACCGCTGCTGTACTCCATCATCAACGACATAACCGAGCGCAAACAGTATCAGGAGCAGCTGGCCAGAAACAATAAACGAATGCAGTTCATCATGCAGGCGACAGGCACCGGATTCTGGGAAACCGAACTTGCATCAAATACGAGTTTTGTCTCCGATGAACTGTGGCGACTCCACGGCCTCGATCCGCAGGCTACTGAACCTTCCCGTGAACACTGGCTGGAAACAATGCTCCCCGAAGATCGGGAAAACGCAGAAAAAAGCACCTCGAACGCCTTGAAAAACGGCTCGGAATTTAATTGCTCCTGGCGGATACGCAATGCGGATGGATCCATACGCTGGCTCATGACGAAAGGAATGCCTTGCAGGGACGACGACGGAAAAGTAACGCGGTACGTAGGCATCGTCACCGATATCACGAACAGAAAAAAAGATGAGGAAAACATGCGGCAGATGGAATCAATCCTCAGAAAAAACCAGCGTCTTGAAACAATAGGAACGCTGGCCGGAGGAATTGCGCACGATTTCAACAACATGCTTACCCCTATTCTCGGCTATGCCGAAATGGGCATCAACACGACAGCCAAAGAGGAGCCCCTGCACGATTACTTTTCCGAAATCATGCTCGCGGCTGAACGGGCCCGGAATCTTGTCGAACAAATCCTGACATTCAGCAGATCCCAGGAAGGCAACCCCTCTGCCGTAAGCGTTCAATCGGTTATCGACGAAGCGCTCAAACTCCTCCGCCCGTCAATACCTGCAACAATCTCCATTGAACGGCATATCGACAACACCTGCAGAAACATTCTGATCGATCCATCGCAAATCCACCAGGTTGTCGTCAGTCTCTGCACCAATGCATGCCACGCAATGGAGAAATCGGGCGGAATAATAACCTTGACGCTCAGGGAAATGCATCCCGACGCCAAAATGCAGAAAATGCTGCCCGACCCTCCTGCCAAGCGTTACGTTCAGCTCAGCGTAGCCGACACCGGAACCGGTATGGATGAAACGACCATGGAGCGTATTTTCGAACCGTTCTTTACCACAAAATCCGTCAATAAGGGAATCGGACTCGGCCTTTCGGTGGTCCATGGGATCGTCACAAGCAACAACGGAGCGATTACGGTTGAAAGCATTCCTGGAAAAGGCACCACTTTTCGGCTCTATCTTCCCGTAATCGAGATACCTGTCAGCAAAGGGATCGCTGCAGCAGAAAAGGGCGACATCCTGTTTGTCGACGACGAGGAGGCCACCATCAAGATGACAAAAAGGATGCTGTCGAAACTCGGCTACCAGATATGTGCATTGAGCTCACCGCAGAAGGCGCTCGAACACTTCAGGCTGCATCCCGATCGGTTCGATCTGCTCATCACCGACCTGACCATGCCCGAAATGAACGGGATCACACTTGCATCCGAAATCCATAAAACAAGACCCGACTTGCCGGTAATTCTGATGACCGGCTATGGAAAGAATATCGGGGACAGCGCACTGTGCCAGCAAAAAATCCGCAAATGCCTGAAAAAACCGCTGAAAATGGCCGAACTCGCCACGGCGATCAGGGAGGTCATTCAAAACGAAAACGCATGACGAACGTCTGTCAAGTTACATCCCGTCGAATCAGGAAGTCCGGTCCGAGAGCGCGCAGGAGAACCAGCTCAAGCTGTTCACGCTGAATATCACCCTGTTGTGAAAACAGGGGCAATACCTTGCCGGAAGCATCCGGACAGGCACGCTGGATCGAGCTTGCAAGAGCCTCTCCCATGGATGAAACCATACAACCTTCGGGAGCGACATTGAGAACAAGATCATATCCCTTTGCAAGCTTCAGGACAGCTTCTCCGATAAACGGCATCAATTCACCGCCGGGACGCTGTGTAGAAACGACCGCCTTTGCCTTCTCAAGTATTTTCGACATCGGTTCGGGCATATCAAGGCCCGCCGCCCGGTAAAGAGGTCCTGCAAGTATATGCCTGAGGGCTTTTTCCGTTCCGGCAACGGCATAGATCCGTTTCAGCTTTTTATGAAGAAAATCCCGGCGCTTCTTCTGAAAAAGCGGATCGGAAGAACGGGTTATTTCCTCTCTGCTCTCCTGGATCGCCTCACGCGCACGCAGCATCATACCGGCAAGTTTGTAGTCGAGAAAACACCAGACCGGCGTATAGGTAATCTCGACCCTGCCAAACCCCGTCAAACGAACGATTTCGCGATGAAGCTCCTCGAACTGGGCCGAACGCATGTATACTTCCCCATCGATATGGATGCGTACCGGGTTGTCCGGTTTGGGGCGAGAACACCACTCCTGGCGAAATTTCCGCAGCCGCGGCACAAGATCGTTGCGATGAAAACCATAGGCAAAAAACCTGACTCCCAGGCCGATCCCCCCCGTTTTGCCGTAACGCGAAATCCAGCACTCGGCTGCTGCTGAAGGCTTCATTTTCTGCAATACCGTGTTCAGTTCCTGCTTGAGGATGTCAAAAGCAGCCTGAAACCCTCCGGATTCTTCACCAGAACAACATCTCGCCATTCCGTCGGCCCAGAGCTGATGCAACACGCCCTGCAGAACCACGCTCTGTATACCACGAAGAAAAACCCACTGCGGAAAAGCCGCGTTGAACCCTTTATTTTCATGACTGACCAGAAAGCGAACGATAGCATCGTCCGCACTGCTTCCTCTCCCGGGCTTCAGGTCATCCTGATGAAGAAACAGCTTATGTATTTCAACATACTGGCCCTGCCGGCACGGGCCCAGCCCCTTGTTATTGAAAATCAGAAGCCGGCTCTTACCGGCAAAAGCCGGATCGGCAATGCGGAGGTGGCGAAACCTCTCCACAAGGGACAAGACATCGCCGTATACCGCCGCCATGGGCGCACAGACCGCATCACCGGCAACAGCACGGCCACGGGCAATGGCCTCGGTCAACCGGTAATTTTCGGAATAGTTGTCGATGCAGGTAAAGCCTGCACCTCTCAGAACCGAAACCAGCATCCGGTTATCGGAAAGCGTCGGAAACGCGATAACATCGGTTTCGGGATCAGGGGCATCTTCATGAACAAGCGACTGAAGAAGCGCAACATCGAAAACCTGATCCCCGAAAGTGAACCTGAAACCGCCCGAATCGGCCAGTTGCCTGACATAGGTGCTCATCCTGTTTTCAAGGTGAGCAAGCTCCTTTATGGCCGCATCCGACTGGATACGCAGGTAAGGCCTCTGTTTAACCAGTTCCTCGATCAGGGGATTGGTGACACTGTCCGGACCGCAGAGAAAAGTCGAAACCTGAACGAAAGGCAGCAGCCTCCCTCCGTCATCCTCTCTTTCCCGTAAAAGTTCTTTCATGCCGGGGTGCCGGACAACCCGGTGCACGGCGCCTTCAGCCGCCGCTGCTGCCAGCGTTGCAAGCTGATGGGCATTGCGCCAGTAGATATAATTATAATCGGGATCACACTCCACATCGAGCAGATAAGCCGGTATCGCGGCCATACCCTTATCCCGGAGAAGACGCCCGACATGACTGTCATACACCCCCGGATTCAGAATATATTCCCGGCCGAGAACCAGCGCGATATCATCACCCGCATCGAGAGCTTCCCGTGCGGAAGCAACCGCAAAATCGGAGGCATCCCTACGCAGTTCCATCCAGACATGCATCCCCCTGCGCACCCGCTCGCTGAACTCGTGAAAATCGACGGCAACACCATAATAATCGTAAACCGTCTGCAGCTTCCCGTACAATTTATGGGCCAGCATCTCCTGATTCGGCATCTTCAGGTCAACATGAAAAAGATGCACGCGACAGCCGGGAACGACGGTTTGTGCTATACCCATGGCAACGGCAAACCCACCCTGATTGATGGTACAGGTACGGCCGAGCGATCCCCCCCGCAGAGGCAGAAACTCGATCTGCGGCGCCAGAATCATGCCGTGAGGCTGCTCTGCAAGACGCAGCATCTGGCCAACGGCGCCGATATGGGGTGCGCAGGTATCTATCTGGAAATACGCTCTCCCTCGCTGAATATCCTCCTCGACAACCCGATCGAGATGCACCGGAATACCAGAGGGAAGGAACAGCTCCGCAAAAAAAACGCCCCACTCCGAAACCGCAAAACTGCGGGGAATTACCAGACGGTTTCCGGCCGTAGAAACCGGATTACGATCGGCGATAAACTTCCAGATCTCACCATACAGATCCCTTGACGCCCTTGCTTTCCTTGCATCGGCACGATCTCCTCCAAGATCGTTGACCGCACTGCAGCCGCCCAGTAAAAACGAGATATTCTCACCCTCGGCGCCGCTCCCATGCAGCCGTGTCCTGTTGCATCGAGCAGCAGAATCGCCGCATGCCGCTCCCCGGCACTCGACAATCTTCCTCTCGAACTGTCTTCCGGTAAAGCGCGACAACGGCAGAGCCACCGGAGAGCCGGCTGCATCGGGAACCATGGTTGCAACCAGGCCGAAACAGGCCCTGTAACCCGGATCGGGAGGAACAAGGCAATAGGCGCTTCCTCCGCATAACTGCTGCAGCCGCTCGGCAACGGCCAGAGGCAGGGGATCGCTCTGCATGGTCTGACCATGCAGCAGGACAATGGCGTTCTCCGGAAAAGCGATCTGCTTCCATAGCGTTCTCGACATATTTTCAACTACCGTCCACACCGACGACGCAAGGATTTCCGGTTTGCCGTACCCTTTTGCCTGCAGAAAACGGGCATCCTCAAGCAGAAAAACGGCACAAGTGGCATTCAGGGCATATGCCTTTTCTGCATGCATGGCCATATCGGCAGCCGTCCGGATATCCGGTATCCGGAACAATGCGACGAGGGTATCAAGCAAGCTGCCTGTTCCGGCAGAACACTTGTTGTTCATGGCGTTATCGAGAAGTTCCCCCGTTGCCAGATCGATACGCGATATCTTCGTATCCTCCCCCCCGACATCCACAACAATGCAGTTTCGATCATCGATATCCGAAATTCCAAACCGCCGCAATCTCGCCAGATGCTCCCGGGCAAGCTCTATGGAGCCGCGCGCGTGGGCATAATTTTCAACCAGCACGGCAATCCGTCCGGCAAGTTCCGGATATACGGCAAGCAACGCCTGGCGAAGCTGATACCTTGCGCTGCCGGTCAGACCAAGCATAAGCACCCTCAACTCCGAAACGCCCTGTTCCTGCAGGCTCGCAAACACCGTCCGGACAGTCTCGAGCGTATCACGGGAGTTGGTGAACAGCCCCTTATAGAGCACCCGACTGCCGTCAGCGGCAGTAACGATCACCTTCGCCATGGTAGAGCCTGCATCGATTGCAAGAAACACCGGCTCATCCTCAAACAGTACCCCATCCACGGAATCGATCTCCAGACGAAGATACCGATGGTCGTCTGCAAGCCGCCTGAACAGATCGGGAAACGATGGAAAAGAATGACGGACGGCTTCCGGCACAACCTCCGGTTCTTCGGCTGAAGGCAGCACATCCCCTTTTTCGAGAAGGTGCAAAACACCATTGAGCATCAACAGGTCATCGCTGTCATGCAGCACCCGCCTTACCCCGATACCCCGCAAATAATCATCGGCACACTCTCTGCAAAACTGCCACTCAAACACACCTCCCGCCAGCCAGACGCTCTCGAAAGGTTGCTGCATATGGCAGCATGCTTTCACGACCTCCGACTTCAACGTCACGGCAAGTGCATAATGCAGCGGCACACCCTGGTTCTTGTCCGAAATCGTCGCAGAAGAAGCAAAGACGCCGCAACGGTCGGCTCGAACAGGCAATTTCTGCCGCAAGGAGGCTCCTGATTCTCCCTGATATGAAGAGAGCAGGTTGTCAACCTGCTCTCTTCGAAAACCGAGTTTCAATAAGACCCTGTCGATATTGAACCCCACACCAGCCCCGCATCGTGGATGCGTCACCAGAAGGTCATCTTTCAACCTCCCATCCTCTCCCACCCCTATTATCGTGTAACCGGAGGCCGAAAGCTCTATCAGCCCCGCAGATTTTCCGCCACTTGAGCGTACCAGCGCAGCCCACTTGACCGCCATTGCAGGAAGCTGCCGTCCATGCCGCCAATACTGCCGGGCAAGTCCTGAAAAGTTGCCGGTAAGATAAACCGGTATTGACGCATCTGCCGACGAAGGGAACAGGCCAACATCAGCCCCATCGGCAGAACAGCACGTCCGTCGCTCACTGACCGTACCGTCGGATGCAACGGTAAAAACCCGGAACCGCTCTACCCCGGCATCGATAATGAGTCGCCCCGTATTTTTCTGCACGTTATGCATCCTCTGCTTTTGTAACTGAACCATCTATTGCACCACTACGGGACGATTGGCACGTACTCGCATCTCTCGCACCATCTTCTCGCTTTCAACGAGTAGTCGAACCTGAGGGATGCCGACGGCAACGTTCCCAACCGGAATCCACTGCTGCTCAGGACGCTGTGCGCTTGCACTCCAGACCAGACCGCTTTGCAGTCCGGTGTCGTTCATCGCCTTGTAAAAACTGCCGTTGAGCTGTGTGTGCGCAATCAGGTATTCCCTGAACCGGCCATAGAGCGCAGCATCCGGCAGCTCGCTCTGCGCAGTGCTCCAGAACCGGTCGAGGCTCTTGCGGCTCGTCAGTCCTGCCATGTCATAAATGGCCGAACCGCACACTTTGGTCGGTACGCCATGGTGAATGGCAGAAAGGCCCACGGTACTGTTGATCACCGTTACGCCAAGGGCGTGATTGAGCAGTGTCGGCAAATGCTGGTCGTGCAGGTAGAACACTCGACCACCCAGTTTCTTCCGTTCACTGACCTGCCGGATCAGTACAGAATAATCCGTATATCCCCTGTCCATAGGATGGTGCTTGAACACAAGCACCGTATCATCAGGAGCATAACGGGCAAACGATGCGATAACATCTTGTATGAACGCCTCGATATCGGCATATCGGGAATGTTCCGTGATCTGGGCATCGTTATGAACCTGCAGCGGCACCAGGAAAAAACGCTTGTTCCATCTCTCCGTCAGCTCATCGAGCACTCCTTTTTCCTTCATCGAATACCAAAACTTCCTCCAGACCGATCGAATCCAGGGAAACGCTTCCAGAACAGTCAGTGGCCGGTGATGACGGTAGCGGGGAAAAAACAGACCTCCGAGACCGCCGACGGTAAAGTACAGGAACCCCCAGAGCACCATTGGCCAGAAAGTTTTTCCCAACTGCTTCTCTTTCGGGACTTCGATCGGACGGTTCCTGATATAGTACTCGGGAGTATTGGGCTGCAGTGAATAGCCGTTCACACCAGACCGCTCAAGGGTCACGTAATTCGGTCGAATATACCCCTCTTCAAACACGCCGATTTCGATGTCAAAGCGGAGGGCAACCTCATGGGCCACACGATGGATTGGACGGCAGTCACCGAACAGAAACACCACATCGATGTGAAGAGAAGTCACCAGCCGTTCGATTTCAGCGGGCCACGCCTCCATGCTGCCGCGATAGTTTATAGCCTCTTTGGGGTAAAAAAGCCAATCGCCTGCATTGAAATTCACCTTGAACACATCGGCTCCTACATTTCGCAGATCGCTTGCGAGACGTCTGAAAAACGGCCCAACCGGCCCCTGCAAAAGGAGAACGCGTTTTCCTGAAAAAGCCTCAATACCCTTTATTATCATGATCCGACAGGGTTGTATTAAGAAGAATCGACAGCTTTCGTAATTGTCTTCGAACGTATCCTGAACGGATTTTTTCAAGACTGCCTGACGCTTCAAGCGCATTGCGCTGCTCCGTAATACGGTAGAGCACCGCCCGGCAAGTCGTATAGCCACACAAATCGCGATCCCAGTAAAGCGGATAACGCAGCAAAGCCCCGGCAACCAGTTCTTCCAGGCGCAACTTCCTGCGGCGTCTCTGGAACGATGGCCCGGTGGCACAATCATCGGTAAGGCCCCATCCGGCATAAAACGGCATACCGTAGGTAACCACAGCCTTGTTTCTCAAAAGAGCATCGAATCCCGACAAGGAAGTCATGGTGTGAACCTCATCAGCGGCTTCGATGCAGCTCACCACCGAAAGCGTCGTTTCGACGTGATCGACCAGTTGTTCAACCCGTCCTCCGCGCACATACCCTTTGCGGTTCCCCGACATCACGTCCGGATGCGGCTTGTAAACGATAAATGCACCGGGTTTCGATTTCCGGACAGCGGACAGGAGCTCAATATTGGTTGTAACCCCCCCGTTACATCCGAACCTGATCGACGCATCATCCTCCACCTGGCCGGGCACAAACACAACCCGTTTGCCTTCTGCAAGCCAGGCAGGCGAATCGCGCCGCTCGATATTGTACTTTGTAATTCCATTTTCGACCATGAAACTGCGGACCGTCTCCGCCTCGGCAAGTTCATCGGAATTGAAGGCTGCCGTATTGAGAATATGTTCGAGATCCGAGGGGTGTGACTGATCGAAATAGATGCCCCGCTCGTCGAGCACCAGGGAAAGGGGCGGCACCAGATCGGAACCAAGCCCTACAGAACGAACAAATCCGTCCTCCATGCAAAGCCTGCGGGCTCCGCTCTCCAGAGCCAGTTCGCCCAACCCATCCACGCCTTTTTTTCCCCAATGCACAAGAGCGTCCCCTGGAAAGGGCTGCATTTTCCGGACATCGGTAATATCTTTTACAAAAAACGTGTTCCGGGGGTTCAGGGAGAGCATCGGTGCAACATTGGCAGCCTTCCATCTGCGGAAGCCATTACAGATCATTCGGCCGGAATATCGTTCACTCATTTTTCGCTGGCGCAGCAGCCAGTCTATCACATCGAAAATGCTCCCTCTCTGATGCGTAAGCGGATCGAGATAACGGGCATAGCGAAAATATGCAGCCGCAAAAAGCTCCTCAACAGAGCGCTTGCGGGTACGCCGGCTGCAGGATTTACGGTCGTCGGTAACCCCCCAGCCCGCATACCAGGGCATACCGAAACAGCTTACCGGCTTGCCGGCAAGAAGCGCCTCAAAACCCATCGTCGAACTTACCGCATAAACCCGGTCCATTTCACCGACAAGACCTATCGGATTGACCGCCTCACGAAGCACCACTGTCCGTTCATCATTGCCGACATGAAAAAAATGGCCCTGTTTTCTGCCCGCAGTGACTTCCGGATGTGTTTTCACATAGATCGTAGCATCAGGATTTTCCTCTCTTGCAGCAGTCAGCATCTCCGCAAAGGTGTGTTCTCCGGCAAGCCCGAGCGAAATGCTCATATCACCGGCGGTCTGGTCTATTACCAGCACCCGTTTCCGGTCATGCCCCCGAAGCATACCCGCACTGAGTTCCGGGGCATGGTTGTATTTGCTCAGGCGGTGTTCGAGAATCAATGCGAGCGCATGGTGCACATCATCTTCAATGCCTTCCAGAATATCGGCGTCGCCGTTCAGCAGCGATTCAAGCGCCGACGGCCTTGTGCTATCGTAATAGATACCTTCAGGGTCGATAACGACAGACAGAGGGGGGAAAAGGTCGCCTGTCCCCCATGAACGCAGGAATCCGTCTTCAAGTGCGATGTACGGAAGATCATGCTTTTCCGCATACTTGCGCGCTTTTGTGGCCGTGGGCTTTCTGCCCCAACCGGCAATCGCCGAAACACGGGTCTGCAATGACCCTCCGGCCAGGCAAATCCTGTTGTCAAGCATCGTTTCAAGAAACGGAATGCTCAGGATACCCCGTGAAAACACGCCAATGCGGTTTTCGGATGGCAGGCTCAATAATTCGGAGCGTGTATCACGCATTCCTGGCCATAAAGGTTGTAAAAACGATAACGGTGTATTGGGGGAGAGGATGGGTCAAAGGGCGGGGGTGCCCGGTTTCAGATCGTAAATCTGTAAAACTCCCTGTATGCGGTTATGTTCATCGAGCACGACAAGAGAGTTGATTTTCATCGCCCGCATGCGTTCTTCGGCATCGGAAAACCGCTCTTCAGGTCTTGCCGTTTTCGGGTTGCCCGTCATGAAACCGCACGCCTGCAGCGCCATGAAGTCTCCGCCCCGGTCGAGCGCCCTGCGAAGGTCCCCGTCGGTAATAATGCCGCAAAACGATTCATTCTCCATAACAAGGGCGAGGCCAAGCCGCCCTCTCGTCATTGTCTGCACGACTGTCGTAAACGAATCTCCTGCATTGCATACAGGCAAATTTTCCCGGTGCATGACATCGCAAACTCTGGTCAGAAGTTTTCGTCCAAGGCTGCCGCCGGGATGGAAGCGAGCAAAATCGTCAGGCTGAAAATCCTTCAGTTCCGCCAGAACAGATGCCAGAGCGTCTCCCATAACCAGGGTCGCCGTGGTTGAACTGGTCGGTGCGAGATTGTTCTTGCACGCTTCCCGCTCAACCGATACATCGAGCACCGCATCGGCATGCCTCGAGAGGGTCGAGGGAATTTTTCCGGTCATGGCGATGACAACATTATCCTGATGCTCCATGAACGGCAGAAGCCTGATAATCTCCTCGGTCTCGCCGCTGGTTGATATCATCAGCACCACATCGTCCGGAAGGATCATCCCCAGATCGCCATGGAAAGCTTCACCGGGATGCACGAAAAAAGAGGGCGTACCGGTCGAGGCGAGTGTTGCCGCGATTTTCCTGCCGATTATGCCGGACTTCCCCATACCCATGACGACAAGACGCCCTTTTGAATCCAGAATGATATCGACAGCTTTCCGGAAGTTATCATCGAGCCTGTTACGCATCGATTTAAGCGCATCGATCTGCATGTCGATAGTTTTGCGGGCAATATCAAATACCGTAGTCACATCCGCATCTGCAAGGCAGTTAAGGCTTTCGAATTTAAAAGGCATGGCAGGAGGTTTTCGTGTTTTCCCAAAAGAGATGTGCGCAGCACCGGATTCCGGCAATGCAGTCTATAATGCCGATGGCAAAAAGTTTTGCCACTTCATGAAATCAGGTTATGGGATTGATGACGCGGGTTTTCAGTAAAGGGAACCGGATTGTCACTCAAGCAATTCAGGCAATTTTGAATGACGATGTCAGGTACAATGTGTTTTTCATCAGTAACAAACGGCCTCTGCTGTAGCAACCCTGGTGGCATTTGCGGCTTTCTTCCTCCACGCAGCGTATCAATATGCCAGTAGGTCCATGCCTCCCAGTAAGCCAGACGTGAAGGCGATATCCCGGTAGAACTGTAGCCTGTTTCCGGGGAAGTCATCAGCGAACCTGGACGATGAGCGCCGAATGCCAGCGGCTGCCTGAGGCGCAGCACGGCATTCCGCCCGAAAACAAGTTTCAGGCGAGCGGCAAACTCGCTGTCAGCACCGGTTCGAACGCAATCCCATGCACCGGAAACATCAAGTACCTCCCGACGACGGAACAAAGGCGAAGAGGGATTCAGGCGTCCGAGAGGATACACCTGACGCGCATAATACACCCCGTCATCCTGCATGCGAATCCAGTCCGAAATGGTACAAACAAGGCTTCCGTCTTTCATGAGTGGCTTGACCTGTCGTTCGATCTTCAACGGATGAGACCAATCGTCGGAATCGTGACAGGTAACAAATTCCCCTTTGGCATACTGCAACCCGATGTTCTTGGCAACGTAGGTTCCTGCATTGTAGGGCAGACGAATGTACCGGATACGTGCATCCTGTGCCATCCACTCACGCACAACATCTCCCGTATTATCGGTGCTCGCGTCATCAATAATAATCAGCTCAATATTCCGCCAGGTCTGCTGCATAAGTGAGCTGATTGCGGTATCGATATGCCTGGCGCTCTCGTAAGCTGTCATCAGCACACTCACAAGTGGCCCATCAATACCGGGAAGTTCCACTGCCGAATGAATGTTCCACGGGCATGGCGCCTTATCGGGGTCACGAAGTGCCACCGGGGACAAGGCTGAAACATCGAGAAAAGCGTTCAATCGCTCAAGTTTCCGCTCATTGTCGCCCTGTTCCGCATTACTCATAAAAAGGCAGAGTTCCGGATTATGCCTTGCGTCACCCTTCTCCAAAGCCCTCTCAAGCAAACTCCGTGCCTCCATATTATTCCCATTGTTCAATAACAATGCAGCTTGAAACCCTGTGGGTGCAGTAGCCCCTTCAATCAATTCAAGAGAGAGTTCCGGCAGAAATGGCGCTAAAGCATCTGCGAGCAGCGTTCGGGGACCGTCTTTAACCCGCCCCTTGACCAGTCTTCGGGCAAGATCGGCAGCCTCGACGTTACTTCCGCATGCAGCTAACGATACCGAGGAGGCAAAAATGCCTTTCCAATGATTATCGGCCCTGCCGCTTTCTTTTACAGTACAATACATTCCAAGCCGATAGCATGCCCAAAGCTCGTCAGAATAACGAACACAGGTCCCTTTACGCAAGGAAGCAAGAGCCTCTGCGAATCGGTTTTTTCTATAAAAGCGGTAGAACGAAAGGGGGTAAAGCATAGGAGAATATAAGAGCCATATCAGTAACAACCACAAATTTTATCAAACAGTCTATTTACATGAACTGCATAAGACAACTCTTTGAATCTGTGGAGATCGCTTAGTATCTTTTAAATTAAAATTCTATACCTTAAGAAACTGATCAAAACAAATGCATAATTTTTATATACCACCATTATTGACAGTGAAAAACTACCACCAACATTTCGGTAGAACTATATCAAGCTTGCTTGCAACATTTGGTGAATCCAACGGATGAGGGAAGCTTAGCTCAGACGGTGCATGCTTGATAAAATCTCTTCGATAAAAAGTAAATTCGATAACGTTAGGAACATCATACTTGTCATTAGTTATAACGGCACAACAGTTATTCGGGTGAATATGAACAACGCTAAACTCCCTTAACAGCTTGTAAAATACCTCTTTCAGAAACATAAAAGCATCCCTGTTGAACAACATGCCCATATTATGGAACTCTACAACCATAATCCTGAACTTTTTAAAGACAGAAAGAGGCGTATCAAATATAACAGGATATTCTCCGCCCTCAATATCCATCTGTAAAATATAATCTGCATGTACATTTATAGCATTTCTCGAAACCCAATCCTCAAGCCGCATGTATATATCATCATTTACATTACCAAGATATTTCTTTTCAAAATAAAACATATCATGATCGACTGGCGGTTTCTCCACAGAGTAATCTGCCATGTATGACTTTATACCATACATAGTGAGATTCTCCTCAAACGTCGCTACTTTCGAAACCCCTGGTGAGAAGCATGCCTCGACACCACTCAGATTATTCGGAACCAAGTATCCCCCGTCTCCCTTACGGCCAATTCTTATAAGGCCTTCTGAAATTGGTACCGGCCGTACGCGCTCAAAAAACCGGCAAAGATCATCATTGGATGTAGCCCTGAACTTATATATCTTTTTTGGCGAGATATTGATTTCTGATTTTTCGTAAGATCCCGATTTTAACCTGTCATATAAGGCTCTCTCATCATATAAACCTTTAAAATATCCTCTTAAAGTGGAGGCGTAAAAGAATGATGAATCTTTATCTGCCTTCAAAAAAGGCTTATAGTAATTCTCAAAAACAAATGCCTCCCTCCTTACCTTACCAACCCCACCTCGTCTGGATATCATTTCCATTACGGAAGAGCCCTCATATTTATCATATGAAGATACATCAAGTCCGCCAAAAAGTTCAGCTAATATCTTTTCACACTCAACATAGCGATCGTGTTCATGCAAGTTTATGGCATCCAAGAAAATGTACATAACACTTTCCGGATTATAGTGGCGAGCCTTTTTTATATATCCATCCAACACTTCAAAAGAAGCCTTGCCATATAATCCGCTGAATGCAGTAAAGTAAGCATAGGCTTTTTGTTCGCTAGAAAAATAATCAGGATATGCAAATATCTCCTTCTCAACAACAACGCCATAGGATTCTTTTGGTATGACTTTAGCAATGGAAATAATTGGTATTACAGCTAACTGAGATGCGATTCTAGAAAAACCTGAGCTTGGAGCATATATCGACTTGCATCTGCACATCAAAAAAATATCAATCATTGCCTCTTGCAGCTTACTAAACTCTTTCCCTGCATAGTAAGCTCTTGCATCAATTACCCTGTAATGAGAACTAAATTTGCTTATTGTTTCAGGTTCCTGTCCAAAAAGGATAACCGCCTTATTGTCTGCAATGAGAAGTTGTATTAATTTTGAGATTAACGGAGTACATACAGCTTTTGACATCAAATGCGAAAGCACTATACCCTGATAAACAATATCACCTGACCGGATATGTACTGCAGCCAGATTGTTGGGGATATTTATTTGATTTGCAAAGCGCCTAGCAAGCAATATCTCATCCGAAAACCCTATCATAGCATATACTTTACCTGCCAAATCCCGTTTTTCTTCTATTTCAGTCTTTATCAGATCAATCAACGATTTTTGCGACACAAGACAAGCGCCCAACGCGATTTCCGACTTTATATGATTAACCGTTTGTTCCAAATCCCCTTTAATAAACTTAATCTCCTTATAATTCATTAAGTCAGCAGAATCACAAATATGATATTTATCAATAAAATCTTTGGAAAAAACCCTGTCCACAGAATCCATCACATGCAATGAATTTTTCACATTTAATGTTTTTGGCCAATGAAACTTAAATTCAGAACCAGTAATCTCTGAAATCAACAACCCATTAAATATCGAATTAAGGCGCTCTCCAAGACCATCACGCCGTGCAGCGATTACTGTATTCCTCATTTTTATTTATTCTTGATTTTAACGTGCCGAAAAATTGCAATCAATCGGATTTCCGAATATCACACACTACAGGAAATAGAAACAAAAATATGATACATTCAGCATCAATAACCACAAAAGAAACAGTCATCGCTTTTAATTCACTACACATATCAATAGTCCACAGCCTTCTTACCATTAAGATTCAATCGAAGGTAATGAGTTTCATAGCTAAACCGCTCTCGAACAATCTGAGCAGCATTTTGAACCTGGTTCTCATAGAGTTTGGATTCAGCCATTAGCTTTCTAACAATGCCAGCAACTTCGTGCGCCTGAGCGTAAATTGCCGCTTGACCAAACAGCTTCTCATAACCATGTCCTTGAGGCAGAATCACCGGAACGCCAACGCACATAGGCTCAAAAATAGCGCGGCCGAATGATTCGATCCAGTCAGGGTGTGTGAAGTATACGAACACATCCTGTTGAGTCAAAAAATCTTTAGGATGAAGAACGCCGAATTCTGTTACATGCCAATTGCCTGGCAATGTACCACCCAGGATTTTCTGAGGCGTTGTTGCACCACCCAGGACATGAATTTCAAAATCACTGTTTTCCGGATATACCGTTTTTATTATTTGTGGATCTGATGGCCACTTAACATATCCATCACGGGAATGACGACAAATACGAATAGGCCTATCCTTGTATACTGGTCTCGCACTTCTCCGCCATTCTGAAGCATTAATGATATTTGTCCAGTCATCCGGCGACAAGTCAATGGATTGCAGATCACTTCGGTGATGTTTTACCAGTGCATCTCGAACAAGAGGCCCTATTGGATGCCAAGTACCAAGCTGCCCGAAGGCTTGCACCACATTGTCTGCACATGCTTTTAAATCGTAAATATCCTCACTTCCCTCACCATAATCCCGTTTAGGAGTCTGATTAATAATGACTCGAACAGACTTTGCTTCTACAGAGGGAATTTTCGTAATCATAGGCTCCAAGGTCATTGGCTGGCGAATAATCAGTGTATCACAAGCTATATCTTCTCCGTAGGAGACCAGTTCGACAACGCCTTCTTCCAGGAGCTGAACAATCTTTTCGTTTAGCTCACATTCTACGTTCATACCGTACCAGTAAAGTTCGACGAGGGCAGTTTTCAGACCAACTGCTTTTTGCGCTTTTATCTCTTCTGCGTTTGAACTTGAGGTTCCACCTGGAAATCTGAAGTCAGATGCAATGACAACATCGAAGTATTTCTTTTCTTTTACTTTTTTCGAAATAGACGCGCGCATTGGCGCCGGCGCATAATATATTCTTTCACGGGTATTGCTGATATTATAAGTCAAACAACTCAAATTCTTATGGATGACCTTATATATCTCTTCATATGCTCGACGAGCGCCGAATTTATAGCCCTCATATCCAAAAAATTGATCGCCTGTTAAGGAGGTATCGGTGTAACGCTGAAATGAGAGTGGACCGGATTTAATTTCTTTTAGAGAACTTTTTCCATAGATCATCCGCATCCGCTGTAACAATTCACCATCGGCACCAAACCGTGCAGTATCCCAGTGGCCAAGTGTTGAAATGAACTCAGTTCGCTTGAACATCAATGAAGAAGTGTTCGAAGTAACGAGCTGTATATTTCTTCGCATTATCCCAAACACGATATCTTCTGTACACCGAGCCTGCTCCGAGGTACACCCCAATATCAAGGGATTTTCCATCATGAATCGCACCTGCGTTTCGATCTTCAGCGGATGAGACCAGTCGTCGGCATCGTGGAGTGTCACGAATTCTCCCGTTGCCTCGCCTATTCCTCGGTTGCGTGCAACATAGGCCCCACCATTTTCATTCATCCGGATCAGACGAATACGGGGATCGGCGGCAGCAAAGCGCTCGGCAACATCACACGTGCCTGCAGAAGGGGAGCAATCGTCAAGCACGATGATTTCAAGATTTCGCCAAGTCTGTTCCTGCAGCGAACGAAGCGCTGTAGGCAACATCCCTGCCGCATTATAGGCCGCAATGAGCACTGTCACCTTAGGCCCATCGGCCACGTTATGAAGTTTCACTCCGCATCTCAACCGGTCATAAGCCGGTTGACCCTCATCGGGCAGAAGCGCTACAGGGGGTATATTGTAGTGATCCAGTACCTTGTTGATCCAGTGGATTCGTGCTTCAGGCGTAAACTCAAAGTTCGCCCGGGCCAGCATGACATCGGGTGTCACTTCGCCCAAACGTGTTGCCCTGTCATAAACATGAAATCCTTCGTCAGGCTGGTTCAGAAAATAATGGCATAGCAACTCGACTGTGTTGAGCTTGGCAAGAAAGTCAAGATCGGGGGCATCAGGGCGGGCGCAGGCGATCCAGTCCAACACCGTTCGGTAACCGGCATCTGATTTCTCTCGCATGTGCCAAAGCGCCAATTCCCGAGCTGCCAGTGCTCGGGAATTGGCGCTTTGACTGGTGTTGGCAATTTCGGTCAATTCAGCCAGAGGACGTTCTGTAAAGCCGAGGCAAAAAAGCTTTTTTCGGATAACGTCAATTTTTTTGCGATCACTGGCTTGCTTTTCACGTTTCGTGTTTTTTTTATCTCTGGTCGTAAGGACGACTGGTTTGGGAGACTCCCGGGTAATAGCACTTGAGGCTTGCTCCCGCTTGACCGCGATCAACTCTGTTTTCAAGTCATTCGAAAACATCCTGCTTCTTTCAAAAGCAATAAGAAAATCCAGTGCCCCTAACGAACCAACCCGACTCCGTCTTTTCTCCAAAGACTCCAACGTCCTATTTTTATTCGACATGTCGTTCTGATTCATAGGATCATTTATTTATCACCCGGTTCGAAACGCGCCTGGCAGGCACTGAGTTTCTGTTTTAGCTTGGCCGCTTCTTTTTGAAGTTTGACAAGTTCCTGTGTTTTTTTAAGTGGATTTGCCTCGGAAAACCGTAAACTCATGTAGGCAAAATTGCAACGCCTCAACAGCGGAGAATCCCGAATCCATTCGTTTTTTTGCTCATAAATCCTGAAAATCCGGTAGCCAAATTCCTGCAATATTGTATCAATTTTTGCGAAATACGTTTGCTGTGTCCCCTTTTTATTAAAACCAACCTCAATATAGATGACATCGATCTGTTGCTCGCGCAGCAGGTTCCGCGCGCCTTCCAACACGTCCATTTCCATCCCCTCAACGTCTATTTTCAGAAGATCAATATGCCCGTCAGTATATGTTCTTCCCAACTCGTCCAGAGAATAGGTATCAGCGCTGAATATATTGGAGGCGTTGTTCTTGTCTATGGACAGGTTCAGCATCTTTGTCATGGTTCCCGCGGCGCTGAACTGCTTCTCACCGGACCGGGCACCAATTGCAAAGTTGTATGTATGCAGAGAGCGAAGATCATACCCTCCAACATTCTCTACCAGCCTTCCATAGCTATCGGGGTTTGGTTCGTAGAGATGGAATTCTCTTACCTCGATTACTTTAGACTCGTAAATTTTACGAAACACATCCCCCGTATAAGCGCCAACATCAACATAGGTAATCATCCTCCCTGAAAAGAACGGACTAAGGTCATTCAGCATTTCATCTAAACTTGCATGACTACGCGATTTATTCGGATCTGATTTTCCTTCCAGTTCAGCCAGCTTGTCAGTTAAAGATTTGATCTTTTTGTGCAAATGCTGATTTTCATTATTCTTTTGAATAATAATTTCGTCTGCCGCAACTTTTTTTTGGTTAGCAACTGCAACTTGTTCCAGAAGTTTTTGCTCCATCGTCGCAAAATCCTGTCTATTCTGTCTGGCTTGTTGATCTGCAAGTTTCGACAGAGCCTCTTTGCTTTCGACAAGTTCTCGCTTGGTGGCCTGCAAGCTTTGCATCAGTTCTTCGGTACGTTTCGATTGCGCTACACGTTGCTGCTCGATTGCTTCTTGGAAAACCAATAACTCACATTTCTCCTGAGACCAGGCAACTTCTCTTTCAAGCCACGTTTTTTGTTGCTGTTCAAATTGGTAGTGACTATGCTTCAGTTCAAGAGTCTGGAGTTGGACATCTCTTACGTAGAGAGCCAGTCCGAGAGCTGGATGGCGTTCAGATTCCACTCCGAAACGGAGCAACCCATAATTCTTCAGAAAGGCATCAATGCCTATACAAGAGCCTGAAAAACTCGAAACCGTTTCATCGGCCTTAATCACCCGCACAATAACCAAATCGAGATTCGCAAGCATTGCTTGTGCACCATCGAGAATCTTCTCTGCGGGCAAAGTATCAATCACCAACCAGTTGGCTTTGTAACCTTTTTCTTGCACCAACCCATCCAGTGTCACTGTCGAACATGACAGTTCTTCTTTAGTCGAAATGTTCGGCCACAGCGCTTTCAGTAGATCCGGATGAACAAGGCTGCTTTCCGCGCTATTGGAAAGCCTGTAGAACAAGCACTCTTCTTCCTGATCGCTGACAACCTGATGAAGTACGTTCCATTGGTTTCGGCTCGAATACTTTTTTTCCAGATACTTCACGTTGTCTTTATCCGCTTCTATAAGCAGAACATCATCAACGGCCTGTTGGAAAAACAGATCGAACCATGGCCCATGGCCCATACCAGCACCTACAATAATTGCTCCTTTTACAGGAAATATCCTGCAGAGACAGTCAAGGTATTTCAACGGTGAAAACGCTGTTTCCTGCATTTGATCATCTTATTTTCCCAACGATTTGCGATACTGACGGTAGGATCGATAAGCTTTCGTCAATGCAAAGGGCATTTTCATCCAGCCAATTGGATTTGACCCCTGCTGAACCAGAACCGACCCAAGCCGATAGGAGAGATGTTTTTTTACTTTTTCCGCCTCTTGCGCATCACAGTACCGATGAACCGGCGGCAGTTTTTTTTGTGGGGCTTCAGCTTTTTCACTATGGAACGCCCTTCGCTCCTTCAGTAAAGCACCCGGCATGGTAAACCAACCGGAAATGCTTTTCGAACGCTCGATCATAACTGAGCCCAGACGGTAAGAGAGCTGCTGCTTGATACGGTCAGCTGCGCCGTAATATGCCGGATTATTGTTCTTCTGGCGTAGTTTTTGATTTTCGATATAGTAACGTTCGAGTTCCTCCTGCACTTGATGAAGCTGGGTCAGCAGGAGTTCGTTTTCTTCCACCAGCCCTTTTTGTGCACTGCTTATGCTGACCGCCTCCTGTTTAAGGGCCCCTGCCTGCTGCTGGAATGCGTTCAGCCTCCTCTGAATGCACTGTTTTTCCTCTTCCAGTGCTTTTTGTTGCGTTTCGAGCTGTTCCCTTAACTCCTCATTTTGTGTCCCATACTCGATCAGTTGCGTCTCTATCTTTTGTTTTTCTTCTGCAAGGATCGTAACGAACTTACTGCGTTCGGAGCGTATCTTCATCAGTGCAAGCCAAGCCTCGAGAGGCTCGGAATAACTGCGAGCCTTGGCATCAAGCGGAACTCTGGCGACAGCTTGCATCTCCTCATATCGCTGCAGGTGCTCAGGATGCGTTTCGAGAATTCTGTCGATCAGGTACCTGTCTGTCGCAAGCACATTAGAAAGCATTACAGAGTCCTGTATTTCGGTATACAAACCGACACCATTATGATTATTGTCAATCCTCGAAAATCCGTTTCCGGAATAATGCTCGGGCAGGGCAAGCGGTACATCGAGATAACTCTGCAGCTCTTTCATGCAGCTTTCCGCATTGTTTCGAACCTGTTGTGCATTGACAAGCATGCAGCGGGACTTGTTCCGTAAATAAAACCACAGCAGAGCCCCGTTATAAAAGTTCCAGTTGTTGAGCCTCTGCAGTACCACTGCTTCCGTCAGACTCATGCTTTCATCGCAAACCGTTTCGGCAAGCACCCTGTGCGGTTCATCATAAACCAGCACAAACGTCATTTTAGGATCAAGGTTTTTCCAATAATCGAGCAGACAGAGTGCCTGCGGGTCCGACCAGCCCCAGAGCTTCTGCTCAAGGTTGCCGAGAAGAAGGTCCAGCGCAAGCCCGTTCCATACCGGACCTACATCTATTTGCTGTACCTGCTCTTCTGAATCGATTTCCTGAACAGGTAGAATTCCATGTGCCTTGCACAGGGTCACGCTGATATCGAAAGGGGTAAATCTTTCTTTTTGGGATGGCATTGCGGATTGCATGCCACATGCTTGCAGCACCAACTCTACTTTTTGGTAGCAGGATTGCGGATGACCGAGAATGAGAATCTTGTTCATGTGATCAAGTCTATTGGACTTCTCGCTTCTCAAAAAGATATGGCGAATCTGGGAGGTGGTCAGTTATGTACTGATTCCTGATAGAATGCATAAGCAGAATCTGCTTCTTCAAAGCGGCTCAACTGCCCATTTTTTAACACATAAAAGACATTGCAGAACGAGCGCATCTGTTTCGGTTCGTGTGATACCAGAATGATTGAGCGATCGCTCCGTTTGTCCAGCAGTTCATAGCTGCACTTCTCCCTGAACCGTGCGTCTCCGGCCGACATTGCTTCGTCAATCAGATAACAGTCGAACTCGATTGCCATTGAAAGCGCAAATGCCAGGCGCCCCTTCATGCCTGAAGAGTAGGTTTTAACCGGCTCACGAAGATATGACCCGAGTTCAGAGAACTCTTCTACAAAAGGAATTTTATCTTCGGTGCTGACACCGTAAAGACGACATATAAAACGCAAATTGTCCATACCGGTTAGTGAGCCCTGAAACCCACCCGTAGAAGCCAATGGCCACGATACAGACATCGATCGTTTTATGTGACCGGAATCGGGCTTCTCGATACCACCAAGAAGACGGATAAGGGTGGACTTCCCTGTTCCGTTGCGCCCGAGAATCCCGATTTTTTCGCCTTTCCTGACACGAAAAGAAACCCCATCCAGCACAGTATTCTTCCCTTTTCTGGTGCTGTAGCGCTTTACCACCTTATCGACGACTATCATTCGGGCTCTATCCTCCGACCGGAATAATTTACCAGAAGCAATCCAAGCAGCATGAGGCAAAGACAACAGATGCTCATGTAAAAAAGGTCATAATGCGCGGTAAAACCACTCCCGAAATAGCCGTCCCGCAACAATTCAAGACCATGCACCATAGGAAACAGCAAAACAAATTTCTGACCGGCAGGAGGAAGCCATTCAACGAGGTATGCCAACCCGGACAAAATCATCAATAGGTATGACATTGCCCTCCAGAGCCTGCCGAAAACCTCGAAACGCTCACTTAACGATCCGATAATCAGCCCAAGTGAAGCGCCGAACCAGGAAAGCATGATAAAAGCAAACACAACCTTCAGGAGATCTTCCGGCGGTTTCATCCATCCGATATAGTTGAAGATGATCGAGAGAAACACAAATGAGCTTGCAACGCCGGCGATCTCAATAATTGTACGTGAAATAAAAATATCCAGGGTATTAACATTTCTGTGATAAAGCACTGCGTTATTGGCGGAAACAGCGCTTTGACCACGGCGGACAATATTGCGCCAAAGCAGAAGCGACGAATAACCCGTAATGGCAAATGCAGTAATGGGAATGCTTGACACTCGACTGACTTTCATATAGTGCCAGATAAGCGTGATCAGGGCAGTAAACAGTGCCGGTTCCACAAAGAGCCATAGAAAACCTATGTTATGGCGCCCGTACCGGGTAATAATTTCTCGCATCAGAAGGGCTCCGATAACACGGCGCTGTACGGCTAATGAACTGAGAAGAGGTGAAAATGCTTTCATGAATACCTTAACCTTAATCGTGGTGTTCCCTTATACCGGCAAGCAAAAGGGTCAGAATACCCCAGGCTATCAAGCCTACGATAAAAGTAGTGAGAATCGAGCGGATGCGTTGCGGTTCAATTGCAATGTCAGGTTTGTTGGGCTGCACGATACGTTCCAGATAGAGCTGTTTGCGCTGGGCTTCATTGCGGGCCTGTTCGAGCGAGGCCATGGCTGCTCCAAGCTGTTTTTCGGCAAAGGCCCGTTCAAGCGAAAGTCGCTCGTACTCCACGGCCTTGCTGGTAAGCGAGGGGTCAGAACCGGTAGCTTCGCCGGTGACCTTGGCCGTTTCCCTTTCGATTTCCGTCTGGATTGCCGATACGCGCTGCTGGAGAACGGGAATCTGGGGGCTTTCGGGAGTAAACGCGCTGACCTGGGAGAGCTGGGTTTTCGTGGCGATCAGTTCATCCTGGAGCTTCGCCACCTGCTGCAGCTGCAGCGCCGACTGCCCTACCGGATCGAATACGCCGTTTTTGTTCCGGAACAACGAAAGAGCCAGAGATGCTTCTTTCGATTTCCGTTCGGCAATCGCAACCTCCCTTCGCGCATAACGGATAAGATCTATGCGGCCCCTCTCGTTAAGCCGGTTGATGAGAGCCTCCGCCTGCTGCAGAAGTATTTGGTTGAGCTTTCGGGCATCTGAAGCGGTAAATGCCCTGGTTTTCAGCGTTGAAATGGAGGATGACGCATTCAGATAAACTGCGATACGACTCTGGTAGTAGATATACAGTGATTCAAGGCTGTTGTCGAGACCAAGGGGATTGAAGCGGCTGAACAGATCGACACCTTTTCGAGTGAAGGCCGTGCGAAGATCGAAACGGGTGTTGACCGAATTCAGGGCATCTCGGGAAAGCATGTAATCGTGCACGCTGTAGGTATCGTCGAGCGAACGGGAGAACCCGGCTCCCTGTATGATGGCTCCAAGACCTGTCTGGATCGGGCGCTCGGGACTTCGCACCACAAAGCGCGATTCCGATACATAAACATCGCTTTTGATAAGGCCAAAGTATAAAAGAGAGAGCATCGTCGGAATGACAACCGTAAAAAGAAAAAGACGATTGGCATGGGTGATCTGGTGCTTCAACTGCCCTGTCCACTTTGCGGCCAGTCCGGAAAACGGTACTTCTGCGCTCATTGAATGATGTAACTGATAAAATCGTGTATGAAAACCTCAGGCATTCCGCTGACGAAAAAAAATCATCCTGCAGGAACAGCCTGCTATTGCACGTTATTGATAATGTTCACAACAGGATAGACAACCGAGCCAACCAGCCCGAGAAACTTCTGCAGATCCGTGGACGGCGCATTGGAAACATAGACGATATCCCTGTTCTGCATCATGAAATTCTGGGCGAGAAAAAACGATCCCGGATCCCTGAGGTCAAGACGGTAGATGACCGGGTCCCTGTAGGACAGCGGGGATACAGGTGTTCCGAAACTGCCGGCCGACGTTTCAGCGTATGCCGGAGACTCGAAGCGGAAAACGAACACGCCCTTTGCATCCGCACGGTTATCCTGCAGGCCTCCTACGCGGGCAAGCGCCTGGGCGAGAGATATCCCCTGCGCCTCGAAATTGACCTCTTCGTTTTTGCCTGTCGCTCCGAATGCGGTAAAGCTGAGCGGCTGATACATGAGGGTCACCACATCGTCCGCCTGAAGAGGTACATTCTGCAGGGGATCGCGAATTATCCGGTCGAGCGGCATAGCCTGTACCCTGCTGCCCCTGGTAAGCTGTAAGGTCATTTTACTGACCGGCTGACGAACCCCGCCTGCGGCGGCAAGCGCATCGAGCAGGCGTTCCCTGCGCGCGGTCAAGGGCATGCGGGTGCTTGAAGCAACCTCACCGACGACCGTAACATTGGCGGTATTGTTGCGCACGGTCCTGACCAGCACCTGGGGCTGGTTTGCCTTGCCCCGGAGCCTCGATGTAATTTCCGACTCGATCTGCCTCGACGTACGTCCGGTAACCGGGATATGCCCTGCAAACGGTATGTTGATGGTGCCGTCCGAACTGACCATCTGCTCGGGAAAGGTTGTCACGTGTGTGGCAGCCGCTCCTGAACGGAAATCGGCTGCAATGCCGCTGAAGAGTGCCGGCGGAACCTCCCAGATCGAAACTTCGATGACATCTCCCGGAGCAACAATCTGGACGTTGCTGCCTGCCGTATGAAACATTTCCGAAAAAAGCTTCTGCTGCTGTGCCTGCGCCAGCCGGGCAAGCTGAGGCTGATCGATCTCGACAATCCTGATATGTTTAAGCCGCCCGGAGCGGTCGGCCTGCATGACCGAAGCAGTTTTCGGGCCTGAGGAGGGCAGCATGGAACCGCACCCGCTGCACTGCATGACAAAAAAGGACAACAGAACAGATCGGGAGAAAAAACGTAAAAATGGCATAAAAATAAAATTAAAGACGTACTTGAAACGCATTGAAACCCGATATTTTGCACAATACCAAAAAGCTCCGCTTCCCTCACTTACAGTTGAAGTTCAGCTAAACCAGCTCGAAAAAAAAATGGTGCATCCATGTAACGTGAAAACAGCAAGGAGTTATGCATGGGAGCGCCTTGCAACACAAAAAAAAGGAAAAAACAGAACCACCTATAAAAACAATGTCTTATCACTTTGTTTTTTAATAAGACAGATCAACTCTTATTTTACTCATTAGATACGTCTAATTAATAGATACAGACATTCCGGCAAATTTTCAAATTTAATGTGAATTTATTGATAGGGGCAGCGTACTAAAAATGAAAAAAACGTCTTCAGGAATCAGAATTCAGAAAAAAAATAAAATCAAATATCGCAAAACATAGAAACAAATAAAACATTAAAAAATATATACCTATATGCGTATTCAATGTTAATATATGCACATCTGCTGACATTGAATTCCCGGTAAATTTTAGTCCTATGATTCATAAATCATGTATATCATGCCCGACAAACGCCCGATTGCTGCCTGCAGAATTGGCGCATGAATGCCATATGAAGCGCCACCGGGTTATCATGCTCCACTCATCAGGCAGGTAACCTCGCCGATAAACCGTAAATTCTTTAGCCCGATTACGGGTATATTGTCAAAAAAGGGAAACACAATCGATTATACAGTGCTCGAAAAAACCTACCGCGTCAAAGGCATGCATTGCGCAAGCTGTGCGGCAATTATCACCAAAAAGCTCTCCCGGACGGAAGGCATAGAGAAGGTCGAGGTCAACCTTGCCACCGAACAGGCTAAAGTCTCGTTCGGGGAACACGATCTCTCCGACAGCGAAATCAACGCTATTGTCGGCAAACTCGGCTATGAGCTCTTTTCGGAAGAGAGCGAAAAAAGTGGCGCCGGAGCCCCTTCATCCCGAATGAGGGGGGCGGGTGCCGGCAGAGCGGCGTTCAGCGAAAAACATGCGCAGCTGCATAAGCAACGGCGCATGGTAAGCATCTCGCTTCCCGTGGCGACGGTGGTGTTTGTCTTCATGCTGTGGGATATCGCTTCGGCGGCATTGCCCAGCATACCGCACATGCCGCTTTCCATGGAGGTGTTCAACGGCATCACCATGATTCTGGCCGCTATCTTCATCTTCAGGATCGGCAAACCCTTTCTCGACGGCATTCTGCTCTTCATACGCCACAAGGCGGCCAACATGGATACGCTGATCGGAATCGGAACCCTCTCGGCATTTTCGTACAGCTCGCTTATAACCATATTCCCCTCGTTCAGTGATCTGCTTGGCCTCCCCGATCACACCTACTTCGATGTGGCGATTGTGGTTATCGGTTTTGTGCACCTCGGCAAGTATCTCGAAGCCCGATCGAGACTGAAAACCGGGGAGGCGATCGGCAAACTCATCGGGCTGCAGGCAAAATCGGCACTGCTCGTCCGCAAGGGTGAGGAGATCGAGATTCCGGTAGAAGAGGTAAAAAAAGGCAATCTGCTTCTGGTCAAGCCGGGAGCGGTCATCCCTGTTGACGGCATTATTGCCAGAGGAAATTCATCGATCGACGAATCGATGGTGACAGGCGAACCCCTGCCGGTCGATCGGAAAGAGGGAGATCCGGTTATAGGCGGCACCATCAACCGCCAGGGAGCGTTCAGTTTTACCGCCATGAAGGTAGGCAGCGACACCCTGCTTGCCCGGATCATTTCGATGGTGGAGGAGGCCCAGGGGTCAAAAGCCCCGATCCAGAACATCGCCGACCGGATCGCATCCGTTTTCGTCCCTGTTGTACTTGTTATCGCCGCACTTACCCTGATTGCATGGCTTACCCTCGGAACGGCATTCCTCGGCTTCCCGGCAGCGCTCACTTACGCGATCATGAGCTTCGTCGGCGTACTGGTGATCGCCTGCCCATGCGCGCTCGGACTCGCAACCCCAACGGCCATCATTGTCGGAATCGGCAAAGGAGCGGAATACGGCATGCTTATCCGCAACGCGGAAAGCCTTGAACGGCTCAGTTCGGTAGATACCGTCGTCTTCGATAAAACCGGAACCATAACCAGAGGTCTTCCGGAAGTAACCGACAAAGGGTCTCTCGACGGCAGCACCACCCCAGCGGAGATCCTGCAGATTGCTGCGGCCGTCGAACGCTATTCGGAACACCCGCTTGCAGGAGCGATTGTCAACGCGGCAAAAGCCGGCGAAGCGGCGCTTCCCGAAATAACGGCGTTCGAAGCCATGGAAGGCATCGGCGTCAGGGGAACAATCGGGGAACTTCACGTAACGGTCAGAAAACCCGAAGAGGAGGAATCCGGCCTGCCGGCAGTTCAGGCTCTCCTCCGGCAGGGAAAAACCGTTATCGTGGTTGAAAAAGGAAACACGGCCGCAGGCTTCATAGCCCTTTCCGATACCATCAAGAGCGGGGCAAAAGAGGCGGTCGACGAACTCCGGAAAAAAGGAATACGCGTTATCATGCTGACCGGCGACAACCCTTCGGCCGCAGGCTATATCGCATCACAGGCAGGCATCGACGAGGTGATTGCCGGAGTGCTGCCCGGCGAAAAAGCAGAGAAAATAGCGGCGCTCCAGAAAGAGGGTCGGACCGTAGCCATGGCTGGCGACGGCATCAACGATGCTCCGGCGCTTGCAAGGGCGGACGTCGGCATCGCCATGGCCACCGGAACCGATATCGCCATGGAATCTGCAGGTATAACTCTCCTGAAGGGAGACATTCGAAAAATATCACAGGCCATAACGCTCTCGAAGGCAACCATGAGGGTTATCCGTCAGAACCTGTTCTGGGCGTTCATCTACAACATCATCGGAATTCCGCTTGCGGCCGGAGTCTTCTACCCTCTTTTCGGGATTTTTCTCAATCCGGTCTTTTCCGGAATAGCCATGGCGGGAAGCAGCGTATCGGTGGTCAGCAACTCGCTGCGCCTGAAAGCGAAAAAGCTCCGTTAAACAGATTTCACTCATGCCGGAAACATAAAAAAGGCGGCTACGAAACTTGCCGTAACCGCCTTTCTGTCGGGGTGGCGGGACTCGAACCCACGACCTCTGCGTCCCGAACGCAGCACTCTACCATCTGAGCCACACCCCGAAAAAACTTTTCATCCAGTGCCCTTGGACAGATTCGAACTGCCGACCTTTAGTTCCGGAAACTACTGCTCTATCCACTGAGCTACAAGGGCTTGCCTGATCAATCCTGTCGATTGCTTCTGGACTTGTAAGATACGCAATAGAACATTTTAAAGGAACAATTATTTTCTTTTTTTACCGGAAAATGGCCCATCATTCCATCTCCCCGGCCCTGAGGATACCGTCGACGGCAAGATTTGCGCTCATGACCGCGCCTCCCATCGAATCGTAATACAACTGACGGGAAAAACCGCCGGCCAGAAACAGGTTGCGCACCGGGGTACGCTGTGTGGGCCGATACTGCTCCATGTTGGGCAGGGGCGCATAGACCGAGTGCGGTATCTTTACAAGCGTCGATTTCAGAACTTTCGCCCCTCGTGTTTCCGCCGGGTAGCAGGCTCTGACGCTGAGGTCAACCTGACGGATAATTTCTTCTCTGGAGAGCTTTATCAGTTCGCGGGCGGGGGCCACACAGAATTCGAAACGTGTTTTTCCGCTGAACGGTTCTCCCCGGAGCGTCCGGTACTCGGGTGTCGTGCGTGCAAGGTTGGCGTAAACCGGTATGATGCCGTCCGGGCTGAACAGGACGTTGTCGTCCGAAGCTATTTCGCGGTCGTACCACAGCTGCACGGAGATGACCGGCACGCCTTCGAGATTTGAAAGACCGCCGAAAAAGCGGTCGTGGGACTTGAGGCCTGCGGGAAGAATTTTGTTGAGATCGTGAACAGGCAGGGCTGAAAGGTAGTAATCGGCCGTAAGGATCTCGCCGTTGCGAAGCTGGACGCCTTTGATCTCGCCACCATCGAAAAGCAGTTCATCGACCGCCGTCCTGTTCTTGAAAACCGCGCCCCGTGAAGCTGAATGGTCGAGAAGCGGTTGATGCAGATACTCCTGGGGAGCTCCTTTCAGAAACCCCATGCAGGAAGAGTCGGGTACACGGTAGAACGTTTCGGTTACATCGAGAATGATTTTGGCGGAAATCTCTTCCGGGGGAATGAATTTCAGGGCAAGAGCCATGGGCCTGAACATCTTGTCCATGAGCCTGCGTCCGAATTTTTTCTGTTCGGCCCATTCGGCAAAGGTCAGGTGATCCTGGGTTGGGGGATAGGCCGCCTGCTTGAGGGCAAGCGGAATCAGCGAACGGGAAAAGAAAGCCATCTCCCCGAAGGTGAAATAACCGTTCTTCACAATGGCCGGGAGCAGATGCAGCGGGCTGGGCATATCCCAGGTATTGAAGGTAAATCGCTTTCCGCCCTCGAGAGTATAGGTCAGCTGGTGCTCTTTCCAGAGAACCGCATGATAGGTCTTTATCTCCTTCATCAGGTCGTAAAGCACATCATAGGCCCCGAAAAAACAGTGGGTGCCCGACTCGATCCAGTCACCCTCATCATCCTTCCATGAAGAGACTTTTCCTCCGTATATCTCTCTTTTTTCAAGAACCTTGACCTGAAAGCCCCTGTCCGTGAGGCGTTTTGCCGCTGTCAGTCCGGCAAGACCGCCGCCGAGAATCAAAACCGATTTTTTTTCTGTACTCATGGTCTGAAATGATACTTCTCTTGTGCCCTCACCGGAAAATCCGGGAGGAGCGCTACATTGCCGAGCGCCCCTCCATTGCCCGTGAAAGCGTTGCTTCGTCAATAAACTCGAGCTCCGCACCAACAGGAATGCCCCGGGCAATCTTGGTGACACTGATGCCGTAAGGCTTGAGCAGCCTGCTTATATACAGTGAGGTAGTCTCGCCCTCCACCGTCGGATTCAGGGCAAGCACAACCTCCTTCACCGGAACAGGCTCATGCTTTTCTCCGAGACGGGAAAGCAGTTCATGAATCCTGATATCGTCAGGACCGATACCGTCAAGGGGGGAAATGACGCCGTGCAGAACGTGGTACTGGCCTTTGTAATGACCGGTTTTTTCAAATGCCAGCACATCGGAAGGAGACTCGACAATACAGATTACCGAACGGTCGCGTCCGGTACTTCGACAGATATAGCAGGGATCGGCGTCGCGGTCGGTTACATTCTGGCAGACCGAACAGCGGACAACCTTCTCCTTCACATCCAGAAGCGCACCCGCAAGCCTCCTGGCGGACTCGGGGGGCTCCTGCAGCATATGCATGGTCAGGCGCTGGGCGGTTTTGCGGCCTATACCCGGCAGTTTTGCGAACTCTTCTATCAGGGTTTCAATAGCCGCCGAAGTATAACGCATGGAAAGCTATTTACCGAGGTTCAGGTTTTTCAGGATATCTGCAGGATTGATCATGCCTCCTGCAGCTTTGGATATCTCCTCCTGCGCAAGGGCAGCCGCCGCGTCGAGAGCGTTGTTGACGGCCGCGATGACGAGGTCCTGCACCATCTCCACATCGTCGAGAATTTCAGGATCGATCCGCAGTGAAAGCAGCTTCTGTTTGCCGCTTACGCTTACCTTCACCATGCCGCCTCCGGACTCTCCGTGGGCGACAAGTTTTTCAAGCTGATTCTGCACATCCTGCATTTTCTCGCCGGCTTTCTGAATCTGCTTCATCATATCCCCCAAATTCGGCATACTCATCGTTCGATTCTCCTTACGGAATTACGGTTAAGATCGTCGCGGCTACTTTCTGCGCAGGGCCAGATATATTTTCTCAAGAATGTCTGCCGTCGTCAGCTTGTATTTTTCAAGCAGTTCGTCAGGCTTTCCCGATTCGCCGAACTGGTCTTCGACACCCACCATTTCAATGGGCACGGGAATGTTGCGAGCACAGACTCCGGCAACGGCGTCGCCAAGCCCGTTGTGAATCTGATGTTCCTCTGCAGTTACGATGGCTCCGGTATCGTTGGCAGCCCGTACGATGGCAAGCGTATCGACAGGCTTGATGGTATGCATGTTGATCACCCTGACGCCGACGCCCTCCTTCTCGAGAATACGTGCGGCTTCAAGAGCTTTCCAGACCATGATGCCGCACGCGATGACGGTAACGTCGCTGCCGGGATGCAGCTCTATCGATTTGCCGATCTCGAAGCCGTCTTCGTCGATCGTGAAATCAGGCACATTCGGCCTTCCGAAACGGAAATACACCGGCCCCTGATGCTTTGCGATCGCTCTGGCGGCCCGTTTGGTTTCGCTGTAATCGCAGGGCACGACCACCGTCATCCGCGGCAGTCCGCGCATGAGACCGATATCCTCGAGAATCTGGTGGGTGGCGCCGTCTTCGCCGAGCGTAAGGCCTGCATGCGAAGCACAGATTTTGACGTTGAGATTCGAGTAGCAGACCGACTGGCGGATCTGGTCGTACACCCTGCCGGTTGCAAAAACGGCAAAGCTTGCCGCAAAAGGGATTTTTCCGGTTGTCGAAAGACCTGCCGCCATCGAAATCATGTTGGCCTCGGCAATACCGGTCTGGAAAAAACGATCGGGAAAAGCATCACGGAACTGATTCATGTTCAGAGAGCCGGTCAGATCGGCACACAGCCCCACAACGGCGCTGTTTTCACGTCCGATCTCCAGCAGAGCTTCACCAAACCCTGTACGGGTAGCCTTGTTCCCCCGAGAAACATATGCTGCGGCCTCGGCGCTGATGTTATTTTCTCCCATTAATTCCAGAATAACTTAAATTAAAAAAAGTAGTTCCGCCCGGCCTCAGTGAACAGGAAAAACCCGGACATTATGACAAAAGTCGAATATAAGCATACAGAAATAGCGGTAAAAAAACAATTAGGGCAAAACTTTCTCACCGACAGGAACATCACCAGAAAAATAGTCAGGCTTTCCGGAGTGGAACCCGATGACACCATCCTTGAAATCGGCCCGGGGTTCGGAGCGCTGACCAGAGAAATCATCGACATCCACCCTTCGTTCACGGCCGTGGAAAAAGATCCGAAACTTGCAGCCTTCATCCGCGCCGAGTATCCGCAATTGCAGGTGATCGAAGCAGATTTCCTCAAAATCGATCTCGAAGCCCTGTCCGGCGGCAAAAAGCTCCGGATTCTCGGCAACATCCCCTACTCCATTACCAGCCCGATCCTTTTCAAATTGCTTGAGAACCGCCATACATTCAGCAGCGCAACCCTCATGATGCAGCATGAGGTGGCCATGCGCATCGTCGCCGTTCCCTCCACCAAGGATTACGGCATTCTGGCCGTACAGCTGCAGGCATTCTTCGAGGTATCCTACGGCTTCAAGGTAGGGCGCAAGGTATTCAAACCCCAGCCGGGAGTGGACAGCGCCGTCATCACCATGAAACCGAAAGCAGGAGTGCCGGTCAGCGATCCCCGGGGCTTCAGCCGTTTCGTGCGCTGCGCATTCCATCAGCGGCGCAAAACCCTCCTGAACAACCTGAGAGAGGAGTACAATCTCGAGGCCGTACAGCCTGAAACCCTGAAACTTCGGGCGGAGGCGCTTGCAGTCGAAAATTTTTTCGAGCTGTTCGATACCCTGAGCCTGAAACCGTTATAACTATTACTTCGTTGTGCTCACAAGTTTTTCGACTCTCATGAATATCGCGCAATCAACAATTGTTGATTGGCTGTAACTGTATTTTTTCTTAACATGAAGGTTACCGGCTTAAGCCGCGACGACAGTCATCGGGGTTCCATACGAACGCTATTCTGCCGCTCTTTTTCTGTTCCTTGCTGTTTGATTTCTTCCTGCTTTATCTCAACAACTTAGATAATGGGGGTCATTTGTATGTCGAAGTCCTACAACACCGTCTTTCAGCAGTCGATTCAGCAGCCTGAAGAGTTCTGGGGCACTGCTGCCGCTGATCTTCACTGGTACAAAAAATGGGATTCCGTTCTGGATTCCCGCAACCCGCCTTTCTATCGCTGGTTTCCCGGCGGCATGACCAACACCTGCTACAACGCTCTGGACCGTCATGTGGACGAAGGCCGCGGAAACCAGCTGGCGGTAATCTACGACAGCCCCGTTACCGGCACCAAGGAGCGGTATACCTACCGGGAATTCCGCGATATCGTCGCAATTTTCGCCGGAGCCCTGCAGTCGAAAGGCGTAAGAAAAGGCGACCGGGTGATCATCTACATGCCCATGATACCCGAAGCGGTGGTCGCCATGCTGGCATGCGCGAGAATCGGGGCCATCCATTCGGTGGTGTTCGGAGGCTTCGCATCTCACGAGCTTGCCGTAAGAATAGACGACTGCAAGCCGAAGGTGATCATCTCGGCATCATGCGGCATCGAGCACGGCAAGATTATCGATTACAAGCGGCTGCTCGACTTCGCCATCGAGCTTGCCCACTTCAAGCCGGAAATCTGTATCATCAAGCAGCGCGATCAGCTGAAAGCCGAACTGAACGAAGATCGCGATCTCACCTGGAAACAGTCTCTTCTGGGCGCCGAGCCTGCACAGTGCGTTCCCGTGGAGTCGAGCGACCCCCTCTATATCCTCTACACATCCGGCACTACCGGCCAGCCCAAAGGCATTGTCCGCGACAACGGCGGACACATGGTGGCTCTGAAATGGTCGATGGAAAACGTATACGACGTCAAGCCCGGAGAGGTATACTGGGCGGCCAGCGACGTAGGCTGGGTTGTTGGGCACTCCTACATCGTCTACGCTCCGCTGTTCCATGGATGCACCACGCTCATCTTCGAAGGCAAACCGGTCGGCACTCCCGATCCCGGAACATTCTGGCGAATCGTCAGCGAATACAACGTTGCGGTGCTCTTTACCGCTCCGACCGCGTTCCGGGCCATCAAAAAAGAGGACCCGAAAGGCATGCACATGAAAAAATACGATCTTTCCAGCCTGCGCACGCTCTTTCTTGCCGGTGAACGCGCCGATCCCGATACCGTGAAATGGGCCGAGCAAATGCTGCAGGTTCCGGTCATCGACCACTGGTGGCAGACCGAAACCGGCTGGGCAATTGCTGCAAACTGTCAGGGTATCGAGCCTGGCCCCATCAAATACGGTTCAGCGTCAAGAGCGGTCCCGGGCTATGACGTGCAGGTCATCAATCAGAACATGGAACAGCTTCCCAGTGGACAGATGGGAGATATCGCCATTAAGCTTCCCCTTCCTCCCGGAACCATGCTCTCCCTCTGGAAGGCCGATGTCCGGTTTGTTGAAAGCTATATGGCCACCTTTCCCGGTTACTACCAGACAAGCGACGCTGGCTATATCGATGATGACGGCTATATCCACATCATGTCGCGGACGGACGATATCATCAATGTCGCCGGCCACCGTCTCTCGACCGGAGCTATCGAGGCCGCGCTGTGCGAGCACCCCGATGTTGCCGAAGGCGCCGTTATCGGCGTCCACGACGATCTCAAGGGACAGGTGCCGCTTGGATTCCTGGTGCTGAAAGCCAATGTCGATACCCCGGAAACCCAGATCGTCAAGCATGTGATCGAATACGTCCGGGAGAACATCGGACCTGTCGCCTCCTTCAAGAACGCCGTTATCGTCGATCGGCTGCCGAAAACGCGGTCGGGCAAAATCCTGCGCGGCACCATGCGCAAGATCGCCAACAGCGAGGAGTACACCATGCCGGCAACCATCGACGATCCGGCAATTCTCGATGAAATCAGGGTGGCGCTGCAGACCATCGGATACGCAGCAACAAGCCAGCCCATAACCAGGGAAGCATGATCAGAAAGATCGACCATATCGCCATCGCCGTCCAGAACCTCGAAAGCGCACTCGAAACGTTCCGTAACGTTCTCGGGTGCGATGCCGGGGCCATCACCATCGAAGAGGTACCCTCTGAAAATGTGCGGGTTGCGTTCATCCCGATCGGGGAAACAAAAATCGAACTGCTCCAGCCGCTCAGCGACGACAGCCCCATTTCGAAGTTCCTTCTGAAAAATGGTGACGGCATGCATCATATCGCACTGCAGACCGACAATATCGCGGCGGAAACGGAGCGCGTCGCATCCGTGAACCTGAACACGCTGGGCGCTCCGAAAGATGGCGCCGGGGGAAAACGCATTGTTTTTCTGCACCCGAAAGAGACCAACAGGGTACTGATTGAATTCACCGAAAAACATTCATGAACGAGCACTAACCATTTAGCAGCAAGCTGTGGAACATTTTTATCTGCCTTTTGAGAAAAGAGAGGAATTCAGCTATTCGCATGAAGCTGTCGAAGCCCTGAGCGAGTACGAAAAATATCAGCTCTCATTTCACCCCGAACGCCCCAAGTATCTCGACTACCTTTCCGTATTCAGCGAGCCAGAAGAGTGTCTTTCGAACGACGAGTTCGGAAGCTGCGTTATCCAGACGCATCGGGCGGCCATTCTCTGCGGAAAAGAGCGGGTTCCGGTCATGCTGATCGGACAGCAGTCCGGGCCAACATCCGATTTCGGCCTCATGAAAAAACTCATGAGGGACCCCCTGAGCGTAAAGCGGTGGAACCACGGCATGCCGACGCCGGCGGCTTTCCGCAAGGCCTTTGATGCGATAAAGCTGGCCGAAACGGAAAACCGCATCATCATCACCATTATCGACACCGCCGGAGCGGACCCGTCAGAGGAATCGGAAGCCGGAGGCATTGCCTGGAACATCGGACGGTGCATGCAGGCACTTGCCGAATCCAGGACGCCAACCCTTTCGGTAATCATCAACCGGGGATGCAGCGGTGGCGCCGTTGCCCTGACAGGCTGCGACGGAGTGCTTGCCATGGAGTACTCAACCTTTCTGGTCATCTCTCCCGAGGCCTGCAGTTCAATTCTCTTCCACACAAGGCACAAGGCCGGTCTGGCAGCGGAAATCTCCCAGATCACCTCGAAAGAGGGGGTGAAAAACGGCATCATCGACGAACTGATCACCGAACCGGATGGTCCGGCCCACCGTTTCAGGGAACCCGCGATGGAATCCTTCAGGGTTACCGTAGCCGCGTGGATTGAAAAACTCCGGGCAACTCCCGCCGACAAGATTTTCGAAACCAGAATGCGGCGATGGGAAAAAATAGGGCGATGGGACACGATCAGCGAAGAGGATATTCTCGCTTTTGAAAAGCCGGTCACCTACTTCATACCGAAACCGGAAAAGCGTCTTTTCATTGCGCGCCATAAACGGTGTACGGATATTGACGGAAAAAAAATCCACGACCCGGTACTCTACACGACGCTGCTCGCCGACAACTTCGTCTGCAGCACCTGCGGACATCGCTACACGCGCCTTTCGGCTCACGACTATATCGATCTGGTGCTCGACCGGGACTCGTTCCGGGAGCACCCGGAAACCCGTCATGTCGTTGACCGGGACATTCTCGATTTTCCGGGCTACCAGCAGAAAATAGAAGCCGCACAGCACAAGACCGGTGCTGCATCCGCCTTCATTACCGGAGACGGCGCCATAGAAGGAGAGGCTGTCGTGTTCTGTGCCACCAATTTCAACTTTCTGGGCGGCTCGTTCTGCATGTCGACCGGTGAAAAAATCTGGCAGGCGGCAAAAAAAGCCATTGCCGGCAGGAAACCGCTCATCATACAGGCATCAGGCGGAGGCGCGAGAATGCACGAAGGATGTTCTTCGATGGTAAGCCTCCCGAAACTCCATGTAGCCCTGTCGAGCGTTGAAAAAGCCGGTCTTCCGGTTATAACCATCGTCACAGACCCGACACTCGGCGGCGTTGCCATCGGCTTCGCATCGAGAGGATGGAGGGTTTTCGAGCACAACGCAGGAAATATCGGATTTTCGGGCAAACGGGTCATCGAACAGTACACCGGCAAATCCACATCAAGAGACTTCCAGACAACTTCATGGCTTATGCAGAAGGGTTTTGCAAAGCGGACCTCGCTGCCCGGAAACATGAGGCACGACATTGCCGTTCTGCTCAGGCAGTACAAGGAGGAACATGATGCGCCGGCTCCATCGGAAAAGCTTTCACAGTAACAACTATCAATGACACTACTTACAGAAAAACAGCTGTTTCAGGAGTTTACGCCTGTAGGATGGGACGAATGGAAAGCACAGGCCTCTCTGGATCTCCGCCAGACACCTTTCGAGCGAATCAGGTGGACCACGCCTGACGGCTTCACCCTCGAACCGTGGTACGCTCCCGACAATACCGCCGCACTATCGGAGAGGTCAAATCCGGAACAGGGAAACATCTGGCGCAATTGCCGCCGGATCGCCGTTTCAGACATTCATCAGGCAAACAGCAGTGCGCTTGAAAGTTTCTCGCAGGACGTGACCGCACTGGAGTTCTTTTTCTGCAATCAGGACCTCTGCACCGGGGAAAACATCATCCGGCTCCTTCAGGGAATCTCCGTTCCTGCCGTTGCGATCTATTTTTCCGGGCATCTCGGCAACCCCCTGCTTCTCATGGAAACCCTTGCCGAGATGCCGGAATTCAGCAGCAATACCGGAGGAATCCTTACCGCGACCGACCGGATCCCGGCCGGTGAAGAACTCGCCATCTGCAATGCAGGCCACTCCATGCCCGATTTCCGCTTTCTTCCGGTCGATACCGTGCCCTGGCACGACCAGGGAGCGACCGCGTCCCAGGAGATCGCGCTTGCGCTTGCCGCTGCAAGCGATACCCTCCACCGCTTTACCGAAGCCGGCATGGAAGCCGACATTGTGGTTGCCGGCATGGAAGTCATCATGGCCACAGGTTCAAGCCATTTCACCGAACTTGCCAAGCCGAGAGCGCTCAGGGCGCTCTTGCCCCCTCTGCTGAAAGCCTGGGGTGCACGAAAAAACACGATGCCCCGGCTTTTCGCCAGAACATCCGCAGCCAACCGCTCGATACTCGACCCCTTCACCAATGTGCTGCGTCAGACGACCGAAGCGGTTTCGGCAGTTCTCGGAGGCTACCAGACACTGCAGATAGACCCGTTCGACAACGGCCTTTCCGTTTCGGAAAACACCGCTGAACGAATTTCGGCCAACATTCACCTCATCCTCAGGGAGGAATCCTTCCTGCACCGTGTCGCCGATCCGGCCGCCGGATCGCACTACATCGAAACACTCGGCGCGGAACTGGCAAAGTCCGCATGGAGCTTCTTCCTGGAAATCGAAGCAGCCGGCGGTCTTGCAGTTGCATTGCAAAACGGAACGGTAACGCGGGCCATTTCCGGGAGCGGTGCCGCAAGAAAAAAGACTCTGGAAAACCGCAAAAAGACCCTGATCGGGGTTAACCGGTATCCGTGGCCGCTCACTCCGGTTCAGGAGCGGAACATCGAGGCACTGCTGCAGGCCCTGGATGCGGAACCTCCGGAAAGCCAGACCGCAGCGTTCGAACGCCTGCGCCTTAAAGCCGAAAGGCACCGCAGCCTCACGGGTCGCGTCCCCACGGTCTTTATCGGGCTTTCGGGTGACCCTGCCATCAGCTTCCGCCAGGCGGCCTTTGCCGAAGATTTTTTCCGGTGCGGAGGCTTCGATATCGCGGGAACCGCCATACTTGACGGTAACGTTGAGACCTGCGACAAGGCGCTCATCGACAGCCCGGCAATCGCCGTGCTCTGCGTTGCCGAAAAAGATCCGGTACCGCAGGCAGAGGCCTTCTGCCGGGCCCTTTCGGAGCGACAGCCCTCTCTCATAACGGTTTTTGCCGGAAAACCGCCGGATAACCCGGAAAAACTCTTTAACGCGGGACTCGACAGCTTCATCTATACCGGTGTCGACGTCCTTGCCATGCTGCAATCGTATCACACCAAAACCGGAATACAATGAGACCGGATTTTTCATCCATCGATATTTTCTCGCCCTCAACAGAGGAAACTCCCGGCACAGGACAACCGGCTCAGGAAAAATGGAGCACCGCCGAAAATATCGGCATCAGCTCACGTTATACGGCAACCGACACGGAAAAATACCTTCACCGGCACTTCGCCCCGGGGTTTCCTCCCTACACGGGCGGCCCTTACACCACCATGTACACCTCGAGGCCATGGACCATCCGGCAGTATGCAGGTTTTTCGACCGCCGAGGAGTCGAACGCATTTTACCGGAAAAATCTTGCCGCCGGCCAGAAAGGGCTCTCGGTGGCATTCGACCTTCCCACGCACCGGGGCTATGATTCCGACCATGAACGGGTAGTAGGAGACGTTGGCAAGGCCGGCGTCGCCGTCGATTCGGTCGAGGATATGAAAATCCTCTTCGACCGCATTCCCCTCGACGACATTTCGGTGTCCATGACCATGAACGGCGCAGTGCTTCCGGTCATGGCGTTTTATATCGTGGCAGCCGAGGAACAGGGCGTTCCGGCCGAAAAACTGAGCGGTACCATCCAGAACGACATCCTCAAGGAGTTCATGGTACGCAACACCTATATCTACCCGCCTGAACCCTCCATGCGCATAATCGGGGACATCTTCCGCTATACCAGCGGCAACATGCCGAAATTCAACTCGATAAGCATTTCCGGCTATCACATGCAGGAGGCGGGAGCCACCGCCGATCTCGAACTTGCCTACACGCTTGCCGACGGACTCGAGTACATCCGCACCGGACTCAAGGCAGGACTTGACATCGATGCCTTCGCTCCCCGGCTCTCCTTCTTCTGGGCGATCGGGATGAACTATTTCATGGAAATCGCCAAACTGCGCGCGGCAAGAATGCTCTGGGCGAAAATCGTAAGCGGCTTCAATCCGAAAAGCCCGAAATCCCTGATGCTCCGCTCGCACTGCCAGACTTCCGGCTGGAGCCTCACCGAACAGGACCCGTTCAACAACATCACCCGAACCTGCGTCGAGGCGCTTGCGGCCGCACTCGGCCATACCCAGTCGCTCCACACCAACGCGCTCGACGAAGCTATCGCTCTCCCCTCGCAGTTCTCGGCGCGCATAGCCCGCAATACGCAGCTTTACCTGCAGGAAGAGACCGATATCACCCGGAGCATCGATCCCTGGGCGGGTTCGCACTACGTCGAGTACCTGACCGGAGAACTTGCCGCGAAAGCCTGGAAGATCATCACGGAAATCGAAGAAGCAGGCGGCATGGTCAAGGCTATCGAGCAGGGCATCCCGAAGCTCCGCATTGAAGAAGCTGCCACCCGCAAACAGGCCCGTATCGACAGTGGCGAAGATATCATTGTCGGAGTGAACGGCTATACCACCACCAGCCGGACCGATATCGAACTTCTCGAGGTCGACAACACCCTTGTGCTGCAACAGCAGATGCAGCGCCTCGCGGAAATAAAAGCCCGGCGCAACAGCGATGAAACCACGGCGGCTCTGGCGGCAATAGAAAACTGTGCCGCAGGGGCAACGGGCAATCTGCTCGAACTTGCCGTGGATGCCGCCCGCAAGAGAGCAACCCTCGGTGAAATCTCATCCGCCTGCGAGAAGGTGTTCGGACGGTACCGCTCATCGATCAGACTCAATACCAACGTCTACCGCTCACAGATGCAGCACAACAAGCTATTTCAGGAGGCGCAGGAGCTTGCAGACCGCTTCGCCTCGCACGAAGGGCGCAGGCCGAGAATCATGGTGGCCAAGGTCGGTCAGGACGGTCACGACCGCGGCGCAAAGGTGATCGCTGCAGGATTTGCCGATATCGGCTTCGATGTGGATATCAGCCCGCTCTTCCAGACCCCTGAAGAGGTTGTAGGGCAGGCGCTCGACAACGACGTGCACCTGATCGGCATATCGAGCCTTGCCGCAGGACATAAAACGCTTATTCCGAAAATCATTTCCGAGCTCAGGGAGTCGCACCGCGACGATATTCTTGTCATAGCCGGAGGCATCATTCCCGAACGCGACCATGCATTCCTCTACGAACAGGGAGTGGCCGGCATTTTCGGACCCGGCACGGTGATCGCCGAGGCGGCGATACGCATTCTCAGGCTTCTGCTCGCAAAATTCGAACATGAGTAGCAGCCAAAGAGCCATGCAGAGATACATCAAACCCTGCGAACCCGGCGTTGACGAAATGGTCAGGGGCATTCTCGGGGGAGACCGGCATATGCTGAGTCGCGCCATAACCCTGATCGAATCGACAAAGCCGGATCATGAAAAGAGAGCGCACGAAATTCTCGACCGCTGCCTGGCTGAAAAAAAAGAGACCATCCGGATCGGCATAACCGGATCGCCGGGCGCCGGCAAGAGCACCTTTATCGAAGCGCTGGGAGAAATGATCATCAGCGAAGGCTATCGGCTTGCCGTGCTTGCCATCGATCCGAGCAGCAGCCGCTCCAGAGGAAGCATACTCGGCGACAAGGCGAGAATGGAAAAACTTGCCGGAAAACATGAAGCCTTTATCCGGCCTACGGCCTCTTCCGGCCATCTTGGAGGAACGTCGCCAAAAACCCATGAAGCTATCGTACTGTGCGAAGCCGCGGGGTTCGACATCATTATCGTGGAAACCGTCGGGGTCGGCCAGTCTGAAATCATGATCGACTCGATGGTGGACTTCATCCTGCTGCTCATGCTTCCCGGATCGGGAGACGAACTGCAGGGCATCAAGCGCGGCATCATGGAAATTGCCGATGCCATAGCCATCACGAAAGCAGACGGACGGCAGGCAGAGCTGGCCAATGTATCGAAAGCCGATTTTGCAGCCGCTCTCGGCATGCTTCCGCCCAGGCACCATTTCCACGAGCGAAAAACCTTTCTCACCTCGTCGCACTCCGGCACCGGTATAAGCGAAGTCTGGCAAGAAATACGCGATACCGTCGCGCTCATGCGAAGCAACAACGCCCTGCAGGCCCGCCGGCAGGAACAGCTGGGAAAACTGCTTCATACGGTACTCGACGCCATGCTCAGGGCCCGTTTTTTCGGCGATCCATCCGTTCAGGCCCTGCAGCCCGGAATAGAAGAGCAGGTACGTTCAGGTAACCTGAGCCCCTTCAGCGGAGCGAAAGTCCTGATCGAGGCCTTTCACCCCAAATCCTGACCATCAAACTTTCCCCGGAAAACCCTCTGAAGCGGGCAACGGAGGCTTCACTGCTCCTCGATGAACTCCTTTTCGGCACTCTTGACAATCAGCACCGGGCAGTCGGCCTTGCGCACCACAGTTTCGGCCACGCTGCCCATGATGAGTCGGCTGAGACCCTTTTTGCCGTGCGAACCCATGATGACGAGGTTCACGTCGAGCTCGGCGGCTTTTTCGAGAATCACGTCGGAAGGATTGCCGATCTCCACAGAGCTTTCGACTTTCAGCCCCTCTCGGAGCAGTTCATTCTTCAGGGCATCGAGGTCAGCCTCGGCAGCTTTTTCGAGATCCTCTTCAAGAGGAATATAGTTCAGTGAAAGATCGACGGCCATGGGCCTGGGCTCGACGACATTGAGCAGAAACATCGCAGCGCCCATGCTGACGGCGAATTCATGCGCATAACGCACGGCTTTTCGGGACGCATCGGAAAAGTCGACCGGGCAGAGAATGGTTCGAATCTTGAACATGGCTGTATGGTTTTAGGATTCCTTTGACGAAGAGGAGGCCCCCTTTTCCACGAACGGGCGGAGAAGGTCTATCGGAACCGGGAAAAGAATGGTGGAATTGTTTTCCGCTGCAATATCCTGCAGAGTCTGCAGATAGCGAAGCTGCAGCGCCGCAGGAGTGGCGGAGATGATCGCCGCTGCTTCGGAAAGGCGCTGAGAAGCCTGGAACTCCCCTTCAGCATTGATGATCTTCGAACGGCGCTCCCGCTCGGCCTCGGCCTGCTTGGCCATCGCCCTGCGCATCTCTTCGGGAAGGTCGATCTCCTTCACTTCGACCTTGCTTACCTTAACGCCCCACGGCTCGGTATCCTTGTCGAGAATGGTCTGGATTCGTTCATTGATCTCGTCCCTTTCGGCGAGCAGGTTGTCGAGCTCTCCCTGCCCGCAGACGCTGCGCAGCGTCGTCTGGGCAAGCTGGGATGTCGCAAAATGAAAATCCTCGACATCGATGATCGATTTGACGGGATCGAGAACCCTGAAATAGACCACCGCACTCACCTTAACGGAAACGTTGTCGCGGGTGATGATATCCTGGGGTGGCACATCGAGCGTTACCGTGCGCAAATCCACCCGCACCATCTTGTCTATGCCGGGAATGAGGATGATCATGCCCGGTCCTTTTGCGCCAAGCAGCCTTCCGAGACGGAACACGACCGCACGCTCGTACTCTCGCAGTATCTTGACCGACGAGCCGAGAAAAACCGCAAGAAGAATAATGATTGTAAGAATATTCATGGTCAGCATATCGCTACTCCTCTGTTTTTGTTACCTGTAACTGAAGTCCCTTAATACCTGTCACCTTTACCGGAGTTCCTTCCGGCAGCTTTTCGCCTGCAACGGCGTCCCACAGCTCTCCATGCACGAAAATCTTGCCGGCAGAAGCGCCTTCGATCCGTCTCACGACACGGCCTTTCTCTCCCAGCAGGCCCTCCTGTCCGCTCAGCTGCCGGGAGGAGGAGGATCGCAGGACAACCCTGACGATAGCTCCCGCCGCAACTGCAAAAACAAGAAATACAGGAAGAAAAACAAACAGGGAGAGCTCTGTTCCCGAGCCCGGAGTGTCGAAAAGCATGAGCGAGCCTGCAAAAAGTGCGATGAGGCCCGCAATTGCAAGAACACCTCCGCTGGTTACGAACAGTTCAAAACCGAGAAAAAGCACGCCGAGCAGAAGAAGAAGCACACCGGTGATGCTGACCGGAAGCATCTGCATGGCGTAAAGCCCCAGTAGCAGCGAAACCGCCCCGGCGACACCGGGAAAAATCGCTCCGGGACTGGCAAGTTCGAAGTAAAGACCGGCAAGCCCAGCAAGAAAAAGAATATAGGCAATGTTCGGATCGGCAATCCTCATGAGAACCTGTTCCTGAAAGGTCGCGGCTATCGGTTTCAGTGAGGCGTCAGCGGTTGCAAGCGTCACTTCACCTCCGGCGGTCCTGACCTTCAGGCCGTCAACGCTTCTGAGCACGATCGCAGGCTTGGCGGCAATCAGATCGATCACGCCGATCCGAAGCGCTTCCCTGGCGCTTGAGGCCCGGCTCCGGAGAACCGCCTGCTCCGCCCATTCCGGATTCCTGCCACGCACCTCGGCAAGACTTCTGGCAAAAGCGGCAAGATCACTCGCGGCTTTACCGCTCATAACATCGCCCTCTCTGTCCCCCCCTCCCATGCCTACCGGATGGGCCGCCCCGATCTCCGTGCCCGGCGACATGGCCGCAACATGTGCCGAAAGCATCAGGAGCGCTCCGGCGGAAGCGGCCTGCGCACCCGAAGGAGAGACATAGACGATGACGGGAATTTTCGAGGCCAGTACATCCTGCACCATCAGGCGAAGGGAACTTACCAGACCTCCGGGGGTATCGAGCTCCACCAGCAGCGCCGCTGAACCGTCGGCATGAGCCGCTGCAAGCGCCCGGGAAAAATACTGTGCGCTGGCGGGATTTACCGATCCCGAAAGCACGATTCGCGATACCGTGACCTGCGCGGCCGCATAACCCTGCCTGAAAAGAAAGAGCAGGGAGAACGATATGAGCATGCATGCCGCACAGCTGCGGCCGTACGCAAATCTTGCCATGGAAAGACTATTCGGTGAAAACGTGCATCTGCTATCAATATAATGAAATAAACCACGCTCTTCGTTCCCGGTAAACCGCTATGAGCCGGAAACGCAAGATTGCGCGCCAGATAACTTCAAACAGGAAGGAGACAGATGCGGCAGTTGCGCCTGACGAAACTAATGCATATGTTTCGTTGTTTTTTCTCACAGGTAACGATTATCTATTGAACTGTATTTATAACGACCAGATAACCTTTTACGACACACCATGTACTTCGATCCATTATACTTCGTCTTCGCTCTTCCACCCATGCTGCTCGGATTGTGGGCACAGTTCAGGGTTAAATCAGCGTTCAAAAAATATTCGCAGGTGCGTACCAACTCAGGAATCAACGGGGCGCAGGCCGCACGCAAACTGCTTGAGCGCGGTGGGCTCGCCAATGTGACGGTCGAGGCCACCCGCGGCATGCTTTCCGACCACTATGATCCCCGCCACAAGGCACTGCGCCTGAGCGAGGAGGTCTACAGCCTGCCGAGCATCGCTTCGGTCGGAGTGGCGGCTCACGAAGCCGGCCATGCGCTGCAGGACAAAACCGGCTACATGCCGCTGCAGCTCCGTTCGCTCATGGTTCCTGCTGTCTCTATCGGCAGCAATCTCGGTCCGATCATCTTCATGGTCGGCATGTTCATGGCCGGGACGCTCGGCACCTCGCTTGCGTGGGCGGGCATTATCCTCTTCGCCGCCACGGCGCTTTTCGCTCTGGTAACCCTTCCGGTGGAGTTCGACGCAAGCCGGAGGGCCAAGGAACTGCTCGTTTCGCAGGGCATCGTCTCCCCTGCCGAAATGCAGGGAGTGAACGCAGTGCTCAACGCCGCAGCGCTCACCTACGTAGCCGCCGCAGCGCAGGCCATCATGCAGCTCGTCTACTTCCTCACGGTGATGAACCGCAGGGATTCGTAACAAGCCAGGTTTTAAAAGACCGTTTAAAACAGAGAAAACACAAAACTCTCTAAAAACATCAAGCCGGGCACTTCGCCCGGCTTATTTAATACCCCCTCGAAACACCTATAGGAAATATGTCGTTTATAACTATTGGTGATACTGATAAAATTTCCTCATCCATTCAACGGCTCCATCAACATCAAAAAATTTCCGTCCGTAAGCCAAATCTCGCAATTCCTTAGGGATGAGCGAATCATGCTTTTCAACAACTGTATCAGGTACAGTAGCGGCTAATTCTTCGGATGTTGGGCGACTACCCCGAAGAATAGTTCCAACAGACTCATAAAGCTTATCAAGGGTGCAATTCGGAATTTCAATTATACCGCCAAAGCAATCTGCTGCCAGACCAGCATGACGAAGCAATAAGGTTATTGTTGTGACGATTTGATCACCGAACCAAGGAAGAATATGAACTGTACTGCCCATTTGTAGAGCATGGTGATTCTCAAGATCCAGTGCATGAAAATACTCCATACCCTCTAATAGCGCGTCCTTAGCTGATTTATCCAAATAAATAGGTGTAGATTTTTCAATATATACACGGCGCATTTCTTGCCGTACAATATCATGTACCGGTTGTCCATCTCCTCCAAATTTTGGTGGCCGACCTCCAGTGGCTCTCTTCAGTACAATAACTTTCTTTTCAGGATTAATGTTCAGAACCTCCCAACGCTTTCCGGCAAAAATGATAAGCTGACCTATTACGAGAGGGTTATAAATTGGAACCTTACCGATTGTGCGAGCATCACATTCTAAACGATACTCATCAGGAGTATTAAATGCTGTATAAAAGTTATAGTTTTCAACGAGCCTTTCCCCACTACTTCCTAATACAAGTTGGCCATCCTGAGTTTGTGTTATCATATTTTTTTCGCCGAGAGATCTTAACAAACCTGCATAAAGTTTTTGATCAACCAAAGAAAAAGAACCGGTATCACACAACAGGGACCATAGCTGATTACCGCGAACACCCCCGTACTGCCCTATTACTGACAGTGTTTGCTGAACAAGGGTAGACAGATGATACTGATTGCCTGGAGCCGGTTCGTACCATTTCCGAAGCAACAAATTTATCATTGCTATACTTTGGACGGTTTCCAATCGAAGTCGATCTGAAATATGACTCTTTACAGTAATTTCTTCTTCCGTAATAAAAAGTCGTAATATTGCCGCATCTCCTCGACGACCAGAACGCCCAAGACGCTGACGCAAGCTTGCAACGGAATGTGGCGCGGTTACTTGTGCTATTGAATCTACACTTCCTATGTCAATACCCAGTTCTAAGGTCATTGTACAAACCGCTGAAGTCGGAATTTTTTCCTCCTGCAGTCTGGCCTCAAGACTTTCTCGAATCTCTTTGGAAAGGCTACCGTGATGCGGAAAGAATTCATTTGGCACTCCATCTTTCTCACACCTATCCGATAAGTTCGCCACGATCTCTTCAGTCAGACCTCGACTATTTGCAAAAATCAGATTCGATTTACCACGAAGAATCTTGTAGAGGTCATCAATAACCTCGCTAAATGCAGTAACTAACTCCCCGTCTTCACAATTCTTATTCAAATATGCTCTTAGCTGGATTTTCAAATCCGAATGCGATGCACTTGACTCGATAATCTCGCAGGGGAAATTTTTTGATGCTGGTCTCAGAAAGCCAGCCACCTGCTTCATATCACCCAAAGTGGCGCTAAGGGCAATTCTCGGAACAAGCCGTCCAAGGATAAATTCAATACGGTGCAGAAGAGACTGAAGTTGACATCCTCGCTCCGAGCCGAGAAAAGCATGAAATTCATCGATAATGATATGACTGAGCCCTGAGAAAGCCTGTGCACACCAACCAGCGTGATTCAAGAGCAGCGATTCAAGCGATTCTGGTGTGATCAGAATAATACCGCCGGGATTTTTCTTCTGCCTATCTTTAACGGAACGAAGGACATCCCCATGCCATGGAGTGACAGGGATATTGATGATTTCACAAAGACTTTTAAGCCGACGGAACTGATCATTTATTAATGCCTTAAGAGGGCTTATGTACAGAAGGCTTACTCCGCCAGTAGTTCTATCGGCGATGCGAGAACAAGCGGGAAGAAAAGCTGCTTCAGTCTTACCTGCTGCCGTGGAAGCACTGATAATTACATCACAATCTGCCCTCAAAATTGGCTCTATAGACCTCTCCTGAATATCTCTGAGCGCTGACCAGTTCTGCGTCCAAATCCAGCGTTGAACATCTTTATGTAATAAATTGAAGCCAAGGGATTCACTCATTCTAAACCTCAAAGTTGAAATGACGCCAACTCGTCATCGCCATCTACCTCAATTTCCGGCATGTCGGTATTAATCTCTTCCTCCAGATTCACTTGTTCAATCAATTGAGTCCAGTGAATATCTGTATTTTGTTCAAGTACTGCCAACAAGTCAACGAAAGCTTTAATCGTATTTCGAGGTGTCCGAAAATAGGCATCGCCTATCCGTTTCGAACAATGCTTTAGAAAAGCGATCAGCGCTTCATCTGGGAGGAGATACTTACTCTGATCATCTGAGGCATAAACATTTCGCAGATTTCGCAAAAGAATAAGCAACTCTTCGGGAGCAAGGTTGGCAAGATGTAATGTGGGAGAAGAATAATCAATGACCCCAGCAGCTCGGGCAAAAGAATTTTCAACCAAGCGAGAATGCAACGCCTCATAGCTATAAAGCCCTTTCCTTGGATCGAGAAGAAAATCAGGAGTCCCACCCAAAAGAAAACCGATATATTCCGCACTTCCCTGTAAGCAGTCATTTAGAATGCGTAAAATCTGCTCGTAGTTTGAAACTCGGGCCTTTTGACTCGAAAGCTTGTAAAGATTCACCATTTCGTCAAGATTAACAAGAAGACCGTTATACCCAGCTTGACGAACAAAGAGACTCAGGAGCTTGAAGTGGTCATAAACGCTTGCATCGTCCACGATGGTGCGTACACCTAACAGATTGCGAGCATCGGTTTTTGTTGTGAATTCGCCTCGCAACCAATGGACAGCATCAGCCTTAAGCTGTTCGTTGTCGTGCTCGTAACCATTCCAGTATGAGGCTATTACTTTGGCAAAATCGTAGCCACCGACAAGTTCTGACAGGTTACTCAGGCGATCCTCGATAATTTCTGTCACAGATTTACCAGAAGCGTCAGATTGTTTTCTGGCTTCAGTGATAAAGCGCTCGACAACACTCGTGAGCGCGTTTCCTTCCGGTTTTGTCCGGGTTGAGAGATTGCGTACTAGTTCAGCATAAAGGTTGCGGGCCTGACCACCCGTAGCATGAAGTCTTCTGTCTGGAGATAGGTCAGCATGGATTGTCACCAAGCCTTTTTCCAGCGCAATTGTGCGAATCAATTGCAAAAAAAAACTTTTCCCCGAACCAAACTCACCGATAACAAAACGAATTGAGGATCCACCATCCGAGATGCGTTCGATATCTTTAAGAAGGGCTTCTACTTCCCGAACACGTCCGACTTGAATGTGCTGTAACCCAGTGCGCGGAGTTACACCAGCACGCAAAGACTGAATGATGGCATCACGCTCACGTGGACGCAGCCGTTGTTTATTACTATTGAACATTAATTATCTCCCTCGCAAGGTTTACATCGACAAAAACCGGATCACCATCTTCAATGAGCGGAGCATTCGCATTGGCAAATGCCCACTCATTAAGAACTTCCATTGCACCATCAACCATCAACCCAAGCTCCTTACACAGATCATGCAGAGAACTCCGCTCCCATGTTTCCTGTTTTAACAAGTGATGAAAAAAGTTTTGATGACCCTGATCCAAAGATGACAAAGGATTTGCCGATTCGGAGACGGACACAGAAGCACCGATCTCTAAAACCTCTTCAATTTGATCAGAAAATATTCCTTCCAATACTCCTTTGACTTTACGTGTCTCTTCCTCTCGAATACGGATCAGCTCTTCATTCAAGTTAAAGCCTTTTGAATTAACAGAATCAAGTTTAGGCTTGGGTATAGAAAAAGAAGACTCCGGATCTCGCAAACTGACAGTAATGGGTTCATTTGCCGCCGCCAAGGTATGCAGATCACTTGTAACCTGTTCTTTATTCAGGCCGAGAGTTGAGTATAATTTTTCGAGCTGCCTGATCTCTTTCGGATCAACTCGCCCATCTGCATAAGCGACTGAGATCAAAATGTGACTTATTGCATTTTTTTCAGCGGAACTTACGTCAGCAAGCATCTGTTTAATCCCCGCAGTTCCTTGTGGAGTATTAAGACACCAGTGAAGAAATGCCTGCAAAGATGCCTTCTCTAGTTCAGTTAAATCACGATTATCATAAATGAGGCTTTGCAGAATCGCTTCCTCTGCAGGAGAAAAATCTTCGTCTATTTGGCTAACCATAGCTCCAAGTCGAAGCATGGTTCCAATGGTACGATATTCGCGAGAAGGACGAAAATCCACACCATGCCCATTTCTGAAAATTACCACCTTGCCATCCAAAACCGGCTTCATATTATGGAATCGTATGTCTGGAGCCATCCCAAAGCCGACCCCTTCTACTAAAGCAGTCAAGCTTTCGGATTCTTTTTTACCGATCTGAAGAGGCACTTTTTCACCAAAACTCTGATACAGACTTTCCACTGAAATAATCTTCATGCCATTTGCACAAACCTGTGCAAGATATAATTTAACTTTATTTACCGCAGGCAATTGCTGCATTAACTCACCAGGCAGCAACGCCACTGCTAAAAGTGAGTTGGGGTCATTATCCTTGCGTCCAAGAAATCGGCTGTAAGGTTCCAGCTCAATGGTGCACTCCTCAACTAACGAGCTTATTTTTTTCAGTGGCGCTGTAAGAATGAAAGGATTTGGCATATCTGGCACTTTGAGCTTGAGATCTCCACGAATAGAAGAACTGGCAGCACGATATTCCAGCTTCAGAGGTGTTTTGTTTGGCTTGACAAACAATCCGTCACCAAATTGGTGTTTATAACGATGAATAAACAGTTCCCTGAACTCTTTGGCACATCGACGAGTTGGAGTTCGCAACCCAAATTCCGGATGCAAAATTATCCATTGCAGGGCAACATCGGCAGGAATTGGTTGCCCTGCAGAGACGTATTTGGCCAAAACAACCTGAAATGGCTCTGAACAATATCTGTCGTTAAAATCAATGTAATTGGGAGCTGGCTTGTCGCTCTGATAAAGAACCCACTCCATTGCAAGAAGATTGCTTGCATACCCGCGAAAGGAACGGTTCCCGCCATAAATCTTCAACAGGCGATTGACCTCTTGAATAATCTCAGCCCGCTCTTCAGTAGGTACAGAATCTTGTTGACCATCAACAAACAACCTTCGCTCCAACCCATAGAAAAACAGAAAAACATAACCAATATTGGCTTCAGGCTCAGATCGGCCTCCGGCCAACCACTTCAAATAGGCTCCACGACACCTAGAAGAAATGCGACCATACTGCGGCCAATAACCCATTTCATCACCACCATCCCAAGGTTCTGCTTGAGACACTTTAAGCTTTGGATTGATGAGGCAGGCATCGTTTTCATAACCACTTCTATCCAGCAGAGTTTCGCCAACATAAATTAGACCCCCAGCAATATTGTAACCTTGCACACTGACGCTCTGCCGAGCACTATACCACTTTGCTCGCTCGCCGACAGGCTTTTCATCGCGCTGAAATTCACCACGGAAACTATTTGGCCTGGAAGTCTCAAATTGGAACGTGATCTCGGGTTTGGCTGAAGGCTGCTTTTTGCTTGAGAACGCCCCCTTAATAACCCGATAAATCACATAGACAATGATTATTCCAATGATTATTTCCATAAGGCTCACCCTGTTTGTTCGGCCTGCTTTTGGTAGGCCACGCTATTGATGATGACATTCTACTATTTCCTGAACGATGAGTTCTCACTGATGAGCGGATTAAACATCTCGGTAGAAGATCACACTTCGGAACATAACTCGGTAAATCCAACAATTCAAGGAAAGAACTGCATGGCGTGATGGAGTCAGCAAAATACGCTATTCTTGCAAATAGTGAAAAAGAAAGGATATGGGCTGGCTACGGCTTACTCAAGCAGGATGAAGAGTTGAGTGCAGGTTGATTTTTGATAGAATAAAAAAGAACGAAAAAGTGTCAGTAACATCTACGAATATTTTTTCATACCCTAGAAAAACTGGTAACGCAATCAGAAAACAGGTTCAGGAAGTTTCTGTGATTCAGATCCCCCCCCGCACCGATAATAAAACGAAACGGGTTGTCAGCCGCCCAACACCTTCACCACCTCTGCCCTGATCTGCTGATACGACAGCGCTCCGGCAGTGCGCCACACCAGCTTACCCTTGTCGAACAGCATGAGTGCGGGGATGCCCTGTATCTGGAACTGTGCCGCCGCAGCCGGCTGCCGGTCGACGTTCACCTTCACCACCACCATTCTGCCGCTGAACTCCAGGGCAAGCTTTTTTACCGACGGAGCCACCATCTTGCACGGCCCGCACCATTCGGCCCAGAAATCCACGAAAACCGGCACCGCGCTGGACTGTATGAGATCGTTGAGCGATTTGGACATAGGTATTGTGTTTCATTTATGATGTAAACAACCGCGATCCCTGATTTTTTCAAGCCGGTCACTGATCATCAGGACATATTGTGAGGCGCATCAATGAATTGTCGTGAGCGGCAGGAGTGCAAGGCGAACGGAACGCAGAAACCGGAGTGTACACGAAGTACATGAGGATTTCGAGTACCGCTCAACGAAACAATCCTGACGCGGAACAAATTCATTGATGCGCCTCCCGCAACAGTTCGGTCTTCCACTCGATACGGCACCCAGAGTGCCGGAGCATGGCCGCGACGCTGCAATATTTCTCCATCGAGAGCGAGACCGCACGATGGAAATCGGCAAGAGGACAGTCGGGGCTTTCGAGACTGAAACGCATGCTGATTGCGGTAAAAACTTTCGGATGCTCCTCGGCTCGATCACCATCGACTTCCACGCAAAGCGCTACCGGATCCCGGCGCTTCTTCCTGAGAATGCTGATGACGTCCATCATGGAACAGGCCGCAAGCGACTCAAGCACCATCTCCATCGGAGAGGGCGCCGATCCGGTTCCGTAAAATTCCGCCGACGTATCGAACAGGGTAACGTGGCCGGCCCTGGTGGTCCCGGCAAGAGGCATGGTGTTGCGAAAGGTGACGGATGCGTTCATGGGGCGAATTCCTTTATGATTTCGAGCTTCTCAACAGGTAAACAGGCAATCGGGCTTTTCAGTTTCGCACTCCCCTGCTCATCTTTACAGCGGCATTCGGGAATGAAACTTATAAATTGTACCCTCGGTTGGTTGTTCGAAAACCTTACCTTGTGCATCTGCGATGGCGGTTGCTTTTACCGGCTCCCCACAGGTTATCGTGTTCCTGCTCATATTTCCTGCAACAGAAACCGTCTGCCTATGAACTATCTACTGGAAAAGCCGAGAAAGGTCTATGTCTCGAGAAAAATCGAGTTCAATGCCGCTCACCGTCTTTTCAACCCGGAACTGAGCGATGAAGAAAACCGCAGCCTGTACGGAAAGTGCAGCAATGAGCACGGACACGGACATAACTACGAACTGGAGATCACCCTCTACGGAACGGCCGACCCTGAAACAGGGTTCCTGTTCGACCTGAAGCTGCTGAAAAACATACTCGAAGAGGAAATCATTGCGCGATTCGACCATCGCCATCTGAATTACGACGTACCCGAACTCAGCGGCTGCGTGCCGACAACCGAGGTACTTGCCGTGCTCGTCTGGGATATTCTTGAAAACCGACTCAAACAATTCAACAACCGGGAAATCTCCCTTTACGAAGTCAACATATATGAAACAGGAAAAAACGCTGTCCGATACCTTGGAGAATAAACCGGCTCACCATTCCGGTCGGGCAAGCCAGTGCATCGATGACGACTGCCTGTATGAAGTGCAGGATAACGATACCGATGCGCTGTCGAGAATTGCCGATGCAGTCTACACCATGCTTGACGGAGTGGGTGAAGACCCGGAGCGCGAGGGTCTGGTTAAAACCCCGGAACGGGTTGCCCGCTCCATGCGCTTCCTGACGCGGGGATATCGCCAGGATCCTGAAGAGGTGCTGAAAAAAGCGGTGTTTACCGAAGCCTACGATGAGATGGTGCTCGTACGGGACATCGACATCTTCTCGATGTGTGAACACCACCTGCTCCCCTTTTTCGGAAAGGCTCATGTAGCATACATCCCGGACGGGAAAATCGTCGGGCTCTCGAAAATAGCGCGGGTTGTGGAGATATATGCCCGGCGTCTCCAGGTTCAGGAACGACTGACCCAGCAGATCCGCGACGCAATACAGCACGTTCTGAACCCGAAAGGCGTGGCGGTCGTCATCGAGGCGCGCCACATGTGCATGGTCATGCGCGGCGTCGAAAAACTGAACTCCGTCACCACCACGTCGGCCATGTCGGGAGAGTTTCTTGCATCCCCCTCCACACGAAGCGAATTTCTGCGTCTTATCCGCCCCTGAATCCATCCTCCCTCAAAAGCAAAAGCGGCCCGGATGCATCATCACCCGGACCGCCTGACTTTGTCTTGAAACGCCTTCAACCGGTTGCCCGATTACTCCTGAAGCCACTCCTGCAGTATCGTCCTGCCCTCTGCTACCGCCTCGTCCAGCAGCTCACGGGCTTCTCCGCTGAGGCCGCTTCCGAGATCGAGAATTCGTGGCGGTATGCCGATCAGCACGAACCTCTCAGGCATCCGGCCGTGCAGCTGCGCAATACCCAGAAGCTCACTCAGGCCCATCTGGTGAGAGGACATCTTCCGGTGAATGAATGCCGGCAGTTCATCCTTGTGATACACGTAAACCCGGCTTTCGAAATCCAGAGGAATAAGCGCATCGAACACCATGACGGCATCGCTCGACTCTATATAGTCGAGCAGATAGAGCCCCTGTGTACCGCCATCGACAAACTGAACCGTCTCCGGATAATCGCCGTCTTTTTCAAAGGCCCGGATGGCCTCCACACCGAACCCCTCGTCGCCGAAAAGGATATTGCCAAGCCCGAGAACATTGATACGGTTGTATTTCAACTCGGCTCTTCCTCCACCTTGTGCTTGTATCCGGTTACGATGGATGAGGTGACGCTGGTGCGATCAACCACATCGTGACGGAACACGGCATAGAGATGCATGATAAGGTAGATCGGAAAAATCCATGCCAGCAGATGATGCGCGAAATGCAGCGCATAGCTCCCTCCGAAGAGGGGGATCATCCAGCCGAAAAGGCTTTCCGAGAAGCCGCCCGGATTGTTCTCGCCGTACATGGCAAGCCCGCTGAGAATCATGAAGGTCGAGCCGCAGAAAATAAAGATGAAATGAGCCAGGGCTGCAACCGGGTTGTGACCCACATAGTTCGGCTCGTCACGTCTCAGAAAGAGATACGACTCGACCTGTTCCCGGAAGGGCTTGCCCCACCAGGAGGGCGACCAGGGCTGAAATCCGCCGAAGCGGGCATACTTGTCGTCCCCGAAAAGCGCCCAGTACATCCTGAAAAGAAAGTTTGCGATAAAAATAAACGCCGCAGCGAAATGCAGATACCGCCACCACGACATCCCGTTGTACCAGACCGCTTCGCCCAGAGGCGGGTTCATGACCGGGGCTGCAATATACATGCCGGTCAGCAGCAGCATAACGGTACAAATGGCATTGACCCAGTGGTAGAAGCGTACCGGCAGCCGCCAGACATAGATCTCCTCAATGATTCTGCCCATGGTAGCCTCCGTTTAAACGATTCTGACACTGGTAACTTCCTTGCCATTCATATCGAACACATGTGACGCGCAGGCAAGGCAGGGATCGAAGGAGTGCACTGTCCGGATAATTTCCAGCGGCTGCTCCGGATTGGCCATCGGGGTGCCTTTCAGTGCCGATTCGTAAGCGCCTGAATTGCCCTTGCCGTCCCGCGGAGATGCATTCCATGTCGAAGGCACCACAATCTGGTACTCCTTGATCTTCTGGTCCTTGATGTGGATCCAGTGGCCAAGTGAGCCGCGTGGAGCTTCGCTGTAGCCGAACCCCTTGCACTCTGCAGGCCAGGTGGCCGGATCCCAGCGGTCGCTGTTGAAGGTGCGGTAGTCCCCCTTCTTGATGTTGTCGACGAGCTGGTCGTAGAAATGGCGCATGAACCCGGAGGTCTGCTTGCACTCGATACCCCTTGCGGCTGTCCTGCCGAGCGTCGAGAAAAGCGCTTCGGGTCCGACCTGCAGTTTCGAAAGAACCATACCGACGGTATCCTTGATCATGGGATCACCTTTTGCATAGGCGATCAGCACACGGGCAAGCGGACCTACTTCCATTGCGTGGTTTTTCCAGCGGGGCGTTTTCAGCCAGCTGTATTTCTTCTCGGTGTCGAGGTGCTCGAAGGGAGGCTTCGGGCCGGAGTACGCAGGCTTGGTCTCGCCTTCCCAGGGATGCAGTCCCTTGTCGTCGCCTTTCGAGTAGGTATACCAGCTGTGGCTGACCTCTTCGGTAACATGGGCGGCATCTCTCGGATCGACGTCGTGCACGGTCGTGAGATCCTTGCCGAGAATCGCGCCTCTCGGCCAGAGCAGGGTCTTGAAGTCATCAAGCGTGGTTTCCGGGAAATCGCCGTAGCTGAGATAGTTGCCCAGCCCGCCGCCGTAGAGCCAATCCTTGTAGAATCCCGCAATGGCGATGAGATCGGGAATATAGACCTGATCGATGAACTGCTGGGTCTGGTCGATGATCTTTTTCACCATGGCGAGCCGCTCGATATTGATGGCCGTATCGCTGTTCGGGTCAATCGCGCAGGCCATGCCGCCTACCAGATAGTTGGGATGCGGATTCTTGCCGCCGAAAATGGTATGGATCTTGACGATCTCCTTCTGGAAATCAAGCGCTTCGAGATAGTGTGCCACACCGATGAGGTTCACCTCGGGCGGCAGCTTGTAGGCGGGATGGCCCCAGTAGCCGTTCGAGAAAATGCCGAGCTGCCCGCTTTCGACGAATCCAACCAGCCGCTGCTGCAGATCCTTGAAATAGCCCACCGATGATTTCGGCCACGGGGAGATGCTCTGGGCGATATCGGAGGTCATTTTAGGATCGGCTTTCAGAGCGCTCACCACATCTACCCAGTCAAGCGCATGCAGGTGGTAGAAATGCACCAGATGGTCCTGCGTCTGCTGGGTGGCATTCATGAGATTGCGGATGATACGCGCGTTGGTCGGCACTTCGATGCCCAGGGCATCCTCGACGCACCTGACCGAAGCGAGGGCATGCACGGTCGTGCAGACACCGCAGATACGTTCGGCAAATGCCCATGCATCCCTCGGATCGCGCCCTCTGAGAATGACCTCGATACCTCGCCACATGGTACCGCTGCTGTATGCTTCCTCGATGACGTTGCTGTCGTTTACTTTAGCCTCTATTCTCAGGTGTCCCTCAATGCGGGGAATGGGATCGACTACAATTTTTTTAGCCATGCTCTACTCCTTGTTAAGCTTTTTCCTCTGAATCGTTTCCTGCCTTGGCCTTTTTGACCGCTGTAACGGCGGCATGCGCGGCAGCTCCAGCTGCAGCCGCACCTACGGCGATCACACCGATCCTGTCGGCATTACTGTCCGTACCGAGGAACGATACTTCGGCAAGACGCTCGTAGAACGGTCCCTTGTCCCAGAAATTCGGTTCCGAGCAGCCGATGCACGGATGTCCCGAACCGATCGGAAAGCTGACGCCGCCGTTCCACTGGATTTTCGAACAGGCGTTGTAGGTTGTCGGTCCCTTGCAGCCCATCTTGTAGAGGCACCATCCCTTTCTTGTCGCCTCGTCGTCGAAGCTCCTGACAAACATGCCAGCATCGTAAAATGCCCGACGGTAGCACTTGTCATGAATCCTGGTGTTGTAGAACGCTTTCGGCCTGCCCATGCGGTCCAGCTCCGGCAGGGTGCCGAAGGTGTGGAAATGGGCGACTACACCGGTCATCACTTCAGAGATGGGCGGACAACCCGGAACATTGACAATTGGTTTATTCTTGATGATTTCGGAAATCGGCGCAGCTCCGGTAGGGTTGGGATCGGCGTTCTGAACACAGCCGTACGAAGCGCATGCCCCCCAGGCGATGATGGCCGCGGCATCGGCCGCAGTCTCCCTGAGCGTGTTCAGGAAGGAGTCACCGCCCACCATGCAGTAGACCCCGTCATCTTTTGTGGAGGCGTTGCCTTCGACGGCAAGAATATATTTACCCTTGTACTCCTGCATGATTTTCCTGCGCACATCTTCGAGCTGATGACCGGCGGCGGCACTGAGCACATCGTCGTAGTCGAGAGAGATCATGTTGAAAATGATATCCTCGATGGTGGGATGGGAAGAACGGATAAAGGATTCCGAACAACAGGTGCATTCAAGCCCGTGCAGCCAGATAACCGGAGTTCTCGGCTTTGTTTCCATGGCTTGAACCATTTTGGGTACCATTGAAGGGGAAAGACCGAGATAGACCGACGTAAGCGAGCAGAATTTGAGAAAATCCCGTCGGCTTATGCCGCTGGCCCGGAAAATATCGGCGAAGGTCTGGTTGTTGTGCATTACTGCCTCCGGATTAAGTGAACCGGACTGTAGGGCGAAAAATCTGCCGAATCCGGTGTGCCTGTCTGTGGTAAAGTCAATTAGACTAACTGTTAAATTAACAATCGTTGATTAATTTTCCAGCAGCCCACCCTCAATAATAACGCGAAAAACAAAAAAACCCTGCAAATCTTATGATTTTGCAGGGTTTTAACACTGGTTAGTGACGCCTGAAGCTACTCAGTAGATCGTTACGCCAAGCATCGATGACGAAATTCTGGCAAAATCGGTAAGCGGCTTGAAGAAAAGACCGAAATAGAGGGTCAGGATCATGAGCACCGCTATGGCGACCTTATGGAGTATCCCGAATCCGGCTTTCACTTCACAGGGCTGGGTCGATTCCCTGAGATACATGTTCAGAGGAATGAGCATGTAGTAGTAGAGAGAAATGACGCTGGTCAGGACGCCGATAAGAGCGAGCCAGATATAAACCGAACCTTTGGCCAGAAGCGCCGAAAAGATCATGAGCTTGCCGATAAAGCCCACCGTCGGAGGAAGACCGACAAGGGAGATGAGAAACACCGTAAGAGCCGCTCCGGCAAGAGGCATCTCTTTGCCGAGACCTCGATAGTCTTCGAGATTCTCGCTTCCGGTTCTGTTGGAAATAATGATCACCACATAGAATGCTCCGATGTTCATGAGCAGATATCCCAGCAGATAGAAGAGAGTCGCCTGGGTGCCCAGCGAATCCATGGCGATGATGCCGAGCAGAAGATAACCCGCATGCGCAATCGAGGAGTAGGCAAGCATTCTCTTGACATTCTTCTGCCAGAGAGCCACAACGTTGCCATAGACCATCGAAGCTATGGCTATGACGATCAGCAGCATGAGCCAGTCGATGCCGGCGATATCCTGGAACGGTTCGCCGCCGTGAGGAATGGCTACATAGAAAAAGCGCATGAGAATGGCAAAGCCTGCCGCTTTCGAACCTACCGAGAGATAGGCGGTAACGGGAGTCGGCGCTCCTTCATACACATCGGGACTCCAGAAATGGAAAGGCACGGCTCCGATCTTGTAGCCGAAGCCCGCAAGAATGAGCAGTGAGGCCAGCATCATCACCAGCGGATCGTATCCGTGCAGGGCAAGTTCCGAACTGATCTTCATGATGTTGGTCTGGGCGGTTATGCCGTAAATCAGGGAAAAACCGTACACCATGAGTCCCGTGGAGACCGCTCCGTAGACCAGATATTTCAGGGCGCCTTCGGAAGAACGCGGATCGTCCTTCCGGTAACCGGTCAGCACATATGCGGTAAGGCCTACGAGCTCCATGGAAAGAAACATCATCAGGAGATCGACCGACGAGGCCATCATGATCATGCCGATAACCATGGCGACAATCAGTGCATAGTACTCACCCATGCTCCTTACATGGCGGTTGAGCTGATCGTCTGCGACCGATATCAGTACCGCAAGAATACCTGAAATCACGAAAAAGTACTTGAAGAAGATCGCGAACCCGTCAAGCACGTACATCCCGAAAAAGATCTCCCCGGCTTCAAGCAGATGCTGCTGATAGATAAAGTAGAAGCTGCCGGCAAGACCGAGAACGGTAAGCAGAGGCAGCAGATTGTTTTTTCTGCCTTTCACCGCCAGATCGACAACGATCAGGAGCATGAAAAGCACTGAGAGATAGATTTCAGGCATGAAAAAACCAACGCCGGTTTTCAAGGCAGCGATGATACTCTGTATTTCAGCACCTGATGGCAGCTCGAACATAATTCTCTTCGTTTATTCTTTTACCTCATTCGGCAGATTAATTCAATGCGGTCATCACGACAGGCGAAAGCACCTCAACGAGCTTGTTGATGCTCGATGTCAGCATGCCGAGCACCGGCATCGGATAGATGCCGAGGAAAATGACGATAATGGCAAGCGGGACAAGCATGACCAGCTCGCGGGCATCGAGATCGAGCTTCCCTTTCCAGTCATGGAAATGGATGTGTTCATGGCCGTCGGCTCCGACTTCGAGATCGTAGGCCGCATCCGCCTTTCTCTTGCCAAGAAACATCCTCTGGAGCGACCAGAGCAGGTAGGCCGCACCGAACACGATACCGAGCACGGAAACGATAGCCACATTGCGGGTGGTCACCGAACTGAAAGCGCCTACGAAAACGAACGCTTCGGAAATAAAGCCGGAGAGACCGGGAAGACCGAGCGAGGCGAACCAGGCTATGGTGACGACCGCGGCGTAGACCGGCATATAGGATGCGAGGCCACCGAACTTGTCGATCTGGCGGGTGTGGGCCCTGTCGTAGATCACGCCGACAAGAAGGAAGAGCATGGCCGTGATGGTGCCGTGGTTGAACATCTGATAGAGCGCACCGACCATTCCCTCGCTGTTCGCGGCGGCAAGACCGAGCAGCACGTAACCCATGTGGCTGATGGACGAATAGGCCACCATTTTCTTGAGATCCTGCTGGGCAAGCGCGCAGAATGCACCGTAGATGATATTGATGGCGCCCAGAACCGCGATCACGTAAAGCGAGGCCTGGAACACTTCAGGGAAAAGCGGGAAGTTGATGCGCATCATGCCGTACGTACCGAGCTTAAGCAACACGCCTGCAAGAATGACCGAAATCGGGGTCGGAGCTTCGACGTGCGCGTCGGGAAGCCATGTGTGGAACGGAAACATCGGAACCTTGATGGCGAAACCGATAAAGAGTACGATGAATGCCGCGTAACGCCACATGACGTTGTCCGGACCAAGAATGGCATCCTTGATATAGTTCTCCTGGCTTGCCATGGCGACCAGACTGAAGGTGTGATTGCCGGTAAGCGGATCGATAACGCTGAAGTAGAGGCCGATCATGACCAGCAGCATGAACACGGAACCGAACAGCGTGTAGAGGAAGAACTTGATGGCTGCGTATTCACGGTTCGGACCGCCCCATATACCGATGAGGAAGTACATAGGAAGCAGCATGAGCTCCCAGAACACGTAGAACAGGAAAAAGTCGAGCGCCACGAAACAGCCCATCATCGCCGTGGCGAGCAGGTTGTAGAGGATGAAGTACCCCTTTACCTGTTTCTGGATCGGCCAGCTCGAAAGAATTCCGATGATCGAGATCAGGGCGGTCAGGATGACCATGGTGATCGAGATACCGTCTACACCGAGGAAGTACTCGATGTTGAGCGATCCCATACTCCCCAGATCGAGATTGATCCACGGCAATCGTTCGATGAACTGGAAGGAACCTTCCGGGGCTCCTCCGGCGGCAGCGGTGATTCCCGGCAGAGAGGCGTCATACCCCTTCCAGATCAGCACAGCGAGCACGCCCTGGGCGATTGCCGCAAGCAGTGACACTATTCTGATTATCTGCTTCTGTGAAGAAGGCACGGCAAGAATCACCAGACCGGCAAGAATAGGCAGAAAAACGATAAGACTCAGCATGTTCCGTATCTGTAGGTTTTCAATTTAAAAATAAATGCCTCTCAGGAGATCAGTTGTGTAAAGTAATAGATAAAGTACCCTATCACGGCAAGCATCAGCATAACCACATAGGTCTGCACCTTGCCGGTCTGCAGCTTCTTGAGGACTGCACCGGTGGTATTGACGAAGAAAGCCGTGAAATTCACCGCGCCATCGACGACATACCTGTCGAAGCCGCCGCTGGTAAAGGCAACTTTTTTCGTCACGACGGCAACGCCGTTTACCGCACCGTCGACAATATTGGTGTCTATCCAGGAAAGCACCTTTGACAGAACGACCGAACCGTTGATGATGGTGGCCTGGTAAATTTCATCCCAGTACCACTTGTTGAACGAAAAGAGGTAGAGGGGCCTGATGCTCGCTGCGGTCCGGTCGGGATCGATGATCCGGAAGACATAGACGACAAGCGCAAGGCTGATGCCGAGCACGACCATGACGCTGGAAATCAGGATAGCCGGATTGTGCGCCTCGTGTGCGGCATGGGCAATGGATGCCTGCCGCGGATCGGAAAACACGTGGCCCGCTGCTTCACCATGCGCACCGGCTTCCGCGCCATGCCCTTCGGATGCCGCTTCCGAAGCCACTCCTTCGGAATGGGCATCGCTTTCGGCGCCATGACCAACGGCAGGAACCGCTTCTGCAAGCAGACGATCGGGACGCGTCGCGGAGACGGCCGTATCGTGCTTCGCTCCGCCTGCAGAAGAACCGACAACCGTAGCCGGAGTCTGCACCATGCTCATGAACCACCCCTTCGCTCCGTCAAGCGGATCGGGAGAGTAGACGGCAAACACGGAGAGTGCTGCAAGTACCACCAGCGGAGCCCTCATGTTCCAGGGCACCTCATGCACGCCGTGCGCCTCTTCGTGATGAAGGTCATGACCATGCGCCGCATGGGCGTCGTGTCCGTGATGATGATCATCCGCGGGCTTGAGATGCGTACGACTCTCCCCGAAGAAAACCAGCCATATCTGCCGCCCCATGTAGAATGCGGTCAGCATGGCAGAGAAAAAGCCGAGGAAAGGAATGATATAGTAGATGCCCCCGCCTTCGGCGTTGGCAAAGCCGATTGCTCCGGCAAGGATCGCGTCCTTGCTCATGAAGCCGCTGGTCAGCGGAAGGCCGGCGAGGGCGAGCGTTGCAAGGGTGAAGGTGGCGAATGTCCAGGGCATATGCTTGCGAAGTCCGCCCATCCAGCGCATGTCCTGTTCATGGTGCATGGCGTGGATGATCGCGCCGGAACCGAGGAAGAGACATGCTTTGAAAAACGCATGCGTCACCAGGTGGAAAAGCGCGGCAGAATAGGCCCCGACACCAAGGCCAAGCACCATATAGCCGAGCTGGGAAACCGTCGAATAGGCCAGAACCCTCTTGATATCGTGCTGGGTGATGGCGATGGTGGCGGCCATGAAGGCCGTGAATGCACCGATAAAGGCGATCACATGAAGCGCGTCCGCGGTAAGCAGCACAAAAATCCTGGCCACGAAATAGACGCCTGCAGCAACCATGGTAGCCGCATGGATAAGTGCGGAAACCGGCGTCGGACCCTCCATGGCGTCGGGCAGCCAGACATGCAGCGGGAACTGTGCCGATTTACCTACACAGCCCATGAACAGAAGGATGCCTGCAGCGGTAAGCCAGGCCTGGCTCAGGCCGAACTTTCCGGCGGCGAGGTTCGCGAAAATCTCCTGATAGCTGAAGGTATGGAACTGCGAATACAGAATCAGGATACCGAGCCACATTCCGATATCACCCACCCTGTTGGCAAGAAAGGCCTTTTTCTGTGCGTCGGCGGCGCTGTCCTTCTCGAAGTAGAAACCGATGAGCAGGTAGGAAGAAAGACCGACCAGCTCCCAGAAAATATAGATGGCGAAGAGGTTATCGGCAAGCACGATACCGAGCATCGAGAACGTGAAGATGCCGAGAAAGGCAAAAAACCTTCCGTAGCGAGGGTCTCCCGACATGTACCCTGTCGAGTAGAGATGCACCAGAAAGCTGATCAGGGTGACCATGGCAAGCATGATCGCCGTGAGATTGTCGATTACGATACCCATCTTGATGACAAGCGGGCCTACTCCGGGCACATTGCCCAGATCGATCCAGGTAAAATCCCATACCACCCTGAAAGCCGGATCGTAAGACTGAACAACGACACTCCAGAAAATATAGAGCGAAATGGCAAACGTCGTGCCGAGTATCCCAACACCGATGAAATCACCTCTTCTGGGAAGCCGTTTGTTGAAGAAAATAAGGATCACAAACGACAGAAGCGGCAGAAGCAGAACGGCTATTGATAACTGGATTAAACTGTGCATGTTCTTTCGATTTTCAGGAAATAATAAAACTGATGGATCTTCTGCCTGCTCACTCCTTCATGGTATCGATGGTTGACACATCGACGCTCCTGAAGATTTTATAGATGTTGATGACGATTGCCAGGCCGACGGCCGCCTCGGCAGCGGCAAGAACGATGACGAACAGGCTGAACATCACACCCTCCATGCCTCCGTTGAATTTAGAGAAGGCCAGAAAGTTGATATTTGCAGCGTTCAGGATCAATTCCACACCCATGAGAATGACAATGGCGTTTTTCCGGGTCATCACGGCGAAAAGCCCGAAACCGAAAAGCAGTGCCGATATGGTCAGGTAGTGATTGAGACCTATGTTCGTAAGCAGTTCCATGAAAAAGATGGCTTAATGTTCGTTATTGTGGACGTTGTCGTACCGGGCAAGGAACGCGGCGCCGATAAGGGCGGCCAGAAGCAGGATGGAAGCCATCTCGAAGGGAAGAACGTATCTCGACATGGTTTCGATACCGATACGCTCGACAACGCTCCCCTGCAGCTGAACCTCCGAAGGTTTCCATGTGCCGGTCGTATAAAAGGTGAACAGCAGTCCCCCGACGGTTGCCACCAGCAGCAGCGTTCCCGGAACCACGTGGAGCACGTCGGTTTTCAGATCGGCCTGCATGATGCTGTTGGTGAACATGACACCGAAAAGCAGAAGCACGAGAATGCCGCCGACATAGACAACGATCTGGGTGACGGCGATGAAATCGGCGCTGAGAAAAACATAGAGCGCCGCGGCGCCGAAAAAGGTGAAAAGCAGGGCGAAGGCCGAGTAGATCACGTTTTTGGAGAACACCACGAATGCCGCCGAAAACACCGTAATTGCGGCAAAGATATAAAAGATAGTAACGAAGGTCGCGTTATTCATGTGTTATTGCCCTGGTTTCGTATTCACTTACTGACCGTTCTTCTCTTCTGCGGCTTTCGCAGCTGCCGCCTGCTTCTCCCTGGCGGCCTGCGCCTGCTGCTCGGCGACTTTACGGCGCTTCGCCTCTGCCTCAAGACGGGAAAGATTGCCGAAATGGTAGATCATGTTCTGCCGGTCGAACTCCGAAAAATCGCTTACCGGGGTATGCACAAGGCATTCGGTCGGACAGACCGAAACGCAGATGCCGCAGGTCATGCATTTGGCAACGTCGATATCGAAAACAGGAACCCAGAACTTTTTCTGCTGGCCGCCCGAAGTCTTGCCGCATACGGCCAGATCTTCCGGAAGCACCTTGATGGTCTCGATAGCGATACAGCCGATCGGACATGCCCTTTCGCACTGGCCGCAGCCGATACAGTCCTCGATATCGTTATAGAGACGATATCTGGCGTTCACCGGCGTAGGAATCGCCTCTCTCGGATACTGGAGGGTGCAGAGACCGTCTACCTGCCTGAAATAGTCGGCATCGTCGATACCCGCATCGCCTTTCCGGTGGATGGCATTGAAAAAATGCTTCAGGGTAATGCCCATGCCGGTAGCAATCGTTACCGCACCTGCCTTGATATTGCTGAAATATTCACTCATAATCTTCTTTCGTCATTACTTGCCTTGCAGCGTCAAACCGGTTTTCTACGGTACATAAATTTCCCAGATCGCCGTCAGCACGAAGCTGATGAATGCGAACGGGGTAAGAACCTTCCAGCAGAGATACATCAGCTGGTCAACCCTGAGTCTGGGAAGTGTCCAGCGAAGCCACATCTGCACGAAAATAAAGAAAAAGCCTTTCGAGATGATCCAGAACGCGCCCCATACCGGGCCGCTTGTCCAGTCATAGAGCGCAACGGAACCGAGATTCGGGAGCGGAGAGTTCCATCCGCCGAGAAAGACGATCGAGATAATCGCCGACACCATGAACATGCTTCCGTATTCCGCAAGAAAGATGACGGCGAACTTCATACCGCTGTACTCGGTGAAATATCCGGCCACCAGTTCGGATTCGGCTTCGGGAATATCGAAAGGCGCACGGTTCGTCTCGGCCAGCGATGCGATGAAATAGATAAGGAAAGGGAGCCAGGCTATAGGCGACTGGAAAAGATAGAAGTGCGCAAAACCGTAAGGACCGGACTGCAGGACGTTGATCTGCTGCATATCAAGCGTTCCGGCCATCATTGCGCCGCAGAGAAGGGCGATGGCTGCCGGAATTTCATAGCTCACGATCTGGGCGACGCTCCGAACCGCGCCGTAAAGCGACCACTTGTTGTTCGAACCCCACCCGGCGGCAAGAATACCGACAACTTCGAGAGCGACGATTCCTATGGCATAGAAAAGGCCGACGTTGAGGTTAGCCCCGATAAAGGCCGGACTGAAAGGGAGCACGGCAAAGGCGAGAAACGAACCTACAAAGAGAATGCCGGGACCGACCACGAAAAGGAACTTGTCGGCGGAAGTAGGCACGATATCCTCTTTCTGCAGGAGTTTGAGAATATCGGCAAGTGTCTGCAGGATACCCCACTTGCCTACCTCCATTGGACCAAGCCTGTCCTGCATGAAGGCGGAAATCTTCCGCTCGCCGTACACACCGTAGGTGAGGGCGTAGAGAGCGATGAAAACAAGGGGAATAGCGGCAATAATCACCAGACCGAGAGGAAACCACGACAAGGTGAGCCCGGCAAGCGCATCAGACCAGGCATTCAGGTTGTTACCCATAAGAAACGGCAGACGGATTTGCGAAATGGCGGCAATACTCATCGGTCAACCTCCCCGAGAACGATATCGATGCTGCCGATAATAGCCACGAGATCCGGTATAAGCTGACCTTTCGACAGATCTTTCATGGCGGATAGATTGACAAAACAGGAAGAACGCGCCTTGCAGCGGAGCGGCTTGGTTGTTTTACCGTCGCTCTGGATGTAAAAGCCCAGCTCGCCGCGGGGATTTTCGGCCCTCGCATAAACCTCACCGGCTTTCGGGCGCACCCTCTTGGGCACTGCAGACCTCGGATTGAAACCTTCGGAACCGGGCATTTTCGAAATGCACTGCTCGATGATATTGAGGCTCTCCTCCATTTCAAGCGCACGGACAAGGTGGCGCGACAGACAGTCGCCGACATCTGAAAACTTGCCGTCCGGAACCGGAACGTTGAAATCGAGCTCGGGATAGACCGAATAGGGGTCGTTCCTGCGAAGATCCCACTTGACACCCGAGCCCCGGAGCATGGGACCCGACCAGGCGTAGTTGATGGCAACATCAGCGGGCATGATGCCGATACCCTTGGTGCGTTTGACGAAAATCTCGTTTTCGGTCAGAAGTTTGTACAGCTCGACGACTTTCGGGCGGAAGTAATCGACGAACTCCTTGACTCGCTTGTTGAAATCGGCAGGGATATCGAAGGCGACTCCGCCGATCCACACATAGTTGTAGAGCATGCGTGCACCCGATGCCCATTCGAGAAGATTGAGAATATGTTCGCGGTCGCGGAAACAGAAGAGAAAAGGAGTAAAGGCGCCGAGATCGATACCGTAGGTGCCGATAGCGACAAGATGCGAAGCAATCCTGTTCAGCTCGGAAACCATCACTCTTATAAATTCGACCCTCCGGGGAATTTCGATATCGAGAAGCTTTTCAACGGCAATGCAGTAAGCCCACTCGTTATTCATGCCGGTAAGATAGTCCATCCTGTCGGTATAGGGCACAATACCAGGGTAATCGACCACCTCGCAGTGCTTCTCGAAACAGCGGTGGAGATAACCGAGATATGGTTCCGCAGAGGTGACCACCTCGCCGTCCGTCATACATTCGAGCTTGAGCACGCCGTGCGTCGAAGGGTGCTGGGGACCCATGCTCAACAGCATCTCTTCGGTTGCGAGATCCTTCTCTATGACAACAACGTTGTCATCTTTCCGGGATACCCGTATCGACCCCTGCTCAGCCATTCCTAATTCCTGCATACTTGAGTCTGCTTTATTGCTGTTTAACCCTCATTAATACGGCACCTTGATCCCGTGGTAGCTCTCCTGAACCCTGTAGTCCTTGCGGAGCGGAAACCCTTCCCAGTCTTCGGGACAGAGAATCCTGCGCAGGTCGGGGTGACCGGTGAACTGCATGCCGAACATGTCGTAAGCCTCCCGCTCATGCCAGTTTGCCGTATGCCAGACATAGGCTGCCGTAGGAATCGAACCCCCATCTCTCGGACACTTCACCTTGACTGCTATCCGGTGAGGGAACTCCCCGAGCGATTCAAGGTTGCAGACAATGCCGAGCTGCTCTTCGGCCTGATAATCGACACCGGAAAGACAGGCCATGTAATTGAACTTCAATTTCGGATGGTCGCGCATGAACAGCGCGATGTCCGGCCACTTGGCGGCTTCGAGCACTTCGAAAAACGGCATGGTTTCATTGGCGTCGAAATCCGAAACCGCGCTGCCGAACTGCTCACGGATCACCGCATATGCCGCGGCACTCTGCTGTACCGACTGCGGCAAAACCCTACCTTCTTCCATTTCTGACATGATGCTCTGGATTACAAATTCATTTGTTATGCACGTGCGGCCTGTCGCCCGGCTTCGATAACCGGCTGCGGATCGACGCTCTTTTCAGCCAGCTTCCTGAGTGCATCGGCCCGCGAAATACCGATCTGTTCCATACGGATAAGCTCCTGCACCTTCATGAGGCCGCCGATGAGCGACTCGGGCCTTGGAGGACATCCCGGCACATAGACATCGACCGGAATAACCCTGTCCACGCCCTTGAGCACATGGTAGCCGTGCTCCCAGTAAGGACCGCCGCAATTGGAGCAGCTTCCCATGGAAAGCACATAACGCGGCTCGGGCATCTGCTCGTAAAGCCTGACCACCCGCTCGGCCATTTTCATGGTAACCGTACCGGCAACAATCATGAGATCCGACTGACGGGGTGACGAACGGGGAAAAATACCGAAGCGTTCAAGGTCGTAATTGGATGCGTTGGTGGCCATCATCTCGATAGCGCAGCATGCCAGACCGAAACCCATCGGCCACAGCGAAGACAACCTTGCCCAGTTCAGGACATTGTCGACGGAAGTTATCACAACATTGTGCTTCGATATACCGGCATCAAGTAAACCCATAACGCATAAATCTGGTATTGTGAAAATCAGACTCTCCTGCCCTCGGTCTTCCCGACAGGCATTTCAGGCATTTTCGGAATATTGGGAGTGGGGCGAACCCAGTCGAGGTCACCCTTGACCCAGGCGTAGGCAAGCCCGAGAATCAGGATTCCTGCAAAGACAAGCGCCTCGAAAAGCGCGAAAGAACCAAGATGCTTGAAAACGGTTGCCCAGGGATAGAGGAAGACAACCTCGACATCGAAAATGATAAAGATGAGGGCTACAACGTAAAAGCGGATATTGAACTTCACCCATGCGCTGCCGACAGCCTCTTCACCGCACTCGTAGGTGGAGTTTTTCGCGGGATTGGGCCTGCTGGGACGAAGCATGCGTGCCGTCAGGTAGCCGCCCGCCACAAAAACGATACCGAGAGCGAGAAAAACGAAGACATTTCCGAAACCACTCAGCGTCTGATCCATGAGCTGTGCATTAAGATTATCCTTATTCCAGGGATACCGGAAAAAATCCCGGCACATGTAACAAGTGTTGCTTTAAAGTGCGCCAAATATAAAAAAAAATTCCTTTATCGAACAGAAAAAAACCTCAAACAGACGCATACCCGCAAGCCGTTACCAATACCGAAAAAAAGCCGCATGAATCTAAAAAAAATTACCTTAATTCATAATTAAATTAAAGAATCAGGCTTTTCCCCATAAAACCTGCTGCTGAAAACACGAAAAAACCTTAAAAAAAGAAACAGCACAAGCAGGGTGAGCGGAAAAACAATCGTCTGCACGACAAGAAAAGATCTGCTCGCCTGCAACAGGAAAGGTCCGAGAAGCGCCGTCAGCGCCATCCAGATAATAGGAGCCCATGCAACGGCAAGAATAAAAGGAAGACCGCTTTTCATGAAACGCTTCCGGAACTCAAGATCGCCAAACAGCTTCATAGAGGTTGAAAAAACAGGGTTGCGATCTGTTCTGCCATCAGGGCATCAAGATCTTTAAGAATTTCATACTCTTTTTTAAGGCTTTTCATGTCGCCCCGGGAAACATGGTACATGGCAAGCTTGCAGTGCGGTTCCGCATTCAGAGGCTCCAGTTCGAGAGCCTTTTCGAAAGCCTCCCTGGCCTTGTCGGGCTCGCCGTTGTCGAGATAGACATCCCCAAGCACACAGTAGAGACCGGCATGAGAGGGGTCCCTTGCTATAGCGTTCTTCAGGGTCTTCAGGGCCGCCTCATCCTTTCCGAGGGTGAGCTGTATAAAACCGAGATGCTTGTAGGCCTCCAGAAAATCAGGATCGAGGACAATGGTCCGGAGAAAATCGCACCCTGCCTTACGGTAATCGTTCATGGACAGGTAGGCCACCGCCCTTGCATAATAAGCCTGCGGATCGCGACCGCTCCGGGCCAGCATCCGGTCGAGCAGCTCCAGCGCCTGGCTGTTACGCTCGCTGCGAAGGTAGGAGAGGGCGAGGTCGTACTGTTTGCCTGGATCTTCGGGGCTTTGACGAAGTTCATCCTCAAGTTTTTCAATCTCGTTCAATGTCGGCGGTTTTACTGGTTGATGGCACTCTCTCTTCCGGAATATCCTCGTCAAAGAGCTGCTGAATTCTGTAGAGCGTTGCAAGCTCGCCTGTAATTCTCGAGGCGAGCCAGCAGCCAAAAGCTTCTGATTCATTGATGCAGCGAACATACTGCACCCTTTCGAACCCCGAACGGGTGAGCTCCTTTCGGGCCTCATACTCGGTTTCGCTGTTGTCTGCGAAAAACCCGTAGGGAAACATCACGACGTTTTCGATTCCCTCCTCACGGAAAGCCAAAAGCGCCTTCTGGACGGTTTCCGACGTCCACTCTCCACCAGCCGAATGGTTCATGCAGCCCTGTCGGACATCGGCGAAAAGGTTCCTCGGATCAGCCATGATCCGCTCTTTCATCATCTCGAAAAAGAGTCCGGTCTCGTCCAGACCCGTAAACACCTTTGGCGGGTTCCCGGCCCGGTCGCGGACAAGCGTACCGTGGATCACCAGCACCAGACCTGTTCTGCCGGCACCGGAGCCCTTCATGGAGGCATCTATTGCCGAAAACAGATGATCGAGATAAATCCGGTGCAGTTCCGGATCGCGCCAGAGCTTGTTGAGCAGCCGTATGCCTGCATAACGGTTTTCACTGAACTCTTCAGCAATCATGCGGCAGGCCACGCCGCAGGAAAAAGCCGATTCCACCGGAATCATCGGCACCACAACAACCCCGTCACACCGGCTCTGCTGCTCCCTGAGCACGTTTTCAAGATACGGGGGCACGAAATAATAAGCGTCGAGCACATCGACATCGACGACATCGAGCAGGGGGTCGCCGCTCTCTTGCAGGCATGCGTCAATGGCTCTTGTCTGTGCCCTGTTGATCGAAAGCAGTTTCGAACGATAGCGGTTCAGCCGCCAGTTGATGAAATGCTTCGTCGAGCGGAAATCAGCGATGAAATAAACCAGTAATTTCGGAACCTTTACAATCTGACTGGTTATCACCTTCAGGATCCTTCTCGAACTGGGCCAGAGATTTCGAAGTGTCAGCTTTTCGACCTCCCCATACGTAACGACAAGAACCGCGTACCGTTTTTTCCTTACAATCCTATCCACCATTTCAGCTCGGCAAACATTATCACAAATCCGATGATACCCCCGACAAGCGTCTGCATGAAATTATGCGCCTTGAGCTGTATTCTCGACCACATCAGGAGCGGAACCAGCATGAAAAGCCACAGGGCGACCGCGCCGAACTTCAGAAAAAGCAGGGCCACAGAGGCGGTCAGCGTAAAAAGGTGGATACTGATCTTCCACTGCAGGGTAACGAGAAGAATAAGCACGGTATTGACCGCATTGAACAGAAGTATCCCGGTAAGGAGCCTCGGAGCATGCAGCTGCAGCATGAACTCATAGCCAAGCACATTGACGAAGGTCAGAACCAGAAGCGGCAGAAACCGCTGCTCCCTGAAGGTGATGTTGTAGTCCGAAACCTTGCCGATCTTCTTGAGACCGTAGATCAGCAGCATCGGCGCTAACGTGCTCGAGGCGAACAGAACCGTAAGATAGGGGAATTTCGAAGGATCGTCCGCGTATCCGAAAAGCACGATAACACAGTATACCGCAGGAGCCACAACAACAGGACTTATCGCCCATGAAAGAAAATCCGCCAGACGATGAACATCAGAACGCATGGGCACAACCGGTCGAAGGTATGGAAAATTTTACGTAAAAATGCGCAAAAGTATCTATAAAGATAGTTTTAATAAAATAAAAAACCGCGTATATTCTTTGTCCATATCGCGAGAGTGGTGAAATTGGTATACACGCTAGTCTTAGGAACTAGTGCCGTGAGGCGTAAGGGTTCGAGTCCCTTCTCTCGCACATTCCCGGAGTGCCGGAAGAAACGTCGGAGGCATGCCAAAGTGGCGGAACTGGTAGACGCGCTGGACTCAAAATCCAGTGAGTGCAAACTCGTGAGGGTTCGAGTCCCTCCTTTGGTACCATTGTCATAACTCTCACCGGAAAAACAGGTCGCCCTATGCAGCGAATGTACTCCCCCTGGCGTGAAGTCTACATGCAGTCCTTCAAGGATGTCAAATCCGCCGGCAAAGAAGAAAAATCGGTTTTTTCCGACATCCCCCCCGAAGAGGATGACGAGCGTTTCGTGCTCCACAGGGGAAAAACCTGTTTCATCATCATGAACCTCTACCCGTACAACTGCGGGCATCTCATGGTGATTCCCTACCTCCAGACACCTGATTTTTCGGCTCTCGACAGTGAAACGAAGCTGGAAATCATGGATCTCACCGACCTCAGCATCAAGGCACTCAAAGAGACCCTCAAGCCCCAGGGGTTCAATTTCGGGGCAAACCTCGGCCGTGTCGCCGGAGGCAGCGTGGACACCCATATCCACTTCCATATCGTGCCGAGATGGGAGGGCGACACCAACTTCATGCCGGTGCTTGCCGACGCTAAAGTGCTCAGCAACGACATGAAATCCACCTATACAAATCTGAAAAAAGCCATCGCAGCGCTTCTCGATGCACAGAACCCCTGAATTTGCGCACGTCTCTGATGGAAACCGTCCCCTGCCCGATCTGCGGCTCTCCGGATTTCGAGCTTTCGTTTGAACTTCCCGACCGTCTCGATCCCTCCGGGCGGTGGAAGCTTGTACGCTCCACGTCCTGTGGCCTGCTCATGCTCAATCCCCGGCCCGGCGTCACCGAAATCCACGACTACTATCACAAAGGCCCTGATGGCGCTTACGACCCGCACCTGCACGAAACCCTCGCCAGATCACCCCGAGACCGCATCTATCTTTTCGCCCGAAGGCTTCTCCTGCACAGGAAAGCCTCTCTGGTGCTTCACACAGAAAAAAAAGCCGCCGGTGATCTCCGGGTACTTGAAATAGGATGTTCCACCGGCGATCTCCTGAACCACCTTCACAGGAAAAAGGGCATTCCTGCTGAGAATCTTGCCGGTGTCGAAACCGACGCCAGAGCGGCCGGCATAGCGGAAAGTCATTCCGGAATAACGATTTACAGAACCGGAATCGACGAAATGGAAAAGGAAATGAGGTTCGACAGGATTGTTTTCTGGCACGCGCTCGAACACCTGCACGATCTCAATGGAGTTCTGGCAGGCACGGCCGGGCGTCTCGAACGCAACGGAACGGTAGTCGTGGCGCTGCCCAATCCCGAAAGCCGCGACGCACGGCGCTACCGGGAGAACTGGGTCGCATGGGACGCGCCTCGCCATCTCTGGCACTTCACACCCGCCACCCTTGCCGAACTGCTCGCGGCTCACGGACTGGAGATTTTCTGGACGACGCCCTGGATAGCCGACACCCTCTACACCTGCTGGTACAGCGGAAAACTCGCGGCGGCCGCCCGCGGACGCCGGTTCGGATTTCCGGCAATGGCCGATGCGCTGCTGCAGAGCGCTCTGGGAGTTGCGGCGTCCCTTTTCAGGATCCGGCAGGCTTCAACTCTGGTCTACTTCATCCGCAGGAGGGGGTGAACCATCACTTCGCAGCGGCAACGCTGTAGGGCGAACGCCCCAGCGCCCGATCGAGCAATACGCTGGCCGTCATATAGTCGTAAACCGCCTGAAGGTAGTTTGTTTTGGCCCGGTTCAACTGCAGCTCCGCGTCGTTGAGTTCGAGACGGGAACCGATGCCCTCGCGAAAGCGCAACTGGGATATCCGGTAACTGCGTTCGGCAACGCTGATGGTTTTCGACTGTACCCCGATCCGCTTCTGCGCTTCCCGGAAAGCCGACAGACGGACCTCAACTTCGGTTCTTATCGACGCCTTGAGGTCGGCATGGCGGATCATCGCCTGCAGACGGGATATCTTGGCCTGCTCCACCCTGGAACTGATTCTGAAACCGGTAAAAATCGGCACGCTGACCTGCAGGCCGACGGATGACGATACCGGCCAGTTCGAATCCGAAAGACTCACGTCGTCGTTGAAAGCGCTCTGCGTTTCAAGCTGGCCGAAAGCCGACAGAACGGGAAAGCGCTCGGCCCGGGCGGCAAAAACCTTCTCATCCTCGGCATCGACCTGCAGTTCAAGCTGGCGAAGGTCAGGCCTCGATTGCAGCGCTTCACGGTAAGCCGAAGCGATATCCTCCGGATATGCCGCAGGAGAAACATCGAGCTTTCCGGTAAGAATCACCTCGCTGTCGGCCGAAATACCCATGGCGTTTTTCAGCCTGGTCATACTGATGCCCACCATATTTTCCGCCTGGATCAGATCCGGACGAAGATTCTCAACAGAAAGAAACGCCTGCAGTGTATCGATATCGGCGGCAACGCCCTGACGGAACATCGCCCGGGTATCCTTTTGCGCAAGCTCCCAGCGCTCGATGCTCTGGCGGATAAGTTTAAGGCGATCCCGGGAAATCAGGGCATCGAAATAGGACTGTTTGATGTCGGCAACGACTGCCGACTCGGTATTCCGGTATGCCTCTTCGCTCATCTTGCGGACAACCGAAGCCGCCCTGATGCCGGCTATGGCCGCGCCGTCGAAAATTTTCTGGCGCAGATCGAGCGTTGCCGATGCCGAATTGTCGGCACTGATTTCAAGGGGAATGAACTGTGTCGGATCGCCGCCGAAAACATTCGGAAAAAACAGTACCGAAGGCTTAAGCGAACGGGTATAGGTAAAACCTGAAGTGATCTGGGGAAGTACCTCGGACCAGGTTTCCCTGATCTTCTCTGATGCCATCTGCCGGTCGAGACGGGCGATTGCAAGCGAACGGCTCTTTTCGAGCCCGAGCTGTACGGCATCTTCGAGAGTAAGCCTGTAGCCTGAACTGTCGACTGCTGCCACCGGCTCTGCCGGGAATACCTGCTCGGGAACCAGAAACACGAAGAAAAAAACAACCGGCGCTACGAACCTGTTCATAAAAAAGTCACATCATGCGTGTTGACGAAAAAATCGGCAGTATATCACGTACTGTAATATACAAAGAGCCGAAGGTCCATAAAAATTCAGGAACGGTAGCGTTCCTTCCACAACCCCCGCAGACGTTCGCCCAGGGCTTTCTCCCTCCCCTCGTCGGAAGGACGGTAGAAGGGCCGGGGCTGCAGGCCTTCCGGAAAATAGTGCTGTTCCACAAAATGGCCCGGATAGTGGTGAGGATAGCGGTATCCCTCGCCGTAACCCATGGTTTTCATGAGTGAAGTGGGTGCGTTGCACAGATGGAGCGGCACGGAGGCATCCCGGAAGCTTCCGGCAGCAAGCATGGCCTCGTTGATCCCCTCGTAGCTGGCGTTGGATTTCGGAGAAGAGGCAAGATAGGTCACTCCCTGGGCAAGGTTGATTCTGGCCTCGGGAAAACCGATCATCTGTACCGCATGAAACACCGATACCGCCAGCGAGAGTGCGAAAGGATCGGCGTTGCCGATGTCCTCACTGGCGAAAATGACCATCCGCCGGGCGATGAAAAGCGGGTCCTCACCGCCTTCGATCATCCTCGCAAGCCAGAAAAGCGCCGCATCGGGATCGCTTCCCCGCATGGACTTGATAAAGGCCGATATGGTATCGTAATGGGCCTCGCCTCCCTTATCGTAGATCGGCGCCTTGTGCTGCAGGGCACGTTCGAGCATGGCGCGTGTCACCGCCACATCCCGGTTCTCCGTATCGGCCAGGGCAAAGGCCGCCTCGAGGGCATTGAGCGCCTTGCGTGCGTCGCCTCCGGCAAACTGCAGAAGAAACGGAAGGTCCTCGATCACGACATGACGCTCCTTCAAAAGGGGATCGTGCTCCAGCGCCCGCCGGATGACCGCCTCGATATCGGTTCGGGAAAGCGGCTTGAGAATATAGACCTGCATCCGGCTCAACAGCGCGGCATTGACCTCGAACGAAGGGTTTTCGGTGGTCGCACCGATAAGAATGATCAGCCCCTGCTCGATGGCGTGGAGCAGGGTATCCTGCTGCGCCTTGTTGAAGCGGTGGATTTCGTCGATAAAGAGAATGGTCCTCAAGCCGGAACGCGCCGACTGTCTTGCGCCATCGAGCGCCTTGCGCACCTCCTTCACTCCTGCATCGATGGCCGAAAGCTGTTCGAAACGGTAGTGTAGCGCCCTGGCGCAGATTTCGGCAAGGGTGGTCTTTCCCGACCCCGGAGGCCCCCAGAAAACCATGGAAGGCAGTTTCTCCCCCGCCAGAAAACCGCGCAGCGGTCCCTCCTTTCCTGCAAGGTGTTCCTGGCCATAAAGATCGTCGAGGCTTCGGGGACGCATCCGCTCGGCCAGAGGCTGAAAACGCTCGGGAGTTTCCCTGGAAGGGTTGTCCGGGAGACCGAACAGGTCGGGCTGAAGAGAATCGCGGGCTGCCATCGTCAGAATCCGTTCTCGCGGAGCCACGCTTCATCGAGCCGCGACGCCCCGAAGGGCGAAGAGGCCGACAGCGAAAGCTGCCGTGCGACATACTTTCCCAGTATGTCGAATTCAAGGTTCACCCTGCTTCCGACCGCAAGAGCGCTGATGGTGGTGTGCCTGAAGGTAAAGGGAATCACGGCGACGGCGAACGAGGCATCCCCGAGCCTTGCCACCGTCAGACTGATGCCGTCGATGGCGACGGAACCGGCCGAAACCATGATGGAGCTGAACTCCTCCGGATAAGAGAACCATATCTCCCGGCTCGAACCGAGCTCCCGCAGCTCCTTCACCACCCCGACACAATCCACATGGCCAAGCACGAAATGGCCGCCAAGACGGTCCATCGGCCTGAGTGCGCGCTCGAGGTTCACCGAAGCCCCGCAACGGAGCGAACCCAACGTGGTTTTGGCGAGCGTCTCCTCGACCGTATCTACCTCGAACCAGCCATCCGCAACCGCAACCACGGTCTGGCAGGCCCCGTTGACGCTGACGCTCTCGTCGACCGACAGAGACGCGAACGCCTCCATTCCGGCATACTGCACCCGCAGACGCAATCCGCCGTTACGCCTTTCGAGTGCGCCCACCTTCCCTATATCCTTCACGATTCCCGTAAACATTCGATTCCTGACTTGTTTTTCCGGTTACGGCTTATCCTCTTTACCCGTCAATATACGGCAAACCGGGCTTAATTGCCCCAAACGTCCGCTCCGAAGCCCGACGGCGACACCTTATCCGTACACCACAAACCCCGCCGGCGGCACCGTAATGCGAACTGCGGAACCCTGACGCGCCTCGACCGTAACGACATGGGGCTGGAAATCCTCTGCCGTTGAAAGCAGGCACTGCATGGTGCTGCCGGGCGGATGAATGGTACTGTCCACCACCGCGTAAACCGTAATCGCCCTGTCCGTATCGGTATTGATTGCGCAAAGGCACTCCGTGCGGGCGAAAATGCGCGACCAGGCAATAATCCAGTGCAATTGGCCGTCTACCGGCTGCGGATAGTAAAAATCGCCATCGAACCCGGTTGCCGAAACCTGCCGCAGGTACTGGCGGCCGCGCCTCAGGACCATATGCTCCCTGCGCAGCGCGGCAAGCCGGCTGAGGAAACGGTAAACCGGATGTGCTTCGTCGAAGAAATGCCTTCCGGCGCTCTGCCGGGAGCCGAACGGGCCGCCGAACATGCACTCGCGCAGAAAAACGTCGCTGTAGGAGTCGTCTCCGTTACGGTGGTCGGCCCCGTTGAAAGCCTGTTCGGTACCGTAATAGATACAGGGAATCCCCGCAGAAGCGAGGTTCAGGCCCAGCGCGGCCGGAAGCAGCATCTCGCTGCGGGTGCTGTCTCCGGCAAAACGGAACTTGTGCTGCACGCCAACCTGGTCGTGGTCATCGAACATGGTAACCACATGACTGCCGAACCACTGGCGGGAGCTCTTGTTATCGAGAAGGCTGTTGCGGAACAGGTCGAAATACCCCTCCTGATCCTCGGTATCGGGGTTGCCGGGACTGCGCCATCCTTTCACCATGAACTCCAGCTTGTCGGGCATATCATTGATGCCGAGCGCCGCATCGAGCCCTGTGGTATCAAGAATGGCGGTTGCATGTGAACGGCCACCGGTAATCTCGCCGATAATGGTAAAATTCTCCTTGCCGAGCGAAACGGCGAATTCATGCACCGCAGAAACAAAAAAGCGCACCGCTCCAGGCTCCATATGTTTCACGGTATCGAGCCGGTAGCCGTCGATATCGGCAAAGGCAATCCAGAACTGATAGATTTCCGTCATGTTCCTGAGCGCCTGGGAGGGGCGGAACTCGCGGATGCGGCGCTGCAGGTCCCAGGCTGCCGAAGGGTCTTTCAGGGCATCGCCCAGGTTGACATCCTTGAGTGTGCAGAAATCGCCATCGAGAAACTCGGGAAAGCTGTCCCAACGCCTGATCTCGCCACGCCGCGTCCAGGTGCTCTCCGGCTGCAGCTCCACCGGCCACACCGCGCCCTCGGCACTCTCCCCATCCACCATGGCGAAGGGCAGGCTGCCCGGATCGCCGCTGTGCCTGCGGTAGCCCTGCACCGGCCACTGGCGGCCCTCCTGATAGGTATACTGCATATTGCCCTCATAGGCAAAAACATCGCCGGCATGGTTGATGATGATATCGAGAATCACCCTGATGCCCGAATGGTGCGCAGCCCGGACAAAATCCTTCAACTCTTCACGTGTGCCGAAATGCGGATCGACATCGAGAAAATTCTGGATACCGTAACCGTGGTAATCGCTGCTGCCGGTCACCTGACGGAACACCGGGCTGATCCACACCGCCGTAATACCCAGCCGTTTCAGATAGCCAAGCTTGTCCTTCATACCGGCAATGGTTCCGCCGCACCAGTTTCTTCCCGCCTGAAACCACGCATCACGCTCCGCGGTGCCGGCATCTTCCAGCGGCGAAAAAAGAGGCGTCGACCGGTCCGGATCGGCCTGATCCACCGGAGTTCCGTCAAGCCCGGAAAAACCCCCGAACTCGCGTCCATCGGAAAAACGGTCGAGAAACAGGAAATAGAGCACTTCATCCTCCCAGGAGGCGGGGGATGGGTAAAACTCCTTTCCCTCAACAAGTTTTGGAAAATCAATCTCCCGGAGAGTGCGCTCAACTGGGTTTTTCGACATAATGCATCATGGGTATGGGGTTATCGGCCGACAGGGCCCGGCCGTAAAACAGCACTGCCTGAAGTATACGCATAAAACGCTTGATTTAAACAGAATAAACCATATCTCAACAAACAGAAAAAGCCTCTACGAGGCTGGCTTTTTCTGTTGTCATGGGACCGATGAGACGTATGGGGCCACGGCAGGCTCGGGAGCGCGAGTTTCAAGCTTCCCGCTCAGGGAGAACGAATCTCAAGCGCCGTGCAGGCGCGCGAGTTTCAAACGAGCGCTTTCAGTGCCGCACCGTAATCCGGCTCCTCGACGATTTCCGGCACCAGTTCGCGATACACCACCCGATGCTCGTTATCGACAACAACCACAGCGCGGGCAAGCAGTCCTTTCAGTGGACCGGTAGCCATAGCCACGCCGAAATCCCTGCCGAACTCCGGTGAACGGAAAACCGAAAGCGGCACCACGTCGCTGAGCCCCTCCACTTCACAGAACCGCTTGTGGGCAAACGGAAGATCGGCTGAAATACAGAGCACCACGGTGTTGTCGAACGAAGCAGCCTCCTGGTTGAAACGTCTGACCGATGCAGCACAGACTGCGGTATCGAGACTTGGAAAAATATTCAGAACAAGACGCTTGCCCTCATAATCGGCCGGGCCTGATTCCGAAAGATCGGTCTTCACCAGACAGAAAAACGGCATTTCAATGCCGATTGCCGGAAGTTCGCCGGTGGTCTCCACCGGATTGCCTTTCAGGGTAACTGTTGCCATAGGTGCGAAGGATTTATGTTTGCTATTGATCGGGTTTCAAGAACGAATTTTCAGACAGCGTAACCCCAAAAACCGGAACCGGCTGCATTAAGTTTCAGCCGCGCTCATGTCCCCGGCACCCTTCGCTGAAAAAAGTGATCGTTTGCGGCCGGTTTACTCAAACGACAAGGAAGCCTCCCTGCTCCCGGCACCGGTTCCTGGCCAGACCCCCTGCATTTAACGGTCAGGGCAAAAAGCCGTACCTTTCCTGAAAAGGGCGGATGAACGGCTTTTCAAAACGGGTTATGATAATCCTGACAAACATCACGCAGCACCATGTACGAACATCGCCATAGCCGGCCGATTCCTGCCGGCCGTTTTATCCTGCGCATCGCCGGACATGCGGGACTGGCCTTTCTTCTGATAGGCATTTCGCTCCTGATCGGCATTGCCGGGTATATGCGCACCGAACAGATGACACTGCTTGACGCGTTTCTGAACGCAGCCATGCTGCTTGGAGGCATGGGACCGGTAAAAACCGAAGGATTGAGCGCGAACGGCAAACTTTTTGCCGGGCTGTATGCGCTCTATGCCGGGCTGGTGTTCATTGCGGTCATGAGCATCATGCTCGCACCTGTGGTACACCGGATCATGCACCGGCTGCACTGGGAGGACAGGGAAGACGATACGCCTTAGAGCCGGGTTACGCGCCGTTACGCACAACCGTGACGGGATCACGGAGTTTTACCCAGTTGAAGAGCCGTTCCGCATCGGTCATGAGCAGCCGCACACAACCGTGGGAAGCCGGATAGCCCGGCAGGGACTGCTGGTGCATGAAGTAGCCGCCGTAGAAGTTGATGGAAAAGGGCATGGACGCGTTATCGTACTTGATGGAACGCTTGTGGCGCTGCTTGTAGTTCACGAAAAACCTGCCGGGCGGCGTCGCATAGGTTTTTCTGCCGGTTGAAACAGGGCCCCAGAAAACAAGCTTCCCTTTTTCGTAGGCCCCGAAATACTGGCTGTTGAGATAGACCCTTATCTCCCTCTCTCCCCTGCTGTCGGTGAGCAGTTCGGGAATCGGAGCGTACTGGACGGCTTTTGCAAGGTCAACCGGCAAGAGCACGGTTTTTCCCACAGGAAAATGCCGTTTGTCGACCCTGTTCACCTTCATGAAAATAGTCTGGCAGACGGAATCCTCTCCACAAAGCCTGGCGAGCGATTCTCCTTTTTTCAGCTTCTGGGTCACAAAACCCTCGGGAATCTCAGCCTGTGCCTGGCCGGACGAGGAACCGCCCCTGAGGGAATCGGGAACGCCTGCATTGAGCTCATGCTTCTGCATGATGCGCGAGGAGTCCGCCAGAGGGACAGACCCTGGCAAAGATTTGAAGGGCGTTTTCTGGTTTTTTTCGGCAAAAACCGGAGATGAAAAAGAGACGAACAGCACAAAAAAACCGGTAAGGAGGGCGCTGCCGTAAAAAGGGGGACGATACAAGGCCGTATTGTTGTTCATGACTGTTTTTCAAACAAACACCGTTGAAAGCAGAAGCGTTTCCGGCGCCTGTCGAAAAAAAGAAACGGCATACCGGCAAACCCGAAAAAAAGAGAACCAGACACCTGCAGCATGTTTGTAAACAGTGGCGCGTAACCCTTACATCGTATCACCCGGCGGAGCCGAAAGAATCCGCCCTCGCATTTTAAATCATGACGCCTCCACCAATCCGGCATCTTTTCGGAACGGGGATAAAAAATTTAACGGCCATTTTATGGTGGGGCATTTGAATGTAAAACATTATCAGGATATGGACAAAAAAAATCCCCGATAGAGAAATCGACACCCCCTGAAGCCTGTCTGCCGGTTACCGGTTTACATCAGGAGCATCCTGAAACGCCGGAAAAACCTGGCAGCTCCCGTTGCGGGAAACCGCCTGTAGCGGATAATCGAACAACGCAGAAAGCATGGCGGAGGAAAGCATCTCCTCGCGGCTTCCTTCGGCCATTACCCTTCCCTCGCGGAGCATTACAATGCGGCGAATTTCCGGCGGAATCTCGTGTACGTGGTGAGTGACCAGCAGTAAGGTTTTCCCGTTCCGCATCAGTTTGCGGAGCAGCTCGAGGTAGAGAAACGAAGATTTGATATCGAGCCCGGAGGTCGGTTCGTCGAACAGAAGGGTTCCCGGATCGTTGACCAATGCCCTGGCGAGCAGGAAGCGGCGCTGTTCGCCGGTCGAAAGGGAACCGAACGGACGGTTCCGCAGGGCGCCGATACCGAGCGTTTCCATAACCTCTTCGGCTTTGCGGTACTCCCGGTCGCTGAAAACCTGATTCCGCCAGGTATCGATGCTCGAATAAAACCCGGACAGCACCACGTTTAAGCCGGCGGCAGAGGCAAGGTATTCATGCTGCAGATCGTACGAAACGATGCCGAGACGGGAACGAAGTTCCCATACATTCCAGCGCTCCCTGCCGAAAATCCGCAAAGCACTTTCCGGCGAAAAACAGGGGTGCAGATGACCCGAAATAAGCTTCATAAGAGAGGACTTCCCCGCGCCGTTCGGCCCCAGGATAGCCGTGCTGCACCCTTCGTCGATCTGCAGCGAAAAAGCGTCGAATACCTTTGTGGTGCCGCGGAACGCGCTGATGTTGCGGATGTCGAGAAGTGTGCCCGCCGCTGTGCCTGTGAAGGTACTCAGTTCCACCGGCCGTTAGATCCTCCCAGAGAGTAGCGGCCCGCTCCGAGAAACACGATGGCCAGTGAACCGAACAGGTAGAGCGCCTGAAGTTCAAGCGCGTAGGCGCCGTGCTCGTTGATGGAGTAGAGGTCGCCCATATGCACCAGATACACCGCCATCACCATGACGAACGCTTCCACCAGAGCCGCGGCACGGGTATTGAAGCCGAGCACGATCATCACCGGGGCGACGATTTCGCCGACAAGGATACCGTGGGAGAGATACTCCGGAAGACCTGATTTCAGCAGCATTTTCTCCACGAAAGCGTAGCCATGCTGCAGTTTGCTGACGCCGTGGAACAACATCAGACCCCCTATGGAAAGCCGCAGGAGCAGCTTGCCGAAATCGGTGTTGTTGAATGTTCTGTCAAACATGCCTGACCCCCTTTTTGAGAATTTTCGTTTCATGACGCTCATTTTTTTTACTGCACATCATCTACAACATATGCCGTCAGAAGAAGATCACTGCCGAAACCGAGCGGCGCTTCGAAGCAGAGTTCCGGAGCACCTCCGGGAAGTGTTATCCCGAGAGGAGCGAAAGCGCTCAGGCCGTCACCGCCGAAGAGTTTCGGAGCGACGAAAACATAGAACTTGTCCACGAGCGCCGAGCGGACGAAAGAGGAGTGCAGACGACTCCCCCCCTCCACCAGAACGGACAGCACCCTTCGCTCGTGCAGCGCATCGAGCACGAGCCCGAGATCGAGACCGCATCCGGTGGCAGGCGCACCCAGAAGCGAAATGCCTCTTCCGGCTATCTGCCGGGCTTTTTCGGACTGCAGCAGCGATGGGACGGTAAACACCAGGGTTTCGGCTCCTCCATCGAAAAATTTCGCGTCGAGCGGAACGGCAAGCCTCGGATCGAGCAGCACTCGAAGCGGATTGCGGCCTGCGCAATGCCTTACGGTTAGCTCCGAATCGTCGGCCATTACCGTCGCAGCGCCCGTCAGCACGGCATCGTAGGCGCACCTGAGCCGGTGCACTTCGGTTCTCGCCTCCACACCGGTAATCCATTTTGATGCACCCGAAGCGGTGGCGATCTTGCCGTCGAGCGTCTGGGCGAGTTTCAGGGCCACAAAGGGTCGCCCCTTGCGGTGGCTGGTGATAAAAGCCTCGTTCAGCTTCTCTGACTCTGCCTCCAGCACCCCCTCGATCACCTCCACGCCGGCGGCAAGCAGCTTTTCGATCCCCTTTCCCGCAACCTTTACATGCGGATCGCGACAGCCTGTAACCACGCGGGGAATGCCGCACCGGATGATCATGTCGCTGCAGGGCGGAGTCTTGCCGAAATGGGAGCAGGGCTCGAGGTTGACATAAAGCGTCGCATCCCGAAGCACTCCGGCATCGGCAACCGATGCTACGGCATTGACTTCCGCATGAGGGCCACCGTACTCCATGTGGTATCCCTCCCCGACGATACGTCCGCCGTAAACGATCACCGAACCAACCATCGGATTGGGACTCACCGAACCCGACCCTTTCAGCGCGAGCTCCAGACATCGCTGCATATAGTGTTCATGCTCCTGACCCGGCACAGCTCCCCCTTTCACGTTTCCTCGACATGCACCTGCACCAGCCGGACTCCCGAAAGCCTGAGCAGTTCGTCGATATGTTCGATTTTATAGGGCTTGTCGTAGTAGATGGTCCTGATTCCCACGTTCACGAGCACCTTCAGGCAGTGGATGCAGGGACTGGCCGTGATGTAGATATCGGCGTCCTTGATCGACACCCCGTGCTTGGCGGCCTGTGCGATGGCGTTGATTTCGGCATGGATGGTATTGACGCAGTTTTCCTCGATTGTGCCGTCGGGATGGGTGCTGCGGTAGATTCTGCAGTTGGTCTCGTTGCAGTGCGGCAGTCCCGAAGGGGCGCCGTTGTAACCGGTGGAAAGAATGTTGTGGTCCCGGACGATCACCGCGCCGATATGGCCGCGCGTACAGGTGGCGCGTCGCGAAATCAGATGCGCGACGCTCATGAAATATTCATGCCATCCGAGCCGCTTTTCCTGCCCTTCGTGGCCATCGCAACCCCCGGAGCCGCAGCATCCGGACGAACCCTGTTCTTCTGACATGGAGATACTTTTTAATACATTGATACCGGAACCATTCCGTCCGCCAGGGAAAACCCGACTGTGCAATTCCCTTTTAAAATAGGGAAAAAGAAACCGTTAAAACAACCGATGCACCGCAATTACTTCACCTTTTACCATGCCGCCATGGAACTCCATGAACGGCTTGCGGGCGGTTTTGTTTTCGAGATTCACTCCCCCCGTAAAGAAGAACTGTGCATCTGCTTCATTACCGCCAAGGGTGAGCATCTGCAGATCATGGCAATATCGCGGATTCCGGAACTCTCCTTCTATACGAGGGAAGGCATGAGCCGTAAAAACCCCCGAAGCGCAAGCCTGCTCAAAAGCATCTGTGAGCGGGAGGTCGAGAGTGTGGAAATGTCGCCCTGCGACCGGGAAATCCTGGTGCGGCTTTCGGGCGAAGAGACTCTGGTACTGCGTCTCTTCGGCACAGAGGCAAATATCTTTCTCTCGAGCGGAGGAGTTGTCACCGACGCCTGCCGCAACAGGAATACCCTCGTCGGGCAGCCGTATCCGGAATCCGGCGACCATTCGAAAGAGAGCATCCTTGGTGAGCTCGAACAGCTGGCGCAAAGCCCGGAACGGTTTTTCGGGAGAATAGCAACGAGTGGGAGCGGCGCACCCGATCTTGCCGGATTCGACCGCTCCCTGCAGCGGAGCCTTCTGGAAAGGGCCGGAGGCACGGAAAACCCCGAAGCGCTTTTCGCGGCTTTTCAGGACATGTTCTACGAACTGCTCGACCCGCTGGTGCAGAGCGGCGAAAGCACTGAGGGAAAACCGCTGTTCAGCCTGCTGCATACCCGCCTTGCCGGTGCACAGATCCACAGTTCGGTGCTCGAAGGGCTCAACCGCTACAGCTCGGCCATGTGGAGCTGGCTGAACACCGTACAGGCGCAGCGGGAGCTGAGCGGAAAACTGCAGCAGCAGCTCCGGAGAGCGGAACGGGAGCTGCAGGAGTTCAGGCCGCTTGAACTTGAAAAAAGCGCCGCCGGATATGAAACCTGCGGCCATCTCCTGATGGGTGCGCTCTACATGGAACGCCCTGCGCCTGAAAGCATCAGGGTGAAGGACATCTTCAACCCCGGGGGCCCGGACGTGGAAATACGCCTGAAACCCGAACTTGGCCTCGGCGACAACGCGGCGGCCTATTTCAGAAAGGCCGCCAAAGCCCGGGGCGGGGCGGAATCCCTTCGGCGGCGCAGGGCGGAGCTTGAAAAACGCAAAGTCGAGCTTGAAGGACTTCTGGGTGAACTTGCCTCGCTCTCCTCACCGAAAGCCGTGAAGCGGTTTCTTGAAACGAACGCCGCTCCTCTCCGGAAAAACGGCATTGCGCCGCCGAAAGCCGCAGCCCCCTCTTCGCCCTTCAGAACCATCAGGCTTTCGGCGTCGGCAACGCTCTATATCGGCAAAAACGCCAGGAACAACGAACAGCTCACCTTCGCCTTCGCCAAACCGAACGACATCTGGCTCCATGCACGGGGCAGCGCGGGCTCGCACTGCGTGCTCAGGGGTGCGAGCATGCAGCACAGGGACGAGATACACCGGGCCGCCCGGATCGCCGCATGGCATTCGGCCGCCAAACACTCCGAACTGGTGCCGGTGATGTACACCCTGAAAAAACATGTACGGCGCGCAAAAAACCTTCCTCCCGGCCAGGTGAAGGTCGAACGAGAAGAGGTGATTCTCGTAAAACCTTCCAGAGAGATGGAATAAACCTCGCGCAGCTCCCGTGCGGGAGGAACGTTCAACGGCCCGAAACCCTTTTGAGTGACATCAGGAAAACCAAAACCCTTTACCCCTATGGAAAACTACAAGCTCGTGCTGCCGGAACATCTGAACCACTACGGGTTCCTTTTCGGCGGAAACCTGTTGAAATGGATCGATGAGGTAAGCTATATTGCCGTCACGCTCGACTACCCCGGATGCAACTTTGTAACCGTCGGCATGGACAAGGTTGAGTTCCGGAAAAGCATCCGCGGGGGCACGATACTCTGTTTCACAAGCGAGAAAAACCGGATCGGCGAGACCTCGATCGAATACACGGTAACCGTTTCCAAGGACAACATCGAAACCGGTGAACGGGTTATCGTCTTCAGCACGCACATCACCTTTGTCTGCCTTGACGAAGAGGGAAAGAAAAAGCCGATCCGCGACACTAAAGAGTAACCATCAAACGCATACACACGATTTTATGACAACCATCTGGAACAGCTCGCACCGGTTCGACCGGAAAGCTGCCGAGTGGGATGAAAATCCCCGGCGTACCGCGCTTGCCGAATGCGTGGCAAAAGCCATCATCGAAACCGCCGGACCCGTCGCAACGATGCAGGCCATGGAGTTCGGATGCGGAACAGGCCTGCTCACCCTTGCCCTCGCCCCCCATCTCGGCAGGTTCACGGCAATAGATACCTCAGAGGAAATGCTCGGCGTGCTGAACAAAAAAATCGAAACGCTCGGAATCCGGACGGTTGCAACCCGTTGTGCCGACCTTCTGCAGGTGGAGGAAAGGGAGCTCTGGACGGAAAAACCTGATTTCATCTGCAGCAGCATGACCCTGCACCACATTGCCGATACGCAGGCCCTGCTGGACAGGCTGAACGGACTGCTCCGGAAGGGCGGCACCATCGCCATAGCCGATCTCGACCTCGAGGACGGCTTTTTTCACGACGACGAAACCGAAGAGGTACATCCCGGTTTCGAGCGATCCCTGCTGCAGGCCATGCTCGAAAAGGCCGGCTTCGACCGCGTTTCATTCATCACCGCCTGCGAGATCAGCAAAACCAATCGCGCAGGAGAAGTGAAAACCTATCCTATTTTTCTGGCTACCGCCGTCAAACCCTAACCTTTACGTACAGACATGCCTTTTAACGCCGTTATTTTCGACCTTGACGGAACCCTGCTCGACACGCTTGAAGATATCGTCAACACGCTCAACGCCGTTCTCGAATCACATCGCTACCCTACCCACTCGCTCGATGAAGGACGCTTTCTTGTCGGCCACGGATTGCGGGAACTCGTCAGAAAGGCTCTGCCTGAAAATACCGCTACCGAAACGCTTATCGACACGCTGCTCGCGGATCTCATGGACCATTACAGCCGCAACTGGAACCGCAATTCCAAACCCTACGAGGGCATAGCCGACATGCTCGACGACCTCGACCGGCGAGGCATGAAAAAGGCCATCCTCTCGAACAAGGCCGACCGCTTTACGCAGCTCTGCGCCTCCGAACTGCTCGCCGAATGGTCGTTCGATGCTGTTATGGGCCATCACGATGCGATTCCCCACAAGCCCGACCCGGCAGGAGCGCTGCTGATAGCGGCAAAGCTGGGGCATAAACCGGAAGATATCCTCTATGTGGGAGACAGCGGCATCGATATGCTGACGGCTTCGCGCGCCGGCATGTACCCACTCGGCGTGCTGTGGGGTTTCAGACCGGAGAAGGAGCTGCTGGAATTCGGGGCGAAAACACTGGTGAAAACACCGGCGGAGATCACGGCGTTTCTGGAAGCCGCAAGGTAGCGCTTGCCGCAGTTCTCGGCTTTCCGCTCAGGCAAGCAGATGGAGACGGGTAAAAACGTAATCGAGATGATCCTCGTTCAGCACGATTCGGTAAAATCCGGTTCCTGAGAGTTCACGGGGCCTGTTGTCGCGGTCGCTGATGAATTTCCGGCTCTGTTTGCCATTGAACCAGTACACCAGCCGGATGATGTTTCCCTCGATTTCCAGCGCAGTGATACCCCGTTTTCCGATGGCGCAACCCGAATTGAAGACACTGGGAATGGTGAGCGTATTGTAGAGTCCGCTGCGCAGACCGATCTTTTTGCCCTGCTTGTAGCAGGAATCGAGTTCCTCTTTCAACGCCGCAATTTTTTCTTCGATGACGATCCGCTCATCGCTTCCCGATGCAGGATAGGCCCTGCAAAGCTCTTCGATGCGGTAGTTCAGATAGTCAACCTTCGAAAGGGATTCGAAAAGCGGCCGATGGGTATGGCCGATCACCGAAACGATCTTGGCGTTGTTGGAAAAATCGTAAATGGACTTTTCGATGGCAAAGCGCCGGCGGCTGTTGTAGGCCATGGAAAAATTCCTTATGCCGACAGGTTTCGCGATGTAGCGGAGAAATAACACGACCGAACGGCTGACCAGCGGATAGGTCTCCCAGAGCAGGACCGATGCCTGATGGCCGTGAAAACAGAGGATGGTCTCATTTCCGTAGTAAAACTTCAGCGATTCGAGCATATAGGGCGCCAGTCGGTACTCTTTCTCCTCGAGCAATTCCGCATCGTGGTTGCCGTAGGTTTTGAAAAAAAAACCGTTCTGGCGGAAACTGATGAACAGATCGTAAAAATCTCCCCACTGGGCGGTAATGCTGTCGAGGGAAAACTTGAACAGCTCCTCCACGTCGCCGTTCAGAATCAGACTGTACCCTTCGGGATGGTAGTAGTCCGCAAGCATGGTTCCTACAAGCGCGGCATTCCGGCGGAATTCATCCCTTCTTCCCCCGTTGCCCATGTGCAGATCGCTGAGAATCAGCACGCGGGAGTTCTCTTCGAGCGAAAGCGAACGGGCGCTGTTGAGCAGGCGCTCGAGATGTGGATGTTTTTTATGATGTAAAGGCATATTCTAATGGCACCACCCGTTTACTCCAACCTCCATGCCGCCGCCATCCGGTGACGGCAGAAAGCAACACTCCGATATAATTATTTTTTTCATTACGGCAAACACCCGGAACCTGCCGTTCTCCCTGCTCACAAAGCGGCATAATGGCAATCGGGAATAAAAAATGAGAAAAAAAGCGGGTAATTGATAGATTTATTGAAAATAACTCGGCCCTGACATCAGCAATCCGCCTTGACGCCCTTGCCTTCACCCGAACGGTTCAGAAAAATCCGTCAGATGCTCTGCAGAAGACAGACCAGTCTGACCGTTGTCATGGACAACGTCAACAAATCCCACAACCTTGCCGCCCTCCTCAGAAGCTGCGATGCTGCAGGCATTCGTGAAATGCACGCAGTATCCTACAGGAAGCACATCTTCACGCGCCACAACGCCGCAGCAGGTTCGAGCAAGTGGGTAAACCTCAACCTCTACCAGGAGATCGAGAGCGTTTACGCCCTTCTGCGCCGGGAAGGCATGCAGATTCTGGCAGCGGCATCGTCAGAGAACAGCGTGGATTTCAGGGAGATCGATTACACCATACCGACCGCGCTGGTTCTCGGAGCGGAATGGGACGGTATTTCGGAAAAAGCGGTGCAGGGAGCCGACCGGTGCATTGCCGTACCGATGTTCGGCATGGTGGAATCGCTGAACGTATCGGTCGCAGGCGCCGTCATTATTTTCGAAGCCCAGCGCCAGCGGCTGCTCAAGGGCATGTACGACCATCCGGAAATACCCGAAGAGCCCCTGCAGCGTTTCCTGTTCGAGTACACCTATCCCCGCCTCGCCGAACACCTCCGCGAAAAGGGGCTCGACTACCCCCCTCTCGACGACGACGGTTTCATCGTTTCCCCCGATACGTGACAATTCCAGCTGCCCGGGCTCTTCTGCTCCCGAAGATGGCTGTGCAAGGCATTGAGCATCTGATCGATTTCCGAAAGCAGGTGACGGTGTTCAAAGGCCAGGGTCACCAGAAAAAGCGGAAAGGAGATGTGCTCCCGCCTGAGCTTGCGCAGCACGTTGCCCATCGCTCTCGTCATCACGGGAAAAAAGTGCCGGACGGCGACGCTCTCCGGCACAACCCGGCACTCCGGGAAAGATGCACTCCGATAGTGGCAGGAAAAGAGGAAATCCTCCCTGTCGGTCCACTCGATCTCGATTCTGAAAGGCTTTAACTCATCCATAAGCATTCACATGTTCCCTGAAAAATGGCCGGAACCCACTCTGCTTATGTTACGCAATGCCATCCCAGCAACCCAGCGCGACTCTGTTACGGTTTGGAAAATCCTTTTCAGCAGCATCAGAAAGGAGGCGGAAAGTTCGGGCAGCCTCCCTGTGGGCTTCGATATTGACGAACAGCGCATTCCGCGCTATCTTGTCCTCTGTGAACCGTTCCCTTTTCATCCACGTAAAACTCCATGCAATCATGGCACTCCAGATTACAGAATCATGCACCTTCTGCGGAGCGTGCGAACCCGAATGCCCGGTCAACGCAATTTCGGCCGGTGACGACACCTATGTTATCGATGCGACGACGTGCACCGAGTGCGTCGGACACAGCGACGCTCCGGCATGCGTGGGGGTATGCCCGACGGAATGCATCGTCGAAGCATGAACTGCCCGCATACGCCGCAAACACAAGCGGGGCCGGTTTGAAGCCGGCCCCGCATTCCTGTGCCTGTCGAAAAAACATCACGACAGGTCGCTTACCGGATGGACTCCAGAAAACGTTCGGCATCGATGGCCGCCATGCAGCCCGAACCAACCGCGGTTACCGCCTGGCGGTAGGTGTAGTCCTGCACATCACCGCAGGCGAACACGCCGGGCACGCTGGTTTCGGAGGATGATTTCTTCGTTTCGATGTAGCCGTAGTCGTCAATGGCAAGCTGTCCCGTAAAAAGTCCGGCATTGGGCGAATGGCCGATGGCCACGAACACGCCGTCGCAGGCATGATCGGCAAGCTCGCCGGTACGGACATCCTTCAGCCGGATACCGGTAACCTTCCGGCCGTCACCGAGTATCTCATCGACGACGACATTCAGGATTGTCTTGATTTTCGGGTTTTTTCCGGCGCGCAGGCTCATGATTTTCGACGCCCTGAACTCCTCCCTGCGGTGCACGAGCGTAACCTGTGAAGCGAATTTGGTGAGATAGAGCGCCTCTTCCATCGCGGTATCGCCGCCACCTACAACAAACACCCGGCACTCCTTGAAAAAAAAGCCGTCACAGGTCGCACAGGCCGATACGCCCTTGCCCCGGTAGCGGTCTTCGGATTCAATGCCGAGCCATTTCGCGTTGGCGCCGGTTGCGATAACAAGGGAGCGGGCCACAATCTCCCTGCCGTCATCGAGCGTAAGGGAAAAGGGGCTTCTGGAAAGATCCGCCTCGACAACGCTGCCGTAAACAAATTCCGCGTTGAAGCGTTCCGCCTGGCTGCGCATTCTCGACATGAGCTCAGGGCCGTTGATCCCTTCGGGAAAACCGGGGAAATTCTCGATCTCGGTAGTGATCATAAGCTGACCGCCAGGCTGCATGCCCTCGATCACAAGAGGTTTCAGGTTGGCTCTTCCGGTATAGATTGCCGCAGTATACCCGGCAGGACCCGTTCCGATGATAACGACATCACGAATCACCTTTTCCATAGTTCCGCCTGTCAAATGGAGTTGAGAAAAAAAATCCCGGCAGGAAAACTGCCGGGATCAATCGAAGGCTGAAGGATCAGCCGATATGCTCGTCGATTTTTTTGGCGATCATGTTTTTCGGCATGGCGCCAACCATCTGATCGACAACCTGACCGTTCTTGAAAACCAGCATGGTGGGAATGCTGCGGATACCGTACTGCGCGGCAGTATTGGGGTTTTCATCGACATTGACCTTTGCGATCACGGCTTTGCCTTCGTAATCGCCGGCAAGCTCCTCGATAACCGGGCCGAGCATCATGCAGGGCCCGCACCAGGCAGCCCAGAAATCGACAAGGGCGACCTTGTCCGATTCGAGAATTTCGGTTTTGAAGTTCTGGTCGGTAGCTGCAAGATATTTTCCGCTCATTGTTATTCCAGTTTAAAATTGTGTTGGTCCAAACTCTATAGCGATACAAGCAACAAGTTATAAAAGTAACAAAAAAAAACAAGGTGGGCAGGCAAAACCGGAGGACAATCCGGGCCAGTCCGCATGCACTGCTAACCCGAAATCCTCACGTTGTCGGGACCGAGAATCTCCTCGAGTTTTTCAATCGTCGAGTCCGCGGCATCAACGGGCGTGCCGCGAGCGAACACTCTGAGGGTTTCGATATTCTCCCCTGACTGCGCCTTGACCTCGAAATCGACCGGGGTCGGACCCCTGTGTGCTTCAAAAAGTTTTTTCAGCTGGACGAGTTTTTCGATCTGGGCCGAATCGTCGGCGTCAACTTTCAGAATGATTTTACGGATGAGGCTGCTCCGCACCTTTTTGATTGGCACCACCTCGCGTACCAGCAGCTTCAGCATGCCGCCGCTCACCTCGGCTTCGGCAACCAGCATGAGCACTTCCTCGGGTTTTATGAGGTGACCAAACTGTTCATAGACACTGGCAAAAACGGTAAAGTCCGATTTGCCGGTAAAATCCTCCAGCGCACCGAACAGCATGGCCTTGCCTTTTCGGTCCTGATGCGGCTTGACCGACACGACAACGCCGAGTACCTTGTACTGCCGCAAAGGGGTGACCTCCTTGGCATTGAGCGGCAGGGTCGCAAACGCTTCCCAGTCCCTCCTGTAAGGTGAGAGCGGATGACGACTGAGATAAAAACCAACCAGTTTTTTCTCCTGCAGCAGTTTTTCCGATTCCGGTATGGGATCTCCCGGATCGAGATCGGGGTAGTGAATATCATCGGTGCCCTCTCCGCCCTCGGAGGTAAAAAAGCCGCACTGTCCGAGCGTTACCGAGCGGTTCTGCATCTGGCCGAACCTGATGGCCTTGTCGACATTTGCCAGAAGCTTTCCCCTGTTCGGATCGAGTTCGTCAAGCGCTCCTGCAAGAATCAGGCATTCGAGAGCCTTGCGGTTCATCACCCGGAGATCGACCGAGGCGGTAAAATCGAAAAGATTCACAAAGTCCCGCTTTTTTCTCATGCGGGAGGTTACGATCGCCCGGGCCGCGCCGCCCACCTGCTTGATGGCGCTCAGGCCAACGCGGATAAACGGCTTGCCCTTGACGTCCTCGATGGCGAAAAGGGTGTCGCTCTTGTTCAGAGAAGGAGGCAGCGTCATGATGCCGAAGCTTTTGGCCTCGTCGGTCAGGTGCTTCATCCGGTCGGTATCACCGATTTCGCTGTTGAGAATCGCCGTCATGAACTCGGCGGTATAGTGCGCCTTGAGATATCCGGTCCAGTAGGCAAGCACCCCGTACGCCGCCGAATGGCTTTTGTTGAAGCCGTAGCCTGCAAACTCGGCCATCAGCTCGAAAACCCTTGTGGCCAGGGTATCGTGAACCCCCTGGGCAACCGCGCCGGTGACGAAATCCGCCTTGAACTGCTCCATGATTTCCGGCATTTTCTTGCCCATCGCCTTGCGCAGGTTATCGGCCTTGGCCATCGAGAATCCCCCCATCACCTGGGATATCTGCATGACCTGCTCCTGATAGACGATAACCCCGTAAGTCTCCTTGAGAATCTCCTCGAGCATGGGATGCATGTAATCGATAGCCTCCCGGCCGTGCTTCCGGTCGACGAACAGGTCAACGGCATTGCGGTGCTCGTCGATCCGCGCGTTCAGCGCTCCTGGTCGGTAGAGCGCGCTCATGGCGATAATGTCGCCGATCTGGGTGGGCTGCAACCTGGTCATGTAGTTCTGCATGCCCGACGACTCGAACTGGAATATGCCGGCCATTTTACCCTCCTGAAAGATCCGGAAGGTTTTCCTGTCGTTCATGGGAACTCTCTCGAGATCGATCTCGACCTGATGCCGTTTCCTGATGAGGTGAAGGGTTTCATCGATCACGGCCAGCGTTTCAAGACCGAGATAGTCGATTTTAAGCAGACCTGCGGTTTCGATCCAGTTCTTGTCGAACTGGGTGACCACCTGCTTTTCCTCGGCTCCCTCGACCCCCTTGCCTCCGGTGAGGGCGGTTTCGTCGAGATCGATTTCATCGGCATAGCGCCGCACCTCGGTCTCTATCTTGTTTGATACATAGAGCGGCACCTGGGCTTCCAGCGGCCCGTCGGTGATGACAACGGCGCCGGCATGCATCGAAACGTTCCGTGCCCTGCCCTCAAGCGCCCGGGCATATTCGAGCAGCGTGCGGTTCTCGGGTGTGCTTTCGACAAACTGTTTCAGCTCCTTCACGTCGCCGATGGCTTTTTCAAGCGTAATACCCGGCTTTCCGGGCACAAGCTTTGCAAGCCTGTCGACAACCGGCAGCGGCACTTCAAGCACACGGCCCGCATCGCGGATGGCGGCTTTGGCTCCAAGCGTACCGATGGCAACCACTTTGGCCACACTCTCCTGACCATATTTCTCAACGGTATATTCAAGAACCTTCTGCTTGCCGACCGGCGTAAAATCGATATCGATATCGGGCATGGAGAGGCGCTCGGGATTGAGAAAGCGCTCGAAAAGCAGCTTGTACCTCAGGGGATCGATCCTGGTTATTCCGGTAAGATAGGCCACGATGCTGCCGGCGGCAGATCCCCTGCCGGGACCCACCGAATAGCCCATCCTTCTGGAAGCGGCAATAAGGTCGCTCACGATGAGAAAATAGGAGCTGAAACCCATCTTCTCGATCACGCCAAGCTCAAGCTCGATACGTTCGCGAACATCCTCCTGGGTGATGCCTTCGGCTTCCGATCCGGCATACTTTTCTGCCGCCCCCTGCCAGGTAAGGTGGCGAAGATATTTCGCCTCGTCTTCGAACCCCTCGGGAAGCGTGTAGGGAGGAAGAATGGGGTCCTTCTTTTTGAATGCGTAGGTGCATTTTTCGGCGATCGTCACCGTATTGGCCAGCGCCCTCTGGTTCTCGGGAAAAAGCCGGGCCATCTCCGCCGCGGTTTTCAGATAGTGCTCGCTGCCCGCGAGGGCCTGCAGGTTCTGGCTCGAAAGTTTTTCCTTGGTGCGGTTGGCTATCATTGCCCGGTAGCAGCCGGAATCCTTGCGCTCGAGATAGTGGACATTGTTGGTGGCCACCAGCTCCACCGAGAATTTTTCGGCCAGCTCTATGGTGGCCAGGTTGAGTCTGTCGTCAAACGGCGTGGCATGACGCTGCAGTTCGAGATAGAAGTTCTCCCCGAAAATTTCCCTGTAGTAGCGGGTAACCGTTTCGGCCTCATGTGCGGAACCGGCAAGCAGCGCCCTGCCAATTCTTCCGGAACTGTATGCTGACAGGCAGATCAGCCCCTCGCTGTACTCCTCCAGCAGGCGCGATTCGAGATGCGGCATGCCGTTGATGAAACCATCCCTGGACGCTCTCGAGAGCAGGATACAGAGGTTCCTGTAACCGATTTCACTCTCGACGAGCAGCAAAAGCGAAGGTGAAACGCTGTTTTTGGCGTGCGAATGGGCTCCCGATTCGAGCAGATAGACTTCGGAACCGATGATCAGCTTCACTCCGGCCTTTCTGGCGTCGCTGAACAGTTCCGGCATATTGAAAATCGAACAGTAATCGGTAACGGCAACACTCTCCATACCGAGCCTGCGGCAGGCGGAAAAAAGCTCGCCGGGAAATACCGGACTGCTCTGCATCGAGTAGTGGGTATGAACGTGAAGATGCACAAATTCCATATAACGACCCTTCGGGGAGAGAGTTCATTCAAAAGGGATCAACCAGCAGACCTCTGCCCGAAATAGTACAATTTTTTCAGCTCTTTCACCACCCGATAACCCGGTTTCCCGGCTTTTTCCCGAACGGACGGCTCCCCCGCAGGAATCCCGTCGCCTCACCCGGTACGGCAAACTTCCGGCAACACTCGTCCCTGGTCTGAAAAGGGTGAATCGCGGATGAAGAAAAATCCGTCACGAAGAACAGTAGTGCAGCACCTCTTTCCTGTTTGTCCTGATTTTATGCGTTTTACGATAGATGCTCACCGGAATTTCGCTGTCGTAGGGGGCCTCTATCCATATGTCGATCCTGTCGTGAGAGATCGAAAGATCGATGTTCCGGTCCTGCCACCGGACGGAAAAGGAGAGGCGCTTCCATTTTCCCGGAAGCCAGGGCGTCAGCACCAGCCGGTCCGATTTGATCGACAGCCCTCCGAACCCGTAGACGACGGTCTGCCAGGCTCCCCCGACCGCAGCCGCATGAATGCCCATAGCGGTATTTCCATGCAGGTTTTCAAGATCGAAAAGGGCGGTTTTCATGAAATAGTGGTAGGCTCTGGAGCGTTTTCCGACCGAGAGGCCCATCATGGCGTGCGTACAGTGGCTCAACGAAGACTTGTGTGCGGTACGCTTTTCGTAGTAGTCGAAATTCGCCTGCTTTTCCTCCTGGCTGAACGCGTGGGGAAACAGGTGCATCAGCAGCAGCACGTCGGCCTGCTTGATGAGCGTCGTCGATCCGATATTCCTGTAGGTGACCCCCTTGGGCAGCTTGGGGTGCCCTTTGCGGTCGAACCCTTCGATAACGTGGTCGCGAAGCCTGAAATAGCCATCGAACTGCTCGACAAGCCTGGTGTCCGGATCGATGGAAAATTTCAGGCACCTGCTCACCGAAAGCCACTGCCGGACCTCTTCTCCGGTGAGATCCAGCTTGCGGCAGAGCGTATCGAGCCGCTCTCCATGTCTCTTGCTCATATAGGTGAACAGCATGCCGGCAAGCCGGAGATGCCATTTCACCATGTAGTTCGTATAGGCGTTGTTGTCGACGTGTTCATGGAATTCATCGGGCCCTATAACCCTGCGTATCTCGTAGATGCCCTCGCTGAAAACCACCCTGCTGGCCCAGAATCTTGCCGTCTGAAAAACCATTTCAAGCCCGCACTCGAAAAGAAACTCTTCGTCGCCGGTCACCCGGAAATATTTTTCGACGCCGTAAATGACATCCGAAACGATATGATCCTCCTCCATGCCGGTATAGATGAGCCGGATGGTGCGTTCAAGTTTCGAAGCGAATCTCGGCGTCACGTCCTCGCCGGTGGAGGCGGACTCCCACGCATATTTCGCTCCCCGGTAACCGTTCCGCTCGGCGTTTTTCATCGCACCCGGCAGCGTTGCATACCGGTAGTGCAGCATGTTGCGCGCTATCTCGGGAAAATTGTAGACAAAAAAAGGAAGAATGAAAATCTCGGTATCCCAGAACACATGGCCGAGGTACCCCTCCGAACTGAGAAATTTCGCGCCGATGCTGCCGGAAACCGGAGGACCGTTGATGAGCAGCTGGTAGATGTTGTAGCGCAGTGCCTTCTGGGCATGAGGGTCTCCCTCTATCCGTATGTCGGCCTGCTTCCACTTCCCTCCCCATGCCTGGAGATGATCGACGAGATGGGCTGCCGCTCCGGTACGGATATACGACTTCAGCTCGCATATCGAGCGGCTGAACATGTTCTCTTCGGGAGTTTTCCGGTCGCTGGTGCGGACCACGGCAAGTTTTTCGAACGTATAGGACTGGCCTTTCTCGACTTCGAGGGTCATCTCGCTGGTGAACTTTTCGCCGTAAATCCTCGGTTCGGGATACGCCCTTGCGGACCCGGGAAGTACAAGCTTCCACGATGCAGCTTCGGCTATGCGTATGCCCTGCTGCCGTGTCCTCATTTCGAGATACATGAAGTTCCTGCCCCGCTCGATCTTTTCAAGCTGCAGATGCTTGATACGCTCTTCGGGGAAAAACCCCCGGTTGCACACCTCTCCGTTAAGGCCGCTGAACACCCTCAGGGGAGCTGAAAAATTTCTCGGGGTTATCCTGAACAGCATGTAGCCCAGATGAACCTGATGCATGAAAACCAGCCGAAGACTTTCGATGGTGAGAACTCTGCCGGCGGAGTTCCGCATGGTGGTCGAACGGTGCAGGATCCCTTTTTTCATATCGAGCACCTGTTCGTGAAAAAGCAGGCTGCAGGTGGACAGGCTGAACTTCTCCCCTTCGCTCCAGACGGAAACATCCGTCCACATGGGGCACTTCACCAGCTCTTCGACATCGGCTTCCGACCGGTCGTAAACGCCACCGAGATACATCCCGCCTGCATGACCGTCGGGAAGCTCTTCAAGGCTTCCCCTGATGTTGAGATAGCCGTTGCCTATGGTAAAGACAGATTCGGCGATCTGGATGCTTTTTGCGTTTCTTCGGAACCCTTTGCGGCGCAGAAGCCAGACCTCTTCGGACAGTTCAAGCAGAGAGGCATGCGGCAGCCCTGTGCCGGCAAGCCCGTTCGATTCACTTCTGTACATCATGACCTCCGGGGGATTGAAAAAGAAAACCGCTCTTTTTGCCTGTTTTTACTTTAACGCGGAAAGCTTTCAAATAGTTTGAGTTGCAAAGCACTCTCGAAAAAGGAGACCATATAGGGGGAAACAGGTTATATAACCGTAACGCTTTTTTTCTTATACTGTAAACTTTAGCTCATCGCTGTTCCCTTCAATAAACTTAACCGTCTTGTGAATTTTGGAACAGAACACCTACAGCAATTGCCCGGTATGCCACTTTCCCCTCACCAGTGACAGCGCAGTCTGCCCGCGGTGCGGCAACGACATACTCGAGGATATCACCTCTCTGGACGAGCAGAGCATGGAAATTCACCAGCGGAACATCGAAGAAAAAAAAGCCGACTGGTATACACGCTGCATTACCGAAAATCTCGGTGTGAGTGAAACCGCACCCGAGGTACAGGGGGACAGCGGCGCAAAAAACATCGGAAACCGCCACCTTTACTGCAGCCCCGAGGAAATAGAATTTCTCTCAACCTGTTCGAAAACTGCGCTTCTCGAAGATGGGGGACTGCGCAGGAAATGGTGGAACAGCCTGAGCGCCGACTGGAAAGAGGTCGTAAAAAGCACCCTGAAGCTTGTCAGGGAACCCTCCGAAAATGAAATTCTCGATTTTTTCAAAACCACCCATCTGCGCTGCGACAACCGTCGCGTCCACGATCTGCTGCCGGTCCGCATGCTCGACATGCTCCAGCAGCTCCGCTGTGACGAATCGCCGGTTGAAAGTCTCGATCCCCTTGCCGATCTCCAGCATCTGCAGCGGCTCTATGCTTTCGATTGCGACATCACCACTCTCGAACCTCTCGGCAATCTCAGAAATCTGAAACTGCTCTGGGTATCGAGCACGCAGATCACTTCGCTCGAACCGCTGAAAAATCTGCTCAACCTCGAAGAGCTTTACTGCTCGGAAACCATGATTGCCGATCTCTCCCCGCTGCGCTCGATCGTCACGCTTGAAAAGCTGAGCTGCTATAAAACGGAAATACGTTCACTGGAGGCGCTGCGCGCTCTTGAGGATCTTATCGAGCTGGGGATCAACAATACCGGTGTTCAGGATCTCGCTCCGCTCGAAGAACTTCGGAATCTCGAATACCTTCGCTGCAGCAGAACCGGAATAACGAGTCTCGAACCGCTCAGAAACATCGTTTCGCTCAGGGAGATCAATGTGTCGAGAACGGAGGTTTCTTCGGTCGAACCGCTCGCAGGTCTCCTGGACCTCGAGGAACTCGATATTTCAAACACCCCGATACACTCCATAGAGCCGCTCATACATCTGGAACATTTCGAAAAACTCGAGCTTTCGGCGGGGCAGGTACCCGATATGGAGATCGAACGGTTCATCGAGCTCCACCCCGGCTGTGAAGTACTGCTGAAAAACTGAAGCCGCTGCGAAAGGGAACCGACAGGAACATAAAACAGGAAAGGGCGGCCTTGAAAAAAGCCGCCCTTTCCTGTTTTGTATGCCCCTTGAACATCCCGGATTACATGAACACCGCAAGAAGCACGCCGGCGGCCACTGCCGAACCGATAACACCCGAAACATTCGGGCCCATGGCGTGCATGAGCAGGAAGTTGTGCGGATCGGCATCGAGACCGACCTTGTTCGATACGCGCGCAGCCATCGGCACCGCAGACACACCGGCCGAACCGATCAACGGATTGATTTTCTGCTTCAGGAAAAGGTTCATGAATTTCGCCATCAGAACGCCGCCGGCCGTGCCAAGCGAGAAAGCGATAAGGCCGAGCACGATGATGCCGAGCGTCTCGATATTGAGAAACTTCTCGGCTGAAAGCTTGCTGCCGACGCCAAGACCGAGAAAGATGGTGACGATGTTGATGAGCGAGTTCTGCGCCGTATCGCTGAGCCTCTCGACAACACCGCACTCACGCATGAGATTGCCAAACATGAGAAAACCGATCAGGGGCGCCGCCGAAGGCAGCAGCAGAGCGCAGAGCACGATGACGATGATCGGAAAAAGGATCTTCTCGCGCTTCGAAACGTAACGGAGCTGGCTCATCTTGATTTTACGCTCCTCTTCGGTGGTAAGCCACTTCATGATGGGCGGCTGGATAATCGGCACGAGCGCCATATAGGAGTATGCCGCCACGGCGATGCTGCCAAGCAGGGCCGGGCTGAGGCGCGAGGCCACGAAAATGGAGGTCGGGCCGTCGGCGCCGCCGATAATGCCTATCGAGGCCGCATCCTTCATGGAAAAGTTGATGCCCGGCACATACTGCGTGAGCAGCAGCGCGCCGATCAGGGTTCCGAAAATACCGAGCTGTGCGGCGCCTCCGAGCAGGCTGGTTTTCGGGTTGGCGATCATGGGGCCGAAGTCGGTCATGGCGCCGACACCCATGAAGATGAGCAGTGGAAAGACGCCGCTCTGGATACCGACATTGAAGACATAGTAGAGAATGCCGCCCTCGTCGTTGATGTAGGCAAGCGGAATGTTGGAAAACACCGCACCCATGCCGATCGGAATCAGCAGCAGCGGCTCGAACCCCTTGGCGATTGCCAGGTAGATCAGCAGAGCGCCGACGCTCATCATGAGAACGCGGCCAAGCCCCTCCGTCCAGGTCAGCCTGTTGTCGACGATCAGGGCGTAGATGCCGGTACTCTCAATAAGGTTTTTAAAAACTACCGACAGGGAGAGCCGTTCGGTCGTAGCATCGGAACCCTGCACGGTGGAGAGCAGATCCTGCTTCTCTATCTTCAGCAGCACCGCACCGGCGGGAACCCTGGTGTACTTGTTGTACAGGCTTTCGTTGATGTAGGTAACATGACCCGACACGCCCGCGCTCACCGTTATCTTGTTGTGGTGCCGGTCGGCGAACAGCCCGAGAAAATCGCCCTGACGGACATCGTCGCCAACCTTCAGCATCCGGCTGTCGCGCACAGGAACTTTCACCAGTTCGAGCTCTTCAGGCGCCAAAAGGGTTACCGTGCCCTCTTCGGTCTGAAAAAAACTTTCCGCTTGCCCCGCCGTCGTGAAGCACAGCAGAGAAAGCATCAGAAAAAGAATTTTACGCATGAATAGAGTTATGCTTAACCATTAAAAATTTTGAGTTTACCGACCCGGATCATGCGATATAAAGCAATGCGTCACCGGTGGCGACAGTATCACCGACGGAGACATCGATCGAAACCACCTTGCCGCTTTTGGGCGCCTTGACCGGCGACTCCATCTTCATGGCCTCGATGATAACCACATCATCGCCCTCCCTGACCGTATCTCCAACTTCCACCGCTATGGCCATAACGGTACCCGGCAGCGAGGTTTCGACCGGAGTTCCCTCGCCTGCCGCCTGAGGGGCCGCTGAGGCAGCAACAGCCGGAGCTGCGGATTTTACGGCGCCGTCGCCATCAGCTACCGAAACATTGTAGGTCTTGCCGTCCACGGTGATGATATAGTTTGACATGCCCGATTTTGCCGGTTTAGCGGTTGAAACAGTTGGTGAAGATGCGTTTTTCGGAGCGGCCTTGGCAATGGCTTCAGCCTCGACGTCGGCCTTGAAGCGGATGCCGAGCGGCTTATCGCCCTTGAGGAATGAAATGCCTTTGGCGCCGCAGGTAGCCGAAATGAAGATGTTCTCCTCGGTTACCGGAAGACCGGCATTGTCGAGCAACTGGCGGTTATAGGCGATACCGAGTTCGGGATTGCGGTCGTTGATGTCGTGCACGTCCTCGATGGTGGGCTGCAGTCCGAGCTGCTCGGAGGCGAGGCGCACCACTTCCGGATCCGGCTCGGCCGGCGTACGCCCGAAATAGCCGAGCACCATCTTTCCGTAGCTTTCGGTGATCTTTTTCCAGGGACCCTGAACCGTGTTGGCGAAAGCCTGCTGGAAGTAAAATTGCGAAACTGGAGTCACCGAAGAACCGAAACCTCCTTTGGCAACCACTTCGCGCATGTTGCGGATCACTTCAGGAAAAAGATGGAGCGTATTGGTGTCGCGCATCATCTGGGTATTGGCGGTCAGCGCTCCGCCAGGCATCGGGGAAAACGGAATGAGCGGATTGACCTCCTTGGCTTCGGGCGGCATATAGTAGCCCTTCATCTGGTCCATGAAAAGCCCCTCAACCTCGATATACTTCTCGTGATCGATATCGAGCGTGTAGTCTGTGCCTCTGAGACGGTGCCACATGGTGAGAATGTCGACTTCGGCCGTACCGCCGCTTACCGGGGCCATGGCAAGGTCGATGATGTCCGCGCCTCCCTCTATGGCCGCGTAGTTGCAGGCGACACCCATCCCTGCGGTATCGTGCGTGTGAAACTCGATAACGGTGCCTTCGGGCAACATGTTCCGTGCGCCTTTGATCGACTCGTAAACCACCGTCGGGGTGGTTGCGCCCGATGCGTCCTTGAAGGCTACGCTGTCGAAAGGAATGCCGGCGGCGAGAATCTCGCGGAGCTTGTCGAGATAGAACTGCGGAGTGTGGCAGTATGTCTCCTTAAGTCCCGGGGGAAGGCCCATCAGGGCGATCACAACCTGGTGCTTCAGACCGGCGTTGTGAATGCACTGACCGGAGTAGGCGATGTTGCGCACATCCATAAGCGCATCGAAATTCCGGATGGTGGTGATACCGTGCTTCCTGAACATGCGGGCGTGCAGGTCGATGATGTCGCGCGACTGCGATACCAGACCAACTACGTTGGCGCCCCTCGATAGGGTCTGCAGGTTGATGTCCGGACCGACTATCCGTCTTGCGGCATCCATCATGTCGAATGCATCCTCCTGGCAGTAGAAGTACAGACTCTGAAAACGAGCGCCGCCGCCGATTTCAAAGTTATCGGTACCAGCCTGCACCGCTGCTTCGAGCGCGGGAATGAAATCCGCAGTTTTCACCCTTGCTCCGTAACATGACTGGAACCCGTCACGGAAGGAAACATCCATAAACCGAATTTTTTTCATAAACCCCGTCTGGTTTTTATACTTTTGGTAAAATCAAAAACGCTCCTGCCTCCGCCGTCATGCTGATTGCCGGGCTGCATGCGCATGCGCCGCGGCAGCAATCACGGCCGTCATGCGAGAGGCCTCATCAGCCGAAGGAGATGCCGCGATGAGCGTTTTCTTCATCTCTTTCTCCCTCTTTTTCCGCCGTTTCGCTTCGACTTCGTCGAGCAGCAACTTCTCCTCCTGAAGCGCATGCTCTCTGAATACCGACGAAAGCACCTTTATCAGTACGTTCATCACAACGAGAAAAAGGTATACCGTCAGCATACCGATAACCATGAGAATCAAACCATCCAGAACCATACTGTTCAGTATTTAGAATTGTTATAAATTCACTCTTTTGAGTTATGCCATAGTCAACCCGCCTTCAAAGCAGCTCAGGCCATCGACCCGAGAACGCTCATCGACTCATCCTCGACCTTCTGGTGGAGGCTGTTGCCGTGCGCGTCCATGGTGACGATGGCCGGAAACGACTCGACCTCGAAATGCCACATCGCCTCGGGAACCCCCATCTCTTCGAGAAAATCCACGCCGGTTACCGTGTGAATGCACTTCGCGTAGTACTGCGCCGCGCCGCCGATGGCATTGAGATAGACCGCACCGTGCTCCTGAAGCCCCCTGAGGGTTTTCGGACCCATCCCCCCCTTGCCGATAATGGCCCGCAGACCGAGTTTTTCGATAACATCGGCCTGGTAGGGTTCTTCGCGGATCGAGGTGGTCGGACCGGCAGCGGTCACGCGGTAGCTGCCGTCCCCGTTTTTCATGATGACCGGGCCGCAGTGGTAGAGAATGCCTCCCCGGGTATCGATACCCTCCGGCAGGTCGTGCTGCATGACGTGATGGTGAAAGGCGTCGCGGCCGGTATGCATGGCGCCGTTGATGATGACGATATCGCCGACCCGCAGCCTGCGCACCTCATCCTCACCGACCGGAGCCTGCAGCACGACCTCCCTGCCGGTCAGAGGAATGCCTTCACCCCGAGCCATACGACGGATTTCATCCTCATCGCGGAACTGCCAGTTGATAATCGATCCGGATTCGGGATCGATGAGCACGCCGAGACGGCGATAGGCCCAGCAGTTATAGGCCACCGAAACGAAAAAGCTCGCCGGAACCCGGTGTGAGGCGCCGATCTTGCAGCCGAGCAGGGTGGTCTTTCCCCCGAATCCCATCGGTCCGATGGAAAGCGTATTGGCTTTTTCAAGAATCTCCTCTTCGAGCGCCTGCAGTTCGGCATCCGCATTGGTGTCGTCAACCCGCCTGAAGAGCTGCTTTTTGGCTAGCTCGTACCCGCTGGTGCGGTCGCCGCCTATACCGACGCCGATAAATCCGGGACTGCACCCCTGGCCCTGCGCCTGATAGACCGCGTGCAGAAGGCACTTGCGCACCCCGTCGAGATCGCGTGCGGCCTTGCCGAGACCGGGAATTTCCGCCGGAAGCGAGTACTGGATGTTCTTGTTTTCGCACCCCCCGCCCTTGAGAATCAGCCGCACCTCGACTTCATCCTTCTCCCACGGTTCGAAATGGATGACCGGCACATGGCAACCGAGATTGTTGCCGGAATTCTTGCCGCTGAGGGCATCCACCGCGTTCGGTCGAAGCTTTCCGGTGCGCGTGGCCTCGGCTACGGCCTCCTCGATTTCGCGCTTCATCATGAGCTGGTCGGCTCCCCGGGGAGAGTGGATGAAAAAGGTCGGCATGCCGGTATCCTGACATATGGGCGATACGTTGTCCACTGCCATATCGATGTTGACCGAAATGGCCGACATGGCCAGCCCTGCCTGCGATGCGGGGTCCTCCCTGTCGATGGCCCTTGCGATGGCCCGGCGCACGTCGCCGGGCAGGTTGGCTGATGTTTCGGTAATAAGCGAGAGTATTGATTCCCTGAAATTGTTCATGGCACTGGAAAGATGGATGCTGTTGAAATAATACCGGCGACCTGCCGGCTGGTCAGTTGTTTGCGGTCTTTTCGGAATCGGACTGCTTCACCAGCAGCACGGGAACATCCGCGGACCGGAATACCGCTTCGGCCACGCTGCCAACCATGAGGCGCATGAGGCCGGTTCTGCCGTGGGAACCCATGATGATCAGATCGGCTCCCCATGCGGTGGCGTGATCGCTTATCACTTTTGATGCCTCACCGCGAAGCACATGAATATCGGCAGAAAGACCGTTCTTTTTTTCTGCCATGACCACTCCCGCAAAGGCCTGGGGAATGACGTCGTCGTTCTCCTGCGAAGCCAGATTCAGACCGTAGCTCGCTGCGGTTTTCAGGGCGATGTTTTCAGGTGGCTGAACATGCAGAAACCGGACATGCGCATTGACCTTTCGGGCGAACTCAACGGCATACCTGACCGCCTTGTCCGACGTATCCGAATAATCCGTCGGGCAGAGAATCTTGGAAAGATGGATCATAAGTGTAGCCTGATGACAGGTGAAAAAAAGAATCGGGGGATACTGCTTTTTAAGCCTTGAATTTACATTTTTTTTGTTTAAAACATCCGGACTCCGGCTGCATCCGTGAAGGACGTCACTCGCCAGGCCTCACTCCGGCAAGAAAAAACGGTAAAACAGGCGCGCTCTTGTTTTCAGGGCTGTTATATTTGACTAATTACCGGCAAGAGCCGTCAACCCGGAAAATTCCGTTACCCGAGAGAGTCAGAGCAATGGATGCTATTCTGGAAGCCCTGGGCAGGCCGGAGGCCTATCCCCACCCGACCGAAGCCATAACGGTGGCGGAAACCCATATTTCATGGGTGTTCCTGACCGGCGTCTGGGCCTACAAGGTTAAAAAGCCCGTAAATCTCGGTTTTCTCGACTTTTCCACCCTCGAAAAACGGGCGCACTACTGCCATGAGGAGGTGCGCCTCAACAGGCGTCTCGCGGCGGATCTCTATATCGATGTCGTACCGATCACCCGTTCAGACACTGCCGTAAGGGTTGGGGGAGATGGCGCCGTTATCGGCCATGCAGTGAAGATGCGGCAGTTCGACCGTTCACAGGAACTCGACAGGCTTCTTGCCGGAAACCGCCTGACGGCACGGCATATCGACAGCATCATCGACACGGTTGCCGCTTTTCATCTGGCCATACCGCCCGCGGATCCGGATTCGGAGTACGGACGTCCGGAAAAGCTGATTATCCCCCTGCTCGAAAATTTCCGGCATACATCGGAGCTTGTAGCCTGCCGCGCAGAAGAACTGCTGCTGGAAAAAGTCAGGACGTGGGTCCAAAAAGAACACCTTCGCCTCACCCCCCGCTTTTTTGAAAGAAAAGCCGGAGGCTTCATCCGCCACTGCCACGGAGACATGCATACCGGCAATATGGTCTGGCAAAAGGACCGGGTGCTGATTTTCGACTGCATCGAGTTCAGCCCCGCGCTCTACATGATCGACGTAACAAGCGATATCGCCTTTCTCTTCATGGATCTCCAGCACAGCGGGAACACCGGGCTCGCATGGCGTTTCCTCAACGGCTGGCTTTCAGCGACAGGCGACTACGAAAGCCTTCGCCTCCTTCGTTTCTACAGCCTTTATCGGGCAACGGTACGGGCAAAGGTAACCGCCATCCGTTACGAACAGGAAGCGGACGAAACGCGCAGGCACACCATCCGGGAGGAACACCTTTCCTATGTGCGTCACGCCTTTCACTATACGCAGCCGACGGCGGCGCACCTCATGATCACCTGCGGGGTTTCAGGAAGCGGAAAGAGCACGCATGGCGGGGCGATCGCCCTGGAACTGCAGGCCGTTCATATCCGGTCCGATATCGAGCGGAAAAGGCTTGCCGGCATCCCTGCCGATACCCGCAGCAGCAACTGCTCCGGAATCGACATCTATACGGCGCCGTTTACAGAAAAAACCTACCGGCGACTTGCGGAAATAGCGGCAACAGCTCTTGAAGAGGGGTTTGCGGTGCTGGTCGACGCCACCTTTCTCGGAAAGGGCGAGCGGCGTCAGTTCAGAAAGCTTGCCCGGCAATACGGCTGCCGGTTCACCATCCTGCATTTTCATGCCGATGAAGCGATACTCCGGGAGCGGGTAAAGGCGAGGCTCCGGGAAGGGCGTGATCCGTCCGAAGCCGATGAAGCGGTGCTGCAGAAACAGCTGGAGGCGGCGGAGCCGCTCTCCGAAGAGGAGCTGTCCGACGAGATCCTGATCGATACCGGTCGCGAGGTCGATTACCGGAGCATCGCGAACCACCTGCGGCACCGGAAAGAGTCGCCCTGAACCGGGCTTCCGGCAACCGATCCCCCGCTCCGCCAAAAAAGGCCTAAACCTCGATGCCGAAAGCCAGCCGTATGCCGTATCCTGCGGCAAAACTCAGTGCGGCAACGGTAAAGCTGAGCCCCACCATCTCGAAAAACCTGCTCCTGAAGGAGAGATCCCGGGCAACGGAGATGTAGAAATTGAAAAAACCGATAATACAGACGGAGGCGGCAAACGCCATGCCGAGACAGAGGTAAAGGTCAGTGAAAAGCAGGTAGGGCGTCACCAGCACCAGCACCGTGAGCAGGTAGGCGAAACCGGTATAGATTGCCGCTTTCAGGGGATTTTTTCCGCCCGGCTCCGACTTGGTTGACAGATACTCCGAAGAGGCCATGGAAAGCGCGGCGGCGAAACCGGTGATCGAGGCGGTCAGGGCCACCAGCGGCGTATTCTGCAGGGCGAAGGTCAGACCCGCAAGCACGCCCATCAGCTCGACAAGCGCATCGTTGAGACCCAGCACGATCGAACCGGTGTACCTGAGGCGGTCTTCGTCAAGCAGGGTTATCAGTGCCTGCTCGTGCTCTTCCTCGTCGCGGATGATGCCGTTTATCTCCTTGAAGCTGCCCGGCATCCGGTTGTAGGTATTGTGGGCGTTCTGCTCGGCTTTTTCCATGAGCTTGATGCCGAAGGTAAAACCGAACACCATGCTGACGAAGGTATAGAACCACACCTTCAGCCTGCTGGGCGAAATATCCCTGCGGGTGTAGGTTTTCCAGACGTTGTAATGCCGCAGCTCGTCGTCGGCGATCTGGCTGAGAATGCGGCGGTTCTTGACCCCGCTCACTTTTCCGGAAAGGTTTTTGTAGATGAAATGCTCGGTGATCTCGTTTTTCTGGAAAACGGCTACCTCCCGTGCATCGAAATCCCTGCTCTGTTTCACAAATCAACCGGTTAAAAAGTTGTTAAAGCTTCAGCGGGCCCCGCTTAGCGCTGCAGGGTTGCCGCCTCGATCAGTTCGTTCATCCTCGAAAGAAACTCGGTGGTCGAATCAAGCCCTCCCTCGTGCAGCAGCGCCGCATCGTACAGCTGCAGGATAACCGTTCCGATGAGCGGATTGGCGGCATTGGCCATGTACATGCCCGAAAGATTCCGGATAATGGGATGGGAGGTGTTGACCTCGAGAATCTTTTTGGCGGCAGGCATATCGGCCTGCATCATCTTCATCATCCGCTCCATCTGGCTGTCGAGCGCATCCTTTCCGCTCACGAGCGTTACCGGAGAGTTCACCAGCCGGTGCGACTCGACGACATCCTCTATCCGCTCTCCAAGCACATCCCTGAAAAGCCCGAGAACAGGCTGCAGCAGGTTTTCCGGCAGCGGCTCGATCCCCTCCTTTTCAGCGGCTTTTGTGAAATCAATATCGGCTTTTTCAATCGATTTCAGAGGTTTTTTCTCATACTCGTGAATCGAGGGAATCACAAACACATCGACTGGATCGCTGAGCAGCAGCACCTCGATACCCCTGTCCTGAAAGTACTCGAGATTGGGGTGCGCCAGCAGCTGGCTGCGGCTGCTGCCGGAGTGAAAGTAGATCTCGTTCTGATCCGGCGACATTCTCGCCACATATTCACCGAGGGTGACGTACTCCTCCGGAGCGGTTTTCGTGCTTTCGAAACGAAGCAGCTCGATCAGCTTGTCCCGGTTGGTGAAATCCGTGTTCAGACCGATCTTCACGATGGGTCCGAACGCCTTGTAGAAGGTGCGGAACTTTTCGGGCTGCTCCCTGGCAAGGTCCTCAAACCATCCGAGAATCTTTCCGGTAAGGATCTGGCGAATTTTGGCCATCACCGGGCTCGACTGGACGATCTCGCGGGATACGTTGAGCGAAAGGTCCTCTGTATCGACAACGCCGACCAGAAAACGCAGGTATTCCGGAAGCAGATCGCGGCACTCGTGCTGGATCATCACTTTTTTCACGTAGAGCTGGGGGCCACGGTTTTCAAGCTCGCTCTGGCGATAGAGCAGTTCCGGCGGGGCATCCTTCGGGAGAAAAAGCAGCGCCTTGAAACTCACCATGCCTTCAACGGAAACGTGCAGGTAGTCGAGAGGATCCTGAAAATCGTTGGCAACGAACTTGTAGAACTCGTTGAGATCCTCATCCTTCAGTTCGCTCTTCGATCGCTGCCAGAGAGCCGTCACGCTGTTGATCTGCCTGCCGCCGAGTGTGATGGGAAAATCGACGAAGTTCGAGTACTTCTTGATGATGTGCTCGATACGGTACTCCTCGGCGAACTCTTTCGACTCCTCCTTGAGCCTGAAGGAAATAGTGGTGCCCCGTCCGGCCTTTTCGATTTTTTCGATGGTGTAGGTACCCTCGCCCGAAGAACGCCACCGGTAGCCTTCGGAGCCGGGTTTTGCGCTTCTGGTTTCGACCGTGACCTCGTCGGTCACCATGAATACCGAGTAGAATCCCACTCCGAACTGGCCGATCAGATTGCCGTCGAGCTCCTGCTGCTGATCCTTCAGCGCCTGCATGAAGCCGAGCGTCCCGGATTTTGCCACGGTGCCGAGATTGGCAATCAGCTCCTCCTCGCTCATGCCGATGCCGTTGTCCTCGATAACGAAGGTCAGTTCCTTGGAGTCGACCGTGATCCTGATTCCCGGATCGCCCTCTCCCTCCAGAAGATCCTGGTCGGTAAGAGCGCTGAAGCGCACCTTGCTCAGGGCATCCGAAGCGTTGGAAATAAGCTCTCTGAGAAAAATTTCGGGATGGGTATAGAGCGAATGGACGATGAGGTCCAGAAGCTGCTTCATTTCGGCCTTATATTCGAACTCCTGCACAGATGAACCGTTGTTGCTGGTCATAATTTGCACTCTGGTTGGGTTATTCATTAAAAAATCATCCCGGCGACGGGATAAAAAAACACAGACACGGGCATGCGCCAGGCGCCATGCAATCGAGGGGTAAATTTAAGCGAGGGAATGAAATATAACAAACGCTCCATAACAGGTCCGTCCTCGCTGCCGGCTTCGGGAAAAAACCGGACCGGCAGGCCGCCGGAGGAAGCTCCTTCTGCAGGAGCACCGGCGGTTTGCCGAAAAAATCGGAACCTGCAGTGAACTACGGCACCCTGCGGAGTTTCCTTCGGGCGGCAATTTCACCCTCATAGACCCGCTTGAGGCCGTCTCCGAGAGCTTTTTCGATATCGCGGATATTGGAGACCAGCCTGCTCATTCCCGATATCTCGACCGAAGCCGCCTGGTCCGATCCCCACATGGCGCGATCGAGCGTGACATGCCGCTCGATGAAGGTGGCTCCAAGGGCCACGGCCGCCCAGGTGGTGGCAAGACCGACCTCATGTCCCGAATACCCGACCGGTATATCCGGCCAGGCGGCTTTCAGCGTTTCGATCACGCGAAGGTTCAGCTCCTCGACCGGACACGGATAGGTTGAATTGGTGTGTGCGATAAGCAGGTTGCCTGCGCCGATCTCGCTTACCGCCAGGGATATCTCTTCCATGGTAGACATGCCGGTGGAAATGATGAGCGGGCGTCCGGTCGAGGCCGTTTTTTTCAGAAGCGCCAGATCGGTCAGCGATGCCGATGCGGCCTTGTAGCAGGGAGGGTTGAACTGCTCCATAAAATCGACAGCCTCCTCATCCCAGCAGGAAGCGAACCAGTGAATACCTTTCTCCCGGCAGAATGCGTCGATTTCAGCATACTCCTCGCGCCCGAACTCTACTTTATACCGGTAATCGATATAACGCATCCTGCCCCAGGGAGTATCCCGCTCGATATCCCGCTGATCGGCAGGCACGCACAGCTCCGGCGTGCGTTTCTGAAATTTCACGGCGTCGCATCCGGCAAGAGCCGCCCCTTCGATGAGCTGCCGGGCCACATCGAGCGAGCCGTTATGGTTGATGCCTATTTCAGCAATAATGTAGGCCGGATGCGCGTCTCCGACATATCTGTTTCCGATTTTTACTTCCGCCATACAATCCTTGAAAAAATTAGTGAAAAAAATGCCTGTGGAGGCCTGAATGCGGCTCAGACCGTCAACGACGAGTCCGTCCGGAGGGCAATGAGCCATTCGGCAAAATCCCTGAAGGCTCCGTATCCCCCTTTTTGCCGGGCGACATAGTGAACAAATGGCTCGACGAAAGGCATGGCGTCGCCGGGGCATGCGGTAATACCCTGAGGGACTATGGCCCCGAGGATGCCGAGATCGTTGACATCATCGCCGATATAGGCGAGCTGGTGCAGCTGCAGACCCGTATCCTCGAGAACCGAAGGCAGCTTCGAGAGCTTGTCTTTCACCCCGAGGTAGTGGTGCGGCATCCGCAGCTTTTCGGCGCGCCGGACAATGCTCGGCGACACCTCGCCGGTCATGATCGCCGTTTCGATCCCGTGCTCCCGAAGCCGCTCGACACCCATGCCGTCCCGGATGGAATAGCGCTTCATCACCTCTCCTCCTTCGCCGTAATAGACCCCGTTATCGGTAAATACGCCGTCATTGTCCGAGATGACCAGCCTGATGCAGGCGGCACGCCGCCGGAGTTCCGCATTTCCGAGTTCGATCATAAGTAGATGCAAAAAAATATCATAAAAAAGGACGGGGATCGCCCGCCCGCCCGTCCACTCTTCCCCGCAAATATAGGACTTTTCTTTTTCTTTAACGCCCCCCGGCAAAAAACGCATCTCGAAGGGGTGGAGAAAAAAGTTACCAACAGGTTATCCACATTTTTTTCAACACTCCGTTCACAGAAATTCCGGGCAGAAACAGAGCCTGTGGCGTAATTCTAAAACAGCCGGAAAAATCCGTTATCCTGTTTAAAAACTTTTATATAGAAAAAAAATGAATTCTGATGAAACAGCTCTGACGCAATAGTTTTTCCGCCTTGAGATGCAGTATTACCTCTCAAATCTGCAGGTTGTCAACAAATATCCGTCGCAATACGGCAGAAAAAAGAAAAGAATACTGCAGCGCAAAAGGAGACGTCCCGATGCAATGACTCCTCGACCGGTGCAACCTCGCTGGGCAATGCCCGAAAACGGATGGGGGATGGCGCATTCCGTACTGAAAGCGCCGACAGAAAAGGAGAGACGCAGAAAAAACAAAATTTTCTCGGGAAAGGAAAAAAAACGGAGAATACGTCAAACGGATTGAGCGGGCGGCGGCAGAAAAAAAAGGCTCTTTCAAACCTGACTGAAAGAGCCTGCACAAAGGGAAAAACCCCTAAAAAACAATAACCACATAACCTTTTACACACAACAAAAAGAGTGGCGATTTTGTTCGGGGAGACACAAAAAAAACTCATCTTTTTTCATCACGGAGAGCGGTACCGGTCATGGCCGAAGGGTTCACCCAGCTGTCGAACTCCGCCTCCGTAACATAACCGCTCGACAGGGCAGCCTCACGAAGCGAAAGATTTTCCCGGAAGGCTTTCCGGGCGATTTCCGATGCCCTGTCGTAGCCGATGTGCGGGTTGAGGGCCATTGCAAGCATCAGGGAACCGGACAGATAGCCGTCGATAGCCTCCCTGTCGGGCTCTATGCCGTAAACGCATTTTGCGGCAAACGACAGACAGGCATCGCCCAGCAGCTCGGCCGACTGGAGAAATACACTGATCATGACCGGCTTATACACATTCAGTTCGAGCATGCCGCCTGATCCGGCTACCGAAAGCGTGACGTCGTTGCCCATTACCTGAGCACATACCATGGTGAGCGCCTCGGCCTGCGTAGGATTGACCTTCCCCGGCATGATCGAGGATCCCGGCTCGTTTGCCGGAAGCACCAGTTCCCCGATGCCGCAGCGCGGACCCGAAGCCAGCAGCCGGATATCGTTTGCGATTTTCATGAGACTTGCGGCCAGAAGTTTCAGGGCTCCGTGCGAACCCAGAAGGGCATCGTGCGACGCCAGTGCAGCAAAGGGATTGGGGGCCACAGTAAAGGGATAACCGGTCAGCGATGCGATGTTCCGGCACGCTTTTTCGGCAAACCCCGCCGGAGCGTTAAGGCCGGTACCGACCGCCGTGCCTCCCAGCGCAAGCATGGAAAGCGGCCGCAGGGAGCTTTCGAGCCAGCCGATACCGTGGGCGACCTGGGCGGCGTAACCGGAAAATTCCTGGCCGAGCGTCAGTGGGGCGGCATCCATCAGATGGGTACGACCGGTCTTGATGATGCTCCCGAATGCGCCGGTTTTTTCCGAGAGCGCCTCATGAAGCCGCCGAAGGCCGGGAAGGGTTTTCGACGAGAGTACGCTGAAAGCGGCGATGTACATGGCTGCAGGGAAAACATCGTTGGAAGACTGCGACATGTTGACGTCGTCGTTGGGGTGCAGCAGCCTTTCTCCTTCACCCAGGCGCTTGCCGAGCAGCACATGGGCGCGGTTGGCGATCACCTCGTTGACGTTCATGTTGGTATGGGTGCCCGATCCGGTCTGCCAGACGACCAGCGGAAAATGATCGAACAGCTCCCCCTGAATGAGCTCGTCGCAGGCCAGGGCAATCGCATTCATCTTTTCGGGAGAAAGTACCCCAAGCTCGCAATTGGCGATTGCCGCGGCTTTTTTCACATACCCCAGAGCCCGTATCACCTCGTGGGGCATCGAGCCGGAAGGGCCTATCCTGAAGTTCAGGAGCGAGCGCTGGGTCTGTGCCCCCCAGTATTTCTCGGCAGGCACAACAACCTCTCCCATGGAGTCTTTCTCTCTTCGACCGTTCATGACAGACTGGCGTTGGCGCTGATCGGGAAACGAACCCTCAGGACTCCTCCCGCATCAGCATGTTGCGGCATTCACGCAGCTCTTCAGTTCTCTGGGCATCGGCTTCGGGAAATTCGAGCCGAAGCCCCTGGAACATGTCGAGAATGATGCGCGAAACCAGAAGCCGGGCGTTTTTCTTGTCGTCGGCCGGAATGACGTACCAGGGTGCGTAGCGGGTGCTGGTTGCCGAAAGACAGTCTTCATAGGCTTTCATGTACTCCTTCCAGTACTTCCGCTCCCCGATGTCGGCCATACTGAACTTCCAGTTCTTTTCCGGTCGGTCGATCCTTTCCAGAAACCGCTTCCGCTGCTCCTCCTTCGAGAGATGCAGAAAAAACTTCAGAATCCGGGTGCCATTCCGGTGGAGATGCCGTTCAAGCTCATTGATCGACCGGTAACGCTGCTTCCATACGTCCCCGTTTTTCATCCGCACCTCGGGAATCCCCTGACCCACGAAAATTTCGGGGTGGACACGCACAATGAGCACCTCTTCATAATAGGAGCGATTGAAAATGCCGATACGCCCCCGCTCCGGCAGAACAGAGTTGGTTCTCCAGAGGAAATCGTGGTCGAGCTCATGCGGGGAAGGGTGCTTGAAACTGTAAACCTGGCAACCCTGCGGATTGATGCCAGACATGACATGGCGGATCGCGCTGTCCTTGCCGGCGGCGTCCATGGCCTGGAAAATCAGGAGTACCGCATAGCGGTTGTCGGCATAGTGCCGCTGCTGGATGTCACTGAGCTGCCTGACTTGCCGCTCAAGCACGTTACTGTACTCTTTTTTTGAGGAGTAGAGGGGAGGTTCGAGGGTGGGAGATGCCGAAAGGTCTACCTTCCCGCCCTGCTGAACAAGATATTTTCCGGGAGCTATTTCACTGTTCATAACCGCTGATTTTCAACAGTCAAGAGAGTCCGAACTTGAGGAATCTGCAACGTTACACTACAAACGGTTCAAGTCTGCAGTTCGTTCGTTTTACCCGCCCGGAGGGGTGTCAAGATGGACCGGAACCGCAGGCCATAAAAAAGACCGATAAGGGCACCGGAGCGCCCTTATCGGTCTTGAACAGGAATGTGCAGCGAAGTCCAGAAAGCTTCAGGACATCTTCAAGCGAAGCCGCCTATGCGTAAACCTTGTTATAGTTGTCGATGGCATGCACCACGCTCTGACGGGCGATTTCGGCATTCTGGAACTGCTCGACGAGAACGGTTTTATGCTCGAGAGCCTTGTACTCTTCAAAAAAGTGCTGCAGCTCGGAGTTGAAGTAAGGGGGAAGCTGATCGATATCGTTGATACCGTTCATGCTCACATCGTCTTCGGCAACGGCGATGATCTTGTCGTCGCCCTCGCCGTGATCGACCATGCGCATGACGCCGATCACTCTCGCCCTCACCAGGCACATCGGCACGATATCGCACTGCGAAATAACCACGATATCGAGCGGATCATGGTCGTCACCGAGCGTTTTCGGAATGAAACCGTAATTGGCAGGATAAAAAACCGAGGAAAAAAGCACCCGGTCGAGTTTCAGCATGCCGGTCTTCTTGTCCAGTTCATACTTGGTTTTACTGCCTCTTGAAATTTCGATAATGGCATTGACAATATTCGGCTGATCTTCTCCTACCTCAACATGATGCCAGGGATTAAAATTCATAACGGGTGTCTTGTATTGGTTATATAGTCAAACAGGGAAAAGCCGTGGCATTATAGCATTTTTTTTCAAAGCCTTCAAGCGCGAATGCAAGAGAATCTCAGCTTTCGGCTTTCCCTGCGAAATACGCTTTCGTTTCGGCGGCGACCACAGGGCTCAGCACCAGCAGCGACACAAGGTTCGGCAGGGCCATGAGCGCGTTGGCAATGTCGGCGAAGGTCCAGACCACGTGCAGCGATGCGACCGATCCAACCATGACCGCCGCCACCCAGGCCCAGCGGTAGGGCATGACCAGCTGCTTGCCGAACAGGTACTCCATGGCTTTTTCGCCGTAGTACGACCAGCCGAGAATGGTGGAAAACACGAAGGTCAGCAGGCCGAAGGTAAGGACGGCGTTGCCGATATAGGGCACCTCGTTGAAGGCCGCGTTGGTGAGTTCCGCCCCTTTCAGCCCGCTCTGCCACATGCCGGAATTGACAACGACGATGCCTGTTGCAGCGCAGACCACGACCGTATCCCAGAAGGTTCCTGTGGAGGAGATCAGTGCCTGACGCACCGGATGGCTGGTCTGGGCGGCCGCGGCGACAATGGGCGCGCTGCCGAGTCCCGATTCGTTGGAAAAAAGGCCGCGAGCGATACCGAAGCGCATGGCCTCCTTCACTCCGGCGCCGGCGAAACCGCCAAGAGCCGCCTGACCGGTGAAGGCAGACGAAAAGATAAGCTGCAGGGTTTCGGGCAGCGTATCCTGACGAAGAAAAAGCAGCACGATGCAGCCGGCTACATAGAGCAAGGCCATCACGGGAACAAGGTATTCGCAAACCTTCGCGATCGACTTGATTCCGCCGATGATCACCACCGCAGTGAACACCGTAAGGAGTATGCCGGTAATCCACGGAGAGATATTGAAGTTGGTCTCGACCATCGCGGCAATGGAGTTGGCCTGCACCATATTGCCGATACCGAATGCCGCAACAGCTGTAAATACGGCGAACAGCACGGCAAGCCACTTCAGGTTCATGGCTTTTTCGAGCACGTACATCGGGCCTCCGGCAACCGAACCATCTTCTCCGACAACCCGGTACTTCACCGAAAGCAGCGCCTCGGAATACTTGGTAGCAATGCCGAACACGCCGGTAAGCCACATCCAGAGCACCGCTCCGGGGCCTCCGGCGGCTACGGCCGTAGCGACGCCGACAATATTGCCGGTGCCGATGGTAGCGGCAAGCGCCGTCACGAGCGCGCCGAAATGGCTGATCTCTCCGGCCCCCTCGCTGGTCCTTGTCAGCGAAAGCCGGATAGCGCTGAAGGTGTGTTTCTGGATGAATCCGAGCCTGAACGTAAGAAACAGATGGGTGCCGAACAGCACGGCCAGCAGGGGCACACCCCACACATACCCGCTGATGGTATCGAGAAGTTTTTCAAATCCGCTCACGCTGCCTCCGGAATGGAATTAAGGGTAAAAAGCTGTTAACGTAAGATCAAGCCTAAAAATACGGTATTGTTCGCTAAGAGCATGAACCCGCCGATTCTTTTTTTACCCCCTATCTTCGTATCTTTGCGCCTTACAGCGATTTTTCACCTCCCCGGCACGCCGGAAACACAATAGCACAGCATGGACGCAGCCTTGAACAAGGAAACCGCAAAACGGAAAACCTTTGCCATCATCAGCCACCCTGATGCCGGCAAAACCACCCTTACCGAGAAGTTCCTGCTTTTCGGCGGCGCCATCCAGACTGCCGGTGCGGTCAAGAGCAACAAGATCCGCAAGACGGCCACCAGCGACTTCATGGAAATCGAGAAGCAGCGGGGCATTTCGGTTGCCACCTCGGTGATGGGTTTCGAATACAAAGGAAGAAGGGTCAACATTCTCGACACACCCGGCCACAAGGACTTTGCCGAAGACACATACCGCACCCTCACGGCCGTAGACAGCGTCATCCTCGTCGTCGACTGCGTCAAGGGCGTCGAGGCCCAGACCGAGCGCCTCATGGAGGTCTGCTCGATGCGCAATACGCCGGTCATCATCTTCGTCAACAAGATGGACCGCGAAGGCAAGAACACCTTCGAGCTGCTCGACGAACTCGAACACAAGCTGCAGATACAGGTCCGGCCGCTCACCTGGCCGATCAGCCAGGGTCAGACCTTCAAAGGAGTCTACAATCTCTACAGGAGAGAGCTGAACCTGTTCGAGGCCAATGCCACCAGAATCTCCGAAACGCTCATCAAGATCAAGAGTCCCGAGGATCCGGAACTGGAAAAATGGATTCCGGAAAGCTTCTGCGAAAGGCTGAGGGAGGAGGTCACCCTGATAGAGGGCGTTTACGAGCCTTTCAGCCCCGATCTCTACCGCGATGGCCTGCTGGCGCCGGTCTTTTTCGGCAGCGCCATCAACAACTTCGGCGTGCAGGAGCTGCTTGAAACGTTCCTGCAGATCGCCCCGTCGCCGCACGAGCGCGAGGCCGCCCAGAGGGTGGTGAAAGCTTCGGAAGAGGCCATGACCGGTTTCGTCTTCAAGATCCACGCCAATCTCGACCCCAACCACCGCGACCGGACCGCCTTTTTCAGAATCTGTTCAGGCAAGTTCGAGCGCAACAAGTTCTACCACCACACCCGCCTCGGCAAGAAAATCCGGTTCTCCAGCCCCACGCAGTTCATGGCCAACGAAAAAAGCGTGATCGACGAAGCCTGGCCGGGGGATGTGATCGGCCTGTACGACAACGGTTCGCTGAAAATCGGCGACACGCTCACCGAAGGCGAGGATCTGCAGTTCCGGGGCATTCCGAGCTTTTCGCCGGAAATCTTCAAGGTGCTCGAAAACCGCGACCCGCTCAAGACCAAGCAGCTCGACAAGGGCATCCGTCAGCTCACCGAAGAGGGTGTTGCGCAGCTCTTCGTGCAGTACGGCAGCCGCAAGATCGTCGGAACGGTGGGCGAACTGCAGTTCGACGTCATCAAGTTCCGCCTCGAACACGAGTACGGAGCCCAGTGCGACTTCACGCCGCTCCGCTACCACAAGGCGTTCTGGATAACCAGCGACAACAAGGAGCAGCTCGAGGAGTTCATCCGGCGCAAATCGACAGCCATAGCCCTCGACCGCGAAGACCACCCGGTGTTCCTTGCCGAAAGCGAATGGATGCTGAAGGTCGCACGCGAGGACTACCCCGAACTGGAATTCCACGCCACTTCCGAATTCAAGACCGCCGGGGAGTGATTCCCTCCCCCGCCCGAAAATGCCAAAGCCCGTCTCGCGACGGGCTTTATGTATCATACAATTTCACCCACAACCCTTGGCTCCCCCATACCCAGGATTTCCCTTTGCCAGCCCGCGCAGAGCACTTGTCATGCCCCGGTATTGCCGTAATTCCGGAAAAGAGTAGCGTGACCTTCATCAGGTGGCTCGGCTCGATTTGGAAACTGATAGCATGTATGTTTGATTTGTTTTGTACGTTATAAAGTAACACATAAAGCACATCACCATGATCGCAATCAGCACAACCGAACTGCGGAAAAACCTGCGGAAGTATCTGAACCTTGCCCAGAAGGAACGAGTCATCATTCAGTGCGGGAAAAGCGAAACCTATGAAATCATTCCCGCCCGCAAAATCAGTGACAAAGACTCCTGTTATTCCAATCAGGAGCTCCTCAGCGTACTGAAAGAGTCAGAGGATGACATTGCCAAGGGTCGCATCCGTGAGGTCAATGACGCCAGAGACTTATGGGAAAATATTCCATAATCGTAACCCGAAGGGCCGACAACGATCTTAAACACTGGCGTCAGAGCGGTAACAAGTCCGTTCAGCGCAAGATCGAAAAAATTTTCAACGAACTTCGGGAACATCCAACGACAGGAACCGGGAAACCGGAACAGCTCAAAGGAGAGCTGTCGAAATACTGGTCGAGAAGGCTGAACAAAAAAGACCGGCTCATCTATCGCATCGACGAAAATGTTGTCATCGTTTACGTCCTTTCCCTCTGCGGTCATTACGATGACACGTAAAAAACAGCTGAACCGGCTGACAGGAACTCGCTCTAACCCTGTTCAGTTGTTCGGGTATGCTCCATCATTACAATATACCCTACCGCAATTAAACTTCATGTTTTCACCAACGCCCCTGAGTTCCCTCCTCGATTGGAAAAAACTCGTGGAATTCAACTCGTCGGCCAGCTGAAACAAGTAACTTCCGAAATCTGTTTCAGATCGCGCCCCTTCCCATCCTCATTCCGCAGAGCCTTCAGGTAACGAAACACAGCAACCCTGTCCCGACCTCGACTCCTGCAGCAGCAGTTCGAACGATACTGTCATTCCTGACACATGCAGCCTTCAACTACATCGACCGAAACCGGTGTCAGTATTTTGCTTGCTGATCTACGTCCCAGAATTCGCTTCCCCGCCTGAAATGCGCAAAGCCCGTCTCGCGACGGGCATTGCGCATTTAAAACCTATTTTTTCACTGTTGACTGAATCGCTGGAGTAGTTGCAGCAGGCACCATTGCTGGAACGGTCAAGGGAGCAAGTTTTACAGTTACAGGATTCGGTTTCAGTTCCTTCGAAGCACCTGTGCCACCATCAACAGCAGCCCCAATCAATCCTCCCAAAAGAATATTACCCGCCAAAGCCAATCCCCCACCACCCGCCATTTGAGATGTAACATTTGCCTCAACAGGCTCATACCCGTCTTTCCTAATCTTTATCACCAAATCATCACTTCTCTTGACCTTGAAACTGGCCGGGGTTTTCCCCCTGAGTCCATTTGAAAGCTCAACATCGGCACCAGGAGGATCTGATTCGATTACCAAGGTTTCATTTGAACCTCTGGTGATTGTCGCGCATCCGGAAAATATGACAGGAAGTGTCATACAAACAGAAAGACGGATAATTGCTTTGATTTTTCTCATGATATGCTTGTTTTTTTCTGAAATCAACACCAAACTTTGCAGTTATAACGAACAAAAAACGAAATGCAGTTATATCTTTTTAACTCGGAAAGGGTGGTTTACATCTGCAGAATCGAGGAATGCGCCTGAAACAGGTATAGTACCTTATTATAGGTGGTTAGTTGAAAAGATACGAGAGGTTGCGCTGAACTCCCGATATAGAACACTGATTTCCTCAAATCCAGCAACAAATATATTGAAAATTAAGCCCAACTGCGAAGGCTACCCGATATTCATTGCCCAAAGCGAATGAATGCTGAAGGTCGCATGCAAAGAACACTCCGAAATGCAGAAGCACGGTGCATGGCATCGGGCTTAACAGTTTTAACCGTTTAGATATAACGAGCTTTTGGGCCTTTACCTAAAACAGCTTCAAGTCTCACTTGAAGCCTGTTTGCCAAGTCTTTCGGTGATTCCCAATCAATACAGTTAAATTGTCTTATATCGAAGTGAAGTTCAGACATATCGCTTCTTTGGCAAGTCCAAAACACAGGTAATCCGATACCTAAAGCATAGCCAGCCTCAAAATACACACCTCCTCGATGTCCAGTAAAATCCGCTACCAGAAATTTCGAAGTATTTATTTGCCTCATAATTTCATCATCAATTCGATTGATGTGTTCAATTCGATCCATTCGTACTGGCTCGTATCCTGCCTCCAGAATCCCTAGTTGAAACCCATCAGCATAAATCTCATTGAAATCTGGCTGAAACCACATTGCAACAAAACCGTTAGTGGATGCAGCGGTTTTACTCCTTAATTCATCAAGCCTGATGTATCCATCTGGTAAAATAGTGCATATCCCACCCAATGCTGAATAATGAGCAAGACCCTGAATACTGAGCATTTTAAGCAAATAATTCACATCATTATTATTGGAAGAGTAGGTCGCTGCTAAAAACCGTGATTCGTTAATATTGAATTCCTCCCCAAGCCGCTTTAAACCTTTTTCTGCCTCCAAGAGTAATAATTGTGCTCGTTCCACTAAGGGTGGAACATGTGTAGCAAGAATCGGTTTTATATTATCGGAAGTAATTTGTGGAATAGAACCAAGAGTATTCTGATTGCGAATCCAACCTGACAGTATTGCCCGTCCTTCATCATCCAACTTCTGATATTCATTTACAGAGATAGCTGTTCCGGTTAGCTTAAATTCCCCACATCGAGGACATTTTTGATGAATACCATCAAAATCACTATCATATGTTATAGCTTTTTCAGTCTTACAAACAAGACAGTCATCTATATTTTCAGATTTTATCATATATACCACCACAAATTATTTACGGATTGATTTTAAGCAGTCTATATTTCTAACATCGTACAACAGCTCAAGAATGAGTTTAGACTTATAAATTTTGTTGCAGCGCCTTTCAACTCTTGTGCTGCATGATCCCAAAATACAACATGAGCAATGTGTCCATCTAAAACCAAATTTTCTACTACAGGAACATAATCTTTATCTCCCGCAACAAGAGTAATAACATCTATTCCTTTTTTTATCACACCTGAATAAGCGTCTTTTGTCATTTTATGCGCTATAGCAACATCAACTTTTTTTCTTTCCCCGCAGCATTTCTATCATATGTTTTAACATCAAATCCCTTTCTTTTAACCATTTCCCAAAATGTATCACTGGGAGGCGGTGAGCCCCAAAGATTAGCACAACCTATTTGATCATCTTTTCCACAAGCAAAATCATGTAAAAACCCATAATCAATTTTCCAACCATAGTCAACAACTTTATTATTCATTACCTCAATAATAGTTGCTGCACCGGGAAAACCCTTTGACACAGCAGACACTCTACAACCCTCTGCATATACATTTGAATTATCAATGTAAGTGAAATTTCTCGACATAAAACACCTTTTATTTTAATTAATTATATTTAATCAAGAAGCAAATAAAACAGCGCAATATATTTCATATAACCATTTATTAAAAATAATTATCAGCAATTATTTTCACCATATGTATAATATTTTATTATTTCAGGAAACACAGGGATATCCTTCAATAAAAGGAAAAACTCGATCACAAGAATAACCCCACATTCGCCATAACTGACTTGTGTTTGATGATCGAAAAAAAATCTGAAGTGAATGCATTATATCAGTCATGCCTGAAACATTGAACAGTTTCACAAACGGCACTGCATGGGGGGTAGGATAGTGCATATTACGGTAAAGGTACTGATTTTTCCGGCAAAAAAGAGAAGAGAAGGCAAAGAAAAAACCCGGTAGAAAGCCGGGCTTTGTGATTCAGACGGGTTATGATTGCACTCCGCCGTACCCTTCGGCCCTTCGAACAGTCGCAGCTCCGGTTCGGCGTGGGCGATGCGTTTGGCGACGTTGAGCAGCGTATTCTCCTTGACATCCTCATTGCCCCACTGAACCCAACCCGGACGGCAGAACCGCGCGAACAACTCCAGATATAGCCCCGGCGAGCACGACTCGACCAGATCATAAATTTCGTCGGGCTTGCGGGAGTGCTCCCGCTTGCGGCTTGAAAGAATGTTCACCTGCGTCCTGCCCGGCTGCAGGGTCCGCATGCTGCCGCGCACGCCGAACAGCACCAGTTCCGTAACGTTACGGAAATAGAACCCCACTCCCCTTCCATCTGGCCCGCCATCCTTCCGCACCTTGTACCATACCAGATTGTGTAGGTAAACCCCCATGCCTCCATTACCTTCAGGCCCTCCTGAAGCAAGGCGTTCGGCACCCACAGGTAAAGATGCGATTTCGCGGCGGCAAGCTTCGATACCGGCAACTCCATAATCTCCTTCAGTTCCATCGTCGGGTAGCGGAGCAATCGCTTGTGCTCGGGAGCCACCTTGCCGGTACGGTTCTGGAACTGCCACGGCGGATCGGCAAGAATGGTCGAATATGGACCCTGCACTTTACTCAGAAGATGCTGCGATGGATTGGGCTCAGCGATATTGAGCATTCTTGTCATAAAACCTGTAATTGAATAAAAATAATTAAACAGCAAACCCGGAAATTTGAAATCCCGTTGACCATACCTGATTGCAGGGCTTACCCGCATACGGAGCATACGCCGCATCGCCGGGGTTACAGCTTCTACGATTTGCTCATTATCGCAGCAGCCCTGCAAGAAGATCCATTCGGAAAACCCGCTCCATCAGCAGCCCATCCGCAACATGACCATCGTCAATCCGTTTTAAACCTCCCTGGAGTCACCTGCAGATGCAGCGCTCAACGGCATCGGCCGAAACCGGTGTCGGAAGTTCTCTTACTGAGAAACGTCTGTTACGCTCTCGGTCAAGATCGGGCAATGCGACTGATAACCCGTATATTGCAGTCTTTCAACAAAACGTCTTTGATGCGAGTCTGATGACCAACCGGTTCCACCGCCTGTACGAACAAGGAAATAAACGCAACAAATCTTATTTAGTATCAGAAAACGCCCTCTCTGTCAGGGAATAAATCACCAACATCCTGTATCATGAAGTATAGAGCAGATATCGATGGACTGAGAGCGCTTGCGGTAATTCCCGTCATTTTATTCCACATGAATATACCCGGCCTATCCGGCGGTTTTGTTGGTGTGGATATATTTTTCGTAATCTCAGGCTTCCTGATCACGTCGATCATCCTGAAAGAGATCAACACAGACCGGTTTTCAATAGCCAAATTCTACGAACGCAGGATTCGAAGAATATTCCCTGCGTTTTTTCCGGTTATTATCTTCACTCTTGTTCTCGGCTACTACTGGCTGTCACCGACAGCACTGAAGGGTCTCGGCGATAGTGTTATTGCCTCCGCACTGTTCTCGTCAAACATTCTCTTCTGGAGAGAAGCCGGTTATTTCGACGCCTCGTCGCTGCAAAAACCTCTGCTGCATACCTGGTCTCTGGCTGTCGAAGAGCAGTTTTACCTGTTTTATCCCCTCCTCCTCGTCATCATCAGAAAATTTTTCAGGGGAAACTATGCCGCCTGGTTACTCTCACTGGGAGTTGTCTCCTTCCTGTTCAGCTGTTACGCAGTAGTGCACAAACCATCGATAGGATTTTACCTGCTGCCGTCGAGGACCTGGGAACTGCTGGTCGGCGCGATCGTGGCCCTCGACATCCTCCCCGCCATAAAGAGCAAAACCGTGCGGAATCTGATCGGGATCGCAGGAACAGCATCAATGATCGTCAGTATTGCAATATTCCGGGAATCGATGCCTTTTCCGGGATATTCAGCAGCATTCCCTGTCCTGGGTGCAGGCGCAATCATCTATGTCGGCATGCATGGAGACCACCTGATAAAAAAATTTTTCGAGTTTAAACCGGTTGTTCTCATAGGAATGATTTCCTACTCGCTGTACCTCTGGCACTGGCCCATCATTGTTTTCATGAACTATGTCTCGCTGCGTGAGTTGACTCTCCCAGAAAAACTTGTCATCGTGCTGTCAACATTCCTCATTTCCTGTTTCTCCTGGAAATATGTTGAAAGCCCGTTCAGGACCAAGCCACCCATCATCCCGCATAGAGCTCCACTTTTCGCTCTCGCAGCGGCCTCCATCGTCATCGCTGTTGGCATTGGCGGCATACTGCATGCCAGGGAAGGGCTTCCTCAGCGGCTCGGCCTTTCGACGGCAAAAACCGCTGAATACACAAAAAAACCGTACAGTTCTCCGGAATTCCATACAATCACGAAGGAGGGATTCTCTTATCTTATCGGCAAAACGAGCCAGATGCCAAGCTTCCTTGTATGGGGAGATTCACACGCTCACAGCTTGACCCCTGGCATGTCGATTGTTGCCGGTCAAAACAATAAAACCGGCATCCTTCTGGCCGGACCGGGCATCCCGCCACTGATCGATGCAGGACAGGGCAACTTTATCAATACCGAATCGAACGCATTCAATGACGAGGTCATCAACTACCTTGCCAAACATGAGGCAATAAAAACCGTGTTCCTTGCAAGCTGCTGGAGCAACGTCGACAAAAACGACTGGTTCCAGCCCAGTCTGGCGAAAACTATCGACAAGCTCACCAGCATGAACAGACATGTCGTCATATTAACCGATGTCCCCTACCTGCCACATGATCTGCAACAGGCGCATTCAGTTGCCTACAGAAAATCGATCGATATCTACAAGTTTGACTCCTTAAGCTACCACGATTATCTGAAGCAGAATGATACGTTTTTCAAATTCATCGGAAATCTTGACAGGAGCAGAGGGGTATCGATTATCGATCTCGGAGGACGCTTCTACAGGGATGGCAAGAACATCCTCATGATGGATGACAAGCTTTTTTACGAAGATAACAATCACTTATCGGAAAGTGGCTCGATCTATGCAGCCAGATCGATCGAATCAGCAATAATGGCCGAACTGAGCAAAGCGGACAGACAGAAATCACATACCAAAAAGCTGGTGAGCCGCTGAGCACGGCGACCCGATAGCTTTGCCCTGAATGCCCTTGTCTAGTAAACGGAAAATTCGTATTGCCGGGAAGATCAGGAATTAGTCCCCTTGCCTGGTAACAGGTATCCCCCGCATTCACAGTAACTGCCAGGCAAACCACCTGTCCGAATCCCGATCCGTTCTGCCGCCTGCATACTTCCAGGTATACTGTACCTCGCCGCCGCCGATGCGGTTGAAGGAACGTCCAGGAGGCACAATGCTGCATGAGCGAATGCGAACTTTTTCATGATCTGTTTCCGAATGGGGGGTGAAGATGGCTGCATGAGCGTAAAAACAAGGAACTTTCCTGCAAACCGCTGAAAACGGAAAACCCGTCCGGCAACCAAGGGGCGGTCACACCGGACGGGTCCGTCTAATGAGCCTGATGGACACAGCTCAGGGCGGCACCATTCAGGCCCGTCTGATCAGGCGCAAAAGGGCGATCAGCACGATGGCCCCGATGGTTGCGGTAACAAGGCTGCCGAGAAGGCCGCCTGCAGCGATACCGAGCAGGCCGAAAAGATAGCCGCCGAGCAAAGCGCCGATCACGCCGACAATAAGGTCGCCCACAAGCCCGAAACCGCCGCCTTTCATGATCTGGCCTGCAAGCCAGCCTGCCGCAATGCCGATAAGGATAAACCAGAGTAGATTCATGGTATGAAATGGTTTGGTATTTAATGGATGGTACTGCTTTTCTCTTTGGGGAAAAGCGGGGCGGTCACTCCTTTTTCAGCTTGCCCACCCACTCGTCCAGCTTTTTTTCTATCTCTTCCTTTGCATGGCCGTAATACTCCTGGATTTTCCCGGTCAGGCGTTCACGCTTTCCATCTATGACATCGAGGTCGCTGTCTGTCAGCTTGCCCCACTCTTCCTGAATTTTGCCTTTCAGCTGCTTCCAGTTCCCTTCAACATGATCCCGGTTCATAACGAGCTTTCTCCTGTGTGGTTAACCGTTACGGAAATGACCGGCACAAACCGGCGAAAATCTCCATACAACATGCTTAACAAAACAAAGTTCTTGCAAGTTCCGAAACCCGCACGAGAAGAAAAGCGCAAACTTACCAGACAAAACGACGAAACCCCTGATTTCTCAGGGGTTTCGGACTTTTCCGGACCGTACCGGATTGTTGTACCTGTGGAGATGGCGGGACTCGACATATGACGCTAAAGTATTGCCGTATTACGATTAACAAAAAACTCTTTTTATCGGATGCCAACATAATGACAACAAAAGCAAAATCGCTCAAGGTTTGACTCCTGTTGTCGCTTAACGTATCGCTGCTGTTGATACGCCCTTAACCTTTACCGCTGAGGGGGGAGGATGGTTATCCATCCGTCACGGCGGTACGGCTTGCTGCCGATGATGGCAGTGGCGAGTACGTAGTATTTGCCCCTATACGAGTCAAGGGCGGTGAAGTCATACTCGAAAAACCCGGACACCTCAGTCATAGGAGCAGCATCGACGGCCTTTTCGCCGTCCGGTGCTGTGACCGTGATGGTTGCTGATCGGAGCGCTGTACCGGTGACCGAGAACGGGAGCTGGATCTTTATTGTTGAACCTGCGAGCATACTGGCTCCATGATGATAAGATTTTGTAATACAGAATCGTCGAACTGCAGACGCTGCGTAACCGTCTCAGAGATCACCAGTCCGCAAACCCTTATAATAACCGGAGCGCCGGGCTCGGCCTCGCCGCCAACCACAACCCCGATCACGGACACAATTGCTCCGATGCCTGGCAGCTCCGCAAGCGCCCCGGAGTTGGTTCCGACACCGTAGACCTCAGCCCCTGCGGACGGAAGTGCCGAAAGAGTGCCGGACGACAAGCCTGCAGCGACGACGTCGGCCGATACTGTCGGCAAGATCGAAAGCTCCCCGGAAATCTGCCCGAGCCCTGAAACGACAGCGTACATCTGCGGGCCTTCGGGCTCCGGTTGCTCGACCGTCATATACCCGGTCACGGTGCCGATGCCGACGACCTCTCCTGACATGGTGACAAGCAGGGCTGCCGATCCAGCAGCAGTCCCGACACCAAGAACCTCGGAGCTGATTGCCGGTAAACTTGCCAGCGCGCCCGACGGAGTGCCGATACCGGTTACCAGTGACGACATCTCGTGGCCGGAGGCTGATGCAGCTGCCTTAAAGCGGATTAAATATGCCGCATATCCGGCTGAAACTCCGGGAGCTGTGAATGTTCCTGTGACGGCACCAGTTGCCCCAGCGGAAACAGCATCTTTTGTTGCGCCAGACAGGTTTGCCCATAAATCTGCATGGGCATCTGTCCTTTCCGCAAAGCCACTTGGAGGAGCAAAGACTCCCGTTGTCCCAGTCGTGGTATCCGGCGCGGCGATCCACAGCAAATCATCGCCGGCCTCCGCCGTCACTCCGGCCGCAATTATCGACACAGGCGAGCTTGCCGGGCTGTTTAACTCGGCAACCGTAATCCCATCGGCCGGTATTGGGTCTGGAGCAAGCCGGCCGCGGAAAAGAAACGCCTGGCAAACCCAGTACCAACTGTCCGGCTGAGTGCCAAAAGTGTAACTGCCAGTGTCCCCGGCTGTTAGTTTTTTATGCCCGACAAAAATCTGCTGCCCGTCTGCCGTGAGAGACGCAATGTCCAGCGTCTCAAAGTCTGCTGGTTTCGACGTGGCATAATTTTCGGCGGGCGCATCGCGGGTGCATATGATAACAACATCATCTCCCGCCTGCGCCCCGGAAGGCACAGGCACTGACGGGGAATTGCTGAGCCCCGCCAGAGATGTTGATGCAATAAAGGCCATCCGTTACGCAGGATCGGCAATCGTTGTCCGCAGCGAATGTGCCGCGAATGCTGGCGGTAATGCGCCAACATTGTAAGCTATCTCTGTCTCCGGTGCTGTTGGCGTCAGTGCGCCGGTCATAACAAGAGTGGTGCCGTCTGCCTTCATAAGGCTAAAATGAGTCAGTACAAGATTGCCGCCGCCAGTCCGTACACCGAGCACCAGAGGCGCATCATTGTCGATGTACCCGGAGTTCACGCTGAACGCTACCGCTGTCAAATGGGCATATCCGTTGCTGGGTGTTACCAGATTTGAGGTTCCGTTTACTCCAGGGTCGCCCGTGTGCATGCGCAGAACACCACCGTCAGCGATGTAGGCTTCGCCACCAGAAAGCATGGCGGATTTCATTCCTGTTGATAGAGGCATATTGTCTCCTTTTACTTGGTCAAATTGTTTCTGTAGTACCCGCCGTCGAGCAGGTCTGCCTCTGCGGGAATTTTTGCGCCGGTGGAATCTTTCACCCACACCCGCGCTTTTTTGATAGTCTCCCGGAGCTGCATCGTCTGCGTCGAGCCATCCCCGAGATAGACGACCTTTGTTCCGGCAGGGCAGGCGCTAAGGCTGCACCCCGCTATGAGTAGCGTCGCGGCCCCAGCCGTCTTTCTCAGCAGCTTTGATAAACGCATCGTCGTCCCCGTTTGATTTGGCCGCCTCAACAACCTGCGGCTGAGTGATTTTGAGATATCCGCGCCAGAATGAGTTCATCACCCGGTCGAGGACACCCATCTCTTCGAGCGTCCCGATGACCGTGGCGATAAACACAGCTGCGGCTTTTGCCAGCTTTTCCATAATTATTTCTTGCTTCCGGCGATGGCTTTTTTCAGCGCACCCGCAACGTCGCCACCTGTGGCCAGAATGCTTTCAACTTCAGGCGCGGTGAGCCGGTTGTCGTCCATCGCGCCGACAACTACTCCGATCAGCGCATACACTTTGGCAAGCACGGCCTTGGCAGTCGCCCACACTCCGGACACAGCGCCGATCCCGAGCACGAACGAACTGAGCATCCCGATGTTGTCCATGATGAGTTTTCCGAAATCCATGATGATTTTCTCCTTATCGTTTATTGAGGCCAAAAAAGCCGGTTACGTTCAGAACGCTATCAACCACCCGCACGTCGCGCTCTGTCCATCCGTGCAGGAATTTCTTGTTCACCGCGGCATCATCACACCGTTTGCATCGATACCCGATTCTCATAAGGGCAAATTGAGAGAGAAACAACTCCTCTTCGATGGATCCTTGCTTGAGCACGTTAAAAACTGCCAGAGTGACGGGGCCGAGATGACCGTCCGGAGTACAGTCAAGGCAGTACTGTGCAAAAATGATCGACCGGCTTGGGCTGGTGTTCATGCCGAAATCGAAGATCGCTTCGGCTACTGCCAGGCTCTCGATCTCGTCGCCACGAACAGGGGCCCAGAACTTTTCCCTGTAGAAATCCTCTACAAGCGCCTTGCATTCAGCGGAACATCCCTTACCTGCATCAACCAGGGACCATCCTGCCCAGTCCTTGTGGTAATTCCGGGCAATGCCGGCGAATGTCCACCCGCCTTTATCTCCGGAAACCTTGTGCAGTTTGTACCCTCCCTCGGATTCAATCACACGAGGGAGTATCCTCAGAAAATCAGCCATCCATTTCCTCCTTATCATCTGGTTTAAAAATCTCTCGATTCGGACAATCTGGTGCATTCCAGCACTTCAGATTTGCGAGCATCTGATAAACTTCTGGCTGCACAAAAGTTTCTTTGACCTTTGCCTCAGCAACAGTAAGCCTCGCATCAGCGAAATACTTCACCGAACGCCCGATCGCAATAAGCAATGCAGCAAAACCGGTCATGATCGCGCCAGCATCGGAAACACTCAGCCCCAAAATACTGCCCGCTATCACAGCAAAGGCTGCCCCGAAAATGCCAATATCAACAACCTGGCCGAGGCCGTGTAAAACCCTATGAGGCACTCTTCCTCCCGATTATTCCGGAGAGATCCTCAACTGTTTCAGCGGCATCAATCGCAATTTGCATGTCGGCATACTTTTGCCTCACGGTCTCCCGCTGGGACTCGATGGCTGCAAAATCGGTGCCGGGGATTTGCTTCATTATCGCCTCGTCGAGCGGGGCGAATTCGGCATCACGCATCCGGCGGCGGATGTCGTGGGCGATCTCCCGCGCCTTTTCAAGGTTAATGGTTATTTCAGCGCCGCCAGTGCAGGTTATTCCGGCAACAGAATTGCGGGCTTGCGCCGTAGATATTACCAGTTCATCCCCGGCTGGATTCTTTATGCAGCGGGCATTTCCCGATTTATCTCTCAAGTATACGCCGTACTCGCTTCCTGCTCCGTAGTTCGCCCCGTAGCCGTCAGGATGGGAAAAGTCACATTCCCATGCCTCACGGTTTGACCGATCTACCGGTACCGCCTCGTCCTGGACGATGCAAAACGGGACGCCCGCCGGGACGTCAGATAACGCAGTCTGTATGACGGGAATAATGCCTGTTGGGGTGATGACTGCAATACCGCTTTGTGTTGGGTAAATAATTTTCATAGTTTAGTTTTCACGCTGTAATGATAAGTGTCACATAACCGACGTCCTGCTTGCTTGCGCCGGAATTTGCGGTGCAGATAAAAACCTGTGATGTCGAGGCTATGTAACTTGTCGGACACCGATCAGCTTCGCCTCCATCGCCGCGACACCCAGCAATCGCGGCGGCGTTGGTGTCAGGCAGCGCAACTGCCAGATTTGCTGTGTACAGCCCTACTCCTCGGTCGGTAATGCTGGTTACGTTACCGGCCCCTAAAATCGCCACTGTCCCGGAGCCGTTAAAACTTACCCATGCCCGAGGAGCGAAAATCGGGGCTTCCCCGCTCGCGTTGAGCGCTGATTTCACAAACGGCGAGTTTGCCGCGCCGACAGCAGCTGCTACACCCGCCGGAGTGGCAGGCTTGTTGTCAGCCGTACCAGCAATATGCTCCGCCGAGGTTGCGGGGCTGAGCGCTAGCAACGTTGCAGTATTTGCCGCATTACGTACAACCGGCGGCTTTGAGTCATCACCTTGGTAAATCCAGAGACCATGCGTCGCGCTCGGCCTCATTTGAGACCCGTCGCCGAAAACGATGCCGTCGGCAGCGCTATCGAATGTGAGGTTCCCCTGGACGACAGGATCCGCCAAATACTTAATGCCATACAGCAGCCACCGCCCGGACGTTCCTCCGCTCTGACCGTATGGGATGATGACAGCGTCACCGTTTGCCGTCGCTGTCGATGATGCCGAATATTTGTATGCTCGCAGCGTGTTCGGCGACCCGACGATCAGCGCAAAGCAGACGCTACCGTCGATTTTCATCCCGGCGGAGTTTCTGTCTACGCAATTGACGGTTCCGCCGGTAAGTGCAGTTTTTATGTTCAGGTTCGCCACTATACTTGCTCTTTAAGATTTATCGAAACCATTTTTGCCGTCATGCCATGCATCACCGCCACCGGAGGCTGCTCAATGCCTGCGTAAATTGACCGTTCTTTCCCGCTTTCAGAAAGAGCCCATACCATAGCTGTTTTTCCGAAAGGCAACCACAGGTTATCCATAAAATCATCGTAGCTGTTTAGACCGTCCGGGTCTCCTGTTGTAGGGTCGGCGTGCATGACGATGTAGCCCGACGGCTGGCGGAGAACCCTCCCCGGCTTGTACCATATCCCTCCGTCGTTGAGAGCTACTTGCGTGCTGGTGTCCGTGCTCGTGATCTGGAAGCTCGACCGCTCAAAATCGCGGAAATGCATCGTCTTGCCAGCAACCAGCAAACCTATGCTGACATACTCGGCATCGAGCGCAGTCAGCATGACATCAATCTCGCGTCCCCATTGTACGGGCTCGAAACTGACAAATGCAATCCCGTTTGCGCCATCATAATTGACGTATTGGACAGGGTCAAAATATTCGGCTGCAGTGTCGTCTACCCAAGCAATCGCCTCCCCGTCTGCGCCTTCACCCGCAGCGAGCGTCGTCCCGTCAGACGCCTCACCCCAAGCGTAAACCACAGACAAGACGCTTGTCAGCTCAATATCGACAGCGTTGGTCATGACAAACGCGACCGCCGAAGCCTCTCCGTTATCAGACACGCGCAACGTGCAAGTGTTCCCAGTCGTCCGAAAAGGCTTTCTTGGATGCTCGTCACGCAGATTTGACAGCGGATATTCCGGGTTTTCCGTCCCGCTTATCAACGTGATCATGGAGACGGTGTCCTTGTATATCACCCTGCTCATGCAATTACCCCCTCTCCGGACACCGTCATTTTATCTCCAGTCGTCCCAAACTCGTACTGCACAGCCCTCATGACCAGCTCTACTGCGATGTCCTGGGCGTGTCGGTCATCAATCCAAAGTGCGTGACGGCCAACGCGAAACTGACCATACCAGTCCATTACCGTAAGATCAATCTGTGGCATTTCCGAGTAATCGGCGATCTGCCGGAGGTACATGGCATCCGGAGCGTAGTGGGCGGCTCCAGCGTTGATGCGCTGCCCGAAAAGCGTGTTCCCGACAATTGCAGTTTTCCCTTCTGAGTCGTATACGGCGTTCACTGGGGCCTGCCAGTTGTATTTGGGGCCACGGACATAATCCCAGATTCCGAAACTGTGCGGATCGCCTGCGTCGGCGTTCGCATCGATGAGGTGTAAAATGCTGTTCTCAATCATGAAATAATGCCCGAAATAGGCTGCCACGGAATCAGCAACAGAAAGGATCATACTGTCTGAGCTGATCGTCCCGGAAATGAGTGGGTCTACTTCTGACGCCAGCGATGCATCGAGCGTCAGGCCGAGCACAGAGGCAAGTTGGGTAAAAAATCCGCTCACCAGATGCGCAGATGGCGCCCACGAGGCCAACGATGTCCCCCCTGGCATGAGGTACTGCACTGCGCTTCCCCATGCAGATCCGCCGTCAAGCGAAGCACGAAGGAACCGGTCTCCATCCTGATAGGAGTTGTGCCAGTCTGAGGCATTGAAACTGTGCTGCACGGCCAGCGTCTGGCCGAAAGATGGAGTCGGCAAATACGGGTCAGAGTACAGATCATACTCGATACCGGTTTCACTGATTGACTTCAGCACCAACACCCCAGAGCACAATGTGACCGCTGCCGCTTCGGTTGTCGCGGTACCCTGTACGGTGCACTGTATTTGCCGAGGTGGCGGATAGGTCGCAATCAGACCGATCACCGGGTCGCACAGTTCTGGAGAAAAGACAACCGTTGGCGCATTGACTTGCAGCCAGCCGCCGTATTCTTTTGCGCTCCTGATCTGGATCGGGTCGATACGCTGCACCATGCCGTGCCACTGGTGTTCGAGCGCCTCGGTTCGAGTTGAGCATCTCAGCAGTTTTCCGCCGTATGTCATGGTAAGTAACAGCATCAAATCACCTGCCTTGAGGTTCTGGAATACCCCGCCGCGATCCGGTTCTCAGTCTGCAAACGGTTTTTCTCCATCCACGCGAGGAACTGCTGCCCGTCGATCGTGACGGTGACTTCCTGTGATGTCGATGCCATAGCTTTCATCTCGGCAAGCAGGCGCGCGATTTCGGTCATGTCCGGAACGGAAGGGCTGATGTAACCAGATGACGACGGCGTGAAAATCTCCGGCCTGCGCTCTCCGACGATGTACGATCTTCCGGAAACAACCGGACCGCCTGATGCTCGAGCTTCGAGCGTGACGGGGCTGGTTGCGTCGGCCTGACCGGCGTAGCTGTAGCTGGAGATACCAGCAGCTCCAAAGGCATCGTACAGTGCAGACACTGCCGGGGCCACGTTCGCGGCAATGGTTTTCACCTGACTCACCAGCCCGGCCATGTCAGCCGCGCTCATTGTCCCGCCGATCATCCCGGCTACCAGCGTCTGCATGACTGGCTGCAGGTACGGCATGATGGCGTCATTGACGGCTGAGGATATCGCCATAGACTTGATAGCTGAAATAACCTGCTCTTCGAACGTCTCCGCAAACACCCTGCCGGCCTGCGCTCCGCTTGTCGATGAGGAAAGGGAGGCATCGATCATTTTAGCCACGCTGTCGGCATTGATGCCGGTCACGGTAGTTATCACGGATGCCCAGTATGCTGTTGTGATGTCAGCAAGGTTTCCGACCTGCGCGATAGAGTACTCCATGAGCACAGAGGCCTTTTCGAGGTCTCGCAGCACGGACGGGCTTGCAAACTCGCTTATAGTCTGACCAGCCTGATCGAGGACGCCAAGCACCTCTTGCAAATCATTCAGTTCATCCACTCCTCGATCCTCAAAAAGTCTTTCAGACGTGTCTCTCTTGATCCCCTTATATCCGGGATCACTCAGGTTTTTTACTTTATCATAATCGTAATTTCCTGCACGGAGCAGCTTGAGCGATTCTGTGCCGCCGGAAAGCGCACTCTTGACCATTTCATCATAAAGCTGGTGGCGCATATTGTCCCGGTTGGCTTTTGCCTCTTTCTCGTTGCTTCCGCCTCCAAAAATCGCCGACGCCAACCCGACAACGCCTCCAATGATCGCCCCAATCGGGCCACCGCCAGCAGCAAGAGCCGTCCCAATCGTTGCTCCGGTTGCGGCCATTCCTGCTGTTGAGCTGATTGCGCTGCCGATCCCTCCGCCGATCATCTCGCCTATGCCCGATGCCAGTTGAGCATATCCGGTAATCCTATTGAGCGTTATGCTTGCCGTGTCGGTCGATTTGTCGTCCAGGAGCTGCGTCACCTTGGAAAACGATGTGTACGCCCCGGCGAACTGGTCAAAACCACGAATTTTGATTCCTTGATCCTGCAGGATTGAGCCGACGCTTTGGATTCCGGTAACCATCCTGTCCTGTCGATCCTTGTCACGCTGCTGGATTTCTCTGTCGCTCAGCCCAAACATTGATACGCCTGCCTTACCATTAAACAGGCTGTCGAGTTCTTCATTGAGCGCTTTATTTGATTTTGCTGCTCTCAATATTGCGTCAGCTTTGACCTGCTCAATAGCCTTCAAGCCATTTGCGTACTGTGCCGCGGAGATCAGGCCGCGCCGCATAACCTTGTCAATCAGAGCAAGATTATCGCCGTACTGCTCGTTGATCTTCGCCAGTTCGTCACCACTGGCGACAAGGGTATCAAACTGCTCGAGCAGGCGCTCGTTCTCGCGCTGCACCTGCTCAGCCTCGCGCTGTATCTTGCTTGCTGCTGATGCTCCTGATGCTCCTGATTTCGATCCCTTTGTATCCTCCTTGGTCTGCGCAAGTCCGATCTGAGCGTTTTTTTCCGAAATAGACCAGTTGACTTCATTCCGAGCAAGCTTATTTCGCGCTGCAGTCTCGCTCATCCGCAGGTACTGAGTCAGGTAGCGCACGTTCTCATCTTCGCCGAGATCCAGTTTCCCTGCTGCAATCCGCTGAGCAGCAGACGTGTAATAGGTAGCTTGGCTTGTTCTTGCTTTCTGTCGTTCGCGCTCTGCTCCTTGTGTCAACAATGCATAACCAAGCGGGTTTGTCATTGCCGATACAATGTTCCATCGCGGCGCATCGGTCACGGCTTTATCTACTCGCTGCGACCCCTCGAGATAAGCCTTTTTCGCAATGAGCATATCAAGCTCCGCCTTGAGCCTTGCGATGCCTTCAAGACCGGCGATCCTGATCGACAGGTCAAAATCTTTATACTGCTGGATGCCTTCGAGCTTTTGTTTGAGCTGCTCGACGCTCTCCGATCCGGACGAAACCGCTTTAACGAGATCGTCGCCGAAGGCAACAGCCAGCGCCGTCACCACTGGAATTCCGACCATCAGCAGCCCGGCAGGGCCGGACATTGCTCCGATGATCCCATTGATTGCTGCGCGGGTTCCGCCGGCAGCTGCCGTAGCAGATCCCCACGATCCGGCGAGCTGCTCAATGTTGTTGGCCACGCCCATCACGCCATACGGCATATCCGAAATCACGCGCCCGAGGTTTTGCAGGACAAGCGTGTTCTGCTTTGCGCCTTCGCCCATCTTCTTGTTGAGCTGGTCGACGTGCCGGCCAGCCTGATCTGCCTCGGATGCAATAGCCTTAAACCCGGTTGTGGTTCCGACCTTATCAGCCTCGGTTTTGACGCGCTGAATCTTGTCGATCAGCTTTTCAGCTTCTCCTCCGGTCTGCTGCAGGCCATGATCAACAGAGGAAAGCCCCGGTGCTGTCTGGTCTTTTGCAATGATGTTGATGTTCAGATCGTTGCTCATGGCCAGTCAGTACAAGGGCTATTGTTTATTCTCTCTCTTGATCTCACTCCGGGCAATCCATCCATGGAACTCGTCGATGGACATGATGCTTTTCCACTCTTCTACCGTTCGGCCTCCCAGCATTTCGGCAATGTCGTACCAGGCCATTTCTGAACCGGAATCAGTCAGCTGTCTTTTTTTTCGTCAACGCCCCGAACCTTCACCATCTCGGTGGCGATCCGGTTAATCACTTTCGGATCGGCTGAGGAAACGAGCGCATCAGCGTCCTCGTTGGAAAACAGGCGCTTTCCGTTCTCGTCCAGCGCTTTCAGTACGACAAGACGGGCGTTGCTGTGCGTTGCGCTCACGCCATCAGGAGTCTCCGCCGTCGAAACGTCAAGCTCTTCAGTTGTGATGCGCTTGAAATGGATATCCGCGTCCCACTCTGGGACATGGATACTCTGCTTTGCGGCGTCAGCGTACTCGGCCTTAATCTTCTCAATCAACCTCATGAGAACACGCCCTCCGTGTAGTCGCCGGACACGATCAGCACTACGTTGCGCATGACAATCTGGTCTTTATCCATCGACATGCTGCCGATGCTTTCGACCCGTGCCGTGCCGGTGATTTTCTCGTTTCCGACAGTGGTTCCTTCTGGCGCAAGCGTGCAGGCCACGGTCGTGCCCGACTTGAAAGCCGTGTTGAGCGCCACCTGACCGTTTGTATCGGCCTTGTCATGAGCCACGGTCAGCGTGACCTGAGCGTTCGAGCGGCTTCCATTATAGAGCGTCGGCACTTCTTCGCTGAGGTCTTCGGATTTTGGCAGGTTGCGCTTTCCGGGGTCCCAAGTGATGTTTTTCCCGTGCGCGACGTAGTTCGGGGTGGCCCCGATGCCGAACTTCGCGGAATTCCCAAGGATGGGCATATTCAGGCCTCCTTATCGGTGGTTGTGGCCTCTTCGGTGACGGCCGGTTTTTGTTTCTTTTCGACAGGACGCTTCCAGCCGACGGCAAGCAAGTTATTCACATGCTGCCCGTCTGCGTAATCCCACACGGGAACAGCCTTCCCCTGCGGATTGATCAGCGTCACAAATGCGTCTTTTTCTGCCATGGTGTTGATGATTTGAGGGCGGACGCTATGCCGCCCTCATCGTTTCGTTTCCCCTACGGTCAGCTGTTGGCGGTGCTGTCGTACAGGTGGTACACTCCATCCTTACGGAGGACGCCACCATAGTAGTAGATAAACAGCTCAAGAGCATAGTCGCCGCCACCGCCGGGGATCGGGTTGATAACCGTCTCGATTCCGGCGATCAGCAGGCCGACCATTTCCTTGGCCCATGCCAGCATTGAGTTCCGGGTGTCGTTGGCAGATGTCTCGCCGGTAAACGTCGCTGCCGCTGCCGAAGGAACGCCGGTCGAAGGCTTGATGAGCGGGATTGCTGTGGTTTCTACCATCTGGAACCCGTGCACTTTTTTCGGCATGTCACCGTTGGCAAATGCCAAGTTGTTGTACTGGAACCAGGGTTTTAGCGTCGCGTCGGCCATGAAATCAGAATATTCGTCGGTGAAGAAAGCCATGTGCCGGTTTCCGGTCGGAACCTGCGCCTTGTTCAGGAACGCGCGAGCCGTCAGGAAGTCGGCGTTCGCGACGGTGCCGGCGGTAGCCCATGCCGTGTGCTGCCCGGATGCAAGAGCCTCGCCGCCGTAATCGACATTTCCGATGTCTTTCTGGCGGATCATGCGGGTAAACATGTCCTTCAGCACATAGTTCATAACCGCATCCTTCGCGGTCTGCACCAGTGCGCTCTTGATGGTCATGCCGTGCAGTTTCTCTTCCACGTTCTGCACCCGGATGGAGTTTGCGCCCGAGATTCCGCCCTTCTTGAGCTTCATCTCGATCTCGGTACGGGCGAGAGTGTCGCCTGCATTTGCCCCGAGCACAGGATAAGTCCCGGTCAGGTCGCCAACGGTCGGAGTTCCCAGACGAAGAAACTTCACGCTGGACGGCCAGTTGCCGTTCACACGTTCGACCTTCTGGTCAGTCTCCGAGCTGAACATGTCCAGTTCGGGCTGCTCCAAAAGCGCAGTCTGCACCAGAGAGCTGAAGAGTATCGCGCCTGTTGCGGTTACCTGAGTTGCCATGATAGATAGTCTCCTTGATTACGTGATTTGATAATGTCAGGCCAGCTTCAGGCCGGGGTTCTGTACCAGCTTGTCATACTGTTCCGGGAACGCCTCTGCGTATCGCGATCTGAGGTCTGCGTCAGAAGCCAGATCTGCGAAGCATTTGACTTTCTTCAGATCTTCGGCGTTCGGGTCGGCTGCGCCAGCAACTTTTCCGACGTGCATCTGCTGTACGGCCGGGATGTCAGCCAGGTAGGCGGTAGCTAAAGTGTACGTCTCGTCACCGTCGCGGTAATCGCGGTCGGCATAGGTCTTCAGCCGTTCGAGCTTTTCGGCTCCGATGGTAAGGTTCTTTGCCTGAGCGTCGCGGACAAATCCGGAAACTTTCTCGGTGTGCAGGGCAGTGCGAAGCGATAAGATGGCCGTCTCGGCAACGGTCAGCTTGTCGCTGTACTCCTTGACGCCGTCACCGGCCGATTTTTCGAGCGTCTCGACCTTGGTCTTGAGCGCCGCGTTTTCGTCCTGGTACTGTTTGACCGAGACAATGATCTGATCTTCGGATGCATCATCGGCAAGGCCACAGGCCTGAGCGATCTTCTTCATAGTGTTGATGGTTTTGGTTCGTAAGCTGTCATCGTAGCAATACAGGCCGGCTGCCGCATCTGCATACCGTGACAGCTCCTGACGTTTCTCGTCGGTCAGCGGCCCGAAAAATCTTGTTATGGCGGCCGGCAACTTTGCGGCCGGGGAATCCCCAAGCAGGGCGAAGCCACGGAGATACGGTTTACCCTGCTTTTCGGCAGGGATGTGAGGCTGGTTCAGCGGGTTCCGGGGGTCATTTCCGTCCCAGAACTCGATAGACTTGTGCGGAAAATACTGCTGCGCCTCGGAGTAGTCCGCCGTCTCTTCAATTCCGGCAGAAAGGTACACCCGCCCGGAGCTATCGATCATGCTGTCTGACAGGCTTTTCACGGCCGCAAGCCTCGGCGGCTCAGTGATGCCCGCCTCAGCCCACTTTGTCGAGTGCGCCACAAATGCGCCAGCTTCGTAGACTACCGGGTCGTAGCTCTCGACGAGATCGCGGAACAGTTGAGGGGTAAGATCCCCCTGCAGGTATTTTCCGGTGGCTGAAACGAAGACTGTGTTCATCAGAAAAACTCCGGCGTTGCTATGGAGCGAGTTACAGCCATAAGACCTTTCTGCAGATCCGTTTTGCCAATCGAAAGCCACCTGCCATCTGCAGCGCCGCTTTTTTCGATTTCGCGAATCAGGTCGGCAAGTGCTTTTCCTGCCAACTTGACGCGGTTCATCATGTCTATCTCATCTTGAGATAGTTCTCTGTACCCGGAAATCTTTCTGTGCTGGTTGTCCATGTTTTTCTGTGCGCGTGTGTTTCCGGATAGTTACCCACGCACAAACATTTTTACACGTCATTTGCTGCCAATTTTGGCAGATGTGCCGAAATTGGCACTTATGCACGACAACCGGCCAAGTCTATCAGGGTATCATTCAGGAAAACCGGAGATCACCATATGGCATATACCGTCTACGCCACAGTTCGCGACCTGCAGAGGCACTTCTCTTACTCAAGCCTGCAGACACTCACTCAACAGGAAGAGCCCGGACAAGACGTCAATGGCATCGAAATCCCAGACAACCCAGATGGGGCAACCGCCCAGCTTTTTGCCGATCTCTCGGATCCTGAAAAGCAGGAGCTGCTCGAAGACCTGATAAAAAGCGCCTGCACAAAAATCAACCGGGCGCTGCGGCCGCGATATGGCGCATCTCACAAGATCCCATTCTCATTTGATCCTGACCACGAGGACGACACGACTGAGACGCTGAAGCGCTGGGCTGTCGCCTTTGCTGCACAGGAGCTGCTCAACCGTCCGGGAAGCAAGCTCGAGCAGGGGCAGCGGACTTTCCTCATGATGCACTACGACGAATGCAAGGAAGAGCTGGATCGGGTTGCAAAATCACAGGATGATCTTGATATGAGCGCCGCCGAAGCGATCGCGACAGGGGCTGATGCGCCGACAGTCAGCGCGTCAGGCTCCGATTACGGTTCTGCTTTTGCAGAAACCATCCGAACGAATGATAATGGGGTGATGATATGATAGGGCTTGCATCAGCGCATCAGACGGTGCGGACGTTCTTGCTTTCACTCGAAAGAACGTCCGGCAAAAAGTTCTTTCCTCAGGCCGGACAGATTATGTATGCTCCTGCGCTTGAAGAGGCTTTACGCAAGTCTCCGAATCAAGCGGTCAACAAATGCGGATTCTTCCTGCAGGGAGATGGACCTTTCGAGCACTATGTCTATCGACTCTCCATGCAGACACTGCTCACCTATCCTGAGGCGCGAACGGACGACGATTACATTCGTGCTCTGCAACATGCTGATGATTTCGTCGAAAAGCTTAACGACCGTACCGTGTCGGGCCTTGGTCAGTTGACCAGGGCAGACGGACCAAGCCCGTTCCCGAACATTGGCGTCCTTGGAATCCGGATAGACTTCACTATTGCAACTATCAACGCTTGACCATGAGCATACTCGATCTTTTCCGTCGCAATCGCTCCGCAAAACCTGACTCAATGCCGACAGAGCAGACGGTCCATCCCGTAAGTGCCCCTATCGACCGCTTGGCCATCAACAGCGCCATGGCGGGGATTCAGCGCGACATGAAGGATTTCAGCGGCCTCGAGTTGAGCGACGCGGCCATAAGGAACGCAAAACAGCAGGCGGATTCCGGGCTTCCGATGACCTATTACCGGTACATCCAGAAAGGCGTACTGCGTGACGGCCACATCGGAGGCACTACTTCAGACCTCATGCGCCGCACAGTAGCCTATCCGTTTGAGATTGAGCTGCCAGATGAGATCAAGGACGATCCGGATGCACAAGCACAGGTAAAGTTTTTGTCTATGGTCCTGCATTCGATAAACTTCAATGCCGTTCGAGAGCGCGCCGCATGGGGGACATTCTGGCCGACGCTGCAGGAGATCGTATGGGGGGAAGCATCTCAATCCATACGTGATGAGTATTCCGGTAACGGAATTCCGGGATTCACGCCGGTGGTGCCGGTTGAGATCAGGCAGTTACCGAACATCTACCTGCAATCAGATGCGGAAGGCAACCTGCTTTACATCCAGGACGGAGCGCAGGCCATGAACATCAGCGACAGGCCGACGCAATTCATTTTTGCCATCGATCCGGCCGATGCCGATCAGCTCATGATCAAGCCGGTGCCATTTACCGAGATTGGCAGCCAGAAGCGGGTTTTTGATACCTGGGTAGATAAAGTGTACACTCGGGTAGACGGCAGGAAGTACCGAAACCGGTTTGCCGAGCCGACACTTGATGTTTCGTACGACAATCAGGACCCGAACAACGCAGCCGATGCAGCAACCATCTACGGAGCCTACAACGCCAACGGCAAACTCAGAAGCATCAAGCATCCGTCAACGGTTACGGTCGATTATATCGGCGCCGATGCCGTCAGCACCACATCAGTGTTCCGCGATGACCTCGACACGCACAACAGCGAGGCCACGAAAGGACTGAAAGGTCAGGATATGAGCACCGAGAAGGACAGCACAAGGGCCACATCAGCAACCGGCATGGCCTATGATGACGAGATGCTTTCGTCGGTGTGCGCTATCCGAGACCAGATCCTCGCCGATCAGCTGCTCATCCCGATCCGTGACCTCAATTTCCCAGAAGGAAAGCGCTACCCTGTCCATTTTTGCACCAAGCTTCCCGAGGAATTCAAAGCCCCCGAGGTTATCCGCCTGGTCGAATCCGCCTCGTCAATGGGCGCTGAGTTTACCGAAGGCGAGGTCGCAAATCTCTACCGGTTGCCGGTGAATTCAGATCGGGAAAACATGATTCTGCCAGGGCTTTCGAAAAATAACCCGTTCAGACTGTGAACATCGTTGGAAATCAGGGTAACGTCCGCGACTACCTCGTCCGGATCATCGACCGCGGCCAGATCAGGCGGTTTCTTGAGATCGTAGGCAACGAGGCAAAGGAGTTCATCTACGACGAGACGCTCGAAGGCCGCTTCGCCAATGGCGGCCCGTTTCAGTATCGTTGGAAGGAGTATGAGAAGCGGAAGCGAGCTTCCGGACGGTTTCGTGGACACGTGGATTTCTTCGGGTTCTCGCACCCGAACACGATCAACACGATGACCTCGAGCGTGACCGATACCCGGTACACCATCAGGATCACCGGAGATGCAGCAGCGAAAACATTAAAGTGGCGTGGGCGGTACAACTGGTTTTCGTTCGGAGGTGCCCGAGAAGAACCGGTCGGCCAGATCGCCGACCGTGTGTTTCAGTCGTTCGACTGGGGTGGGAAATAATAATCGAGATCTTGTCTTTTTCTTTCTGGCGGAAGACACAAAAAATCATCGCACAATCAAAAAAAAATATCATTCCCTCTGTTTTTTTTGTCTATTTGTTTTGTGCTTTGCCAAACATTCCGTACATTTATATCAGAAGGCAGTAATCAACAACAAAACGAAAAACAGCCATGACACTGAAAACAAAAATGGAAGGCACCGAAAAACAGATCAAGTGGGCGACTGACATTAAATCCGAAATTATCGGCCTTTTGCGCCCTCGTTTTGGAAACCCCGATGCGGTAGAGGCTGTCCTGCACCTTGAGACATCTGCCGAGTGGTGGATTGAGCACCGTGGATATGGTGAAACCGACATACTCAAGCAGATATGTGCCAAATACCCTGAGGCAATCGCCCAAATGAGCAAGTAAGAAATAAATCAACAAAACCAGCGCGCTGCAACACAGGGCGCGCAAAAATTGAAGCAATGACCTACCAAATGATTACCGCACTGATCAAGCTTTCCGAAACCGGAAAATTTTCAGAAGTAATCGACTCGCTTAAAAAAGAGTTGTCCGGAATAAATTGGCTTGACGACCTCGACAATATTGATCTTGACGAAGACGTTGCAGATTATGATCTCTGGCCAGACGGCAAAAAGCACGATGCCGAAATTCATGGATTGCTTATGTCCGCCCAAGAAGCAAGAGCATTTCCGACCGACCGCTATTTTACGGAAGTCCTCAAGCTCAAGTTGCAAGTAATGAGAGACGACCGCAAAGCGCAAACAGCGCTTGATCGCCTCATAACCAAAGGATCGCTCACCGCAGAAGCGGAACTGCGCGCTCATCAAAAAGGCGGAGATAACTGATGCCAATTTTTACCATATCCATCGCCCAAGTCTGCGACGCCACAGGGTACACCCGTGAGCGTCAGCGCCACTTCCGCAATGGAAACCCTGCCAGAAAAGAGGCAGCGATACTCATCGAGAGGGTGCACTACATCAAGCAAAGCAACGGGGGTGTCATGTACTCCGCTGAGGCTATTGACTGGATCAACGAGCACAAAAAAGCGGCCACCCCTGGACGTAAACGCAAATTGCTCGGCGATTAACCTTGCGGCTTTGACTGGGGTGGAGGAAGCCGGTGAGAAACCGCGTCACGCCTCGGCTCGAACTGAATCCCGTGGTCACCTTCATACGGCTCCGTGTGGCTATTCCTTCCCATCCAGATATCTTTCGGTATCCCGTCAGGGAATGCCGTGCATTTCTTTAGCCGCGTCTCCCTCGGGTTGTAGTGCTTGCATACCGAGCACACCGGACTGATTACCGGAAGACCGAAAATCGTATCATCAATATCCATCGTGTCACCTCTCCGTTTTGGTGTAGTTGATCAATCCCAAGTTACGAAAATCCTCCCATACCGAATGCCAGAGAAGATGATTTACATCGTCGGCGCTCATTTCCCCTGCGGCATACTTGCGATGATACTCGACGTTGTACCGGGCTGACGTGTCGTAGGCAAGCCCGTTGAAGTCACGCTCCGACATTGCCATGCCTGCATCGGTGATCGTCGCCGAGTAGTCGTGCCTGGCTGACGCGACGCGCATCTCTTTGACGCCGTACACCTTGGCAGCCATCAAGTCCTGCGGAGAGAACGATGTCCCTCCCGGATGGTTATGCGTCACTATCGACCCTGGTAGCAGGCTTTCCGCGTCAGGCGGCAGGTTGACCGACCTCTTTTCGCCCCTGATGTTGCGCACCTCGTTGCCGTCGGCGTCAAAGATGATCAGCGTCTCGTAATCCCGGTGTCTGATGGCGTCCTCGCTCATCCTGATCCTCTGTGCCTTGACGTCATCGCTGACGGTCTGCTTTCGCATCCTCGCGACGACATCATTGTCCGGAACCGGGACCTCCCCGCGGTCTATCGTGACCTTCGGCATGTTCCAGCGCTCAAGCGGCAACGGCTGAGTGACCTTCTTCGCCGGTCCGTCCATGAACACCATCGCAAAGCGGTGGATCGAATTGTACCCGCCGCCCTGGACCAGCACCGGGACCCCCGGAATCATCCCCTGCCACCCATTCCCGGTCTTGTCCAGCGGGAGTCCTGGAACCGACTTCCAGTCGTGCCGGTCAATGGCGTCGATCTCTTCCCTGGTGAAGTCGCCATGATCGACCGCCCACCGGCTGAAGGGCCTTGATGTCGGTATGACGAACCCCGGCTTGTACCGGAACCTCTGCACCCCGAGATCGGCGGCCTTGTTGGCGTTGAACTGCCCGATATAGAGAAACTCGCTCGTCCCGCTGATAAGTTGGGCTCTTGATGCCGTAACGCCCGTTATGCGCCGAATCTCGTCGTTGACGGCTGCTTTCCCCTTTCCCATGATCTCGTTATCGCGGAGCATATCGCGGATGTGCCGGCTGGTCGATGGAGGAATGCCGGCAAAGGCGTCAAACGTGTTGGCTTGGATTGCCCGCAACCGCTCGTACTCCTTTGCCAGATCGAGAGCGTAGCCGTGCCGCTGCCAGAAGTATTGCTGCACCTTGATCAGGTCCTGAGCACGGTTTAGTACTTGGTACGCCACGTTATCGGTCACCCGCTGCAGCTTCCGTTCAAGGTCGATTATCGCGCCCTCGATGTCGCTCTCGTTGATCAGTCCGGAATCAATCATGGCCAATACATCCTCGGTGATGGCGCGCTGATAGATCGCCGATAGAACACCATTCCGCTGCTGGTGCAGCTGCAGTAGCTCCGTGATTTTGTCCTGCAGGATGTCGTATTCGCTCTGGATTGCGCTCATGACGGCTGCCCCTCACGAGTAATCTTGCTGAAGAACACCTCCACCCTGACATTTACTCTGAAAGCCGTCCCGCAATGAGGACACCGCAACGTCCTCTGTTTCACCTGATCAACCTGCCGAGTTCCGGTCTGCGTGAAATTAGCGGTGCGCTCGCAATGCGGGCATTTCCCGGCTGCAAAAAGCAGTTTTCTGTGCTCGTAGATTTCTCGATGTGTCATGGGGTAATAATGGTTACATTGGTACGGATTGTTGATATTCTGCTGTCTGCGTCTCTTGCCCTGTCCTCGGCGTTGTGAGATATCCAAGGGCCGTATAGACCACTCCACGCACCGCATCAGGGCAATGGTCGTTTGCCTTTACCGGCTCCGGGAGCTGGTTCCCGCGACTGTCCTCGCGCCATTTGTAGAGCGCCAGCTCGCGAAGGAAATTCACACTCCGCTCTGTGACGTGGAGTTTGAACATCTTCGTCAACTGAAGGCCCTCGAAAACACTGCTCTTACCCTTCTTCCACGGGATCGCATTATACCCGCCCTTCCTCAACTCCTTGATGGTCTCGGGCCGTGCATCGTCGCAGTAGATCGGTAGGTGCTTGTCCGTCTCAGGGATCACAAGGCCCATCTGCTCCAGTAGCTCAGACGGGCTCAGGTGTGGCATATACAGACGCTCATCAGCGTATATCCGCTTCTCGTTTCCGGCCACTTCAGCACCAACCTTTACCAGTGCCGCCGGCGAACTCTCGCTGAAACCGAAGTCAAGGCCATAGTACCCGGTCGGCAGGGCCGGGAACTCGCCGATCTTGGTCACGTCCGGGAAGATGAGCCCCTTGATCTTTGTCCACAGGCCCAAGGTGATGATTCGGTACAGGTCGCGATCCGTCTGCTTGAGGTGCTCCAAGTCAGCGATGAATGCCCCATCAAGGAAGTTGTTGTCCAGATAGGTCGTATGCAGGGCGGTTACGGCCTCTGGGCGAAGCACCTTGTCCGAATCGTCCCAGAACTCAGCCTTGATCCAGTGCTCGGGGTTGATCGGATTGAACGTCCCAAGGATCTGGCGTGCCCGTCCTCGATATCCCCGGCCGCGAATGGTGAACCGGAGCTGGTTCCAGTCGTTACGGGTGAGTTCGGTGATCTCCTCGACCCACACGAAATCAATTGAAGCCAAGGACTTGATCTTTTCTGCCCTGTCGAATCCTTTCGCAATACACGTCGAGCCGGTCTTTGTGCAGGTGATCTTGAGCGGGTTGCTTGTCCACGTAAAAAAGCGCTCGAGACCCCAATACTGAATCACGTCGATGATTTCCTGGTACTGCGAATCCCTGATCGAGTCCAGCACCTTACGCACCAGGGCCACCCGGTACCGTCCGGACAGCATAAGGATGACGACCGCTTGAGCTGCAGCCCTCGATTTCCCGGATCCGCGCCCGCCGTACATCAGCAGGAATCGCTTCAGCCACTGCTCAGCCTCAGGATTTCCGGCCGCAACACCGGCCACCGCAAACATCAGCGGCATGTAGGCCGGGTTGAAAGCCTCGGTGTTGAAGATGAACCGCGCCTGCTTCGATAGGGGACGGCGAATTGTCATGCAACAGCCCTCTTAATTGCCATTTCAGGCACATTTGCGGCCGCCAATGCCCGAGAAAGTGGCGGACATACCGAATTCCCCACCATTCGCACCTGAGCGGTTTTCGTCAAAATCAACCCTTGCTCCGGACGGTCGCCGATTATGTAGTCATCCGGAAACCCTTGAGCCTTGAAAAGTTCCCTCGGCGCAAGCATCCGAAGACCGATATCGGCAATCTCGTACTCTTGGCCGGAGACGGTGACAAGCCCAAACCGGTCGCGGGAAACCACGGTCCGCATTGGGGTAGTTATCCCCTGTCCTTCGGTCTCGCTCCCATAATAAGCGACCAAGAACGCCCGTACTTCTGCAAAGTGTGTTCCCTGGGCGCTGATGGTGTGTAACGGCTCATCCGTCGGCTGCCCAACGTTATCACCACGGAGCTTAATCAGGTTGCTTGTCACAAGACTGTGATGGTCAACACTGGTCACAGTCCCGATTGGCTGTTCCAGTTCGGAACCAACCACTCCGGAATAGTGCTTTGCAAGAAACGCCGTGACAAGAGCATGATGCCCTCCTTTCGTTTGAGCGCAAATAGTCCGCAGCGGCTCACCGGCTGTCATACACCTCGGACTGCTGGCATTCGCGCACTCCGTAAAAACGGGAGCTACAAGCGCGCCTTGAGACCCTTGAGCAGTTATTGTCCATGCCGGATCATGAATGCTTCGGACTCTTGGCTTTTGCCCGCTCTTCTCCCCGTTGCGGGTATTGATGATAAAAGGCTCTGCAGCATTGACCACGTACCGCATGATGCCCTTTGCTATCCTGCGGCAAGTAGCTTCAGCAAGAGGCCTCTGCCGCTCGAAAATGGACGGACAAGGTAATGACCAGTCTATGCACTCCGCTGCCGTGCGATACGGCTTCAATCCATGGCCGTGAGTCGGTTCAGGCCAGACAATCGGCTGTCCATCGCGCCGGGCGATCAGGAACAGACGCTTTCGAATAGTAGGGGCTCCGTAATCGCAAGCCCTTAATTCTCGCCACTCAATGCAGTATCCATGCGCCTTTAAGGCATTTATGAAAGATTTAAACTCTTGGCCTTTACGCTTTTTACATGGCTTGCCGTCATGCAGGGGCCCCCATGTGATAAACTCTTCGACATTCTCCAGCATTATTACCCGCGGCTGCCGAATAGCTGCCCATCTCAAGGCGACCCATGCCAAAGAGCGAATCTTCTTCTCAACCGGCTTTCCTCCCTTCGCTTTTGAAAAATGCTTACAGTCAGGCGACAACCATAGAAGGCCAATCGGGCGACCAGGCTTCACGGTGCGCGGATCTACCTCCCAGACACTCTGGCAGTAATGCTCTGTTTCCGGGTGATTGGCGGAATGCATAGCTACAGCTTCCGGATCGTGGTTTATTGCTACCGTAACCCTTCGACCGAGAGCGGCTTCAATGCCCACCGACGCTCCTCCGCCGCCGGCAAACAGGTCCACGATGATCTCAGGAAATACATCCAACTGCAACTGCTTCACCGCTGATCTCCATAATTGTTGATTTGAACGTTCTGTTGGAACCCGATGTACACCGGCGCGCCATCCTCATCATCCCCCGGGGTTTGAGGCTTGTCAAAGCCCAAGGCCTTTCCGATGTTGACCAGCGCCTCAATCTTACTGTACAGCTTGACCTCGACGTACTGCACTGGTACCGGTATCATCTTCCCTTCCGTCTCATCCCACTGCATTTCGCTCTCAGTCTTCACCTTGAAGCTCTGGATGCACTTCCGTTGATCCTCGGTCAGCTCAGCGAACTCTGTGATCGTCATCTTGCCTTTCTCAAAGTTGACGATTCCCGGAAGGTTGGTGAACGCCAAGGCCTTCCACTCATCGAGCCACTGCGTCCTCGTGATCACCGCCTTTTCTGCGGCGGCACCCTGAAGTTCAGCAACCCTTGCCCCAACCTTGCCCATGAGCCGAGACGCCTTTTGCCATACTGTTTCGTCTTTCCACTTCATCGAATGATGGTAAACGACCCGGTACGCCTCCGCCTGGTTACCAATGCGGAAAACTTCCTGAGCGAATGCCTCCTGTTTTATGGTCAGCTTCTGTTTGTCGTTTTTCATTGTGGTACTCATGGTTTCAGTCCGGCCACCCTGTTGATGGCTTGCACTCAATCGTCCTGATTTTCATTCTCCGGGCCTCGACCTTCATGATCCAGAAAGGGCCGCTCTTTTCCTGCTCTGCTGAACGGCACCCACTGACCCGGTCGATGATGGCAATGGAGAAATCGTTCTCAGACGCCTCCCCTGATCGAACACAATCATCCATCTGCCGATAGGTGTAGAGCTTCACTTTCCGGTCAAAACTGATAAAGTTGGCGATGTTCGGTATGCGTCCGTATCCTTCATAGGTGTCGATGACATGCTTTACCGAATCAATCATCCGATTGTCTGAGAATCCGTTTTCAGCGAACCGATCACGAAGCACATCACCCTGCTCCTCGCTCCATCCGGGAAAAGCTTTACCAATCATCGCTATTGCGGTCGCCACACCCCGCTTCGTCCGTTCTCCCGAGTAGACTGAAACCGAAACGCATGATCCGTCAGGTGTATCGAGGATCGTCTGCGATGCGCTGCATGATTCCAGGCAAACACTCAGGTGTGAGTGGCTGCTGATGCGCGAGAGTTCCGTTTCGATAGCCGTTGATACCTGCGCCATTGTGTCCTCCGTAAGTTTTCGCGTTTTTCATCCAGTTATGTGCTGCAGACTCCCATGACCTCATCGGAGCCTTCCCTCCGACCTTCCACCCGTTCGAATTGAAGTGATGCCAGAACTTCTCAGCCTCGGTCACCGGCCAGCCCTTCGAGGCAAAGTGATCGACCGACTCTTCAAGTGAAGGCGGGGAAAATGATGCCTTTTTCAGCTGGCGCGCCTCTCTCTCGTAAGAGAGAGTATTCTTGTTATCATTGTTATCATTGTTGGATGCTGCCCTTTGATTGCCCTTTGATTGCCCTTTAGCTTGCCCTTCAGCTTGCCCTTTACACTCTTTCTTATCCTGATAAGAGGCGTAATTATTTATCGTTATAACACGATATTTGTTTGTCGATCTGTTTGCCACTTCGCTTGTCGAAATTAGGTGTTCAAGAGCGACGCGTATTTTCTTCACCGAAAGCCCGAGTTCCTTCGACAACTTGTCAAGCCCGGTAAGTACTTGTCCCCTACGAATGACCTCTCCGCGCCACTTGGTGTCACGGTGATTGGCAAGCAACAGGAGGTGCACAAATAGCCTCATGGTGTTGCCGTCGGTGTACCATTCCCACTGCATGATCTTCCGGTGAATGGTCACAAAACCGTTGTCGTTTACTGCCATTGTTACACCGCTTTTGAGACTTCGTTATCGTAAGCGTAAACCGCGACCGCAAGCGCTGACCAGATATCATTATGAATACCATAGAGGGGCCCTGGTGACGACTTCGTGCCTACCTGCGGCAGTTTACCCCCGCCTGTTGCAGGAAATCGATCTAAAAGCGCCTGTCGCACATTTGGGTCTTTTGCTCTGGACGTCCCGCAGAGATGCAACTTGATGTCCTTGCGGTAGATGAACTCGCATCGTCCATTCCATGCCTGTAAAAATCGTCCTATCCAGACGCATGTTTCGAAGACCTCTTTTCCAACAGGCATCCCGTAGCTCGCGATCATCTCTATCACCAAAACGTCGTAATCCGAAGGGGAAAGCTCATTCATGAGCAGCTGCAGCATCTCGTCGTTTGCGATCTTTCCCATCGCAACAATTTCCCCGTTGAGGTACGCGATGTACGCAGAGTGAATATTCCCCGGATCGATAGCGAGTATCGGTTTTCTGTGTGATCTCATTTTTGTTTTCCGTCCCATTGATACTGTGTTTATAATGCCCCCATCATATCGAACAGGCTCGGCATAGTGATTTCCCGTTCCATGGCCTGCAGGTACTGGACACTGTCGAGGAAATACTGTGTGTTCAGCTCGCTTCCCTGGCCGCGCCTCCCAAGCTTGATCGCCCGATATGGAACAGTGCCAAGTCCGCAGAATGGATCATAGACCAGATCTCCCTCGTTGCTGTATCTGGTGATCAGCCGGTCAACGATATCAAACTGCAATGGACACACATGGAGCATAGCGCGCTTCTGGCTCTGTGCAGAGTTCAAAGTGATCATCCGGTTTACGTCAGTCCACACTTCAGGCGACCAACTACCTGGAGCAATAGACATAAAACTTGCCGGGAGTTTTCCTTTCACTTCAAGAGCCTCACCTATTTTTATGTGATAATCGTAATCATAAACATGGCTTTGGGTGTACTCGGTGAAAAGTGTCGCCATGTCTCCGGGCCCAACACCTTCAAGGTCTTCGGGTGTCAATAACCGGTTACCACTGCTTTTCCAAAACGCATGTGCATCGACCTGCCACCGAGCCCTGGTGTATTCAGATTTCTCCTTGCGAACCGGGATATCTGCATAACCACGATTCCTATCCGTCTGAGGCTTATGGAACAACAGCACGTACTCCGGAGAACCTACCCCCATCTTTGTGCCGTCTTTGCACTGCTCAGACCAGCCAAGGCGGTAGGTTTGGTTGTTCTCACGGACGACATCGGTTACAACGGTAATCATGCCCATGTAGTCAAATCCGTGCTTTAATCCATGCATGATTGCCTCGCAGTGGAACGGAGACACGGTCGGAATTCCCGCACCAGTGACATTTCCAAACAGGATCCGGTCTTTGACGTGGCAAGCGTAGATTCTGCCCGGCTTCAGAATCCGCCATAACTCCGGGGTCAGGTAATCCATCTGATCCCAGAAGTGATCATTTCCGTCCGTGTGGCCGAAGTCGTTGTAGCTCGGGGTGTACTCATAATGGTTCGAGAAGGGAATCGATGTGACAATCAGATCGACATGGTTCATAGGCTGGCGCTCAGCTTCGAGAACGCAATCGTTATTTGCGACAGAGAAACGCTCTCCATCTATCTGAATCCTCTCACATCCGATGGTTCTGCTGAGCACGTCTCCGATGCTCAGGTGATTCAATCCGTGCGATTTGATGATTTCAGTCATGTTGGCAACAAGTTTTTCGTGCTGGGCCCACTTCTCCTGCAGTGCTCGCAGGATTTCGCGTTCGGCCTCACTGTGAATGATGTGAATCTCGACTTGCTCCTTTTGCAGGAACCGGTGAATCCGGTGCACGGCCTGAATGAAGTCGTTGAACTTGTAGCCGACACCCAAGAAAATCGCCTTGTGGCAATGGCGCTGAAAGTTGCACCCACTACCGGCGATGACCGGCTTTGCCGCCAGATATTGGAACTGGCCGTCAGAAAAGTCGATGATGTCCTGTTCTCTCTTTTCGAGGTCTTTGCTGCCGTAGACGGCCACCGATGACGGGACCGCGGCAGTGATCGCATGGCGTTCATCTTCGAGGTCGTGCCAGATGATGTAGTGGCTGTCCGGATCCTCCTGAAGAATCGTCTGCATCTGGTCGATGCGCCGGCAAAGGCTGTCGCGCTTTTCCCGGCTGGCCGCCTGCAGGCCTGCTGCTGAATTCTTGAACAGCAAGCCCTGTCCATTCTTCTCCGTTCCGGCCATAGCATGATCCGTCGGTACCTCGTGATAGATCACCTCCATATCCGGAAGGTCGTATCCGGTAGCGTCAAAGCCAAGGTCAGCCGGGGACTGCAGGAAGATGGACCAGCTGTTCAGCCAAAACCAGAACTCGCGCTCCTTGTGCGGGTACAGCGTCAGGTTGTTGGCCTGCGTGCTGTCACGCTGGAAGAAGCGGGTCAGAGCCTGCCCGGTATCCATGATTCCCAGGAATCCTGCGTAATGTATCAGCTCCTTGAACCGGTTCGGGCTCGGTGTTGCCGTGGCAACGAACTTATGTTTTACCGACCTGAAAAGCGGCAAAAACTCCTGAAACGTTTTGCTGCCGTAAGAGCGAAGAACGCTCGCTTCATCGAGGCTCACGACCGTGAACAACGCAGGATCCAGCTTCCCGTCCCTAATGCTCTCATAGTTGGTCAGATAATAGTCATGCCCATCGACAACCTCATCACTGCGCCGGATAAACCGAAACTCAACACCAAACTCGCGCCGAATATCCTCAATATCAAGGCCAATGTTCTGCGCTCGAGTCTCCCACTGCTCACCGATCAACATACCATCACGACGAAACTCCTGACGGACGCCAAGCGGACACACAATCAACGCCTTGCCGCCGGCATATCGCTGCGTCAGGCGGACGATTTCAATCTGCTGCGGCGTCTTTCCAAGGCCAAACGCCTCGAATAGCGCCCGGTTGCCACCCTTGACCGCCCACTGAACAATGGCGATCTGATGCGGACGAAGCAGCGGGTTCACATCCTCGGCTTGGCATTCATACCCGTCGAATGTTGCGAGCGGAATTTTAGCTTTGAGAAAATCGGTGTAGTTCATCTTCCCCTCCCGTAAGCCTGCGCCGCCCATGTCGGCACACCTGTCGCAGCTTGCACCTCGGCGATAAACCGCGCCTCATCACTGCGGTCGTCGCTCAGGTGCAAGAGCCATATTTCCCGCGTCTTGCTCAGATCCCATGCCTTCAGCGTGCTGATGCACTGCTCAAGCGACATGTGCGACGCAAACAGGCGGTCGTTGATGCTGTCACCGGGCGTCATCAAGTCGCGGGCGTAGTTGCACTCAATCGCTACGATCGTCGGGCTGAAGTCCGGAACAACCGGGCAGTAGAAAGTGTCAATCAGGAACACACAGGTCTCTCCGGTACATCCTCGGGACATGTACCCCCAGTTCGGGACGTCGTGTTTGACCTCAAAGCTCTGGGCGCGGATCGTTCCGATGTTGAGACTATTCTGCAGTGATCCACCAAGCATTACCGACATCCCGCGATTAAACAGCGTCTCGGCCGTTTTGGCGTTACAGTGATCACCATGCTCATGCGAAATCAGGCATGCGTCGTAGCTCGTCGGTGCCTTCGGCAGAAGCCTGGCAATCTCTCGGTACGGCAATCCGCACTCGATGATGATGGAGGTGTGCCCGTCGTCCAGAGTGTAGAGGTTGCCGGACGATCCGCTGGCGTAGGGCTTGAACTTCATGCTTCGGTCCCCTCCATGTTGAGGATGACGACGCCGGAGGATGATTTCGAAGGTGCTGCCGGGGCGGCGTCGCGCAGTCGGTCGAGTGCGTCGGCGGCGTCCTTCCCCATGGCTTCAATTATCATTCTCGAGTATACGCTGCCGATCTTGCGGAGATAGTTTCCGATCATGGCTTCGGACTCGGCTTTGAGCACGGCAAGGTCCTCGTGATCTTCGGCGGGGAAAAGGTTGAAGTTGCGCTCGTCCCGGTCATAGTAGGCTTTCGGGAGCTTCATCGTCCCGGCTTCGTCAAAGTTCTTCAGGCCGGTTGCCATGGAGAATGTGGCGAAATATCCTTCGTCGTCGCTGCCGAAGGTGATGGCGTCAAGTCCAATTACGATGGCGTCGGATAGCTCGGCCCCATCCTGGCGGAGTGTCATGGCGCGGCGGGCGGCGTGGGCTGGTCCGAAAACGATCTTTTCGATACCCTCTCGCACCTTGCCAAGTGCGAAATGATAGCGGTCGCCCGGATTCATGTCGAAGGTTGAAAGCTGCATTTCTGCCGAAAGGTCAAGTGGCGGCGGGGCAACGAATTTGAACTTTACGGCGGTCCCCTTGTCGGTGTTGAACTGGATTTTTTTCAGGTCGATCATGGTGCTTCTTCGGTTGTTTTCCCGGCATCCGGCCGGTGCGGTTTACTGCTTTGGCCGCAGCGGGGCGTCGAACTCCGGCCCGGCGCACTCCAAACGCCAGCACTCCTGCGGCTGCCAGGCTGGAACCACCGCAGGGCGCCTCGTCAATACCCTGGGCCGTCGTCGTCGGGCGCTGCCGGTGCGGTCTGATCATCCTCGAATACCTCTCCGGTCGCATTGTCAAACTTGTCGCCCGTTTCGGCGTCGGGAACAACCTCGGCGGTGAATCCGATCACCTCGCCGTTGGCATGCTCTCCGATCTCACGTCTTGCCCTCTCCTCGGCGTCCTCGTCCTCGCGTACCGCCCCAAGCATCTCCGTGGACATGATGCCATACCTGCGGATCAGGGTCGCAAGCACGGTCTTCGTGCCCATAGCTTCGAAGTCCGATGCCCACACTCCGGCCAGCTTCTGCGCCTTCTTGCACTGCTGGTTGTACTTGATGGCGTGGGCCTGCATCTTCTCGACCTTCCAGTACAGCGACTTGCTGTATCCGTTGGTCAGCTCGATGTGGGCAAAGAACCCGATGACCGTATCGCTCACGGGCTCGCCATCGATATCGACCTCTCCGGTAAGCTTTGACACCTTCCTTAGCTCTCCTTCGAACACCGGTCCGGCATTGATAAACCGGTACTGCCCGGTGCGCTGCGCAAGCTGCACGTAGCCTTTCCATCCGATCTGAAACTGAGGCTTCGGCGTGCCGTGGTCGCTGAAAGGCACCACCCAGGCAAAGCCCAATGCCTTGCTCAGCGGGAGGTTCAGCGTTGCGGCCTTCATACACTCCTTGATCACGGCGGCCGGGTCGCACTTCTGCAGGTATCCGTCGGCGCTGAACACCTCAAGGATCGAGGCAGTGAACAGCTCGGCCTTGTCCTTCAGCGTTCCCTTTATGAGGTCCGTCACGGCGGCAGACCCAAGTATGTTTTTCATCCGGCCGGATGGCGTGAGCGCCTGTGAATTTCCGTTCTGTGACATGATTGTGTTCTCCGTTGTTGATTATGATCAGTAGATATCGCCTTGGCATTGTCCTTGACATCCGGGGCATTCTCCGCCGCATCCGGGAAGCTCAGAAGACTGAACCGGAATCGGTTCTCGGATAAGCTTCGACAGCGTGACCGTGCGGTAACCCTGCGCTTCAATGTCATAGACTCTCACCTGGTCAGGCTTCAAGGTTACCTGTCTCTTTGGCTTCGCATCGTACGCCTGAACCTCTTCTTCCGTAGCCTCTGGCAGGTAATCAGGGCTCAGGGTGCACTTCATCACCCGCTGGCTACCGTCGGCTTTTATAAACTCCACTTCGACAACTCCGTCAATCAGCATGCCGACAAGAGCGTCTTTCGTTATTTCGATCTTTGGCTGTTCCATGGTGTAGCTCCTTGTTGTGGTGGTTATGCTGTTGCTGATTCTTCCTGCACGACGACCCGAAGACCTTTGATCTTGCCGTCGTCAACCGCTACAAGCCGGATGATCTGGCTCTCCATTTCCGGCATCAGGATGGTCAGGCTCTCGGCGTTATCGACGAATACCGGGCAATGGATTCCGTAATGGCCGCCCAGCACCTCGATGATCTTCAGCCCGGCGATGATCTTCGCGCCGGTGTTGGCGTCGCTCCACGGCACCATCGCGCCCTCGGGGCTGGGGACAAGTGTCTCGCACGTCTCCGAAAGCCCGCCGTTGATCTGACCGGTGAAAAGCTTGAAGCTCAGCGGCGAGAACTTCTCGGCGACACGCTCCTCAAGCATCCCCACCTTCGCACGGATGAAGCCTTCACAAAGAATGATCTTCCGGTCGATCTCGTCGATCTCCTGCCCGAGGCGCTTCTGGTCGGCCTTCAGCTCGGATACTCGCGTCTCGGCCTGCGCGGCAGACCGGTTGCTTGCCGCGGCCTCGTCGTGCCGCCTTATTGTGGCTTTTACCTGCTCAATCTCGGCGTCAATGGCGGAGGTATCTGCTCCCTTCGGTTCCGAAAGCTCGCCCTGAAGGCCTTCGATCTCGGCGTTGAGCTTGGTCATGTCCGGCTTCTCCGGCAACTGGACGGCCTCCCACTCGACCCGCAGACTTTCAAGCTCGGTGTTGATAGCACTTCGCTCTTTGTCCAGTTCATCGATCTTCGCGCCGATCTCGTCGATGCGCGCCTTGTTTGCTGTCCCTGCTGCCTTGTTGCTCTCGATCTTCGCGTCGAGGTTCGACTCGATCTTCTTGCGCAGGTCGGCGGCGGCGCTGTTGTCGCTCGGGAGATCCTGGGCACAGGTCGGGCAGCAGGTGCGCCCAGCCTTTTTATGCGAGATAAGCTCCGCATACTCAGGGCGGAGCTTATCATTCTCAGCCATAAGCCTGCCGCGCTCTTTGGTGATGAGCCCTAATTCTGCATTGATCTGCGCCATGCGAATCTTTTTCTCAGACGCACGGTTCTCGACCTTGATCCGCTCGCCTTCGGCATCCATGACATTGCCGCGGTGCTCCGTCGCGACGCGATCGATCTCCTCGCGCTTCTCGTTGATCTTCGCCTGGATGTCGGATGTGTCTCCGGCCAACAAGGAAGCCCGGACGTTCTGCAGGAAGGAAAGTCTTGCGGTCAGATCGGCGTAGCTCAGGCCCTCCGGCGGAACGCAGTCGGCATCACTCGGCTTCGATCTCTTGGCCTCGTCGATTCGCACCGGCAGCTTGTCCAGCTCGTCGTTGATCTTCGTCCGCTGCGCCTTCAGCATCTTCAACGTGTCGTCGAAGGAGCGTCCTTCCATGATGCTCGGGAGCGAAGCGAACTTGTCGCCATTCATATCGATCACGTCAGCGTCGATGATGTCGCCGGCCACCTCAAGCAGAATCCGGCGGCAGTCCTGCCATTTCATCGCATTGAAGTGGGTGATGGATGTGAGCATCCTGAACAGATCCTCGCGAACCAGCCCCGAGACGTATGCCTTGAACTCGCTTTCTTTCTTCGGTACCTCGTCGATGAAATAGACCGTCTCATGACCGGTAAACTCTGCCGGAGCGCTCTTGCTCCCTCGCTTCTGCGCGTACCTCTCGGTCATGACCTTGCGGAGCAAGACCCTGCGGTTCCGCTCAGGACCGCTCGTCCTGTCAAGGAGCTGCTCGATACCAAGCACCGCCTCAACGGAATGTTCGAGGTTGTGGATCTCCTGCCCGTCACCGTCGAGGGTCTTGATCGAGAATGACGAGTCGCCTGCCTGGTTTTTTCCGAAGAGCAGCCACATGAGCCCGTCGGCGATGGTGCTCTTTCCCGTGCCGTTCGGGCCATGGATGAGAGATCCTTGGCCGTGCGGTTCAAAGGTGAACTCGCGGATACCCTTGAAGTTCTTGAGGGCGAGTCTCTGCAGTTTGATGTTCATTTTTTTTGCTATCTTGAGTTGTTGATATGTTGATTCAGAGCCTTGTTGGTGCCAGCCTTCAAGGCTCTACTTTCCATCTGTTTTTCCTGCTGTTGTACCGGGCTCGTTGGCATGAGACGGTTCCCATTATCGTTACCGCCGCACCAAAAGCAAAAACCATCCACGGAACAAGGCTGTTCAGCACCTGCCCAAACGCTACTGCATATTCTCCCATGTTCTGTCCTCCAAAAATTCGGGTTTCGATTGTTCTGTCTATTTTTCCTCGGTCGCCTCTTTCCTTGTCGGTTCCGCCGGGCTGACAGCAATTATCTGCTGCAGTATAGGTTTCCACACACGCCACCAATCGGGAGCACGACGGTCCATACTGGCAATCTGCGCATCGTCAAACATCCACCACTCGTCTATCTTGTGCTGCTGGCACCCTATTTGCATGTCAGTGGCCGTGTAGACCACTGACCAAAGGTTTGTCTGCAAGCTCTTGATATGCCTGCCGTTTCCCGTTGTATTTCGGAGGTTGGCTCCGTCGAGGTTGGCTCCGTCGAGGTTGGCTCTGTAGAGGTTGGCTCTGACGAGGTTGGCTCCGTCGAGGTTGGCTCCGTAGAGGTTGGCTCTGACGAGGTTGGCTCCGTCGAGGTTGGCTCCGTCGAGGTTGGCTCTGTCGAGGTTGGCTCTGACGAG